>OLRY01000039.1_pt1 | contig 162974 bp, 183 predicted proteins | sample 1672541 | NCBI WGS metagenome assembly OLRY01 (sample SAMEA3136697, study PRJEB25190) | human gut metagenome | biome: human gut; feature: human-associated habitat; material: faeces | place: Austria | collected 2013 | reverse complement strand
TTACACGGATTCTTTTTCTGTAATATAGTGTAATAGCGCAGCCATTAATCCGTGTTATCCGCGTAATCCGCGCCTAAATCATTATCAGCATTTAGCTCATTACTGTACCGATATGCATTATATAGAAGTGAACTGAAGAATATAACTTCTTGTGTGATAGTCTACTTGGTGTTCCACTAAGATCAGTCGTAGTGGAACACTAGTTCAGTCGTAGTGGGAAGTGGCTTCAGTCGTAGTGGGAAGTACGTTCAGTCCTAATGGGAATATAGCTCATTACCGCATCAATATAAATTAATACCTCCAGCACATAACCATCGCCATAGCGCAGCACCCTACCGCGCAGCCCTCCGGCATAGGCGCAGGTGCGTAAGCGTAGGCACTGTCAGGCGCAGGTAAGGGGCGATCTGTCTGAGCGAAGCGAGTTCGAGCCCCGTCTGCGAATGACAGTGTCGGAGTAGCACCGGAGACGTAGCCGGGGTCCCTTTCTTTTTGGTATCTTTTTCTTTCGGGACAAGCCGAAAGAAAAAGTACACACACACAACATTACTTTATATCCCCTCCCTGCAACTCCTTATAATACTCTTGTTTCTCCTGATTCCTCTTTTGTACCAGACTCGTCACATACACCGTAAATATCGGAAACATCATCATCCCCAATGCTGCCAGCAGAACTGACAGTACACGCCCCGTCACCGTCACAGCAATAATATTGGAACCAACCGTCGTTACATCCATAAACGCCCACCACAAAGCATCCCCATAGCCTGTAACTAATGTATTCACCCCATGCTCCATAACATAGAAAGCCAGACTGGAGAAATAAACCGTAGCAAGCAAAGTCGTCAGGTAAGTAACAAACAGACCGGATGCCTTATTATACGTCAACCAACCTACCACAATGGCCAACGCATAACCACCGCGCACTAAAGGAATAAAACGCAATAAATAAGTGATTTCCTCTGAAAACGTCCATCCGGCCCAGGAAATAATGCTTTGGTAAGGGATAGCTACCAGAAGAAAAACGAAGTGAGTAGCAAAATAACGTCCTTTATGCTTTGCTAAAAACCACTCCAAAATAAAGTCCAGCAAAAACAGGATGCACACGGCAAACTGAACCTTCATAAATACCGTCTGAGTATAGAAAGGAATACCCTTGAATGTATCTACTGAAATACTAACCACTAAAAATAACGAAAGTAACAGAATCACAATGTGTAAGACACCATAAATTCCCTTCTCTCGTAATGCAAATTCTGAAAGAGCCATTTTCATAATAATACCTATTATTTATTCTGATTTAATATATTATTGATTTCTGCCCGATTGCCCTAAAACGTCTTGCACAAGACATTTGTTTAAGTGTTAATTTACCAACTTTCACTTTATCCCTGAAAACAACTCCACCGAGTCGTTGTTATAGAGACTGATTTTAAAACATATTTTTCACCTAAAACCTTAACTTATGGCAAATATTAAACAAACAGTGAAGCTGGGTGTGTTCACCCTCGCAATCATGAATGTAACGGCAGTAGTATCCCTACGTGGACTACCTGCCGAGGCCGTGTACGGAATGAGTTCGGCCTTTTACTATTTATTTGCAGCTATCGTATTCCTTATACCGACGTCACTTGTCGCTGCGGAATTGGCTGCGATGTTCCAGGACAAACAAGGTGGTGTGTTCCGCTGGGTAGGAGAAGCCTACGGTAAGCGGCTCGGTTTCCTTGCCATCTGGGTGCAATGGATTGAGAGTACTATCTGGTACCCTACCGTATTGACATTCGGTGCTGTATCCATCGCCTTCATCGGAATGAACGACGCACACGATATGTCGTTGGCAAGTAACAAGTACTACACACTCGCCGTAGTGCTCATCATCTACTGGCTCGCCACTTTCATCTCATTGAAAGGTATGGGATGGGTAGGTAAGGTAGCCAAAGTCGGCGGTATGGTTGGTACCATTATCCCGGCAGCCTTGCTGATTATCCTGGGGATCATTTATCTGGCTACAGGCGGACACTCCAATCTGGACTTCCACAGCAGCTTCTTCCCCGATCTGACGAACTTCGACAACGTCGTACTCGCCGCAAGTATCTTCCTCTTTTATGCCGGTATGGAAATGGGCGGTATCCACGTTAAGGATATAGAAAACCCCTCCAAGAATTATCCGAAAGCAGTATTTATCGGTGCAGCTATCACAGTTATCATTTTCGTACTGGGTACTTTCGCACTGGGTGTTATCATTCCGGCCAAAGACATCAGTCTGACACAAAGCTTGCTGGTTGGTTTCGACAATTACTTCAAGTACATCCATGCTTCCTGGTTATCACCGATCATCGCTATTGCTCTTGCATTCGGTGTGCTGGCAGGTGTATTGACTTGGGTTGCCGGTCCGTCCAAAGGTATTTTTGCCGTAGGTAAGGCAGGTTACATGCCCCCGTTCTTCCAGAAGACAAACAAACTGGGTGTACAGAAGAACATCCTGTTCGTACAAGGTGGTGCTGTAACAGTATTGAGCCTCTTGTTCGTAGTAATGCCTTCCGTACAGAGCTTCTATCAGATCCTGTCACAGTTGACAGTAGTTCTTTACCTTATCATGTATATGTTGATGTTTACAGGAGCTATCGTATTGCGTTACAAGATGAAGAAGTTGAACCGTCCGTTCCGTATCGGTAAGGGTGGTAATGGATTGATGTGGTTCATCGGCGGACTCGGTTTCTGTGGTTCTCTGTTGGCATTCATCCTGAGCTTTATCCCGCCCAGCCAGATTTCAACGGGTAGCAATACAGTTTGGTTCTCCGTATTGATTATCGGTGCCATCGTTGTTGTGGCAGCTCCGTTCATCATTTACGCTTGCAAGAAACCGACTTGGGTTGATCCGAATACTAACTTCGAACCCTTCCATTGGGAAGAACAACCAAAAGTTGCAGCAAACGCAGCAACAGCCACTGCAACAGCAGCAGGCACAACAAGCACAGCTACGGCAACACCAACTGCAAATCCTACCGTAAATCCAACTAGTACAACAAATAATTCCGGCACACCTAAATCATAGGGATACAACCGGAAAACATAAAAATGGGACTGTACAGATTGACGTACAGCCCCATTTTTTATTTTGGACGGTAAGAAAGTGAAATGACTCCATTTCATTCCCCCTATTCAAAAAAATTCGTCCTATGAGATGAATCTTTTTGACCCACGAGACATTTATTTTTGCCTCATGATACAAATTTTTTCATCTCATGGGACGAATTTCATCGTCTCATATAGCTAAATTCTTATTCCTTTAGCGCATCCCACGCTCTTCTATACCCTTCTGTCAGTTCCTGCATCACCTCAGCAACCGTCTCTATCTGTTTACCATAAAGTAATGCAGAAGCCTGACCAATCTCCAGTTCTCCTTCTTCCAGATCTCCATAGAAAATCCCTTTCTTGGCACGTCCATGAGCCAGAAGAATACGAAGTTCATCTTGTGTAGCCCCCACGGCTTCGGCTGCCTCTACAGCGTCACGGAAATTATTCCGCACCAAACGTACCGGAGCAAGCTTCTTCAACAATAACCGGGTATCCCCCTCCTGCAAACGCAAACAATATTCCTTGAAATATTCATGAGCTGAACTTTCCTGAGTCAATGCAAAACGCGTACCTATTTGTACTCCTTCTGCTCCCAACACCCGTGCAGCAAGCATAGCCTCACCCGTAGCAATTCCTCCAGCAGCAATCAATGGTAAGGTAGTAGCAGCACGCACGGCAGGCATCAGGCACAAAGTGGTAGTTTCTTCCCTTCCGTTATGCCCACCGGCCTCGAAGCCCTCAGCAACAACAGCATCCACACCCGCCTCTTCGGCTTTCATCGCAAAGCGGGAAGAACTGACCACATGCACCACTGTCACTCCCCGCTCTTTCAGCCATCCCGTCCATTTGGCAGGGCTTCCGGCGGAAGTGAAAACTATATTGACTCCTTCCTCTACCACTATCTGCATGATTTCTTCAATCTGCGGATACATCAATGGAATATTGACTCCAAAAGGATTATGTGTAGCAGCATGGCATTTACGGATATGCTCACGTAACGTTTCAGGATGCATGGAACCTGCCCCAAGCAAGCCCAGTCCACCCGCATTACTTACTGCCGACGCCAAGCGCCAGCCACTGCACCAAACCATACCACCTTGGATTATTGGATATCGAATTCCGAAAAGGGAAGTAATTCTGTTCATAGTTTTTCCGTTTAGGGATTATTAGGAAGAAACAAGAAAAAAGGATGAAAGGTTCGGAAGAAAAGGCGAATTGTAATAAAAAACACACCCGGAAATACGAATTTACAACATACATATCACCGGATGTTCAAATTATACAAATCCTTAATTCTTAATCGTCTTGACAGGTTCTTTACCCCGTACCGTTATCGAGTCTCCATATGCACGTAACACTTCCAGCGTACGGGCACGGCGCTTACGCCCCTTGACGTTCCAGAATTCTTTGGTAAAAGGTGCCATAAAATCACCGGAAAATCCTAAACCGCCACTAGCACCCTGCCAGCTACCTACAGCCATATTATTAGCCCGTTCTGTCATTCGGTAGCGCATTCCGGTTGCCTCTATTTCATCCATACTTTTACGGACACCCTTTTCGAAAGGCGTCTTTGCCCAATCGGAATAAATGCGAAGTATTTTAAGTTCATAGAAAGGATCCCCTCGCCACGTGTCCTTATCTATTTTAATCTTCTTCTGATACACCGGGTCCCAATTGTACTTCGTAGTTGCAGTATACGGGCGCAAGGTAAGAACAACTTTCTTCTTCGGTGTATTTGGTATTTCGGGAAGTGTTGTGTTGAAATCCAGCCATTGTTTCTCCATTGATATCTGCTGTTTACCCAGAGGTTCCTGTACTCCCATCTCTTTCAGAACTTCCGGATTCAGCTTAATCTCTCCTTCTCCATCCAGCAGACGGCGCAATCGCAGAGAGTCCTGAGGTGTCCAGTTCTGAGCGCAAACGGGAAGGACTACTACTAAAAGCAGTCCGATTATAGTGCAATATTTTCTCATTTATTTATTTTCTTACCACCACATATATCCGCTTCCACAAAGCGGTTCATCATAACAAGGGTCTATGGTCCACATCGTACGGGGGTATTTACGGTTTTCCCACCAGCGGCGATAACGGGCGGAAGCATCCAGAACTTCATCATCCGATAAGAAGTAAATACCTTCATAATTCTCTGCATCCACATGTACCATTTTACACCCCATCGAGGCATTCTGCCCCAGACGGATTGTTTCTACTGTCCACAAAATACACTCACCTAAACGAAGCTTGCCACCTGCGGAATAAGAAACCGGAGCCAATGGGAAAGAAGGAATTACCGTCAAATCTTCGGCATACTTCAACAATTCCCCTATGTCATCAACAGTAAACCGGGGAATAGTGTTCAGACCTTCCGGACTTTCGACAGAGTATTTTCCAGCTTTTAGTTGCTTGACGAATAAATCCACGTCAGGATTATTGTAGTCCAACGTTTCTTCCGTACATGATACAAAAGAAAGAGAAAAGAAGAATATCAAAATGGCCATTACGGCACGTATATTAGAAATTGCTTTCATTGTTGCATTGTATTAAGGTTAATATGTCATACGAACACCGCAAAGTAGATTAAGGTTCGTTGGACGTTCCGTTCGCAGCGTTTTTGTTTGCGAATCCGTATCAAAATGATGAGATACCGTAGGCTCTGCAAACAGAGCAATCCGGTCGTTCAACTTATAACGGACTCCCAGGCCTGCCGCAATGGAAAGTTGTATAGGCTCTGCTCCAAAACCATTGTCTTCAGCTCCGGCTATACATTTCTCGGCAGCACCACCCAATGTAGCGTAAAAGTCTACTTTAGAATTGCTTGCCAGCACCGCATTCAGTTTTACCGGAACAGCCAGTGTGTGTATCGTATGGTCTCCGTCAAGACGGTTGTATTGCAAACCTGCCTCCAGAGAAAAATGTTTGTTCAAACGACGTTCAGCAGAAACTCCTGCGGTGAACGGCATCCCGAAGTCCCCCTTTGGCAACGCTGTACCTATACCTGCTTTGAAAGCCCATTTTTTAGCAGAACCACCCGCATTGGTAATAGGGAGCGTCTTATCGGAATCTGAGCCAAGCTCTGTATTTGTGGCAGCGGGATCAGTAGCCGTGGCACGATGATTATTTTCATTCCTTGATGAAGCTGTTTGACCATACATTCCGTTACCTTGGTGGTGATTGCCATATACGCGTTGGGAAATTGTAATGGAGACAGTGACTGATACAGTCTCTTCATCATCACCATTCGCAGCAAGTATGCCTCCGGATGATACTGGTACAGGATTCTTATGACCAGGATTTTGCGCTGTAGGTTTAGTCTCATGAATAGAGGGGAACTTTTCCTGCACCACATCTCCATTCAAGTTACCTTCCGGTGTCAGTGTAGCCACCTTGGTGAATGCTTCCTGAATCTCATCTTTCGGAGAGAAGTACCAGAATGCAGCGGAAGCAGCTCCAAGCACTAATATTACAGAAGCCGCCGCAGCCACCCGGTAGAAGCGTGGAGTGAGGACAGAACGTTTAGTAGCTGCAGAAGTATTGGTTGCATCGGTTTCAACTCTTGACAGGTCGCCTTTCAGCTCCTCCCAAAAGCCATCCCGCACCGTCATCTCTGCACCAGAGAGGCGACTGCGGAACAAACCGGTTATTTCATCATTTCCTTTCATACTCTGTATATTCTTTAATTCTTTTTGCTAACAAATTCTTGGCGCGATGCAGTTGCGAGGTGGATGAATGTACCTTAATCCCAAGCATTTCCGCTATCTCCTTGTGTGATTTCTCTTCAAACACATACAAGTTGAAAACGGTTCGGCATCCATCGGGTAATTCTGCCACAAATGCCATCAACTGCTGTTCGGAGAGGCGGCTACCGCTATCGGCTATGCTTGCTTCGTCGGGTATGTCAGGCAATTGTTCTTCGTTCACCACCAGTTGGGTGATGCGTTTCTGCTTTCGCAGATAATCTATTGCCTGTGTCACCATTACTCTTGTCACCCACGTTGCCAATGCACATTCGCCCCGGAAAGTGAAATGGGTAAAGATTTTGATGAACCCATCGTGCAGTACGTCATGCGCAGCATCTTCGTCGCCCGTATAGCGGTAGCATACCGCAAGCATCTGCTTGGAATAAAGGGTATACAATTCCTTACGTGCGGAATCCTTTCCTGCCCGGCAGCCCTCTATCAGTTCTATTTCATTTTCCAATGTCAGTGCTATTTTTTACGGACGCCTCTTCGCGTCGTTTGTTAGTTAGACGCAGCTTTCCGTAGAATGCTGCAATGTTATATCTAAAAAGAAGTTAAAGAATGGAGATTATTTATACTTTGCTTTCAAAGTCTGTATCTGCTTGTCAAGCATTTCATCCAGTTCATCAAATTCTTCCCAGTATAAGAAACCGGGTACCATTATGACAAAATTGACAAATTGATCATTACTTATAAGAAATGAGATTTGATTCAGCAGGTTATTGTTAGTTTTCAAAGCAAACTTAAAATTCCTGGACATGGCAAGTTTCATAATTACATCCGTTTTTGCTGCATAGTAATCACTGACATCTTTCTTCCGCCTTCCCAACTCAAAATAGGTTTGCAATACATCCTGCAACAAACGCTTGTCAGAAATATACTGCATCAACGAAGAACCTTTCAAGACATCCAATGCATCGGTTTTATAAGAGAGTTCACTCATATTATTGAAAAGCTTGTCATACTTACTTAAAGTATCCGCCGGTATTCCCGATATATCCATTTTATGCTCTATTAGCAAAGAACTCATGTTCCTGTCTATATCCAACAAGTGCTTTATATTACGCAGTTCCTTTCTGTTATACTCCAATTCTTCCGCCACCAGTTGCATCGCGGCCCGCACCTCTTTTTGACGACTATGCTCCGTAACCTTATCGCTTCCCCAAAAGGTAACGATAATACCTGCCGCCACAATACTGAACTGACGGAAATAGTCTCCCAATCTCCAGCCTTTAATCGCGGACTTTATCTTATCTATATTTCCCATAAGTATTTATCTTGAACCATATTTCTGTTCAATGGTTTGAATCATCTTATCAATCTTTTGCTCTATACGTTCTTGATAGCCAGGAATAAAATATCCCTGTGGAATTTTCAAAAAGTTTCGCAACTTCCTATCTGAAAGATATATTTCCCATGCTTCCCATTTTCCCTCATTAACCGTATTTGTCTGTTCATCAGTCAAAGTCAAATAAAAGGGAATAGCCGCATCTTCCTTCATATCATAATACCCATTCATTGATAGTTTAAATCCTTCTAATGCTTCATAAACATCAATCAATGAAAGCAAAAACTCTTTATCGGATATTTTCTGCATCAGCATAGAGTTCTTAAGTATGTCCAGCGCATTCCGGGTATAATAGAAACTACGAATCTGCCCTATAGAATAACGAAATTGCTTCAGCGAATCTTCCGGTATCAGCCGAACATTCATATCATGTTCCACCAACAAAGCAGAAAGGCGCTCATCTGTGCTGAATTCAGACACAATACCTTCAAAGTTCTTCCGATTACTCTTCAGTTCATCCTTAATCAGCAACATAGTAGATTTAATATCCGCTTGTTCCGAACATCTGGTGACCAGTTCACTGCCAACGAAGGTTATCAGCACACCGATCACAACAATAGAAGTTTGCCGTATATACTCGCCAGGCTTCCAATTTCTGATAGTAGCTTTTACCCTATTCCAATCTATCTTTTCCATACTTTCCAAGTATCTATGAAAAAAGCCTCTCATAAAGATTGCAATATGATGGCAAACTTATGAGAGGCTTCTTGCTATTTTCTAAATACAGCCTTTCGCCTTTGTCAACATGCTTTAAAACTCATATCCAGTCCTTTTACAGAATGGGTCAGAGCACCTACAGAGATAAAGTCTACGCCACATTCGGCATAATCGCGCAGCGTATCGAAAGTGATACCACCCGAAGACTCGGTTTCATAACGACCGCCTACCATATCCACAGCCTTCTTTGTCATTTCAGGCGTGAAGTTATCAAACATGATACGGTCTATGCCACCAAGATCAAGCACTTGTTGCAATTCATCGAAGTTACGTACTTCAATCTCTATCTTGAGGTCTTTACCTTTTTCCTTGCAATATTCTTTAGCACGATTGATAGCCTTGTCGATGCCTCCGGCAAAATCCACATGATTGTCTTTCAGCAAAATCATGTCGAACAGTCCGATGCGATGATTTACACCACCGCCAATCTTTACAGCCATCTTCTCAAGGATACGCATACCGGGAGTAGTCTTACGGGTATCGAGCACACGCGTATTCGTACCTTTCAGTTGCTCTGCATATTTATGCGTCATAGTAGCAATGCCACTCATGCGTTGCATAATGTTCAGCATCAGGCGTTCTGTCTGCAACAGAGACTGCACCTTGCCTTCCACTACCATTGCTATATCGCCCGGCTTCACCTCAGCTCCATCATTGATGAAGACTTCTACCTTCATAGTAGGGTCGAAACGACGGAACACTTCTTTGGCAACTTCGATACCAGCCAGAATACCCGGCTCTTTAATCAAAAGTTTGGATTTACCCATTGCCGTAGCGGGAATACACGAAAGGGTGGTATGATCTCCGTCACCTATATCTTCTGCAAAGGCGAGATCTATCAGCCTGTCAATCAGTTCTTCTTCCTTATTCATTCGTTTTATCTATTCTTATTTGATGTATAACATATTTGTTCTGTACTTTTCTGAAGAAACAATTCACTCGAAAGTTTCCATTTGCGGTTCCCAAAGTGCCGATGATGAAACTTGATTCATCCCGCTTTCCTTCGTGATTCACATTGAAGCTACTGACTTTGTTCTCGGCAAAAAAATTAGCCATAGTTCCTTCTGCCGTTTGCTTGTCAGCATTGGTCGTGCGATTATGGATAATCAGATCCACCTTATCACCCAGATACCTGTTTAGTTCCTGAGAGTTTCCCTTCTTGAAGGCCACAACCACCCCCACAGGTACGTCCTGAGCAAAGATCGAGGACACCCATAAGAAGAGGCAGGTCAACAATAAAACTACTCGTTTTTTCATAATCACAAGTATTAATGATACGCAAAGGTAAGCATTTATTGTAAAATACAATAAAAAAGCGCTAATTTTGTGCACAAATCAGAATGTAAGCAGCATGAAAACAACATTACTCGTCGTAGGAAGAACTGTAGAACAGCACTTTATAACTGCCATTAACGACTATGTACAGCGTACTAAACGCTACTTATCCTTCGAAATGGAAGTTATCCCGGAATTGAAGAATACGAAAAGTCTTTCAATGGAAGTTCAGAAAGAAAAAGAAGGGGAATTGATATGCAAGGCATTCCAGCCGGGCGACGTGATTGTATTGCTGGACGAAGGAGGAAAAGAAATGCGCTCCATAGAGTTCGCGGACTATATGAAGCGCAAGATGAACACCGTAAATAAACGGCTTGTATTTGTTATCGGTGGACCGTATGGTTTCTCACCCAAAGTATATCAGGCAGCACATGAGAAAATGTCCCTTTCTAAAATGACTTTCTCGCATCAGATGGTACGGCTGATTTTTGTAGAGCAGTTATACCGGGCCATGAATATACTCAATGGCGGTCCTTACCATCACGAATAACGATCTTAATTAAGATCTTGACACCTGGAATCCTGTTCCCGACAACGCCATTTCTACAAATCGTGCGCGAGGGTTCGGTACATCCTGCGTCAGTATCTCACGAATGCGCAATGCAGCCTGCGGATCTTTCGCCACCATATACAAATAACCTCCCCCACCTGCACCCGGCAATTTATATCCCAGTGTGTAGTCCTTAATCTTATTGATAATTTCTTCTACCGCCGGAGGATTAGTACCGCAATCCAGAGCTTGGTTCTGCATCCACGTTTTACCAATCAATGCGCCATAGGTTTCAAAGTCGTTCCTTTGAATGGTTTCTGCCATATCCAATGCATGCGCTTTCATATTTTCCAATATAGCCAAATGCGCAGATGAGTTTAGGAACATGGAACGCACAATCTCTGCCAGGATACCTTTAGCAGTACGTGTAATTCCCGTATAATATAATAGGTGGCAGTCACGATATTCAGGATGCGTAAAGAGATGTTCAGGCAACCAGTGTATTAACGGATTCTGTACAAACCCGGTTTCTGTTTGCAACAGTTTGATGCCTTGTAACACTCCGCCATACTGATCTTGCCAACCACCGCCCGTTGTTAGTAACTGTTCCAAAGCAAGTGTACGACGGCATATTTCATTCTTATCCCACATCAAGCCACAGAAATCGCTCAAAGAGCCTAAAACCGTAGAAGCTAATATAGAACTGGTTCCCAAGCCCGAGCCTGCAGGAATAGCAGACAATAAAGTAATCTCTATACCTGTGCCGAATGCCTGCAACTGTTTCTCCAACGAAGGATAAACCACTTCTGAAAACGCCGGACCAAAACCAGCCAATGTCAACGCTGCTTTCGGAATAGAGAAAGGAGAACCTATCTTACAGTAATCTTGCAATTCCTCGAAAGTATTCACTACTTCCATCGCTCCCATATCAATAGAACGCAACACAACGCGATACTCTTTGCAAGGTTTCACATAAACCTGCAAAGGAGGTTGTCCATTCAGTTCAATCGCCAGATTCACTACATTCCCACCAGCAAAAAGAGAATATGGCGGAGTATCCGTCCAACCACCTGCAACATCAATACGTACGGGACTGCGCCCCCAAACAATCTGATCGCTGTATACATTCAGATATGGGCTGCTTTTCTTTTCATATAAATCAGAAAGTAATCCTTCGCGCAGTAATTCGAAAGCCTCTTTTTCATCATTCTGAAAGTCTTTTCCGTTCAGTTTATCTATCTGAGCCCGAAGCATCCGATTATGAATACGCTGCATCTGAGGTGCATCAGCCGGCAACACATCCGGTTTATCTATCTTCAAACAATGGAAATCCTCGGCAACATCAGCCAAATCCAACTGATAGAAGACACTCTTCTCATAATTGCGTGCCAGCAACTCCCAATTACCTTTCCGGAAACTCTCGCGTTGGGCATATAATTGACGTAAATCAGCTTTCGCTGAAATTTCATCGGCAGAAAGACGTTGACTGTTCAGCCAGATTTCCTTACCTTCTGTCAATTCCGGCTCCGAAGTCATCCAGCGAAGTACTGCGCCCATCTGCTCAACACCTTCTACCACAGGGAAGATTCCGGCAGCCTGTAAGTCATCTTTTCTTCCAGTTACATCATCCGGAGTCAGTCCACGCTCCGCTAACCAATCAGGGAAGGAAATCCCCAGATACAAAGTTTTTTCATCCCGGATATCTCCTTTAGATACATCATCGAAACCATACGGACGAACTGCCCAATGCTTCTCTGCAAGAGGCACAATATCTATACAAACTCCATCCGGTAATTCTAACGTCCAGTCATTTTCCGGTACTCCCGTAATGATTTGCCGGGAACCTATCTTCCATGATGTACCAACAAAGCTATTTTCAATCCAAAGGTTATCATTATTGGAAGAAAGAGAGATACCTACTTCTGCATTCTGTACAAATATTGCAGGATTGGGCTTTACTTTCCGGTGCATGATCTGACGCTGATCGTACACCCTATTTTGTAAAGTAACAGTTGAGGAAAGTAGTTCACGACTCGTACCGTAGTGGTAGAATTCTCCACCGGGTAATGGCAATATAGCTACAGACAACCTATTCAACTCATCATCAGTAATACGTGGATGATTACCAAGGGATAAACCGAAATCTGAATACAAGTCATAGTACTTTAAATCAGAACCCGAACCATCTTTCAGCGAACGCTTCATCAATAACTCTACAGCCCGATCACTCAGTAACCAGATTCCTATGTCCATCAGGAAGAGATGAGTCTTGGAAAGATTCTCCAGTTCCTGCAATGACGGTTTCTGCAACATAAAATCCAATGCTTCCGGTTGTTTCCGGTCAGAAACAAACACTCCATGATGTGTCGCTAATACCGGATCTACCCAAAGTCCGTAACATACCACATCTGCATCCGGTATTTCCTGCAAAGGTTTCTCAGCACGAATATACACATCTCCACTCGCAATCAAAGTACGCAGTTTTTCCGGTGCCCGTTCCATGATTTTCTCATAAAGTGGAACTTGCAAAGACAATAAATTCTGTCCCAACTTCTGTCCACGTGCCCAGCGAAATACAGGTATCGGAGTTAATATTTTCCCGGAGGGAGCGTATCCAGGGAGGCGGCGGCTTTGTCCACCGGCATGCAGCAGAATACGTTTCTCTGTTGAGTGTTCTGTTTGTTGGTTTCTATACCATTCCCGCAGAAGCCAAGTGGTTCCACCACCCGACCCCAGTTTCATCCCTATAGGGTCAGATGTACAAAACCATTCCGTACGGTCTACATTTTCCAGTTCATAGAATGCCGACACAAGATTAGGCGGCAAGGATAATAATTTTTGCATATTCAATTGCTATAATGCTTAATATATTAGCTGCAAATTAAAGCAATCTTAAGCAAAATCCACGAAAAATTTTAATATTTTTGAAGATGGAGATAAAATTATCTCCATCTTCTATTTTTCCAGCAAACCCACTATTTGTTGTAAGAGTTCAGGCATCTCATGAGTGGTACTTTTGATCGCAGTGATTTGTTCTTTTCCTTCTGCAGTCAATGAAAAATGCATTTGGCGCTTATCCACTTTACCAATAATACGGGCTATTAACTTCTTTTCTTCGACAGAACGTATCAACTTGGAAGTATTAGAACAAGTTAATCCCAAGGCTTCTGCTATTTCCCCGGAAGTAAGCCGGGGAGTATTCAGAAGTGTACAGAGCAACATTCCTTCATTCAGCGAAAGATTGTATTGCTGCATAAATTGGGTTTCAAACTCAGCTATCGCCCGGTAAACATCACGTATTTTACATAAGTCTTCCATATATTTTTCTTCTTTATTTGTTAAATAACAAATAACTATATGAAAAGGTTGACATTGGCTTTATCTGCGCGCTCCATGTAAGTTGCAACACCACCGATAGTTACCTCATCCAACAACTCTTCACGACAGATTCCCATCATGTCCATAGACATCTGACAGGCTATAAATTCCACTCCTTGAGCAAGCGCCTGCGAACGAAGTGATTCCAAAGAATCTACCCCTTTACGCTTCATTAAAAAGCGCATCATGCGACTTCCCATACCGAACATATTCATCTGAGACAATTTCAGTTTCAAAGAACTGGAAGGAAGCATCATACCGAACATCCTGCCGAAAATATCTTTCTTTACTTTCGGTTTCTGCACTTTTTTCAAAACATTTAATCCCCAGAAAGTGAAGAATACCGTAACTTTTTGCCCAGTTGCCGCAGCCCCGTTTGCCAATACAAAAGTAGCTAAAGCTTTATCCAAATCATCACTAAAAAGGATCAATGTTTTTCCCCTACCCGCTGCTACAGTTCCGGTGGAAGAAGGGCAGACCATATTCGAATTACCTTTTTCTATAACTACCGTATAGCGTCCTTTATCCTCATGGCTCCCCACCAAACGATTACCCGTCGTATCACACCAGGCAGAAGCATCACGTGCAAATCCGGCATCAGTTGCCACAATCTCCACCTGTTCTCCCGGTTCAAGAGTATCCATTGCCTTCTTCACTTGCATGATAGGTCCCGGACATTGTAAACCACAGGCATTGATTTTCAATGGTTCTTTAGATGAACCTCCAGCTGATAATATAGAATCGGATTGCACAACAGTTCCCGAAGTTTCAGTAGAGCCAAAAGTTACGCGAGCATCAACTGAAGCAGCCGCTATAGAAGGTACCGGTACCGGAGCAACCGCAGCAGAATACAGTTTGTATCCTCCCGAAAGATTACGCACATTCTTATATCCATTTCCCATCAGGATACGCTGTGCCAGATATCCACGCAAACCTACAGCACAAAACAATACAATGGGCTTGTCAGTAGGAACTTCGAGCATACGCTCTCTTAAATCATCCAACGGAATATTAATTGCTCCCGGAATAGTTCCAAAAGAAAATTCTTCAGCCGTACGGGTATCTATTAACATTACTTCATTCTTATGCTGTACCAGTTCTCGCCAAGTTACGACAGGCATTGCACCACTGATAATATTAGAAGCAACATATCCGGCAATAGCAATAGGATCTTTTGCAGAAGAAAACGGAGGAGCGTAAGTATGCTCCGTTTCCATCAAGTCATATACCGTTCCACCACGCTTGATCAAGCCGGCAATCTGGTCAATACGTTTGTCCACGCCCTCATAACCAATACCCTGCGCGCCATATAATTTTCCCGTAACAGGATGAAATGTTAATTTTAAAGTCAAGGGTAATGCATCCGGATAGTACCCTGCATGAGAAGACGAATGAGTAACAGAACTTTGATATTCCATCTCCCATTGCTTCAGACGCTTAGCAGCAAGTCCCGTAGAAGCAACCGTCATATCAAATACTTTTGCGATGGAAGTACCGATAGCACCTTCGTAAGCAACCTTATTACCAAATACCATATTATCAGCCACAATACGTCCCTGACGATTAGCCGGATTTGCCAGATAATTCAACCACGGTTTCCCGGTCAATGGATGCGGATATTCAATGGCATCCCCTACAGCATAAATATCTTTTGCAGAAGTTTCCAGATATTCATTTACCCAGATACCACCTGCTTCACCTATCTTCAGTCCGGCTTGTTTAGCCAAAGCCGTTGCAGGGCGTACTCCGATAGAAAGCAATACCATATCTGCCGGAATCGTTTTTCCACTTTTCAAAAAGACGGTAATACCTTGTTCTGTACGCTGGAAATGAGTTACTCCTTCTTCCAGATAGAGCGACACACCTTTCTGTATCAAATGTTGATGAACAGGCGCAGCCATCGAAAAATCAATAGGCGCCATTACTTGATTACCCATTTCCACAACAGATACGGCAACTCCGGCATGATGCAAATTTTCTGCCATCTCCAGTCCAATAAAGCCCGCACCTACTACAACCGCTCGCTTTACGGAGTTTTCCGTAAGATAAGACTTTATATGATCGGTATCTTCAACATTACGGAGAGTGAAAATTCCTTCAGAATCGATACCTTCCAGTGGTGGTCGAACAGGTGTAGCACCCGGAGACAACAAAAGTTTATCATAGGTTTCTTCATATTCGCGACCGTCCGCAGTGCGAACAGTAATCGTTTTATCTTTAGGATGAATAGCGATAACTTCATTCTCCACACGTACATCTACACGAAAGCGTTGGCCGAAAGAAGTCGGCGTTTGCACCAGCAATTTCTCACGCTCTGCGATGACACCACCTATATAATAAGGCAAGCCGCAATTTGCATACGAAATGTATTTCCCTTTCTCAAATAAAAGAATATCAGATTTCTCATCAACTCTTCTTAAACGTGCCGCCGCCGTAGCTCCCCCGGCAACACCTCCAATAATTATATACTTCATACTTCTTTATTTTAGTTTTGATAGTGCAAAGAAAAGAATATTTTCTAAAACAAAATAATTTCCAATGGAAAATAATGTTAAATCACAATACAACAACAAAATAGCGCACATTAAGTCCATTAGAAACATACTACATATTCAAAGAGAGAAAGTTCATATACCCTTAATTTAGGCGCATAAGAAGAGACACAGACATCTGGTTTGAGGCTAATTTACAGGCTCAAACACCACACTTATATATTAAAAAGAAAATATTACCAGCCTAATGCGGCAAAGCCGGCGGATGTATACCACTCAGTAGAGCGATATGCTTTATCAGTAACTGTATTAGATACTGAAGGAATATAGCAGGACACTCCATTAGTGCCTTCCATAGAAAACATTTTCTGGATAACACCAGAAAAGTTCATAGAAGTAGTCGCCCAATATACTACAGCGGCATCAAAAGCCTGCCTCCACGTTAGATAACCACCATTAACAGTGATTTTTTTCATCATATTTGCCATATCATAATAACCTACATGACCATCCTGAAATCCATCAGAACCACGACGTTTATCATAATCAAAAATCAAACTGCGCAATTGCGCATTATCAACTGATCCAGGCAAAACCTGTTTCGTTATTCTTGCCAGATCAACCAATTTATCAGTTCTCAGCGCACACACAGAGGCACCCGCTGTCCAATTACTATTTGACAAGCCTTTACCTTCATCATATTTAGCCGCATAAGGTTCATAATAAGCCTTAGCAATATTCACTGCCGCATTCTCAGCAGAAAACATAGCGGGAACAACTGCATCATACGAAGCACCAGGACCTGGAATTTCAGTCGGAGAACCTATACAATAATCCGTATAATCACGCAACTCATAGGCAACCTCCACTGCTTGCATGAAACAAGCATCGAACAATATAAAATCAAAATGAGGAGCAGACTTTAATATCTCAACAAATTCAGAGATATTCATTCTGTTATCACCATTACCTTTATCCTGGCCTACCCAACGAGTACCAGCACGCAACGGATAAGGTAGCCACCCATCACCATGTGACCAATAAACCAATCCATAACTGTCAGCCTGATATTTGGAATTCGAAAAGACTTTTGCAAAAACTTCCTGCGTTTCAGATACACCTACAGAGTTACGACTTCCATAAGTTTCCACTACCGTTTCCACTACTGCCCCCTTTTCATTCTTCAGCTCAAGTAGACGAGGAGATTTACCATCATCTATATAAACCAGAAAATGCACATTAGAATCTTGAACTTTCGCCATACCCGCTTTCATCTCCGCTAAATCCAAAGAAGCAAATGAAGCAAGGGTATTATCTGCCGCAATATATGCAAGAATCGTACGAGTTCCTTTGAGAAGCGCAGCCGGCTCAACAGTCACTTTACAGGAAGCAGTCATCGCACCATCCTCTGTTACAGCTACAATGGTAGTACTTCCAGCCTTTAAAGCCGTAACCTTACCATTTACATCAACCATCGCTACACTTTCGTCATTCGAAACCCAAGCGACTTTTTTGTTTGTAGCATCGTCCGGCGTAATGATGACTTGCAAGCTTTCACTTTGCCCTTCTATTAATGAAAGAGTGCTTTTAGTCAATGCAACATCGGTTACAGGTATCTCAGGTTCCACAGCCCCATCACCACAAGTAACAGTACATGTTGCAACCTCCGCACCATCTTCCGTAATCACCACTACAACTACAGTTCCAGTTGCCTGGGCTGTCACTTTTCCACTTGCATTCACCGTAGCCACACTAGTATCGCTAGATTTCCAGGTAACCTTTTTGTTTGTAGCATTATCCGGAATAACAGTAGCTATCAAACTCTCACTTTCCCCTTCATCTAACGCAAGGGCAGTCTTATTCAATGACACACCTGTTACAGGAACAACATCCGGTTCTATATCATCGTCAACACATGCAATCAGCAATGTAGAAAGACAAACCCACAAAAAGAAGTAAAGTTTCGTTTTCATGACTACGGTCTATTATTTAAGTAAATTCCTTAAGTTCTTAAGGAAATAAAGCAAATTACTCTTCCGGCTTCTTGAATCGGAAAGCTTCAGGAGCAATAGGCATCAATACTATCGTTTTATTCTTCTTATACTTGCTCTTCACTTTTGCAGCCTCCTTTTCTAACTTCTTCTTGTTTTCAGAAAAGTAGATCATACACGTATAATCAAGAGATTTCAAATCATATTCCAGATAATTCTTCAACTGATACGTATAAAGATCACGCTTAGGCAAGAAGCCACCCTTATCCAGCTTCACACTGTCCAATACCTGAATATCAGTAAAATACACTACTGTGTCGTTGAAAGAGGCAGCAACACCAAATGCATACACAGCTTTTTCTCCTTTACCCTTCTTGAATGAGAATGCTGAACATACCATAAAAACTAAAGCTACAGCAAAAAGTATACGAACGTATTTCATAATCTGTTTTTTATTATATATTGTTGGCGACAAAGATAATGCAAACCGAGAGCAAAATAAAAAGAATTCATTCATTTTTTATGCTGAGATACAGCTTATCTTCACTTTTATAATAATGATAACAAAAAAACCGGTGATCAGATCATGACCTACCGGTTTTTAATTCCTTCTATTTGTCGGAAATTGATATTTCTTACTTATCCTAAATAAGACTTGAGCAATTTACTACGATTACTTTGTCTTAATCTTCTAATTGCTTTTTCCTTAATCTGGCGTACACGTTCACGGGTTAAACCGAATTTGTCACCGATTTCTTCTAATGTCATTTCTTGTTGTCCGATACCGAAAAACATCTGTATGATTTCTTTTTCCCTATCGGTTAACGTAGAAAGTGCTCTATCAATTTCCCTCGCAAGAGACTCGTTCACCAAAGAGCGATCCGCCATAGGAGAGTCGTCGTTCACCAACACATCCAGCAAGCTGTTGTCTTCTCCTTCTACAAAAGGTGCGTCCACCGAAATGTGGCGTCCGGATACCTTCAGCGTATCGGAGATTTTATCAACAGGGATTTCCAGTTCATCTGCCAACTCCTCGGGAGACGGGCGACGTTCATTTTCCTGTTCGAACTTGGAGAATGCTTTGCTGATTTTATTCAGCGAGCCTACCTGATTCAACGGAAGACGCACGATACGCGACTGCTCTGCCAAAGCCTGCAAAATGGACTGACGTATCCACCATACTGCATAACTGATGAATTTGAAACCACGTGTTTCATCGAACTTTTCGGCGGCCTTGATCAGTCCTAAATTACCCTCGTTAATCAAGTCGGGCAAACTCAAACCTTGGTTCTGGTACTGCTTGGCCACAGATACAACGAAACGCAGATTGGCACGTGTCAACTTCTCCAGTGCGATACGGTCACCCTTGCGGATGCGTTGAGCGAGCTCTACCTCCTCCTCGACAGTTATGAGGTCTTCGCGACCGATTTCCTGCAAATACTTGTCAAGAGAAGCGCTCTCTCTGTTAGTGATACTTTTTGTAATCTTAAGTTGTCTCATTCTTCTAAAACAGATTTGGGTTGCAAAGTTACGACAAATTATTTTGTTACAAGCAAACTTGCCCTAACTTTTTTATCTTATTCACTATACAATATAAACAAAAAGAATGCCGACAAGTTAGTTGTCGACATCCTTTTTCTTCTTTGTTAGCTAATATTACAATCTTCTTACCTATTCACATGTACAATCTACAATTTAGCGATGCCAGCCATTAATCCTGAGCGACACTTACTGCATAGCTGCCACGTTTTCCAGAGGGGAACATACCTGTAATAAACAAAACCTGTTCCTGAGTCTTAGCAGCTTCTTTCATCACTTTCTCCAAGTCTTCCACAGTCTTCATCGGTATATTATTCACTTTTAGGATAATGAAACCTTTACGGACGCCACCTTCTGCCATCTTACCATTGCTAACACCCGTTACTTCAAGACCATAACCCAGATTCAATTGTTTTTTCAATTCATCGGGTACAGGGCGGAATGCGGCACCAAGAATATCCATATCGGCATTCTTCACAATCTTCGTAGTACCTTGTTCATTCTTCAGCGTAACTTCTATATTCTTTTCTTTCTTATCACGCATCACCTTCACTTGTACCTTATCTCCCGGACGATGTTTTGCCAAGATTTCCTGCAAGTCAGCAAATTTATGAATAGCCTTACCATCCATGCCAATGATTACATCATCAACTTTAATATCAGAACCTGAAGCAGAACTTCCCTCTACGATTTCACGTACCCAAAGACCATCAATAACACCATATTTTTCTCTAGCTTCTTTCTTTATATCACTCAACTTCTTACCAGCTTTATCAGCAACCTGTGTGTCACCCGGCTCTTCAGTAAGTGCTGTTACACTCACACCCAATTTCACACGTTGTACCGTACCGAACTGCTTCAAATCAGCAACCACTTTCTTCATAATACTGGTAGGAATGGCAAAACCATAACCTGTATTTGATCCAGTCGGAGAGAAAAGAGCAGCGTTGATACCAATCAATTCACCTTGAGCATTTACCAATGCACCACCACTATTACCTTGATTAATTGCAGCATCAGTCTGAATATACGACTCGATACTCTGTTTACCAGTTTGCTGACTCATGCCTAAAGAGCGTGCTTTAGCACTGACAATACCCGCAGTCACCGTAGAAGTCAGATTAAACGGGTTACCTACTGCAAGCACCCATTCACCAACTTTCAGTGCATCAGAATCACCTACCGGAATAGTTGGAAAATCATCACCTTCTATCTTGATTAGAGCCAAGTCTGTCTCTTCATCCGTACCAATAATACGTCCTTTAAACTGACGATTGTCATTCAACGTCACACTGATTTCATCTGCACCTGCAATTACGTGATTGTTCGTTACGATATATCCATCTTTAGAGATGATAACGCCGGAACCAAAACCTGTACGTTCAGGGGTCTGTACCTGACGTCTTTGCGTACCGCCCCGACCACCGAAAAATTCACCGAAGAAATCAGAGAACGGATCTCTAACTTCTACTTCCTGAACTTTGGAAGTCTGAGTAGAACGAATATGCACCACAGCGTGAACTGAATTTTCTGCTGCTTGCGTCAAATCTACTGGTTGCGCATCAACGGCATTATAAGAGGCCAAACGTACGTTCGGATTTTGCTGGAACATTTCATTGAATGCACTGGTACTATCAGCAGGCATATTTTTTTGCAGCATCTTATAGGTGGTTAAACCTGCTACTCCTGAACTGAGAAGTACGATAGCTGCAACCCCGAGAATGTTTTTTGTTGTCTGTTTCATACTAATTTTCTATTCTTTTAATTGTTAATATTCAAGTTTTGTTTAACATTTCGACGTTAAAATAACGACAAAAATCGTTCACTTATTCCGCTTGTCACTCTTTTTTGTTCTCTTTTAACAGTGAACTTTTGGGGCTTAACAGCGGTTAACGACAGAACCTGACAATTTTACATTTATGCACGTTTACTGACGTGAAAATAAGGCAGATAGGCGTTAAAATCAAACAAACCATCTATCCGTTTAAAATAGATGGTCTGTTTTCAGGGAAAAGTACCTCTTTAATTATCGAGATATTCTATATCCATGTGATAATCCCACTTCGGAAAATAAAGGTTACCTCCCTCCCATTCCACTTCACCACGCTGGAAATCCACCGTTTCACTACGAGGATATTTTTTCTCGGGTATCAGTGGCATACCGTAATCGCTGTTGACTATCATACGCCAGGAGTCAATGCCACCCAAGAAGAAATATTCTTCATCCGTATTACGGGCAAAAGTAGGGATGCCAAATGATTGGTCTACAGGAACCCAGCCAATGCCTTCAAAATAGATTTCCGCCCAGTCGTGCAGGTTCCATGCTTTAGGATGCATCATAAAACCACTCTGGAAATGGGCAGGAATACCACTGATACGACAAAGCGTAATAAACAGCAAACTAACCTGCCCACAATCACCTTTATGATTATCTAACACGTATTCGGGAATATTTTCTATAGTAGAATATTCCCGGGCAGAAGCCCAAGGGAAGTTATCATTCACCCAACGGAAGATGCGTTTAGCTTTCAACAAAGGATTGGTTTCCCCAGCTGTCAATTTGGCAGCAAGTTCGCGCATACGTGGTGAGAAAATGACATGCTTCTCGCGTTCAGCCGTATATTCCTTATATATAGAAGAAGTTGTATCATAGGGCTGAATATCTTTCGGTTTCAAATTATGCCATTCAGCATTAGCTGTATACTCAAAACTTTCAGAGAATACGGTTGGTTGATCTTGCACTGCACGTTTTTCCATGTAGAGAGTGCTATGAAGGCAATCCTGTGGGGATAAAGTATACTTGGATTCGCTGGCAGAGATGAATTTTACATCTTGCTGACGTGACTGGTCGGTACGTGGGTAAGGAAGCCAGCAACGGACGAGCTCTCCGGCAGGAACGGCATTACTGTCTACCGTGAGCGTATAGGTGACTCGCATTCGTTTGGGAGCAGTGATAGGATTACCACTCTTTTTCACACTCGCAATGATTTCGGGCAGGTTCTCCATATTTACTTTTTCACTGCCACTGAAGGAGACACCATCTTTGGCAGCCTTTATCTGATAGCAGACAGAGTCTACACGGAATAAATTAGGTGCGGCATTACGGAAATAACGCTTCTCACCATTCAGAGTCATACACTCCAATGCTTTGGAGGCTTCCCATTGGCACATCTGCTCATCGGAAACATCAGGGATATACTTACGAATATACTCTTTCACTTCATCTTCCGTACGAGAGAAATCAGTGAGGAGGCGTTGGTGCAGATCATCTTCCCAGGTATAGGGCTTGCTTTCCGGTTTTGGAGTACAAGCAGTTACAAGGAAAAGCAAGGCAGCAGCATACAATACTTTTTTCATAATAAGCTAATTTATAGATGATAATTGAGAACGGAAATTGAATTACGATTCAGGATCCTTACAGTTTCACAACTCCGATGCCAGGCAAATCTGGTAACGTGATCTTGCCCTTTACGACCTCCATTCCCTTGAAGCGGTCGTTGGCAATAAGCAGATTGCCATCCAGATCAGCAAAGTCAACCGCAGGAGAAAACTGGGCAGCAGCAGAGCAAGCACAGGATGTTTCCGTCATACAGCCCACCATCACTTTCATACCCAAAGCACGTGCTAATGTCACCATCCTCCAGCCTTCACGCATACCGGTACATTTCATCAACTTGATATTGATGCCATGAAATGCACCTTTCAGACCGGCCACATCACTCAAACGCTGCAAAGATTCATCAGCAAAGATAGGCAACGGACTCTGTTGTGTCACCCAGGCAATATCATCCAACTGGGTTTTAGGCATCGGCTGCTCAATCATGACAATCCCTTTTTCTTTCAGCCATTGTATCATATCAATGGCATAATGCTTATCCGTCCAACCTTGATTGGCATCGACGGCAATAGGCAGCTCGGTCACCGAACGGATTGTTTCAATCATCTCTTTATCATTCTCACGCCCCAGCTTTACTTTGAGAATATTGAATTGCTCGGCACATTCCTTCGTTTTTTCTCGTACCACATCCGGCGTATCGATACCAATGGTAAAAGTGGTCGAAGGAGCTTTTTCCTTATCCAATCCCCATATCTTATACCACGGAGCTCTCAGCAATTTGCCCACAAGGTCGTGCAAAGCAATATCTACAGCAGCTTTAGCGGCGGCATCTCCCGGTGAAAGCTTATCTACATAAGCGAGAATATCCTCCAATTGGAAAGGATCGGAAAACTGTCCGATGATATCCTGAACTTTTTTCAGGAAAGCCAGTACACTTTCCATCGTACCCAGTTCTTTCTGTAAATAAGGCGGCATGGAAGCTTCACCATAACCGATAACACCATCGTATTCAATCTCTACCTGTACATCAGGAGTGGTAGTGCGTGAGTAAGTAGCCACTGTAAAAACATGACGTAACTTCAACTCATATGGAAAGAAGCGCAATTTCATCCTGGCATTCACACCACTTTTATTGATATTGAACAGTTTTGGAGCGCTTTCTCCTCCAAATACATCATTGATAACCACACCGGAGCCCAATGCGGCAAAAGCAGCTGTTTTCAGGAAATCTCTTCTGTTTTGCATAATATTTGTTTTTAAGTTAGGAGCTACTAGCTACGGAGCCACAAGCTACAAGAGCTTTGCAGAATGAGAGCATTGTTACTTGTAGCTTGTAGTTCGTAACTTTATTATTTATAATAAGGATTCGTTTCCGTAGTATTCAAGGATGCTTCCTTATTTATATAAGGTAACACGCGCGTAGCAAACAGAAGGCGTCCGAGGTTATATTCGTCAAAAAGCTCATCGGCAGAATCAAAACTACTGACGTGTACATCACCTTGCGAATGAATGAAACGTTTATTGCCAATATACATTCCCACATGCACCACACGTTCTTTTCGATCTGCCGTAGCTTTACGTCCAAAGAAGATCAAGTCGCCCGATTGCAGGTTGCTGAAATCAGGAGCGATATCAATATGCTCGCCTACATACGCTTGCTGTGAAGCATCTCGGGGAATGATGATATCATGAATGAAAAGAATGGTACGCATGAAGCCACTGCAATCTATTCCTTTGGAAGAAGTGCCTGCCCAAAGATACGGAACTCCCATCAGCGTATGTGCCGTGCGAATAATGCTGGCAGCATCCTGTTTTAAAGCGGCACGCCATTTCTTTTCCGGCATGGAGATAGATTTGGAAATATAACCGGTCCGCCCGTCAGGATATGCAACCTTATAGAATGCACCTTTCGTTCCCTCCCACTTCAAGCGATTGCCTGCAACTACATCCGAAACAGTCTGCGAAGACTGATTGGGTTCAGAATACACAAACCCATAATGAGAAGTCACCACAATCTTCTCTGCTCTGTTCCAGACATGAAGTTCTTCTTTCGTTACCGGATGAATACCTACACGATGTACCCAAGCGATATAATTATCCGGTGTCTGAATGCGATACCAACCGTCGCGCTGTAATACGCGGACAGGCATTCCCATCAATCCCTGGGTCATCATTTCGGATGAAAAGTCAGGATCAACCCTAAGATTGGACACCGATACATTTATGATACCATAAGTTTTTCCTTCCAGTGCAGCCTCATCCGGCAATACCTGTAAGCAGTCCATTACTTGATAGTCAGCTTTCGACAGCCCGTTCAGTAATGCAGCTTTCGCCTCGGCCGAAGTAGTCACACCACGTAACATCACATTTTTACCGGAAAAGGAATAATCTACATCAAAGAGTGCTACCCGTTTATCAGGAGCATACTGACGCTTCAAGCTGTCGGACAACTGTGCTACATCCGCAGGAATAGTCCTGTCCCCGATTTCCGAAGCTACCGAATACAACGAAGCAAAAAGGAACAGGGATACGATAGGAATAAGTTTCTTCATTAGCTAAAATGATTTGGGGGTTATTAAGTGTTAGCAAAGTTAGAAATAATTTCTACTTTGGTTATATATTTTCAGGAATATTAAGAAAGTGTTTAGAAAAGGAAGCTATCCGGAGGTTATCTACCCCGCATCCGGTCCGTACCAGGTCCGTATCTATAATTATGGAGAAGATACGGAAAAAGCCCTCCCTTACACAAAAACTCTACAAGTTTCTGTGTCCGCTGGCATAAAAATCGTATCTTTGCCGGACAAAAGCAGCCGGTCGGTCTGTCGCTTACGCTTCGGCGTATGAGGAAAGTCCGGGCAACATAGAGCATCCTACTTCCTAACAGAAAGCTGTCCGCGAGGGTAGAGTAACGTAGAAGAAAATAACCGCCGGTGTCCTTGGGCATGGGTAAGGGTGAGAAGGTAGGGTAAGAGCCTACCAGTCTTGTGGTGACACAAGGGCTGTGCGTCTTGGGAGTTGTAAGGTCATGTAAACCGACGCTATGAGAGCTGCTCGCTCCATGTCGGAGGGTAGACCGCTAAAGCCTGTATGGTAACATGCGGCTCAGATAAATGACAGACACTTTGCTGAATGAAGAATGATGAATGAATAATGAAGATTTCTTCCTGAAAACAGAGAACAGAACCCGGCTTACAGACCGACTGCTTTTTTTAATTTAAGAACAGAGAATGAGGAATGAAGAATTTCTGCATGATACAACAATTTGATGGAGTTCTCCGTTCTATATTCATAATTCTTCATTCCTAATTCTTCATTGATTATGAATAAACGTATTACTGCTCTTTGGAAATTTCTTACATACGACATCTGGCGTATTACAGAGGATGAAGTCACCAAAACGACTTTTTCCCTCTACAATATAATCAAAACCATTTATTTATGTATCAACCGCTTCACCAAGGACAGACTAGTAAACAATGCCTCTGCACTGACTTATAGCACTTTGCTTGCCATTGTCCCTATACTTGCCATATTATTTGCCATAGCACGTGGATTCGGCTTCTCCAATCTGATGGAGAATCAGGTGCGAATGGGATTCGGAGGGCATAACCAGACCACAGAAGTCATCCTCCAATTCGTAGACTCTTATCTTTCTGAAACTAAAAGCGGCATATTTATCGGAGTAGGTTTAATTATGTTGCTATGGACGGTTATCAACCTGATCACCAATATTGAAATAACCTTCAACCGCATCTGGCAAATAAAAAAGGCACGAAGTATGTACCGTAAAATTACGGACTATTTCTCTATGTTCCTGCTGATGCCTATCTTGATTGTAATTTCGGGTGGTCTCTCCATCTTCATGAGTACAACGCTGAAGTACATTGAAGATTTTGTACTGCTTGCTCCTATTCTGAAATTCCTGATCCGCCTCATACCTTTTGCCTTGACCTGGTTCATGTTTACGGGACTATACATCTATATGCCTAATACTAAAGTAAAGTTCAAGCATGCGCTCATTGCGGGGGTTCTTGCAGGAACGGCACACCAGGCATTCCAGTTTCTATACATCAGTGGTCAGTTGTGGGTATCGCGTTACAATGCTATTTATGGTAGTTTCGCCGCCCTTCCCCTATTCCTGCTATGGTTACAAATATCGTGGACAATCTGCCTGTTTGGTGCAGAACTGACGTATGCGGGACAAAACATACGGAACTTCAGTTTTGACAAAGACACCAAAAATATCAGCCGGAGATATCGGGATTTCGTGGCTATCCTTATCATGTCCCTCATTGCCAAAAGATTTGAGGAGAATGCAAAACCATATACAGCAGAAGAAATATCCGAAGAGTGTCAGATACCAATCCGGTTGACACACCAGATTCTATATGAGTTACAAGAAATAAATCTATTGCATGAAGTAGTAGACGAAAACAATGAAGATATCGGCTATCAACCCTCCATGGATATCAATAAGATGAATGTCGCACTGTTGTTAGACAGACTGGACACGCATGGTTCGGAGGATTTCAAAATAGATAAGGACAAGGAGTTCAGCGAACAATGGGAAGTATTAATGAATGCACGGGAAGAATATTATAAGAGCGCAAGCCATGTACTACTGAAAGATCTTTAATTTTAGAGGGTAGTGATAAGTGATTAGTACCATGCGGCATCATAGCACAGTCTGTTAATCACTTATCACTAACCCTTTATCACTGAATCAGTATTTATTGTAAGAAACCACCTTTTCCTTCGGTTTCCTCGCCTTCTTTCTCTTCTCTTTTACAGAGTAGCCGATGGTGATAACCAATAGCAAGCGCTTAGAAGATGGAATACCGGTCAGCTTCTTAATCTCTTTCTCATCAAACCAGCCAAGAATACAAGAACCTAATCCCTCACTCTCGGCAGCTAAAGTAATATGAGCAGTGGCAATACCTATATCTATCAAGGGGAAATACTTATCCTTAATCTTTGCACCCAGAAATGAAGTGACATTCATCGATTCTTCCACAACCAGAATATGAACGGGGGCATCCTTGGCAAATTTATTCATCCCCAGTCCGGCAGTAGCTTTGCCTACCTTAACGGAAAGTTCCGGATCATTGATTACGACAAACTTCCACGGTTGCGCATTACAAGCCGATGGGGCCAGACGGGCAGCTTCCAGTATCCGTTCCAGTTTCTCGGGCTCTACAGGACGTGTCATATCATAAGCGCGGTCACTCTGACGGGAGGCTACTAATTGTAAAAAGTCCATTTGATATATGTTTTTATTGCACCACAGATTACACGGATAAACACTGATTATAAAAGGATAATATTTCTGCGCTATTTGTGCAATCTGTGGTGAACTATTATTTAAACTGGAGCATCCGGCTGATATATTTGCCGATAATGTCAAATTCAATGTTCACTACGCTATCAACTTTGATATCGTGAAAATTAGTATATTCGAACGTATAGGGAATGATAGCTACCTGGAAAGTATCGTCCGTTGGATTACACACAGTCAGACTGACACCATTCACCGTTACAGAGCCTTTGTCCACAGTAATGTATCCCCGCTTTGCCATCTCCTTATCGAAAGCATACCGGAAAGTGAAGTAATAACTTCCTTCGGCATCTTCTACACTGATGCAGGTGGCAGTCTGATCTACATGCCCCTGCACGATATGTCCATCGAGGCGACCGTTCATCATCATGCTGCGCTCTACATTCACCTTGTCTCCTACGTTCAACAACCCGAGATTGGAGCGCTCCAATGTTTCCTTCATGGCTGTAACCGTATAGGTATCCTCTGTCATGCTGACTACCGTGAGGCATACACCGTTATGAGATACACTTTGGTCTATCTTCAATTCATTTACAAATGAGCACTTGAACGTGAAGTGTACGTTCTCTTGTTCTTTTACCAATGCCACAAGAGTGGCACATTCTTCTACTATTCCGGAAAACATAATTCAGTTTACGATTTAATGATTTATAATTCCTTATTTGGAGAACACAAAGATAATGCAAATTGATCGCAGAATTTTCATGCTTACATGAAAAAGTTCTGCCGAGATGCAGCTTATCTTCTCCAAAGATACGAAATAAGGGGAATATAAGTACAAAAAAAATGGAGCTTTTCACAAAGCCCCATTTTTCAGTTTTCAATAGGTATTAGTTTTTTTTTAAGGTAAAAAGATTGTTTTCAGGATAACGCTGCAAATATAGCGGCTTTTCAGGTTACTTACCAAATTAAAAAACATGTCTTATAACATCTTTTTGAAATTTCTTTGGTTTTATTACCACTTCTATAGCCTTTCCACATCCGCAATCGTTTTCAATGGACAAATATATAGCATTTTTCTAACAAACGCTAAATTTTACCTAAAAAAGAACTCATTTCTTGCTTAAAGGATAATGTTCGTCCGTTTTTCCGCTATGTTTTAACACTTTCGCATCGATAAAGAAGACTATTTCTTCGGCAATATTGGTAATATGGTCGCCGGAACGCTCCAACTTACGGAAGACACTTACCAGGTTCAGGCAAGGAAGAACACTGTCCGGATGTTTAGCAATATAACCTGCCAGAATCGTAGTAGCTTCAGCATTAATTTCATCCAACAAATTGTCTTTAGCAAAGACTGAAGTTGCCAGATCCTGACTCTCTTCCTGAAGAGCCTTTTTGGCAAGTTCCAGCATGGCAAGTACTTGCGCCTGCATTTCTTCCAGACGTAATTGCTTCAAAAGGTCCGGATCGAGGACAGGCTCTTTACAGTTCAGCACGAAACGGGCTATACCTTCGGCAAAGTCCCCCAACCGTTCCAGGTTTGTATTGATCTTCAGCATGGCAAGCACAAAACGCAGATCAATGGCTACGGGATTGTACAGGGCAATAATATCTTCTACGTCACTGTCTATTTTCAATTCCAAAGCATTCACGCGACGTTCGCGCACCAACACTTGCTGCGCCAGTTCGCGGTCGAAGGTCAGGACTGCCTCCCCTGCCCGGTCGAGCTGGTTATATACTAAGGTCCACATTTCGTCTATTTCCTTTTTAAGTAAGACGAGTTCCGATTCGATAAACTTTACCATAAATTTCTATTTTAAGATTACTTATATGATTAATTAGAGGAAGCCTGTCACTCTTTTGAGTCTTGCAGCGAGCCACCTTTAGTTTCTCTGTGTGAAACTCCCGGTTTCATGCCGTGAAACTCTTAGTTTCATCCTTTGAAACTGTTGGTTTCACGCCGAGAAACTCAGAGTTTCAAGCAATGAAACAAATGCCTATCCAAAACGGCCCGTAATATAGTTCTGAGTCTCCACCTTCTCGGGGTTCGTAAATATCTTCTTGGTATCGTCAAATTCTACCATTTGCCCCAAATAGAAGAATGCTGTTTTATCACTAACGCGCGCAGCCTGCTGCATATTGTGTGTAACGATAACAATTGTATACTGTTCTTTCAACTCGTGAATAAGCTCCTCTACTTTAGCCGTAGAAATAGGATCGAGCGCAGAAGCCGGCTCGTCCATCAGCAATACGGAGGGAGACACAGCCATGGCGCGGGCTATGCAAAGGCGTTGCTGTTGTCCGCCGGAAAGTGCATAAGCGGAAACTTTCAGCTTATCCTTTACTTCTTCCCACAAGGCGGCACCCCTCAAGGACTCTTCCACACGCTGGCGGATAAAACTATTATCCGTCACCCCGTTCACCCGAAGGCCATAGGCCACATTCTCGAAAATACTTTTAGGAAAAGGATTAGGACGCTGGAACACCATACCTACTTTCTTACGAAGCTCATCCACCTGGACATCTTTTCCGTAGATATCCTTTCCGTCAATATGGATTTCACCTGTCAGGCGGGTATTGGGAATCAGATCGTTCATACGGTTGAATAACCGCAGGAAAGTGGACTTGCCGCATCCCGAAGGACCGATAAAGGCTACCACCGAACGTTCTTCTATCGACATACTGATACCTTTCAGAGCATGAAAGTCACCATACCAGAAGTTTACATTATTTGCTTCTATTTTACCAATCATTTCATTTACTGTTTATTATTCCCGTTAGTTCATCTTTACTTTCTTCTCAAAATACTTCCGTAAGGCATTTGCCAGAAGATTTACAAAGAGAATGATTATTATTAAAACCAAAGCAGTGCCATAAGCCAGCGGAAGCTGAGCTTCCATATCCGTACCACTGGTAGAAATAACATATAGATGATAAGGCAATGCCATGCACTGATCGAGGATACTTGTGGGCAACTGAGGAAGAAAATAAGCGGCACAAGTAAACAGGATGGGTGCGGTCTCACCGGAAACACGTCCCAAAGCAAGAATAAGCCCTGTTATCACATTCGGCATGGCCATTGGCAGAATCACATGCCAGATGGTTTGCAATTTGGTAGCTCCCAAAGCCCGGCTTCCTTCACGCAGGGTATCGGGAATAGCTTTCAGCGCTTCTTCGGTAGTACGGATCACCAAAGGCACGCAGAGCAATCCCAATGTAAGAGAGCCAGCAAGGATACTATCGCCAAACCCCATATAGTTAACGAACAGGGCCATACCGAAAAGACCAAAGACAATGGAGGGTATCCCACTCAGATTATTCGTCATCATGCGGATAAAACGGACGATCCAGCCCTTCGGAGCGTATTCATTCATATAGATACCACTCATTACTCCCACCGGAAAGGCAAACAGGGCACTGCCTATCATCAGATAGAATGTGCCGACGATGGCAGGCCAAATACCACCTGCCGTCATGCCGTCCTTCGGCGCGGTAGTCAGAAACTCCCAGCTGATAACTCCTATACCTTTATATATAATAAAGCCGAGAATGGCAAAGAGTATCCCTACCACCGTCAGGCTCAGCAAACGGAATGTACCGAATGCAATGCGTTGCGAAAGATGTTTCCTATCTATCATACTCATTTTACTTTTCTCTGTAAAACACTATCTTTTCCGGGCCGATACAGCTTCCACCGTGAAGTTGATCAGCAAACTGATAAAGAACAATACTACTCCCAGAAGGAATAAAGCTTCATAATGAGCTCCTCCGGCAGGTGCCTCTCCCAGTTCCGCTGCAATCGTAGCGGGAATGGTGCGCAACGGCTCCAGAATGGTATGCGGTATAATAGCCGCATTGCCTGTCACCATCAATACCGCCATCGTTTCTCCGATGGCGCGTCCGATGCCCAGCACTACTCCGGAAGTGATGCCCGATACAGAATAGGGTATCACCACCTTATATATAGTTTGCCATTGCGAAGCTCCTAATGCCAGACTGGCTTCACGCATGGCACGGGGACAGTTGCGCATGGCATCTTCTGTCACAGTAATAATCGTGGGCAATGCCATTATTGCCAATACGATGCTTCCCGCCAGACCGCTTTCGCCAACCGGCAAGTCGAACACTTTCTGTATGAGCGGCACAATGACTATCAATCCGAAGAAGCCATATACCACTGACGGAATACCACTCAGCAACTCAATTATCGGCTTCAACAAATTGCGTACCTTAGGATTTGCCACTTCGGACATATAGATAGCTACCGAAAGGCCGAACGGAAGAGCTATTAGAATGGCAAAAAGACTCACCCATAATGTACCCGTTATCAGTGGCAAAAAGCCAAATTGCGCGGCAGGTGTAGCCGTAGGAAACCATTCGGCACCGGCAAAGACGTCTTTCACTGAAATCGTATTATCGCGCAACAAGTGTACGGAGTCTTGCCGGACAATAAACTGTTGCGGCACAAAAGCAATGATGCCCGGTGTACGCTCCACCAACTCGGTAATTCTTGCTCCGGCGTGTTCATAAGAAGGGCCCAGTTCTTCTTCGGTATAATACTGGGTGATATCCTCCAAACGGAAAAGCCGGATAGGCATATCCTGCCCTCCGACCTCATTCCAGTTTGTTATTTCCTCGTCGAAAACATCTTTTATCTGAGCCGGAGTCAGCTCAGTAACCTTATTATCTTTATTCAATGCCAATACATATCCCTCTTCAATCACCCGGCTGTTGAACAATCCCAACGCCTCGGAAAAGAGAAACAGGATGATAAGCACAATGGTAATGCTTGTTACGAAACCACTGCAAGCCAATATACCTTCTACTATTTTTTCAAAAAGTTTCTTCATAAATACCTGTTGATATTCTGCATGCAAAGAAACGGGGCCGATGTTAAGAGAGTGTGACTAACATTTGAAAGAAATGTTTCAAACATATTACAAAAGCGTTACAACCCGCAAAAACACAAGCTTTGTAATAGCATCGTAATACACGATTGCTTTATTTGCAGAGAATAAACAAAAAGAGTAGTATGAAGGTTGTTATACTATCATTAGTTTACTACATAAAGTAATTATAAACAATACCTATTATGAAAAGAATAAGTATTATCCTACTCCTGACATTAGCTGCAAGTAGCATGCAAGCACAGCGTATTAAAGGCAGCGACACCGTACTCCCCGTAGCACAACAGACCGCTGAAAGGTTTATGGCGCTCAATCCCGATGCCCGGATTACCGTCACGGGTGGCGGTACCGGCGTGGGTATTTCCGCTTTATTGGACGGAACAACGGATATCGCCATGGCATCCCGCCCCATCAAGTTCAGCGAGAAAATGAAAGTAAAGTCCGCAGGCAAGGAAGTAGAAGAAGTAATCGTCGCCTACGATGCCCTCGCCGTCGTGGTACACCCTTCCAACCCCGTGAAACAACTGACACGCCAACAACTGGAAGATATCTTCCGGGGAAAAATAACAAACTGGAAGCAAGTGGGTGGAGATGATCGTAAAATCGTAGTATATTCCCGTGAAACATCTTCGGGCACCTATGAGTTTTTCAAGGAAAGCGTTCTCAAAAATAAAAATTATATGAGCAGTAGCCTTTCCATGCCCGCCACCGGAGCCATTATCCAATCCGTCAGTCAGACGAAGGGAGCAATAGGGTACGTAGGGCTGGCTTATCTCTCCCCTCGCGTCAAGTCACTTTCCGTATCTTATGACGGTAAACACTTTGCGCCGCCCACAATGGAAAGTGCCACAGACAAGAGTTACCCCATCGTACGACCTCTGTATTATTACTATAATACGGAAAACGCCGGACAAGTAAACCCACTCATCAGTTTCATCCTGTCACCTGCCGGTCAGGAAATCATTAAAAAGAGTGGATATATTCCCGTGAAATAAGGATAAACGAAAAAAATGTCTTACTTTTGTAGCTTGATTTTTAGAATATATACATACCATTATGGCAGATATTAAGAGCGAAGAAGTAGGCGAAAAAAAGAGCCTCAACTTCATTGAACAAATTGTTGAGAAAGATTTAAAAGAGGGTAAAAACGGTGGTAAGGTGCAAACGCGTTTCCCGCCCGAACCCAACGGATACCTCCACATCGGTCACGCCAAGGCTATTTGCCTTGATTTTGGTATTGCAGCCGACCACAATGGCATCTGCAATCTGCGTTTCGATGATACCAATCCTACCAAGGAAGATGTGGAATATGTAGAAGCCATCAAAGAAGATATTCAATGGCTGGGTTACCAATGGGGTAATGAATACTATGCGTCCGATTACTTCCAGCAATTGTGGGACTTTGCCATCCGCCTCATTGAAGAAGGTAAAGCATATATTGACGAGCAGACTTCCGAGCAAATCGCACAGCAGAAAGGTACTCCTACCCAACCGGGTGTGGAAAGTCCCTACCGCAACCGCCCGATAGAAGAAAGTCTTTCCTTGTTCAAGAAGATGAATACAGGTGAAATAGCAGAAGGTGCTATGGTGCTCCGTGCCAAAATTGACATGGCGAATCCGAACATGCACTTCCGCGATCCTATCATTTATCGTGTAGTGAACCATCCCCACCATCGCACGGGCACCACTTGGAAAGCTTATCCGATGTATGACTTCGCACATGGACAAAGCGACTACTTCGAAGGCGTAACCCATTCTCTCTGTACGTTGGAATTCGTTCCTCACCGTCCGCTCTACGATCTTTTTGTAGACTGGGTGAAAGAAGGACAGGATTTGAATGATAACCGCCCTCACCAGTATGAGTTCAATAAACTGAACCTCAGCTATACACTGATGAGCAAACGTAATCTGTTGACTCTGGTAAAAGAGAAACTGGTGAACGGATGGGATGATCCCCGTATGCCGACCATCTGTGGTTTCCGCCGTCGCGGATATTCTCCTGAGTCTATCCACAAGTTTATCGATAAAATCGGATATACCACTTATGATGCGCTCAATGAATTTGCTTTGCTGGAAAGCGCCCTGCGCGAAGACCTTAATTCCCGCGCAATTCGTGTATCTGCCGTTGTGAATCCGGTGAAGCTGGTTATTACCAACTACCCCGAAGGACAAGTGGAAGAACTGGAAGCTATCAATAATCCGGAAAAACCGGAAGAAGGCAGTCACTTCATCGAATTCAGCCGTGAGCTGTGGATGGAACGTGAAGACTTCATGGAGGATGCTCCCAAAAAATATTTCCGTATGACTCCGGGACAGGAAGTGCGCCTGAAGAACGCTTATATCGTAAAGTGCACCGGTTGCAAGAAAAATGAAGCCGGAGAAATAGTCGAAGTATATTGCGAATACGACCCGAACACCAAGAGCGGTATGCCCGAAGCAAACCGTAAGGTGAAAGGTACCTTGCATTGGGTCAGCTGCGACCATTGTCTCGAAGCCGAAGTACGCCTCTACGACCGTCTGTGGAAAGTGGAGAACCCACGCGACGAGCTTGCCGCTATTCGCGAAGCTAAAAACTGCGATGCCCTGGAAGCGATGAAAGAAATTATCAACCCGGATTCATTGCATATACTGCCCCGTTGCTACATTGAGAAATATGCCGCAGGCATGAAACCGCTTACTTACTTGCAGTTCCAGCGCATCGGTTACTTCAATGTAGATCCGGACTCCACACCGGAAAAGATGGTATTCAACCGTACTGTAGGGTTGAAAGATACCTGGGGCAAGATTAACAAATAAAGTAAGGATTATAGGAGTAAACTATTAATGAGCAATAAAAACCTGCTGTCCGGCAGAGATAAAGAACTTCAGGAACTTGCCGAACAATATGAATTGGCAATGTCCGCGAAACAACCATTTTATCTGGACGCAGACGATTTGGCTGACCTTGCCGACTGGTATGGCACCAAAAAGAATTATGATAAGGCTTTAGAAATTGCAGAATATGGCCTAAAGCTACATCCCGACAGTACGGCATTAATGATAGAGTATGCTTACCTGCATCTGGATAGCGGAAAAAGAGCAAAGGCACGTGAAATCATCGAAAACCTTCCCGATACCTATTCGCCGGAAGCCAAGGTGGTACGTGCTCACTTGCTGCTGAGTGAAGGTAAGCTGGATGATGCCGAACAGTTACTCGATACGATTGAAGATAAAGAGGATCTGGCAAATGTAGTCGATGTATCTTATATGTACCTCGATATGGGCTATCCGGACAAGGCTCTGGCATGGCTCAACCCGGTAAAGGAAGAATATGCCGATGAAGAAGCTTACATTGCCGTAGTTGCAGACTGTTATTATGGGAAAGGCATGATAGAAGAAGCAATTCCTCTATATAACCAACTGATAGATCAGAATCCATATTCGGCTCCCTACTGGTTCGGATTGGCAAGATGCCATTTTGAAGATTTGAACTTCGACCAGGCAATTGATGCCTGCGACTATGCATTGATAGGTGATGACGAATTTGCAGACGCCTATGTAATGAAAGGGCATTGTTTTTACCAGTTGGGTAATGAGGATGCAGCTCTGGAATGTTATCAGAAAGCTGAGCAGATGCATGGGCTGGCTCCTGAGTTTGTCTATACCTATATCGGTTTATGCAAGGTATCCAAAGGCGAATGGGAAGAAGGATACGAAAATCTGGAAAAAGCAATCCAGGCTAACGAAGCGGAAGAAACTCCCGCACCTACTCTACCCAGCCTATATGCCAATGCAGGGCTTTGCCTTTCCAAAATGAAAAAGAAGCGCAAAGCGCACCAGTATTGTAAGAAAGCCCAAAAGCTGGAACCAAAAGATCCTGAAGCCTACCTGATTGAAGGCCGTATGTACGTCGAAGAAGGTGACTACGAAAAGGGAATAAAGCAATGGGCAAAGGCCTTGAATTGTGCTCCTAGCGCTGATACCTGGAATGAAATAGGTATGCACAGCATGGAAATCGGGTATCTGGATTATGCGAAAATAGCTTTTGAACGTGTTTGTGAGTTAGAACCGGAATTTGAAGGTATCAATGAAAAGTTGACCGTTCTCTACATGACGCTGCATGATAAGGAAAACTTCATAAAGTACAATCAGAAGTGCACCCGCCCCTTTGATCTGAAAGAACTGGAGAAAATGCAGGCTATGATGGAAAATGAAGACCGGGAAGATCTGGCTGTTTATATGCAAAATATCATAAAAGCATTGCAATAAAAAAAACAGAGAGTAAAGCTGATCGCTTTACTCTCTGTTTTTTTATATTGTAGAGGGTATCCTTATTTAGCGCTACGTGTAGAAAGCTTCTCCAAAAAATATACCAGGAAGAAACCAACAATCATCAATACTACAGCTTCAACAATATATTGATTAGGAAGGATATTCGCTTCAACCAGTGGCTTCACTACTCCATGACTGTCTGTGAACGTTTCAAGCGTTTCTTTCCATGGCCATACCTTATTAAGAGACCCCAGCATAAAGCCGGTCAATACCGCCAACGTAATATTACGAAAGTTCTTTAGTGCATATGAAAGAACTCGTGAAAAAGTAGTTATACCTATACAGGCGCCTGCCAAGAATACTAATAAAGTCACTATATCAAATGTCTTGACCGCTTCCATTATATAGAAGTATTTGCCTAACAGTACCAAAATAAAACTACCCGATATGCCCGGCAAGATCATTGCGCAAATAGCAATCGCACCGCAAAGGAAAATGAAAAACAGATTGGATGGCGTTTCAGCAGGAGTTGCCACCGTAATGTAATAAGCAACTGCCACTCCTATGATAAAAGCCGGAATTGTTTTCTTATTCCACTCTTTTATATCTTTCCCCACAAACCAGGTGGAAGCCAGCACCAGTCCGAAAAAGAAAGCCCAAACCATTACCGGATGATCCGTAAGCAACCATGTAATAACCTTAGCCAACGAAAATACACTGACAGCGATTCCAGCTACAATGGAAATTAAAAAATTACCATTAATAGCTTTCCAGAACGCTCCCCATTTTCCTGTAAAAAACAACTTTAAACTTTTTCCGTTGATGCTTTTTATCGAATCTATCAGTTCATCATAAATTCCCACAATAAAAGCAATTGTTCCTCCCGATACTCCGGGAACCACATCGGCTGCTCCCATTCCCACACCTTTCAGCATGAGTAAGGCGTAGTCTTTTAAACCTCGTTCCATTTTTCTTTGTTATCTATTAATACTTGATTTCATGGTACAAAGTAAAACAAAAAAAGTCAGTTACTCACCATAAAGCAAATAAAATACACAAAAGATAATCCACAATCAATTCACACGCCAACTCACTATATAAAAAACAAATGGTGCACAATAGCCTCACGACCCTTGTGCACCTTATCTTTTTTATTGCTATTTAAAAATCTGAATTTACTATTTCTTCACAGCCTCTATTGCTTTGTCATAATCCGGCTCCTGAGTGATTTCGGGTACCAATTCAGTATACATCACTTTTCCATCTTTACCAATGATAACTACTGCACGTGCCAGCAAACCGCCCAATGGTCCATCTGCCATACGTACGCCATAGCTTTCATCGAAATCCGAAAAACGGAAATCAGACAAAGGAATTACATTTTCAATACCTTCCGTCGTACAGAAACGAGCGTGAGCAAAAGGCAAGTCTTTGGAAATCGCCAATACCACGGTATCAGGCAGACTTGCTGCCAACTTATTAAACTTGCGCACAGACGTTGCACAAACACTAGTGTCCAAACTCGGGAAGATATTCAATATCACATTCTTTCCTTTCATATCTTTCAAAGAAAAAGAAGAAAGGTCAGTCTTTACTAACTCGAAATCAGGAGCAACTGTTCCTGTTTTTATAAACTCACCGATAATCTTAACCGGTTGTCCCTTGAATTTTGTTGTAGCCATAGTTTTCTTTTTTTTATATGTTTATATAACAAACGAACAGTTAGAAAAGTTCGCTCAAAACTTTTCCAACTGTAAATTGTTACTCTCACAAACATGATTACAATAACCATTTAAAATTCAATTTGCATGAAAACTTTATTTGACGAACTTCAATGCGAAGTAAAAAACTGGTGGCTCTCTCTCTTGCTTGGCATACTCTACGTAGTAGTTGCCGTCAGCCTGATGTTCGCACCGTTGAGCGGCTACGCAGTTTTAAGTATCCTGTTCAGCATATCCATGTTATTCAGCGGTTTGCTGGAGATTTCTTTTGCTGTAAGCAACCGGAAAAATGTATCCAGTTGGGGCTGGTATTTGGCCGGAGGTATTATCGACATGATATTCGGTTTCTACCTGATAGCTTATCCATTACTGAGTATGGAAGTTATTCCTTTCATTATTGCATTCTGGCTGATGTTCCGGGGCTTCTCATCTGTCGGCTATGCTATGGATCTGAAAAGATATGGTACAAGAGACTGGGGCTGGTATATTGCTTTCGGCATATTAGCCGTAATTTGTTCGCTCATCATCTTATGGCAACCGGCAATAGGCGCTCTCTATGCAGTTTACATGATTTCATTCGCATTCCTGATTATCGGATTCTTCCGCATCATGTTGTCATTTGAACTGAAGAGTTTGCATAAACGTGGAAAAAGCATGAAAGAGGAAAACGAAGATAAAGAAATTCCCGTAGGATAGTTAAGAATTCCACTGCCCGGAGAAACGAGTTGACTAAAGTGCCTGGAAACAGGAACTTGTCAACTCGTTTTCTCATTAGTTACACTTCAGGAAACGATGCATAGTAGTTCGGGATACTCCCATCTGGCGAGCCAGCTCCGAACAGGAAACACCTCGTTGAGCATCTTTTATCAAACGTCTTTTGTTCTCACGAAGTACCCTCATAGCAGGACAGGTTCCTTTCTTTCGTCCCAATTTTACCCCCTCTTGCCTGCGCCTCGCCAATGCTTCTTTTGTTCGCATGGAAATCAGATTACGTTCTATCTCTGCCATTAATCCGAATGCGAACCCCAATACCTTGCTGTTCATGTCATTTTGAAATACATACCCCTCTTTTGTGCTGTACAGAACAATTTCTTTCTTGATACAAGAATTAAGAATCGTCATGATTTCCAACATTGTACGACTTAATCTTGAAATTTCCGTCACAATCAGCGAGTCACCTCTTTGCATTCGGTTCAACACCCCCGATAGCTTCCGGTCTTTGCTTCTCACACTACCACTCACCGTTTCGGTGTACCATTTGTCAATCTGCAATCCATTCTTCTCTGCAAAACGCAGAAGTTCTTCACGTTGATTAGCCAGAAATTGTTTTTCTGTACTTACTCTTAAATAAGCTACTACCATAATTTTGTTGTTTTTATAGGTTTAACGCGCCAAAGAACAGCAATAACAGCGAGAAATCACACTCCCTCCAATCAATGATATACAGGCGATTGCCTCTATTTAGGCTCTTTTATTTGACAACAGATATTTCTGATACTATGAGACAAATTATGTAGAAGTACATTTTCAAGGATGAAGCACCAGTCATAAAAAGAAACAATAAAAAATCTCAGCATAACTTTTTCATGCGAGCATGAAAGTTATGCACTCAAATTGCATTATCTTTGTAGTCAGTTTTATAACAAGAATATAAATTCATAATTAAAAAACAAAGGAATTATGGCAATGCATACATGGTTTGAGTGCAAGATCCGTTACGAAAAAGTGATGGAAAACGGTATGAACAAGAAAGTTACAGAACCTTATTTGGTGGACGCACTCAGCTTTACGGAAGCGGAAGCACGCATCATTGAAGAAATGACGCCGTTTATTTCAGGCGAATTTACAGTATCAGACATCAAACGTGCCAACTATAGCGAATTATTCCCCAGCGAAGAAGAGGCTGCCGACCGTTGGTTCAAGTGTAAACTGATCTTTATTACTCTGGACGAAAAGAGTGGAGCTGAAAAGAAAACATCCACTCAGGTATTGGTACAAGCTGCCGACCTGCGCGATGCTGTTAAGAAACTGGATGAAGGTATGAAAGGTACCATGGCGGATTACCAGATCGCTTTAGTATCCGAAACACCCCTTATGGATGTATATCCGTATAGCGCGGAACCCAATGACAAACCGGAAGTTTAATCTTTTGAGAATTGAAAGTTGAAGTGATTAGCGTAAACACAGAACGCTTTGATCTTCAACTTTTGAATTTCATATTTCAATTTTCTAATCATGAATATTGCAGAGAATCTTCAACAAGTGCTAAGCGAACTGCCTGATGGGGTGCGACTGGTAGCTGTCTCCAAATTTCACCCCAATGAAGCGATAGAAGAAGCCTATCGTACCGGACAACGAATATTCGGAGAAAGCAAAGTACAGGAAATGACTGCCAAGTACGAAAGTCTTCCCAAAGACATTGAATGGCACTTTATCGGGCATCTGCAAACCAATAAAATCAAGTTTATCGTGCCCTACGTGGCTCTGATCCACGGAATTGACTCATACAAACTCCTTGTAGAAGTCAATAAGCAAGCTGCAAAAGCCGGAAAAGTAGTCAACTGCCTGTTGCAACTGCACATTGCAGAAGAAGAAACCAAATTTGGTTTTAGTTTTGGCGAATGTCGGGAAATGTTAGCAGCCGGTGAATGGAAAACTCTCAGTAACATACAATTATGCGGTCTGATGGGTATGGCAACAAATACAGACGACAATGAACAAATAGAGAAGGAATTTTGTTCATTAAGTAGCTTCTTCAAAGAAGTGAAAGACTCATGGTTTGCCGACACGGAGGCTTTTCGGGAGTTGTCCATGGGAATGTCCCACGATTATCACCAAGCTATTGCTGCTGGAAGTACTCTGATACGCGTAGGAAGCAAAATCTTTGGAGACAGAACGTATTAATCATTATTCATTAAACATTATTACCATGGCAACATTAAAAACTACTTTTGCCGGGTTAGAATTAAGAAACCCGATTATCGTCAGCAGCTCAGGTTTAACTGATAGTGCTGAAAAAAATCAGAAGTTCTATGAAGCCGGTGTCGGTGCCATTGTTCTGAAATCTCTTTTTGAAGAGCAGATCATGTTGGAAGCTGACTGGCTGGGAGATCCGAATATGTATCCTGAAGGCAGTGATTACTTGGTAGAATACGTCCGCCAACATAAACTGTCAGAGTATCTGGAACTGATTAAGGATACTAAAAAAGTATGCCCCATTCCTGTTATTGCCAGCATAAACTGCTATCAGGATGCTGAATGGGTAGGATTTGCACAACAAATGGAAGCAGCAGGAGCTGATGCTATAGAAATCAATATCCTGGCTCTCCAAACAGATATGCAATACAATTACGGTTCATTCGAACAACGCCATATCGATATTCTCAGCCACATCAAAAAGACGGTACGTATTCCGATCATCATGAAGCTGGGTGATAACCTGACTAATCCGATAGCTCTGATAGATCAGCTATATGCCAACGGAGCAGCTGCCGTGGTATTATTCAACCGCTTCTATCAGCCGGATATTGATATCGAAAAGATGAAGCAAATCTCAGGAAATGTATTCAGCACAGGAGCTGACCTGGTTAAAGCCTTACGCTGGATCGGTATCGCTTCTGCAGCTGTGAATAAGCTGGATTATGCAGCATCAGGCGGTATTCACTCTCCCGAAGGCATTGTAAAAGCAATTTTGGCAGGAGCTTCAGCTGTAGAGGTTTGTAGTGCATTCTATCAGAACAGTTATGCCCTTGTAGGAGAATATATCCACTTCCTGAACTTATGGATGGATCGCAAAGGCATGGAAAACATTCCTCAATTCAAGGGAATGCTGAATGTCAGCGACTTGAATGGAGTAAATACCTTCGAACGTACTCAGTTCATGAAGTATTTCTCCAGCAAAAAATAAACAGGAACCGCACAACATATCATTATAAGTAATGCCCCGTAACAATATATGTTAGATATGCTAACAATATATGTTACGGGGCATTACTTATATTGGCGTTTCCTTTACAGAGGAACTTTTTCTTTATTCGGGTTTCTTATCCAAGGCTTCAAAGCATGAATTCTTGCTGATAAACTCAGGAACAATATCCTTCATAGCAGCTACAATCTGCATCTGATCATACGTGTAACTAACCTCTATCAACTTCTGAATGCGTTGCTTCACCTCATCATAATCATATTCGCGAACTGTAGCAATCATAATCTTCTCATGATAAGTCGGCTTTGTCAGTTCTTTCACATTCAGCAACTCTTCATACAGTTTTTCACCATGACGCAATCCAGTGAACTCAATCTTCACATCCGTACGTCCGGAAAGGCTGATCATACGCTTGGCAAGATCCACAATCTTCACCGGTTTACCCATATCAAAGATATAAATCTCACCGCCATTCCCCATGCTACCGGCTTCAAGTACCAGACGGCAAGCTTCGGGAATAGTCATGAAATAACGGATAATCTCAGGATGTGTCACTGTTACAGGACCACCACGTTGAATCTGATCACGAAAACGTGGAATTACCGAGCCATTAGAACCTAACACATTACCGAAACGTGTTGTAATGAATTGCGTCACATGCCCACCTTTCTCCTGAAGTTTCTTAGCTAAAGACTGCACATAAATCTCACAGATACGCTTGGAGCATCCCATTACATTGGTCGGATTTACAGCCTTATCCGTAGAGATCATTACAAACTTCTCAGCACCGTATTTTACAGCCAGATCAGCCAGTGTACGCGTACCGAACACATTGATCTGAATGGACTCGGAAACATTATCTTCCATCATCGGCACATGCTTATAAGCCGCTGCATGGAAAATATATTGCGGTTGGTATTCCTTGAAGATATCTTCCATACGCGTAGCATTGGAAATATCCGCAATAATAGTCTCTGCATCAATGTCACGCCAACGATCCTGCAATTCCAGACGAATATCATGCAACGGAGTCTCCGCCTGATCTACCAGAATTAGCTTATAAGGATTGAAGGAAGCTACCTGACGCATTATTTCGCTACCGATAGAACCAGCGGCACCGGTAATCATTACGCGCTTTCCTTCAAGATGGGAAGCTACCTTATGAATATCTATTTCAATAGGATCGCGTTGCAGAAGATCTTCAATCTGAATTTCTTTCAACTGAGTACGGTTCAAAGTCTGTCCGCTCCACTCGCTCAAAGGAGGTGCAGTCATAAGCTTGATGTTGTGTGCCAGAAGACGATCGGCCATATCAGACTTCTTCAGTTCTTCCATTTTAGCCGGCGAAATAATAATTGTATGCACATCGCGGTCATTCAATACATCAATCAGAGACTCGTCATTCGGGAATACCTTTACGCCCATCATCACCTTATTAATCAGTTCCGGCTCATCCGCTATGAAACCACGCAGACGATAGTGATTACGCAGGTTGACGCGCAACGCTTTCGCAATGTTCACTCCCGCTTCCTTAGCACCATATATAAAGACATTGGCACTATGACTTCCATCAAAATTCAGAAGTTCATAGAACATCTTCACAACTATACGTGAGCAAGACATAATGGCAAAGCTAATGATATACGCCATAAACAGCACACTCACAGGTGCCAGACGAATATCCAGATAACTTGCCAAAAGCACACTCGAAATCATTAACAGTGCATAAGACACCGTCAATGAAACAAAAATGCGCATAATGTCTATAAACGAAGAAAAGCGCAATACGTTGGAATAGGTGCGGAACACCCTAAAGAAGACTAAGTTGACAATGACCGTCCATACAATCGTTTTGTCAATGGTAGAGGATTCCAGGAAAATACTCCGGAAATCATATCGAAGCGCATAAGCCAATAAGCTGGATACGACGATTATCAATACATCGATCAACAGAATAGTCCAAATCGGCAATACCTTTGCTGAAAGGTACCGATGAAAAATTTTATGTTTCATTTCGTTTGACAGTTTTGTTTTAGGCGAGGCAAAGATACATTATTTTTTATCAAATAGGACAAGAAAAAGATAAAAATGTGTGATAAAATTAAATGGTGGCAAAGTTACAGGTATAACTTTGCCACCATATTTACGACCTATAAAGCTCTGTTACATCAAATTACTGGCTAATTCACTTAATTGGCTACGTTCTCCTTTTAACAAATTTACGTGAGCAAAAAGGTTCTGATCTTTCATACGATCAATCATGTAAACCAAGCCATTGGACTGACTGTCGAGATAAGGTTGGTCTATCTGTTGGATATCACCGGTAAACACCATTTTCGTACCCTCACCCGCACGGGTTATGATGGTTTTGATCTCATGCGGAGTCAAGTTTTGTGCTTCATCAATAATGCAATAAGTTTCACTCAAACTACGTCCACGGATGAAAGCTAATGCTTCAATAACCAGTTGCTCACTTTTCTGCATATCTTCCAAACGTTTTACCTCTGTTGAGTTAGAAGCAAACTGACGTTTGATCACATTCAGATTATCAAACAAGGGTTGCATGTAAGGAGCTACCTTTTCTTTGGCATCACCCGGCAGGAAACCGATGTCTTTATTGGATAAAGCAACAATCGGACGCGCCAGCAAAATCTGTTTATAGTCATTCATTTGACTAAGGGCAGCTGCCAGAGCCAACAATGTTTTTCCTGTACCGGCTTTACCTGTCAAAGCAACCAATTTGATATTTGGATCGGTCAACACTTCAAAAGCAAAACTTTGTTCGGCATTCCGGGGTTCAATACCATAGTTCTTTGTTTTATTCACCCGACAAATGGAATGTGTAAAAGGATTGTAACGGGCAAGTACACTATTCCTGTCACTTTTCAAGATAAAACATTCATTCGGATGGATGATATCTTTGAAATCAAACTCACTGATATCCAGTCCTTCTCTGGAAGAATAAATCCGGTCTATCAAAGCAGGATCAATTCCCTCAAACACCTCATTTGACTTTTCAAATATATCCACATTTATCACCTTGTCGTTGATATAATCTTCGCAAAGTAAGCCTATGGAACGTGCTTTCATCCGGAGGTTCACGTCTTTTGTCACCAGAATGGTTTTCATATCCTTCTTTTGGCGCGTCAACCAGTCCACTACAGCCAAAATCTTATGGTCGGGAATACGCTCGGGGAATGAATCGAACACATCCGGAGCATCCACCGAACCGGCAATTACAAACAAACTTCCCAGTCCTTCGCCCAGAGAAGCACCCTTATTAAAAAGATTGTCATCGGTAACTAAATCGAGCTCGCGGAGAAATTCACGGGCATTGAAGTTTATCTGTTCATTCCCTTTCTTGAATTTGTCCAATTCTTCAAGAACTACGATGGGAAGATAAATATCGTTCTCTTGGAAATTCTTAAGACAGTTATAGTCGTGAAGGATTACGTTCGTATCAATCACAAAATTTTTCTTTGCTCCCATACTCTTTTAGATTTAAATTGTTGATATTGCCTCCAAAGCGAAGATTAGCTGTACTTCGGCATAAAAAATGAACAAGTTCATTTTATTCTGCTCTCAGTTTGCATTATCTTTGCAGCTTCTAAGATAGGAATTAAAAAGAGAGAATAGTTTGCTTTCTCGTTAAATATTTTAAAAGATGGATTATCAGAACACTTTATTATACTTATATAACAGTGTCCCTATGTTTCAACAGGTGGGAAGTTCGGCATACAAGGAAGGTTTGGAGAATACATTGGCACTGGATGAACACTTCGGACACCCGCACCGGAACTTCCACAGTATCCATGTAGGAGGTACGAATGGCAAAGGTTCATGCTCGCACACTCTTGCTGCTATCTTGCAGGAAGCGGGGTACCGGGTAGGCCTCTACACATCTCCGCACCTCGTAGATTTCCGCGAACGTATCCGAATAAACGGACAGCCTATCCCGGAAGAATATGTAGTCCGGTTTGTAGAAAAAGAACGTGATTTTTTTGAGCCTCTGCATCCTTCTTTCTTTGAATTGACTACCGCTATGGCATTCCGGTATTTCGCTGACGAACATGTAGATGTAGCGGTTATCGAAGTAGGACTTGGCGGAAGATTGGATTGCACCAATATTGTACACCCGGATCTATGTATCATCACCAATATTAGTTTTGACCATACCCAATTCCTGGGTAATACATTAGAAAAGATAGCGGGAGAAAAAGCCGGGATCATTAAAAGTGGAATACCTGTCGTAATCGGAGAAACGACTCCTGAAACAAAACCTGTATTTGCAAAAAAGGCTCGCGAAGTAGGTGCTCCCATTCTCTTTGCAGAAGAAGATGAAAAGGATGATTACCCCGGATTGGAATGTGAGCTGAAAGGATTATATCAAACTAAAAACACCCGCACGTTACTCACAGCCATCCCAGAACTACGGAAAGCCGGATACAATCTGAGTGAGCAGGCTGTTCGAAGTGGCTTCGCCCATGTCTGTGAACTGACCGGCCTGATGGGACGCTGGCAAAAATTGCAGGATGCCCCTACCCTGATATGCGATACCGGACACAATGTAGGTGGCATCACCTATATCACAGAGCAGTTGAAACAGCAATCTTACCGGAAACTACATATGATTATAGGTATGGTAAACGACAAAGACATACACGGTGTATTAGCATTATTACCCCAAGAAGCCGAATATTACTTCACAAAAGCCAGCGTAAGGCGTGCATTACCTGAAAGCGAACTTGCCCAACTTGCCTCTGAGGCCGGATTGCAAGGAAATTGCTATCCAGATGTTCCCTCTGCCGTGCGGGCTGCACAAGAAAAAAGCCTCCCGGAAGACTTTATCTTCGTAGGAGGCAGTAGTTTTATTGTTGCCGATTTGTTAGCGAACCGCGATGCACTCAATCTCCACTAAAGCATCTTTCGGCAGGGCTTTCACTGCAACAGCCGAACGGGCAGGGAAATCACCATCAAAATAGGTAGCATATACTTTATTCATATCTGCAAACAATGACATATCCTGTAGGAAAACAGTAGTCTTGACGATATTTGCCATCGTCAAACCTGCTTCTCCAAGGATATGCTTGATGTTCTCCAATGACTGACGTGCCTGTGCTTCAGCACCTTCTGCCATCTGTCCGGTAGTCGCATCAATAGGTAATTGACCAGATACAAATATCATTCCATTTGCTTCGATAGCCTGGCTGTAAGGACCAATAGCTCCCGGAGCTTTCTGACTGCAAATTACTTTTTTCATTCTAATATTATTTTAGTATTCAACAATTTATGATTCATTCAAGAAAAAAAATTGGTATCTTATGCAGTATTCTGCAACTTCATGCATTTACTTAATAGGATTATACACAAAGGAAAAATTCACTTATACCTGTTTTAAAAACCTAGACTTAGCTAATTCTTTTTTGACACGGGAGTTTCCCGATAAAGGCTCGGCTTGTGAAAGCAGAGCCTTTTTTATAAAGATATCATCTGCAATACTATCACTTACAGTGTTTTTCTATTAAAGCATCAACATTCGGATCACCCAGTTCCTTGGCTTTTGCGAAACTGGCACAAGCCTCTTTGTTTTGCTTTAACTGTAGCTGGGCAACCCCTATCAAGCGATAGGCTTCAGCATATTTAGAATCAATTTCCAAAGCATCTTTCAGCACCTTGATTGCTTCTTCATTTCTACCCACACGAATGTTCACCACCGCAAGTTCCGAAAAATAAGTCAGCTCTTTCGGATTAAGTTCAATAGCTTTTGCCAAATCATCCAACGCACGCTGAAACTGCTTTGCCTGAACGGCCGCCTGTTCGCGATAATAATAGAACACATCATTCACATTGCCACGAACCGCTTTATAGTATTCATCATAATCAAGCATCGCACCTCTTCCTTGTCCGGCATTCAGGCGCATCTGGGCACGTTCCAGCAGATAAGGAGCAGCTTCTTCACTATACGGTTGCACGAAACGCGCCATACAACTATCCATCAAAGCCAACACTTCTTCCGGAGCTGCTTCCATCAATTCTTTCGTCTTAGCGGCACTAAAGAATGTAGCTGGAGAGGCAATATTGGAATCATTCACCTTCTCATAACTGGCAAGAGCAGCCGCATAGTCCTTCTTGGCAAACTGGATATCACCTTCCAACTGAATATAAACCGGAAGAGCTTCGATTGCAATCGCTTTACGAACCTCATCCAAAGCCCTGTCATATGTCCAATCTTTATAGGTTTTTTCAGGTTTATCCAACTGATAACCATAAATCAGTTTGGCACGATTGAAGTATGCATCATCTTTCTTTTGTGCCACTTCAAGTGCCTTATCCATATCAGCAGCAACCTCATCCATTGAACTTGCCTCCTTCGACTGGAAGATTTGATTGTTTGCACGACGAAGATAACCGTCAGCACTGTTGGGATACTGAGATATAAACTCATTCAGCAACTCGGTGTATTTCTCCGGTGCAAGCTGTGAAGAAGCCATATAGAGATAAACCAATGCTTGTTCTTCCGTCTCAGGCAATGCTTTCTTAATGCCGATACTCAATAAAGTATGATCATTGAAAGAAAGAGGACTTATCTTTTGAGCCATAGCATAATCGGCACCTACTGCATAGCAAATGGTAGCTGTATCTTTTCCAGAAGATTTCTGTGCCAGACCGAATACTTGTCCCTCAGCAGTCATTACCGGACAACTTACCATTTTGTCCTTCAGCTGCATATCAAGTGTATAATAATGATATTGTCCCTCTACCTTAGACTCTTCTTTCACCTGTCCGGTAGTATAGGAACGATCTTTCTGTGTAGAATAAGGTAACAGATAAATGCTTGCACCTACAGTCGGGGCCACAGGAGCTACCACTAATGCAGGTACTTTTTTTCCTGAAATCGCTACACGGAACTTCACAACATCATACATGTCATTTGCTCCCATAATAACTTCCACAGGCATTTGTGTACCCTCCGAATTAATGACAACGGCACGCTGCGCACCTTTAAACAAGCTATAATCAGACAGAGCAATTCCATCTTCGGTAACAAAAAATCCATTTCCCGTATTAAGTATCTTATCACTCTCGTCATAAGTGACCACCGAGAAAACAGCACGCTTGGCTTTTTCCACCCATTTGGGTGCCTGGGCTACACTCCACTGTGCCAGCAAACAGAGGGCGAGCGTCAACAACAAGTTCTTCTTCATATCTTAGTTGGTTCTTTGTTTCACAGCTTCATAAATCAAAATACCTGCCGCAACAGAAACATTGAGCGACTCGATAGTACCCAGCATTGGGATTTTCACCCACTCATCGCAAAGAGCCAGGTTCTCATAAGAAACACCTTTATCTTCAGCTCCCATTATGATACACATCGGTCCTGTATAATCAGCTTTGGTATAATCATAGTCACCCTTTTCTGTAGCTGCCACAATGCGGAAACCACTATCTTTGAGATATTGCAATGTAACCTTCAGATTCTGCTCACGGCAAACCGGCAGAACATGCAATGCTCCGGCAGATGTTTTCATTGCATCAGCATTCACCGTCACGCTTCCTTTAGCAGGAATGATAACAGCATCTACAGCTGCACACTCACAGGTACGAGCTATGGCACCAAAGTTACGAACATCAGTCACACCATCCAACATGACGAACAGCGGGTTCTTGCCTTCTTCGAAAAGGAAAGGTACCAAGTCTTCTGTCTTCTGATACGTAACGGATGAAATAAAAGCAATCACCCCTTGATGATTCTTACGGGTAATACGGTTAATGCGTTCCACCGGAACACGTTGCACCGGAATCAAAGTTCCTTTTAGCGCAGCAAAAAGTTCTTTGGATAAATCGCTCTGAATGTCTTTCTTCACCAGAATCTTATCGATTTCCTTTCCTGCCTGTATTGCTTCTATCACAGCGCGAACGCCGAAAATCATTTCACTCTTATCAACCATCTTTGAGAAATTAAAATTAGAAATTAAAAATTAAAGGCTATCTTTTGATACCAAGAAGCGCCTTTGCATTATTCAAAGCAGCTTCTGTCAAAGTAGCCCCACTGAGCATATGGGCTATTTCCTCTACCCTCTCCTCATCTGCCAGACGGCGTATGTGGCTATTGGTTTCGGTTTCGTTATCTTGCTTATATACTTTATAATGTGCACATCCGCGCGCAGCAATTTGCGGCAAATGGGTAATACTGATTACCTGACGATCCTGTTCTCCCATTTCCTGCATAATGTCCGCCATACGGTCGGCAATCTCACCGGATACTCCTGTATCTATTTCATCAAATACAATAGTGGGCAATTTCACCGCACCGGCTATCATCGCCTTAATGGACAACATGACACGTGCAATCTCACCACCGGAAGCTACCGATGAAATATTTTGCAATGAGCCGTTTTTATTGGCAGAAAAGAGAAAGTTGACGGTATCTTCACCGTGCACACCAGGTTCTTTTCTTATTCCCATCTCCACCTGAAAACGCACATTAGGCATACCCAACGGCACCAAGCGGGAAGCCATCTGCTTTTCAACTTCACGAGCGGCGCCGGTACGGGCCTTGGTAAGAACAGCAGCCTGCTTTCTCACCTTATTATATAAAGTATCGCAAAGAGTTGTCAACTCACCAATACGTTCATCATAAGAAGTAATGGCCGCCAACTTTGCTGCATATTCTTCAGCAAGTGTCAGTAACTCCTCCACAGTGGTTGCCCTATGTTTTTGCTGTAAGGTATAAATCAGATTCAACCGATCGTTTACCTCTTCCAGACGATCAGGATTAAACTCAACATCCTCTTCCTGAGAAGAAACTTCCTGGGAAACATCTTTCAATTCAATATATGTACTTTCCAGACGTTCAGCAAGTTCAGTAGCCGGAGAATAAACTTTTTGCAGACCAAGCATTGTATTCAGACTTTCCTTCAACCCGGCCAGCAGACCACCTTCATCAGAGGTCAACAATTGTCCGACACGGAACAAACCGGCCTTTATTTCTTCAGCATGACTCAACATATCCGTCTCCTGTTCCAGTTCCTCCTGTTCACCTGCAGACAAATTTGCTTCTTCCAACTGCTCCAACTGGAAACGGATATAGTCTTCATCTGCCTTATTCTGCTCAGCACGGGCTATGAGGTCTGCCAGTTCCTGTTGTGCCTGCTTCCATTCTCTATACAAAGATTGATAAGCTGAAAGTTGTTCATCATTATGAGACAATATATCGAGTACATTCAACTGGAATCCTTCTTTATTCAACAAAAGATTCTGGTGCTGAGAATGCACGTCAATTAACTGTTCACCCAACTCCTTCATTTGTACAAGCGAAGCCGGAGTATCATTGATAAATGCACGACTCTTACCAGATGCATAAACCTCACGACGCAAGATACACTCTTCTTCATATTCCAGTTCATTATCTTCAAAGAAAGGCTCCATACCATAAGCTGAAATATCAAAACGGGCCTCAATCACACACTTCGATGCACCCTGGCGAATGGCTTTTACTTCGGCACGCTGACCAAGCAACAAGCCGATAGCACCCAGTATAATAGACTTACCGGCACCCGTCTCACCCGTGATAACGGAAAAACCTGCACCAAAGCTAATATCAAGCTTTTCTATAAGCGCGTAATTCTGTATGTAAAGCGAACGTAACATGACTTATTTACAATTTTAATCTTACTCACTTCCTAATTATTGCTTTATCTTTTCCCACTCGGTAGTCAGTGAAGGATTGATAGATGATAGTAGTTCACATATTTCTTCCTTTTCCTTCATTGCAGCACGGGAATAAAGATTAATCAATTCATCTTTCTTTATTTCAGTAAACAAACCGGGCAATGCCGACATTGGCTTATTCTGTTGCGCCTCTTTCAGACCGCTAAGCATAGATGTTATTACAGCGCGGGCACGGGTAACATTCACAGAGAGTTCATCCATACCTGTACGATGATATCCATACATCAGTTTGCGCAAAGGCGTCATGCCATCTTCCAGATAATCAGAAACTAATGCATAACGATTCCGACTGCTATCGAACGCTTTCCAACCGGTTTCACCAAGGTTCTGTGCGGCCGTTACAATGTCTTCGGCTGCCCGAAAGACCTCCGTACCACCCTGTGGAGCCATCGTGTCCATGTCCAGTCCGATAATCATATAAGCATAATAAGCAATTACTGCCGTCAGATTACTGTCAATAACATTATCCCTCAGTTGCAGCGGATCGAACTCACGATAGTTGAAAGCAACATCCGTATCTTTAAAGCTAAAAACTACCGTCTGATACCCGGATTGCCAGACGGGGCGTGTAGACTGTACAATCAGCTCACACTTCCAACGTCCATCCGCCTCATTATATTCTTTCACGGTCAGGTTCATAGAACAACGAATCCGTTCATTCACTTCATACTGCGCCTGCGTCCACCGACGGGTATTAATAAACTCCATCAAGGCGTTTTCAAGCGTAGTAAAAACCTGTGTACTCGTACCTTGTATCTGAGAATAATTCACCGTAAATTTACAATTCAATTCCTGGGCAGTGGACTTTAGCGCCACAGCAACCAGAAGCAGAATCATATAAAGTGTCTTATTTCTCACTATCTATATTTACTTATTCTCCAATACTTCCACCAGACAATCTACAATATCCGCAGCTACTTCCGCCTTTGATTTCAACGGAAAGTCCGTCTTGCTTTCACGGTCAATGATACTGATTTTATTCGTGTCGTACCGGAAACCGGCTCCCTTATCATTCAGAGAATTCAGAACGATAAAATCCAGATTCTTCCGTCGCAGCTTATCCTCAGCGTTATGCTGTTCGTCATTCGTTTCCAGAGCAAAACCTACCAATACCTGGCGTTCTTTCTTCATCTGTCCCAGACAGGCGGCAATGTCTTTCGTAGGTTTCAAACGCAACGTCATTTCGCCTTCCTTTTCCCGCTTTATCTTAGCATCAGCAACCTGTTCCGGTGTAAAATCGGCAACAGCAGCCGAAAGAATAGCAGCATCAGCCTCTGCAAAAAAGCTACACGCAGCATTATACATCTGATCTGCCGATTCCACAGGAAACCAACGTACCGGATATTTCAATTGCTGTTGTACAGGACCTGATATCATAATGACCTTAGCTCCGCGGGCAGCACATTCATCTGCAATAGCAAACCCCATCTTACCGGAAGAATAGTTCCCGATAAAACGTACCGGATCGATTTTCTCATAAGTAGGTCCGGCAGTGATCATAATGGTCTTACCTCGCAAATCACCTTCTTTCCCGGCAAAATAATTCGCCAGATGTTGAATAATGACTTCCGGTTCTTCCATACGTCCCTTGCCTACCAGATGGCTGGCAAGTTCTCCCGTACCCGGTTCTATAATATGATTTCCATAAGAACGGAGCGTATCCAGATTCTTTTGTGTAGAAGGATGGGCATACATATCAAGGTCCATGGCAGGTGCCACAAATACCGGAGCCTTAGCCGACAAATAAGTCGTAATCAGCATATTATCAGCCACTCCATTTGCCATCTTGCCAATAGTTGAAGCAGTTGCCGGAGCTATAAGCATAGCATCCGCCCATAAACCCAGATCCACATGGCTATTCCATGTGCCGTCACGTTGGGCAAAAAACTCACTGATAACCGGCTTACTCGTCAATGCCGAAAGCGTAATAGGAGTTATAAATTCTTTTCCGGCAGGAGTTATGACTACCTGTACCTCAGCACCTTGCTTTATAAGTCCCCGGATAATATAACAAGCTTTATAAGCAGCAATACTTCCGGTTATTCCTAATACAATTTTCTTCCCTTTCAGTGTATTCGCCATGATACTACTTATTGGTTAATTCACGTAGACGGATCTTTGTCAACATAGCCTTGGTATTCAGTGTAAAGTCACTGTTTAATATCCAGCTATAATAGCCCGGATCGCGTTTCAACACATCTGTCACCGACATTCCCTTGTATTTTCCAAAGTTAAATACTTCCACACCATTATCATCATAAATCATACGTCCTGCGAAATCCACGTTTTTGTTAAAGCTGGAATAATCTGCCAGAAAAGCAACATCATTCTGCAATTCCGAATAACGGTCCAACTGTGCCATTAGCACCTCATAAGTTGCTTGCGTATCAGCTGCCGCCGTATGTGCATCCTCCAGATTCTTTCCACAATAGAATTTATAAGCAGCAGAAAGTGTACGCTGCTCCAATTTATGGAAAATGACCTGTACATCCACAAACTTGCGGCGGCTCAGGTCAATATCTACACCGGCGCGAAGAAATTCTTCCGCCAGCACGGGAATATCAAAACGGTTGGAATTAAATCCTGCCAAATCACATCCTTCTATATCATTGGCAATAGTACGGGCCACTTCTTTGAAGGTAGGACAATCTGCCACATCCTTGTCATAGATGCCATGAACAGCAGACGCACCTTCGGGAATATGCATTTCCGGATTGATACGAAGTGTTTTTGCTTCCTCATTACCATTGGGGTGTACTTTGAGATAACAGATTTCAACGATACGGTCTACATTGATACTCGTTCCGGTCGTCTCCAAATCAAAAAAAACAATCGGGTTTTTGAGGTTTAATTTCATTATTCTTCTATTTTACAGTTGACAAGGGAACGAGTTGACAAGGGAACAAGGCATTCCCGGCATAACAGCACAGCCCTTGTCTCCTTGTCAACTCGTTCCTCGTTAACTCTATTATTTTTTTAATCATTTAGCATCATCGGCATCAGTAGCATCAACAACTCCTCATTTTCTTCTTGTTCAACGGGAATGATGACGCCTGCACGTGACGGATCTGCCAGTTCAATTATCACTTCATCAGCGGCGATATTATTCAAAATATCAATCAGGAAAGTCGATTTAAAACCGATGCTCATCGGGTTACCATCATACTGGCAAGCCAGTGTTTCTTCGGCAGAAGTAGAGAAATCAATATCCTGAGCCGAAATAACAATCTGATTGGGCTGCATACGCAGCTTAATAAGACTGCTTGCCTGTGATGAGAAAATAGATACACGACGCAATGCACCTACCAACTGCATACGGTCCACAGTCACTTTATAAGGATTATTCTGCGGTATCACCGAATTATAATTAGGATAACGCCCTTCAATCAGACGACACACCATGCGGTATTTTTCCAATGTAAACACAGCATTACGTTCATCAAATTCAATAACAACTTGTCCTTGTTCTTTAGGCAACAAATTCTTAATCAACGAAGCCGGTTTTTTGGGCAGAATAAATGCTGCGCGTTCATTACCTTTGGCAGCCAGTGTTTTGCAACGCACCAATTTGTGACCATCAGATGCCACCATTGTAATATCTTCTGTGGTAATATCAAAATAGATACCATTCATCACCGGACGAAGTTCATCATCAGCTGTAGCAAATACAGCGCGATTAATTCCGCCCAACAATACGGATGCATCCATTTCTACGCGTACGGCATTGTCACCCAGCATAGCCGATTGAGGAAATTCATCTGCATTCTGTCCCATCAGGCTATACTTACCGTTTTGATACTGTACTGTGATTTCCAAGGAATTGGTATTTACTTCAAATGATAGCGGTTGTTCGGGGATTTCCTTCAATGCGTCCAGAATTGTTTTGGCAGCTACGGCAAAGCGTCCGTCAGCATCACTTTCATTCACTTCAACTGATGTCACCATCGTTGTTTCACTATCAGAAACAGTAATCGACAATGTTCCGTCTTTCAGTTCAAAGAGGAAACAATCCAAAATGGGCAACGCATTCTTCGAATTAATCACACGGCTGATAGCCTGTAAATGGCTGGAGAGCGCAGTACTCGAAACGATAAATTTCATATGTTCTGTGTATTTAAGTTTTATATTATTCCCTATTCGTACTATAACTTCATAGTATCGGACAAAGTTACAAAAAAAGATCTTCCCACAGCAAAGAAAATTAAGAAAAAACACCTGGAACTTCTCCAGATTTCCCTAAAAAATTGTAACTTCGCCGCATCATTAAAAAAGAACGCAATGGAATTTACAGGAAAAATTATCGCTATACTCCAACCAAGAGGCGGAGTGGCAAAGTCGGGCAATGAGTGGAAAGCACAAGAATACGTGATTGAAGACCACGGCCAATATCCCCGCAAAATGTGTTTCGATGTTTTCGGAGCAGACAAAATAGAACAGTTTAACATCCAGATGGGCGAAGAACTGACCGTATCATTTGATGTGGACGCACGCCAATGGCAGGACCGTTGGTTCAACAGTATCCGCGCATGGAAAGTAGAACGTGTTAGTGCAACAGCCCCTGCAGGCGCACCGGGCGCACCTGTTCCGCCACCGGCACCGACTGCCGCACCGGAATTCCTCACAGGTGACGCAAAAGATGATCTGCCATTCTAAACTAAAAAGAATTTAACACAAAAAAAGGGAGAAAGTTTCTCCCTTTTTTTGTGTTAAATCTTATATTTTATCCCCTTTGTATAAAAACACCAGATTCGGATATACCACCTCCTCCACACAAGTGAATTGTATTGAAAGCACGAAATGCCGGAAGAACTTTGCCTGGCGAAAGAAAAAGTTCGGTATCAGACGCACATAAGTTTCCGGTTGCTCCACCATCTTTTCCATATCCACCATCATTACAAAACTATATGTGGGTGAAAGACTCCCAATCCCCTCTTCATACAACGGAATATCATCCAATACTTCCTCATTCTCCATGGCATCTATATAAGCCGTAAGACTGACAACATCCGGTGCCATCAGCAGATGCCCGCGATAAAAACACACATACGTATAAAGAGCAGACTCTGTGATACCTGTCAATTGAGTCAGCAAGGTATTACGAGGCAATATATAATAACGATATCCTTTCGCCTTTGGATAAAGATGATAATCAGGGTATGCCTGCGGAACAGGAGGCGCATCCACTTCCTTCGGAGAAGTATAAAGCAATGACTGCAAGCGGCGTTCAGCCTGTAACACATTCTTCACCGGAACACTCATCACCGCACAAGGAATCTCATTTACTGTATCTTTCGACTGAAAAAGACAGGATATCACCTGGTCTCCTGCATACATTTTCAAGAAATCCATCCATTCTTCATCTCTTTCTTTAATATAATCGGAATAAGTCGCCTTGGCATATTCCTGTTCCGCCGTAAAGCTGCACATGGCATCCATGTCCGAAATGGCCCAACAATCATAAAAGAAAGTAGAAAGTGGAAGCCGTTCTCCCGGAAACCCCTCTACCGGATGCTGGCGACGCAAAGCATTTATAAAAGTATGTGTAGTGTCCGATCCGTGACTAATCCCCGAACAATAAATAGCATTCCCATTCAGCTTCAAATCAAATTCCGCCCAACTTCCCAAATAGGTCTGCGAACGAATACCATCTGTATTTTTACCCATCTCCACCGATTTAATGCGCACATACACCGTAGCTTCCACGTTCGCATTCTTCCCGGCATGCATCAGTTTGAATGAAGGCATATCTATCAACGATTTTTTGGAGAGCCGCGCGTCAATCACCTGTTCTATCAATCGCTTCTGAAAGCTGATCGCCAGGAAGTCCGATGTGAAATACGCTGAAAGGAAACGTCCGTCAGGCATAGGATAAATGCTGATTTCCTCACCTCTGTAATCAAAGAATTTAGAAGGGAATGAACTGGAACAATATTTCCTGATGAACGACTCCACCAACTCATAATCACCTGATCCCAGACTGCAATACAACACTTGATTCAATGGCGTATCCGGCTCATGAAAACTGATAAGCATTTTGTTCATCTGCTTACTAAGTCCGTGCGGAGTATCCTCAAGCAAGGTATGCAGATAGTTTTTCAGATAAACAAAAAGTTCGGAAGCATAAAGGAAGTGATTATCTTTGCTGCAACTCAACTGGTTGATGTCATCCACCAATTCTGCCATACGGTCTGTTTCCAGCACAGCTATTGCGCTTTGAGGCACTAGAGTATAGAGATTAAAATCTTTCTGACTCTCCACCTCATTCAACCTAAAGAATGAATACACCCCGAACCCCGTACATAGCAACACTATGGACACAATCATGGCAATTCTTATGATAAGGCGTAACTTCATGGTTTTTCAGGCATCAAGTTTCGGCAAAAATAAGTATTTCTACTAATAAAACAAAACAAATGTTTCAAAAACTTTAGTAGATATAAAAAAGTTTTAGAATGCCCGCCTTTAAAACTCTATTTCCATTCCATCAAAAGCCAGATGCACATCAGGAGGAAGCTGCTTTTCGAGTTCGACATGCAATCCGGCATGATGACTCATGTGAATAAAATAAGTTTCGCGCGCACCAATGCGCTTTGCCGTCTCCAATGCCTCGGAAATACTCTGATGCGTAGGATGCGGCTTGACACGCAAGGCATTCACAACCAGAACATCCAAGTCTTGCAATTGTTCATAGGAGTCTTCAGGCATGGTCAGCATATCTGTAATATAAGCCAAACGTTTACCTATACGATATCCCAGAATAGGCAGACGCCCGTGCATCACCTGAAAAGGAATAATCTCCGTATGATTGATAAAGAAGTTCTTTCCCGGCTCCACTTCTTGCAAGAAAATCTGAGGTACACCGGGATATTTATGTTCCAAAAAACAATAGGGCATTCGCGCACGCAAGTGAGTTGCCGTATAGTTATCGGAATATATGGGAATCTCGCCGAAACGGCAGAAAGGACGAAGATCATCCAGTCCTCCAACATGGTCATAGTGCTCATGAGTAATCAGCACTCCATCTATTTTTCCAAATGAGGCTACCCTCAACATCTGTTCCCGGAAATCCGGTCCACAATCAATCAGTATCACCGCGTCATCCGTATGCAACAAAGAAGACGCACGCAAGCGGTTATCACGCGGATCGGCAGAAGTGCAAACTTCGCACTTACAACCTATTTCAGGCACTCCTGTCGATGTTCCGCTTCCTAATATTCTTAGTTTCACTTTAATTACATATTAATTATCAATCATCAGTTCATTCAAAAGCGACCTCTGATAATCATGATTACTTCAAATAAAATTCACTTCGGGATGTATGTCAATGCCAAACTTATCGCGAACTGACGCCCTTACAGCATCCGAAAGAGCTACAATATCAGCCCCCGTTGCCCCACCCCGGTTTACCAACACCAATGCCTGCTTATCATGCACGGCGGCAGGTCCCAGCGATTTCCCTTTCCAACCACACTGGTCTATCATCCAACCGGCAGGAATTTTTATCCGGTCAGCACTCATTTCATAAAAAGGCATCTGAGGATATTGTTCCCGTAAGGCTTCAAAAACTTCACGCGCAACGACAGGATTCATAAAGAAGCTTCCGGCATTACCCAATACTTTCGGATCAGGCAATTTACTTTCACGAATATCGATAATAACCTGTCGTAATGTCTTCAAGTCAACTTTCGGGTATTTCTCAAGTTCCTGACGAATAGTACCATAGTCCAATGTATAAGACTCTTTCTTACTCAAAGAGAAACCAACATACGTGACAAACACCTGCTTCATTTCCGGCCGTTTAAAAACACTGCTCCGGTATGAATAATCACATTCATCCGTTTGGTAAACATGCTTCACACCCTGTATGTTCACCGTTTCTACGAAAGAAATCAGATCTTTCACTTCCACGCCATAAGCACCAATATTTTGTACAGCCGAAGCCCCCACCTCCCCGGGAATAAGAGATAGGTTTTCAACTCCATACCAACCCCGATCCGCACAATAGCCCACGAAATCATCCCACACCACACCGGCACCTACACGCACCGAAACCTTTTCTTCATCTTCAGCCGTTACTTCAATGCCGCCAATACGCGAATGCAATATCACCCCCTCATAATTTCCGGTAAACAACAGATTGCTCCCTCCGCCAATATGCAGATAAGGAGAAGTGATGCGTCCGGCGGCAATCAACTTCTCCAATTCTTCTACTGAACTGTATTCCAAAAACACGGCAGCTTCCACATTAAGCCCGAATGTATTCGGTATCTTCATTTAATTTTTAATTATTAATTTTTAATTATTAAATGCTCGTATCCTCATATTTATATAACTCCCACTCTCCACGATGTCTGCGGAAATAGAAAATATTGGTATATCCGTTTCCAATCCCATTTACTTTCAGGATTTTCGTATTAGAGTAATCGCTATTCTTTTGTCCGTAATTGATATTGGACAGTTTGTCTACAGGCAATACCGGACGGAAAGCATACCACTGATTCAAGTCGAGTGTAGTCTCCAGGATAGAAAATTCATCATCCGGATCTATCGTAATATATTCTAAAGGTTCGCGAATATGCCGGCTCTGATAAACACTATCAGTCACAAAACGCAAATAAAACGCAACGAAGTCTTCATTCTCCCCCTGCTCTATCTGCCGGAGATTAATAGCTTCCAGCATCCAGACGCCCTTGGTACGTTCGAAATAGTATTTCTTCACCATACGGTTTTCCAGCAAAATCCATTCCACCTGTACGGATGTCAAGGCAGTATCTCCCACCAATTCCAAGTCATCTTCATCATCGAAGAGCAATGTGTAATAGCTCTGCTGGGTAAACAGATAATCATGTTCCCACTCTCCCCTCTCTATTTTAGAAGGTTTATCAACGTCGTAAAAAGGCAATGGAAACTTAGTCCGCTGCCGTTGCAGAGCGTCATCCGAAGCGTAACTATAGACGAAATCATCAAACGATTCATCCGCTTCTATTGGCTTAGGGTCATTATCAACTTCAGCCTGTGGTACAGTATCAGCTTTGTGTGCAGCTGAATCCACCAAATTGGTGATTGTCGCAAAAGGATCCATCTTCGTCTTCTTGTTGCCGCACGACACCAAGAAAACGAGAAGAAAGAACCCCAATCCTATTTTTCTCATTCTTTACCGGCCCCTGAAGGTCACTTATTTAGTTTAGCTCTTAACTTCTCAAGCATGTCCACCGTCATGGACTCTAAATCATATTGCGGTTTCCAATCCCACTCTTCACGAGCACAACTGTCATCCAAGCTGTCGGGCCAACTGTCGGCAATGGATTGCTTCAATGGATCAATCTCATATACCATTTCAAAATCGGGCACATGCTTTTTTATCTCCCGGCAGATTTCCTCCGGATCAAAACTCATGGCAGCGATATTGAAAGCGTTCCGATGCTTCAGACGTGTTGGAATTGCTTCCATCAACGAAATGGCTGCATTCAGCGCATCAGGCATATACATCATATCCATATAAGTACCGGGTTTCAAAGGACATACGAACTTTTCACCTTTCACTGCGGAGTAAAAAATATCGACCGCATAGTCTGTAGTCCCCCCTCCTGGAGGAGTTACATTGGAAATGATGCCCGGAAAACGAACCGCACGAGTATCTACTCCATATTTAGTATAATAATAATCGCTCAACAATTCAGTAGTTACTTTGGTTACCCCATACATCGTACGAGGACGCTGAATCGTATCTTGCGGCGTTTTTACATGAGGTGTAGCTTCTCCAAACGAACCGATAGAACTCGGAGTAAACACTGCGCAGCCATATTCACGTGCCACTTCCAGCACATTCCATAATCCGTCTATACCAATTTTCCAAGCCATGGCCGGGCGGCTTTCGGCAACCACCGAAAGCAAAGCTGCCAGATTATAAATCGTATCAATCTTGAATTGGCGCGCCACCACTTCAATAGACTGACGGTCGGTTACGTCGGCAATAGCAGAAGGCCCCGATGCTTTTAATTCTCCTTTAGGCATAGCACTCGGAATGTATCCGGCTATAACATGGTCATCTCCATAACGTTTACGCAATTCCAATGTGAGTTCCGAACCTATCTGTCCGGTTGCTCCAATTACCAAAATATTCTTCATACGACTTATTTATAAGGTGCTCCATCCTTAGAGACGTGCAAATATACATACTTTTTTTTCATTATTCTATCATTTTGCTATTGTTTGTATGCCTCAAGCCCCATAAAATTACTAAATGACTGAACTTCAAGCGGTCTTATTAGTATAGAGTACTAAGAAAAGGTCAAATATGACCCTTTTTAATTGTCGAAAAATTGTCGAAACCCATTTTTTATTTCCATTTTATTGTCGAAAAATATGGCAAGTATTAGTACAGTTATTGTGCCTGCAAAAGTCCTCAAAGGAGGAAAGCACAAAGTAAGAATTGCAATAGCGCATAATTCAGAAACGCGCTACATAATTACTGATGTTAAAATTGACTCTGAAAAGGAGTTTAAAAACGGTCAGGTAGTTAAACGGGACGATGCAGCTTTCTTAAATACAAAGCTGAGAAAGAGCGTGAACGAAATTCAAAGGCTGATAGACGAAATTAGCAACATAGAGTGCCTGACCTGTTCCGAACTAATCGACCTCATGCAGAATACAAAAAAGAGGAAGAAACGTACTATATCTTCGGTATTCAAAGAGTACATCGAAGTTACAGACCTCAAACCAAGAACAATCGCTCTATACAATGTGATATATAGGTCTATTGAGGCTTATACAGGCCCCAATATGTTAGTTGAGCATATAACACCAAAGACTGTAATAGGGTTTGATAAATGGCTTCGTGATCGCAAACTAAAAGGTGACTCGATAAGAACAAATATGATTCTGTTGGTGGCCTTGGTTAAATATTCTCAAAGGTGCCAATATGCAGAATTTACGATTAGCCCATTTACAGGTTATAAGATGCCTGAACGTACAGTGCGCCAGTCATGGATTACTGTCGAGCAAGTTAAAACTATTAGAGATTTGCAGACAAAGAAGAAAAGCATTGAAAAATGTCGTGACATATTCATGCTATCATACTATCTGGGTGGAATTAACATGATCGACTTGCTAAAAATAAACTTCGATGAATGTACACCGTTACTAAGTTACATACGAACCAAAACGGAGAAGCAAGCAAAATTGAATAAGTATGTTGAATTTGAGATACCGAAAGAAGCGATTCCCATAATACTGAAATATAAAAACAAAGATGGGAAATTGCAACTTGGTGGCACTTTTCAAGAGTTAACATCAATGCACCAATTCCTCGGTTATAATATCCACAGGTTAGCAGAAGCAACAGGTATCAAAAATTTAGTATTTTACTCTGCACGGAAATCATTTAGCCAACATGCATTTATGCTTGGAGTGAATACAAGTGTGATTGATTATATTCTCGGCCATAAAATTGATAATGTTGCCAAAAGTCTATACTCTTATATCAAGGTCACACCTGAAATGGCAACACAAGCTATAAGAAAAGTACTTGATAATCTAAAATAACTTACTACCTTTGTGACATCAAGGACTCGGCCATAATTCGAGTTTTTGGTTTGACTTTGAGTGAGGGGGTGGTTCCCCTCACTTTTTTTTGTGTCCGGACTAAACTTTTTCAAAGCTCATTAGTAATAGCACATGAAGACCAAGCAAGAGATGTGGATGCGTGCTGATGAGCTTGGTATTCTAGAAGGCAGTCTTTAGGCTGCCTTCCCTGTAATATCTTCTCGTTAATACAACCAATGTTTAGAGTGTTTGCTACTCCTTAGTCATTATCACATCCACAGGAACAGAGAAGCCGCGGGGAACCCATTCTTCCGGAGAAGGAAGCATATCTTCCGGATAATCTCCCTCCAATGCATACCACAAGCCTTTCTTCTCATCTAACTTCCAGTGGAGCTTGTTGGAGGAAAGCAAATACATTGTCCCGCCAACTATTCCTTTACCGTTCAAGTGCTGCTTGCGCTGATCGTAGAAAGTGAAGCCCAAATAATTGGAAGTATCACTAATAGCATTAATGTAAATGTTGCATGACGGTGCAGAAATACTAGCATCCCATATTGCAGGTATCGTTTTTATATAATTTTCTTTAACTATTCCTTTTATGCTGAGATAGTAACCACCAAAAATTTTAGCTTGATTTCCATATTGCCCATATCTTACTGTACCCTTTTGTAGCCTAATTTTAAATATTGTATCATTATTCTGATACACCCATGTTCCTACAAAAGCGTCATAGTTTGCTTGGGAGAATACTCCCATACAAATGAATGCGAAAACTAAGAGTATATAAATTCGTTTCATATCTTTCTGAATTTAGTTGATCAATTACAATTATAGTTTGAAATTTTAGCACTGCCATTGCTGTCCTTGGCTTGCCAATTATCTAAACGAGCATTTCCGTTACTGTCATAGGACGCTTCATTAAACAGCACATCTAGACCAGATACAGTTTTCCTTAAAAAATCTATAAATTTGGCAATGGCTGTATCAACACCGTTAGTATTTGGCATTTTATGCATATCATTATATAATTCTTCAAATACTGGATTGTTCAATATATTCTGCGCAAACGCGCTGAACGCACTTTCCGAAGTAATCACCATCGTGAAGCATCCCATACTACTTACTACCCCGTAAGAGAAGTTCGCCACGTCTATCTGCCCGCGCTGATGCCTTGTTGCCAATACTTTCAGGTCTGCCCACGATGGGAAAGGCGCTCCGGCGGGATGACTGTGATACTGTTCCGTAATCTTCTTGCCGCTTAGGGAAGTACCCGCATAACCCAGATGCTCTGCTTCTTTCATGGTAGGGTAAACATACTCGCCGGTAGCAGTCTTAATCCATCCGTTCTCAGTATCACCCACACGGTAATTCTGTACCGCATTGAACAGATTGTTTACTTTCGACTTTAACGCAACATTGCTTGACAATCCACTTGCCGCACCGCAAGGAGACCTATCCTCTTTGTCAGGATCCTGCGGCTTTGGATTACCAGGTACAGTAGGAGTGCCATTACTACCACTACCACCGCCACCACCGCCACCGAAACTACCAGAACCTCCAGGACCACCAGAACCACCAGGACCACCAGAACCACCAGGACTACCAGGACCACCGCCACTCGAATCGCCGAAATCAACCATTGTCATGGAAACATAGCCCGTAATCCAGCAATGCCAGCCCTTGTCAACCAAATAGCCGCCCACCCCTGCAAAGGCATGAACACATTTCCACTCCTCATAAATAGCTCTTGTTTCCGCATCAGAGGCAAAACTTATCCCGCTTGCCGGTTTCTTATCCAATGCATTAATCGTGAAATAGTCGAACATCCAAGTCTCCTCTACACCGTCACCACCTGCTCGTGTGGTTATGTTCTCAGCCATATCACGCGTGTATATCCTGTAATTTGTAGAGTCTTGCCCCATGCAGAAAAACCAGATACCATTTATCTCAGAACCGGGAACTGTACTTTTTACCGGAATGGCATATACTGTGTTTTCCCCTTCGGGAAACCTGTATGCCTCCTTCCAGAGAGGATAGCCATACCAAGCTACAAAGCCAGGCACAAAATCAGAGGAATCATTTTTCAACTTTAATTGTTCACTAATCCAACACACATCTTCGTCTGCACCGAAAGCGTTGAAAAAACGGTCAACCTTACTATTTCCCATAAAACCGTCCTCCTGCACACAGGCATAAAAACACCACAGCAGAAGCGGAGAAAACAGGTAATAGCCCCAAACCTTCTTTCTCATAAGTATTAGAAAATTATGTTGCCAGTTTCCCGGATGCAACAGTTAAAATAAAAAGTGTGGGAACTTATTGGGTACATCCTCATTCAGTTCATTTGCAAAATTTGTTTATAGAAGACGATACCAATATCACTTCCTGAAAAATCATTCTTTAATATAAGAAACAAATACAATCCACAATATAACCACAATCAAATCATAAGCGATATACAATACATCCAATTACAGATTATGTTCCCAAACATAATCCGAATAGAGATACGATTCACTGACAAAAATAATAAAAATAAGTAAATTTCCAATAAAACAAGTAAATAAATTATCAATAATAACTGTTTATTTATGAAAGAACTAAGCGGTATTCATTTGTGAAAATGGCTGCCGCTTAGTTTAGATTTGCGTATTTATTTACACATCACGACTAAAGCTCTGTTTTTGAGTTTTATTTCGGGTGCAAAATATAGCATTAATTATTAAGCTGGCAGTACTAAAAGGTTTTTTGTATTATAGGCTCAGCATCTTAGGCTTAAAATTACCACATAAACAAGTTATAGTTTATCCCAGCCCCCACATAAAACCCACCCGGATAACCATAACCGACTTGCAAGCCCAATCCCCAACGCTTCTTCTTCGGCACAATAGTATGATAAATATCATTCGTCACTGTCTGATACACTGTACGTGGAAATACCATCAGACTATCCAACCTCGGTCGGTACCCACTCACCCATGCCCGGTAAAGACTATCCTCGTAATAAGCCTGCTCACGATAAACTACCGTATCGCCAATACGAATAGTATCTGTTAGCTGGAAAACTAACAGAGGTGCCATAGGCGCAGAGATAAGCAAAGTATCAACCTTGACTACTGTATTTACTTTCGTTTCGGTACGTATTTCTGCCGGGAGAGGCTCGTGCGAACTGAACCAAGTAACCACACAAGCTATCACCAGCAATACAACTAATATCCAAGGCAGCTTCTTCATGGCTTAATCACTACATTACGCAGAAAATTAGAAAACTCACTTCTAACATCGAAACATGGACACGCCTTGATATACTCTACCGGCTCAACCTCGCCACTACCGTTCAAATCCGGCGAAGTGTCCCGGTGACCAAGAAGCTCAATAATCTGGTATTCCTTACAAAGTTTGGCAACCAGTTCTCGAAGTGCGGCTTTCTGTTCAGGTGTCCGGGTATCAGTAGGTTTCCCGTTTGCATCCAGACCACCAATATAACAGATACCAACTGAGTGTTTATTGTATGATACCCCGCTAAATCCTTTCGTATTACAATGTGCTCCATCAATGGATAATGGACGCCCGTTCTCTACAGTACCGTCGAGATCAACCACAAAGTTATAGCCGATCTGGGAAAAGCCTCTTTGTTTGTGCATGCGGTCAATGTCCCTTGCACGTAAATCCTGCCCAGCATGTGTGGCCGAGCAATGGATAATAATAGCATCAATTGTTTTCATTCATCTTCCTCCTTAAATTCTTTACATTCTTTCTTGCAGTACGGACATTTGTTATTGCCATCTTTATTGCTGAAAAGACGGTGTACATCGCATACATAAATTGTGTGATTCAAAAAGTGGGCACATCTCACGATCTGTTTTTCTGTTCTATCCAATTTCATACTTATCCTCCTTATCAATTTCGTTTTCAATTCTTTCAATTACTCCCTGGACGTGAGAGGGCATCGCACGCTTGAACTCAAACCTTATCAAATGGTAGATTATCCGGAAAGCCTTATTCTTAGGGTATGCTATAATCAGGTTCTTGAATGCATTCTGAAGATACACATACGAAAAGACATACGTGATAGTCTTAATCACAATGAGAGCACTGTCACCATCTCCTATTGAGTTCATAAAGATAAATATCACCTCAATAATAATCAGGTATAAGAGCAACTCTGCAAGTGCATTCTTAAACTTACCCCACTTAAAGTTCTTGCACCGAACAATACTCACTCCATCGGCACGCATACCGCACCAGATATTAAAAGCAAACATCACTGCCAAAGCTATGAGAAAGCCCTTGGTAGGTGTCAGATACGCTAATATCGAACTAAATAGCGACACGCATATCACTCGAATTTGGTCTAAAGTCAATAATTTATCCATTCTCAAACGTTATCTAAGTTATTTAATACTACCTTTGGTATTGCATAAGACCGTTAAGGTCACATAGTAATTTTGTCGTTGTCCCGCCCGGCTTGTGAAAGTTGGACGGGATTTTTTAGGCACAAAAAAAGCCCATCGACAACACGGGCTGTCAATGGGCATAATCTGTAGACAAAGGTACTAATTATCCTCTAATTCACAAGACTTTTCTTCCATTCTTTCAAGATGATCATCAAGCGTTTTAAAGTTACATCTCAGTTTTCTACAGATAGCAGCCTTCGAGTAACCATAGTCAAGCATAGTCCGGATAACACCTTCTTTACCGGTCAGCTTATAGTGAGTATTCTTGTCGCCTTTCTTACGCCCCAATTGTTGACCACTTGCTTTACGCCGTGCCAGTCCCTCTTTGGTACGTTGAGAAATCAAATCACGCTCAATCTGAGCAGATAAACCGAAGGCAAAAGCCAGTACCTGGCTATTGATGTTATTGCCGAGCTCATACCTTTCCTTAACAGTCAGAACAAAGGTTTCCTTTGTCATACAGAGGTTGAGCATCGACATAATTTGCATCAGGTTCCTACCAAGACGACTTATTTCAGAAAGTATGAGCGTATCACCCTTCTTCATTCTCTTTAAAAGTGGACCCAACTTTCTGTCTTTAGCGGCCTTTGTGCCTGACACCGTTTCCGACACCCACTTATCAATCACTAATTTGCGTTCATTGGCAAAATTCTGAACTTCAAACCGCTGGTTTTCGACAGTTTGCTTATCGGTACTCACCCTAATGTATGCGTAAATCATTTTTGTCTGTGAAGTTAGTAAACTAATCCTGCACGGACAAATTGCGTATTAGTCGCCCGTTAAAAGTACAAGGGTATGGAGAAGACTACAATTAAGGACTACAACAATGGCTTGGAAACCAAGGATAGCCTAAGTAAAGTGAAAGCTGTTGATGGTTCCGGTAATGATATACTTGTTAATCCTGGAATTGTCGTACAATCTGGAGGGTGTGGAAGATACACTCCGGATGAAAGGGTATCGCAAGGCAAATGGTACAGAATTGCTTTGGGGCGTTATGGGAATGTTCCTCATGCTGTGCTCTTGATGGTAGGCAACTATTATAATAGTGAGGTTCCAAGTTCTCAGTTACTATATATCCATGCTGATGGATATAGTGATAGGCAATCTATTGTTCAGTTGGCAAATTCCGGCAGAGTAATAAGTAAAGCTCGAATTTTATATCAAGCATCAACGGCTAACGGGCCAATGCTTGATATATTTATTCGAACTGCAAAAACAAATCAATTAACGCTTTCTTACTCATGTAACATGAATTTTACTTTCCAATCACCGATTGAAGTTCCTGAAGAACCTGATGCGGGATATTCAGTCAAAGAATTTTCATTTTAAAAGAGGGCGACTACGGTCGCCTATTTTTGTACCATGTCTTTTGCCCCTTAAAAATACAATGGTATAATGGAGAAGATAAAATTGTCAGAAGTTACATTTACTAGTGCCCCCTCATCAATTATAGGGTTATCAGCTGATCAGAACGTGGCGCAGGTGACTGTAGATAGCTTGTCTAAGGTTGAATATACTTCCTTGGCTTCAGGAACGGACAAAATGAGATATACACAATTAAGATACAGTACCAGTTCTGGGGCAGGAAGTAGGATTCTGCTATTTGTTCCTATTTCCGGTTTAACAGATAAAATAGATGCTGCCGGAGTCCTGAGAAGTTTGTATGTGTTAAGAGCAGGTGTAGGCTACAGTCCGATGATGGCCAAGGCCGATATCGTATTATTTCGTTCTGCTTCATACCTAATAAAAGACATGAATGTGACAGGTGGATGGGGAGGAGGAAATAATCTTGTAGACTTTAAATTAGGACATTGCCGTTATAATGGAGAACTATATCTTGCAATAAAATTTAATACAGAGTTCTCTATTACAACCTGTTTTCAAGGTTTTTACACTTCAGATTGTGTATTTCGTAACGTTATAGAAGAGGATGTAACCGACTGGACGGAATTGTAATGGTATAGAACGGAATTGCTCTAGATAATAGGGGCATAGTGCCCCTACTATTATTGTGTCACATCAATATATGTCGCTGCGTCAACTTCATCTTGATTAGCTTCTGTCAAAGGGATATTATCTATAGTTTGGACAGTATTCATAATCTTCACATATATAGCTGGTGTATGTTGGGTGCGTTCAAAAATAATTTTGAATGCACCAGTATTTCCATCACTCCATACCTTAAATCGTGGAGTTGATGGAGTACTTGCTCCGCCTATCCGATTTAAAATTATCGTAGGTGCCTTCAAAACATCGGTTGATCTATTGATAGTCATATAAAATAAAGTCATTGGCCCACCTCCAAAAGCAGCAATACTAATGAGCAAAGAAGTGGATATTGCTGTTTTAGTGTTCATTTCATATACGACCCTTGACACTGTGGTTTGTATTCTTCTTTCCATTTTTACATCACTGGCGGGTTTAAGACCATTTTTTTCAGAGGTAGCAACCGGAATTGTGGTTATCAATTCGTTTACTACCTCTGCATCGCTAATTAACATTTTTTCCATACCCTTGTACTTTTAACGGGCGTTTTTTCTATCAAGAAAATCAGCCCAATTTAACATTTTAGAATTATCTCTTTTTTGTTTAATTTGTTTCCCCAAATTACAGCATTGGGAGATGCTGATAAAAGACGGATTTCTCCGTGTGAACTTTGAACTAAATGCTCTCCAATGTAACTCCGTCTGTAGCAGCTCTGAAATCAGATTTATTTCTGATAATGAAAGCTGCACCGCCTGTACCTGGAGACAGGCTGGGTAGTACAGGAGAGTATATTAGATCTATATTATCACCTGGTTTATTCAGCTTGATATAAGTATATACTTTGCCTTTGAACAGGAAAAATGGATTTTCCAGGAAAAATGAAACCGTAGTAACTCCACTTCCTCCATTGATTATACAGAGTTCTGTTCCGAGGGATTTAGCTCCTGTACTAAAAAGCAAATAGACTTTGTTCTGCGCCTGACTATTCTTAATTACATAGTTATTACTTTTAGCAGTAATCTGAAAAAAAGAACCGGATTCATAAGCTACTATTCCACGCCTTATATTACCAGATAAATCACAACTTCCACCAACGATATCTCCGTTCATGAAATTAAGCATCAAATTGGGAGAAAATGCATCAGTTCCAAATTTACGATAATCAAACGTTGTATTTCCATTTGCATCAACGCCTTGCTGCGATATCATATATCCATTCTGGAAGACAGCAGAATCAATCATTCCAAACTTACCGAGAATTATCCGGCCGGCCAATAAAGTAGAGTAAGGATATGGCGTCCATAATCCACTATTAGGATTGTTCTGTATCCATGTTTTAGGATCAGTCGTTGTATTACCAGGTACACGACTGGTCCACATGTACAGGACATCCTCATCTTCACCCTCCTGATCATCATGCATTAAGTACTCACCATTCATGTAAACAAGATCAGCAGACCAAGGTTCCGGACGTGGAAATGGCGTAGGATTGGCGGCAACAATGTTCACCTGCTTGCTATCAATCTCTTTCGTCCGACCAGCATCCTCATAAGCATAGATGCTGATACGGTTGGCAGTGGCATACTGATCTGAAGGAATAGTGTAGTCGTATGAACTAACCTTTACCTCCGGCTTGTCCTCAAATAACTTCGTTACACTACTACCGACAACACTTTCAACCCGGAACGTGAGATAGGCAGGCATGGCCACCTTATTGCTCCCTTCACCAGCCCAGAACCGGACCTGTAAGGGTGCAGCCTGTATGTTATTAGCATCCAAAGATACCGTCTCCGGATTGACGCCAATCCAGAGGCGTTCAGCTTCAGCAACCAAGTAGAATGTTCCTGTCAGTATCATATCATACAATTTATGCAGTTCCGCTAACAGAGCCTGATAAGCCCATTTTAGCACGTACCATATCTTCATAAGTAATCTTCGCATTGGCTCCCGTAAATGTCGCGGAATCCTTTCCCGTCAAAACAAATGCGGCACCGGTGTTATCTTTCAGAGAGAATGTCCAGGTTTTAATGAGCGATGGAAACTCCTCACCCGTACTACGTTTGGCGGCAACAGGAGTAACCGTTGCTGTTTCACCCTTCTTTACTGCATTACCGCTAATGCCGGTAAACTTGAAAAGCATATAGTATGGATCGGAAAAGTCGGTAATCTCATCATAGCCGGAGGCTATCAATGAACCGTCCTTCTTCACATCACAACGCAATTTAAGTACGTTATTCACATCATCGGTAGAAATCACCTGCGTGCGGGATGTACCCAAGTTTGTTTCACTATCTCCAAGCATTTTTACCCATTGGAAGGTAAATCCGGTGTAATCGGTAATTTCAGCTCCATCTTTGAAAATACGGGCTGTATCAGTTAAGGACTCCCCATCCTCAAGAAGCTGTGAACCCTTGTTATTAGTAATCAAAACATCATATTGGTTCCCGGTAGATTCTTGAATCACGACCTCTTTTGACAGCGCTTTGAATGCAATCGAAGAGCCGCCAATTTCAACCGTACCGGATACGGTGATACGGTCATTGTCATAATTGGATATCGGCACAAGATTCTTCATCACACGCAAGGCCGGTACCTTATAAGTAGCTCCGCCAATGGTAGTACTGTAAGCGTCTATCTTTTTGAAAAAGCCAACCATGCCGGCATTCGTTGACAAACCGTTGCTGCCAAAGGTCAACAGTAAGTCATTATAGCGAAACTCAATCGTGTTGGGTACAAGAACGCTGCCATCAGAAATATCACGCAGGATAACAACAACGGTCGGACGATTATTCTCGGCCAACGCTTCAAAGTTCGGGATAAACACGGCTGTACCCTCGTTATAGCGTTGCACAAGCGGGGTACCCTCTACCCGGATAGTACCGTTAACAGTCGTGCCATCCATTAAAGCAATGAGGGTAAAGACTCCGTCAAGTCTCATACGTCACCTCCTTCCTGTTCAACAGGATCTTCGGCCGGAGTCGATTCTTCAGTGGTGGTATCTTCTCCTGAAGGTTCGCCCCCATTAACATTCCCACCGTCTTCCGGCTCTTCACAATTGCCTGCATTCTCTTCTTCTGAAGGATCATACAGGCCGCTTTCCTTTTGCTCCTTTATCAGAGCTTTCAACTTATCCTTCGAAAGTACTTCAGAGCTGAAATTAGAAAGCACCTTCAAAGCACTGAGCGGCAGGATTACACGACCGTCCGGTATGCGTTCGGCATACTTGTAATCGTAACCCTGACCGTCCAGTTCTTCCGGTTGTACTAACAGATAATTCATAAGCTTACTCATATTTAGATGTTATAATCAATTTACCGTCACTCGTAGTTAAGACTTTATCGTCACTCGTAGTAACCAATGCCGTTACTGCATACATTTTCACTGAAGCATATACCGATATAGGGTACAAAGGATCGAATGAATATGTAGAGGGAACAAACTCAACGGTCCTTCCACGCCCGACATTTTTTGCTGTGCTTCCGGCTTTGGCGGATTTCGCGTACCAGTCAATCACAAATCGGTTATCCTTGCTACTGTCAATCAATTGCTTGTTATACGACAATATACACTCGTAACCTACAGTGGTATTCATGCGAGAGTTGATCTTGATGCCTTTTGTCTGTCGAATGTCGGCACGTAATGTTCCCGGCATCTCCACTTTGATGGAAGTCGTTGCCTGCATCTCGTCCGAAGTCGGCGAAGAGGGACGGGTACCGCTATAATACGCACCACGGACACGCACAGAAATATTCCGGAAAAACCGGGCATCCAGTGTAAGGGTTTTCCCCCAGGTACCATCCGCGTTCTTGCCGGAGACAAACACCTCAAGCTCATCAGCCGTAAAGTCACGCCATGTTGTACCGTCAAGTATCTGCCACCAATAAGCGGCATTGGAATCTGCAACCGTATCTTCACCTGAGTACACTTGAGCGGTGATTGAGTATAGCCATTCTCCTTTACTATTGGGTGTTACTTCGAGTGGATTGATAGTCCAGCCTTTGGGACGGTTGATCTTCAGGGAGTAGTTGTTTGAATCAAAGATGCTGGTGCGAAGCACAATACTACGCTCGAATTTCTCCTGGGTATTCTTTCTCTTATCCGTAATAGAGAAGATACAATGCAGCTCTATCGGGCTGTTGTAATCCACATTCTTTTTTACGGTCAAAGAATAGGTAGGTTTACCCGTTGCTGATATCGCATAGTCATCATTGTCAACGATGCGGTTGCTGCCATCTGACTTCGGTGCGCCTTCGTACCACTCGGCACCGGTGATAGTCTGGCTTCCGTTCATCAAACCTTCCGGATCCTGAACGGAAATGTAAGGCATGAGTACACAAGGAACGAGCGAACGGTCAGGTTCGTAATCGTTCGTGTCCTTATTATAGTTCTGTACAGGATTACCGGATAGAACCTGTATCTCTGCCAGGAAAGAATAAGGATCAATGTGTACCGGTACGTCTTTGGGTTGGGTCTGTATAGCCATTCTATGTATGTTCTATGATTGTTAATTTCTTAATCCCCGTCTTCTCTTTGACAGCTTTCTCCCAATCTTCTACACCTTCGTGGGGAGTATGTAGAATCGTGACTCCGATACGATTAATTATTCCCAGCCACTTGTATCGGTATATTACTACCGTAGGAAATGCTATAAAAGTACACGTACTAAAACGATCTGTTTTAATTTCATCCATAACTTTTAAATTCTAAATCCAACATAATTTTCTACTGTCTCCATATCTTCGCCCACCGGGATGAATACCCGGCAGATGAATTTTACTGTTCTAACCGAAAGTCCCCATTCGCTCCCCATATCGGCGGAAGTCAACCGGATAACATGTTTCTGTCCGTCTACATAGGTGGGGCTCCAACTGTTATCCGCTGGCACATTCCCGGTATCCCGTAGCCACTCCACTTCGACACCGGTAGTAGCCATAAGGACATTGGTTATATCACGATTAGCATAACTCACGACGGCAGCGATATCGGTGTTCACGTTATTCTTGAAGAACTGCCAACCGGCAGTCGATGTAAAGTCAAGATGATAGTTCTTGTCACCTTCGAGCAATACCCATCCGGCAGAGTTCCATTGAGGTTCTTCGGTGGTCTTATCAATCAAACACCCCCACTTACAGCCATAATGATAGACTGTATGCTGTTCCAGCGTAGTTATCACCTTCTGATTCTCCAAAAGGGTTTCATAGTCTACAAATCGGTAAGGTTCATCTCCTTGTGCTGTAGCCAGAGACCACTCGCCCCGGTCTACCTTCTTGGGTATGATGGTACCGTTCCAGTCAGCTTCATATATCTTTTCAAATACACCAATCTTCGACATGACTCCGACATCTGTAGGACTAATAGGAAGCTTCTCTATCATCTTCACGTTGGGGAAGCGGCCGAGAGTCAACGCATAGTTGTAGTCTTCGAGAATTGGCTTGTAAACATTCTGCAAGAACATGATCCTACCTTCACGGGATGAAAGCAACCAGCTTTGGGCGCGTTCGTTCGGAGCTTCACCAGTATCCGGTACCATTGCATTACCTCGGCGGGTAACATTATACCCTTCAACTGGTGGATAGTTTTTGCCACCCGGTACTTCGCTGTCGGGGTAAAGAACTACAGTCAAAGTATTATCATTGCGGTTTTTCGATACCGGTCTAAACCAGGAAGTATAATAGTCAGTACCTCCGACCAACAGCGAGTTTACGATAGAATATAATACGTCGTTCTCCTCTAATGTAGTCCAATCCGTATCAGTTCTCTTCTCCATAGTAAGCCGGTAAGTACCATCATCCAACAATTCAACCTTTTCAATGGTACCGCAGTCAGAGAAAGAGAAGTCTCCGGCCATAGCCTGAATTTCGTTGATGATAAGGCGCAAAACGGTCAGCGATGACCGCAACTCCATGCGGTCAGCCTGTATTCGTCCATTTTCAGCAATTATGCCCTTGCCCGTTAATAATGAATCAATGATGCTTTCGCCTACCGTTAATTTACTCAAAGCCTTAATAGGCCCTTTTACTATGATGTCTTTCAAGAAAGTGATTATACCTTCTGCATAATCATCATTCTTTTTGCTGATAAACTTATCTCCTAAGCCCTCATTGTTTGCCTTAATTGCCTTATCAATCTCGGCAAGTATTCTCAATGCTGAAAAGGTATTCCTATCGGTAGGAACAACAGTATCATTGAGCTTTATCAAATAAATATACCCCTCCCCGCCTCCCCCAGTTTCACCACCTTCTTCTTCACCACCTTCAGGGAAATCAACATCTATATTGTCAACCATACCCTGTAAAGACACCTTGAAAATATAGCTCTTCAATGACACAATTTCCTGAGTCATTTCCGGTACACTATTCCCCTTACGGACAAATCGCACGCCATTGAAATACACGTTCGAGCAACACAGTATCCGGTTCAGGTGCTCTGCAAACCAGACAGGACATCCCTCAGCATTACCAAGAGTAAACTTCTTCTGCGTGCTCTCTACCGCAAAAAGTTCAACGATATTTCCATTAGAAATTTCAAACTGCTCATTGTTGACGGCAAATGTCCAATCATCATCTTTGAAACCGCCTGGCGCCCGGAACTCAAAATAGAACTGGTCTTCCCCATTCCAGAACACACAGTCATTACGCTGCTTGTTGCTACGCATGGAATAGCTGATAAGAGTAGTCTTAGATAACTCTTTCTCATCATTAGTCACCTTGAACACATCACATTCTTGTTCGCCTACGGTAACAGAATAATATCCGGGAGCAAGCCCTGTAATAGTTGAATAAAATACAGTGGTATCATCCTTCAGTGAGAAAGATTGAAATTCTATATCCCGAATCGAACCATCAACATGATTTTTCAGGCGGCTATCAATCTTGTACTCAGTTGTAGTAAGAACCTGTATGAGTATGTTATCTTCCGGAGAAAACAACTGCACATACTTACTATCAGCCCCGAATCTATCTGAGGATGGACTAAAGAATAGTGGAGTAAATGGTGATATCTTTATCATAACTAACCAATACTTTTAATTTGCAGATTATATTCAACACCTTCATAGTGCCCAATCTTATATTTCAGCTCGTTTATGAAGCAAGTATATAGCAGGTTGTTCCTTTCAACCTCAACAAGAGCATTTACATCTGACGGTATTCCACCATCGGCTGTACTAATACTCAGAGTGCTCACGGTAAACAGAGGATCTGTTAGTTCTATATCAGTGTTCTCAGCAACATCATTAATCCGGATATCACTGTTACCCGATGAAGAAGCAAAGCGTAATGACTTGACAAATGAACCGATGTATTCCTTATTAGCATCGATGATAGAACGAGGTGAGAACATGGCATTGAACATGGTTGATGATGAAATTATTCCAGATACTTTATACCCTTCTCGTAAAAGCTCATAAGATTCAGCGTTTTCTTTCAAATGAGCCCCGACAAAGAAAGTATCATTGTCACTCTCATTATCAGTTGTATCTTTACCACGCTTGCTTACCAAAAATTCTATTCCGTAAGGATCTGCCCGAAGAGGGCTTATCAATTCAAGGGCCTTATCCGTAATGGTTATCCCAGTGTCATACTCGTTCGTAAAATGGAACTCATCACGTCCATTGATGCTGTCATAGTCTTGTTTATCGTAACCGACTCTCAGTAAAGAGTAAATAAGTGATGAGTTCACTTTTACCTTAAAATCCATTCCAGTATAGCTTATGCGCTTTTGTACTTCAGAATGAAACAAAGAAGTGCGCTTCTTAAAAACGACTTTATTTTCAGCAATATCCGGTACATAGCCGTAGACAACCTCCATCCAATCAGAGAAATTCTTGAATGAAGTATATATTTTAGCCCCGTCCAATCCTCTGGCGCTCTCTGCCGCAATTATCACAGTGGAGGATAGCCGAGTATCATCCTTATATTCAATTTCGCCTACATAGCCCTCATTTTCTTCATTTATACTCTTCAATAAGCGGTTAAGAAGTACATCGGGCTTAATGACATCAATACGTTCTGATTGCATTTTTGCCATGTAATAGACAGACATCTTAAAATTCTCAATCTTGATTCTTACCCCGGCTTCAGTATTGAGGTAGATTCTATAAACCATACCTATTTTCCCAGATTCATTCTTTGCCGGATCTACCAATACAAGCCCTCTTTTATTATAATGATACACGCTTCCAGCTTTAAGACCACTTGTATGTGAACCATTAACATCACCCACTGAAGGTACTCCACCAACCATCTTCTGATATTCAACCTGAAACGATCCAGTACCTGATGAAATGGTTATATCACAACTCAAATCCATGTATAAGCCGTGTGGAGGTAAAGCAAGCAATTTCATGAAAACTCCTTTGGTATTGCCATAATAGGCACCATCCGATTCATGGTATGGTATTATAAAATCACCGACATACACTTCAGGATTAGTATCTACAACATAGACATCAATATTCGTATTAGCTTGAGACGTACCAGAAGGATATATATATTCATCGTTATCAATGTCGAAGTTAAATGTATTCAGCATCAATAAACGATCATAATTAAGAGCCTTTTCTTCCTTTAATTCACTTACAAGGTATTCGTACTGAGTGCTCTTCTTTGCCTTAATCTTAGCAGCAAGAGTACTATCTATTGCATTGATATATACAATGCTATCATCATATTCTAATGAGCCGAAATCCAGATAACTACCGAAGAGATACTTCTTGCTCCTATCGTTATCAATAGTGTATATCTCTATCTGAGCATTAGCGTTCAAATAGTTGGTGCGGTATTCATTAAGTAAAAGGTTATATGCTTTCCCGGCAAACTCAAACTTTGAACTGAATGAACGGATAATCCCACTGAAATCATTTCGTTTCAGCGAGATATTAATCTCATCCCAATTACTAATGCAATCCTCATTAATAATATGAGCTGTACCATTGATGATTAAAATATATCTGTTCATACATTTTCCTTTGCAGCGAATATATAGAAAATGCTAACCGGCAAACAGGTTAGCATTTATCTTGACATTGCATAATTGTGGTAAAATTCACACAATCATTTTATAATCAACGCATTATAACAGGTACAAATAAAAGCATGAATTTGCAAATATCACTTCATCTAAGTTCACGTCTCAATAATTCCCTGCCAAAAGAAATGCGACTCCGTACTGTTGTAATAGGAATGTTGAGCATCTGGCTTATTTCATCATAAGAGTAACCTTTGGCAGACAACAAGACACACTCTATACAACATGACTTGAAGGCACATCGCCGGATTACCGATAAGATTTCATGGAATAAAGTCCTTTCTGATGCTAAGCGTAGAGACACAACTTGACAGACATCATCATAGTCAACAAAGCGAATGATGGACTTGCGGTTATAACTGGTTATATAAGTGTTTTGCATGATCACTTCACACCAAGGCTTCAAAGGTCTACCAATCTCAAACTTATCCTTATTCAACAAGGCTTTATAAACTGTATCATTTGCAAGATCTTCTGCATCTTGCATAGACCAACAATATTTCCTCGCTACCCTTATGATCCAGGGATAAATAGCTATAATTTCCCTTTCAAAGTCCATACTCATTCCTCCTCACGATACGCATGGTAACTTCACCGGCCATGCTTTGTTCAACAAGTTCTCGCTGCCTGACAGTCTGCTCATACAAATCATTAGCAGACTGTTCTAAAGACTCTATGAGCCTATCAACAGAAGGTTTGGAGGAAACAAGGTTCTTCACTTCGGATAACTCAATAATTATCCGGTCACATTTACTCTCAATAGAGTTTAGTTTTTGTAACAGCTTGCAACAGCCACAATGACTTATGCCGCATTTAATGCTTGTTTTATTCATAAGAAACTCATTAGTAGTTCGTAAAAAGAATTACTAATGAGTTTGTCAAAAGTCCGATAACATTAAAAAAAAATATTTATGCTATCTAAATGCCCCCCTCTTATTCATAATGTCAGCATTCACCTGATTAACGATATTGGCATATACAGCAGCATTTATATGATGCATATCTATGTTCATTTTGACGTAAGTCATAATAAACGCTATTTCTGCATCATAATACGAACGTATATTGTCAGAAGAAGGTTTTGCTCCACTCTCAGACTTCTTATGAGCCTCTTCATTGCGTTGTTGCTCAAAGGTAGCATATCTAAGCAATTCAGCAACTTTATCGTGCAATGTATCGTTGTCGATGCCGGTAACATCCTCATCAATCATAGAGAGCAATAAACGTACATCCGCGAATTCTTCCTGCAATACAAGCATATTACAGATACGAAGAAAGAAGACTTTCATCTTTAATTTCACAGATTCCTCTTTATCTGCTATTAATGCCCTCATTCCAGGCTCGTCAGCAATAAAACGGTATGAAGCTATTAACGAACGGGCACGCTCTTGCAACTCGCTTTCTTTAACCTCATCGCTATCTGATAGCACAAAGTAGTTTCCGCATAACAACTCTATGAACTGAGCTAATGTTATTTCGTTTAATCTTGATTTCATAATTTGTTCAATATATATAAGTCAAACTCCCTATTGTAAGCCTCTCTCCTACGTTGTTTCATTGATTGCATAAGCAAATTGTTCGTCATATCCATGCGACGCTCAAGACCGGAATAATCGTTATAGACAGTAGTACCACTTCCTTTATCAGTATTTCCCAAGAAAGAGAACATGGGGGAAAAGCTGTCCTTCTGCCAGTCAACGGGACCGAAATCATTAACATCAGGGAACACCTGAGCACCTTTAGGCAAATCAACAAGCATAGGCGTGTCCGGGGTAATCCACGCAAGTCCCTTATACATTACAACTTCACGTTTTCCGGCATCACCTACGAGGGCTTTTCCACCGGGATGAGCACCGGTTTTCGTACCCTCAGCGTATGATGGTATAGGGGTAGCGGCAATAGTGGCAACTTGGATAGCTCCCATAGCTCCAACAATGGCCGCCAACACAAAATTAGGCAATGATTTAGTAATCGCTAACGCTGTGGCGATACCTGCTTGTGCAATACTTGTAGCTTTATCCCAAATAGCCTGCTTTCTGGCAAGATCCTGTTTTTTCTTCTCCAATTCACGATTCTTAGCCTCAGTCTTTTCCTTTGCAGCACGTTTCCTTATTTCAGCTTCTTCCTCGGAGAGAACGCCATATTCCACTTGTTTCTCGATACGTTCAATATCACGATCATAAGCTTCATCGTTAGCGTCCTGCTCATCTTCAATCTTGGTTATCTGGCCATCGTAAACAGTTGCAATGAGATCTCCAATATTTCCTATTGCCTGTTGAGCTGTCTGCAACCAATTTTGCAGGCTACGCATTCTATCTTTATGTGCCTTGTCATCAGCTTTAGCCACTTTCTCTATCGCTGAAATCTCAGCCTCAGCCTCTTTCTGAGCAAATTCTGCCTTTAATCTTTGAAGTTCCTCAGCAATCTTTTTCCTGTCCTCAGCACTGAGATTATCAGCCTGAAGTTCCAGTTCCAAAGCATCAATAGCCGCCTCATTGGTTTTCTGAACATAATCCAAAGTAAGTAGATATTCTCGTTCGGCAAATTCCTTCTGCGTTATTTGCCTTTCTGCCAACTGCTTTTTTAAAGCAAGCATATCAGTTTGATACTGCTGGTCACGAACAATCTGTTCGGCAGCCGCATTTTCTGCAATGAGTTGTACTTGATAAGCTGCATTCTCTTCAAGTATCTGTTGCTTCTTACTGGCAAACTTCTGGTCTATGGCGAAGACATCTTCACCAGTTTTTTCTGCTGCATCAATCTCAGCTTCACGCTGAAAATCCAGTTGCCGGAGCTTCAATGCAAGTTCTTCCTTTGAGCCCTTCTGAACTACTTCAAGAGAATTGGCAATGTCTTGCTTTTCACGGTTGGCATTATACTGGATGGAGAAACGCTGAATAGCATCTTGCATCTCTTTAGCCAGGTTCTCACGGGTAGCTATTTCCTCTTTACTATATCCTTTAACTGCGGCAATCTTTTTTGAATATTCAAGACCTATTTTTTTTAATTCTTTATCTAAGCCCTCATTCATCAGAGCAAGTATGGAATCCTGATAAGACTCTTGGATCTTTCTTTTTTCAGCAGCCGCCTTCTCTAATTCACGCTTTTCTTTCTCTGTCAGGACTTTGGTCGTTTCTACTTTTTCTGTATGCTCCTTTACATAATCGCTTTCATAAGCATCTACATTTTCAAGGACATACCTATATTTTTCTGCATTCTTCTCCGCTTCAGTCCAAAGTCCAAATTGAAAATTACGTTGCTTATTATAAGTCGACATTGAAGTTCCTGATTGAGCACGAGTAAACATATTACTCTTTTGCATGGCTTCAGTAACTTTTCGATAAGAAAATTCAGCCTTATCTGCCACCTCAGAATATTTCTTAATCTCAGAATTAAGATACTCCTTTTTCTCCTCAACAGCCTTCTTAAATGCTTCCTGAGAATCCATACCGCCATCCATATAGCCTTGCCATGCTTCTTTTATTTCATTGATATAACGTTCTTCAATTTTAAATTCAGAAGCTATCTCACGCTGACCTCTTAGAGCTTCCTGCATAGCTTCAGTCTCTTTATCTTCAAGGGATTTAAAATCATCAGCAATATTACGAACTCCACGCGCTAAGAAGTCAAGCACACTCTTCATCGTTCCTTTGGAATTAGAGAATGTCAACATCAAAGCCTCCCATGCAGAAGACAGAGAAGCTATTGAACCTTTGACATTATCTTCCATAGTATGGGCCATACCAGCAAGTTCTTCATCAACACCGGTTATTTGCTCTCTCAAAGGAACAAGTTTATCTGCCGATGTAAGGAAGGCATTAAAAGCTGAAACACTACGTTTATCTGTCAATTCAAGAGTAGTATTCAGATCTACTCCCCTATCACGCAATGTTTTCAATCCATCTACAAGATCCGGCAAAGTCTTCACAGGTTTACCCAATGCCAAAGCGAGTTTTCCAGAACCGTCAGCAAGATTCAATAGAATATTTCTCGTTGCAGTAGCAGACATTGAAGCATCAAAACCAGCATCAGCCAACTTTCCAAGCAAAGCAAGAGTATCTTCTATTGTGAAATTAAATGATTTCGCTACAGGTCCTACAATTGGTAAGGCGGTAGCAAGATAATTGAATGATAAAGCACTTTTTGTAGTCGCTACTGCCATAGCTGAGACATACCGTTCAGTCTCTCTTGTATCAGCATCAAACATTCTCAATGCTGCACCAGACAAAGCGGCCGCTTCACCCAATTCAGCACCAGTTGCTTGGGCAAAACGTAAAACAGACTCAGTGGCTTGTAGAACTTCCTTTCGGGTAAAACCAAGTTTAGCCAACTCTATTTGTAATTCTGTTGCCTCAGATGCCGTGTACTTTGTCATGGCTCCCAGACGTTTTGCATCTGCTGTCAATTCCTTGATGTTGTCAGAGGTAGTTCCCAAAATCGCTGCTAAGCGGCTATTAGCAAACTCAAACTCAACAATACTGGCAACCCCTTCACGTAATTTTGTGAACAAAGCAACTATACCATTGATAACAGCTTGTCCGCCAACATACCCGGCAACAATGTTTTTCATCCCATCGTGCACCTTATTCAAACCAGGAGACAACTGAGAACTGAGTGCTTTACCTGCATTACTTGCAATAGTTCCGAAATTCTGTAGCCTGTTATTTCCTTTTTCGATTTCAAGAATTGCAAGTTTCACCTCCTCACGATATGCACCAACTGTCAATTTCTGACGCGTCTGTGCATCAGAGTTCTTCTTGGAATAATTGGAGTTGGTATCTATCGTAGAATTTAGCCGTGCCAATATCGTAATATAGTCAGCATCCGTATCACGAAGTAACTTTACCGCTTGCCTTAATTGTTTATTGGCTGTCTCAGCCTCTATAATACTGTGCACCTCACGATTAGTAAGAGTAATGGCATCCTTAATTATACGAAGCCTTTCCTCCTCGCTTATATTGGCATTTCTTCTTGTGCTATTACCAGAGTTCTGCGCCTTTGTAGCGGCCAACTCAGCTTTTGCAACCTTTTCCAGTGCAGCAGCATTCTTCGCATTGACATCAGCCAGTTGCTTCATTTCTTTTGCAGATAAGTCACCCGCAGCCGTTTGTTTCTGCAAGTTATCTGCAACATCCAGAAGCACTTTCTTCTGCTTTTCAAGAGTCACATTAAATTCGGTGTTCGTTTTCTCTGCAGTCGCAACCTGAGCAGAATATAATGCAAACAGCTTATCAAGCTCTTTAGGAGTCTCTATTTCCATTTTCATGCCCTTGGCAAGTTCTTTTGCCACATCGACATAAGTATTCTTTATCTTAATCAACTTGGCATCACATTGCTCAAGCTTTTCAAGTTCACCCTCTTTAATTAATCCACTTATTCCAAATTCTCCCATCACAAATAATGTCTAAATTCTACAATTTCACCATCTATCTCACTACCTGCCTTATCAAAACCATATGCACCGTCCGGTCTTCTATACACAACATAGATGCACTGTTCCAATATGGCAGCTTTTCGTGCAAGTTCGCTCACATGAGCATACTCGCACATTATCTGCTTGTTATCACAACTGCAACTCATCTGTAACCACTATTTGATATAAACTTTTCCAGCCAGGGGCGAAGAATACGCTCAGAGAAGTATTTCTTTGCAGTATCACCAAGCTCAAAGATTTCACTACCGTACTTCTTCTCAATGTCCGGGCCTTCGTTGAAACCAATAGTCTTTATCTCCATGACCTCACCGGATAACCGGGCCTGTATGCTATCATGGAACTTACCAGTTATGTACAAGTTGGGAACTTCAACCGGACGCGGTGGTAGGAATAAAACCTCTGACTCAATTGGTGGAGTAATATCATTCTTCCACTTCTTATAACTCTTCGCCCGATGGAACCAGGGTCCCGGTTCATTGAAATACGGATCATTATCATAATCCGGACGAAGCAAACGTTCTTTTCCGTTCATACCACTGTAAAGTTGCTCACGTATAAGAGATTCAATCACATTACTATTATCCTCCATACACGCAAGGCATTCCCGTTTGATACCGGTATTAATCTTATGGATCATTTCATATACTTCATCTATACTGGCCATACTTTTAAAAAGAAAAGGGGGATGCGAAAAATCCCTCATCCCCCTCGTTCATCACTCATTTTCTTCCTTGACCTTTCCCTTCTTTATCAAATCGTATGCATCAGAAAGCATTTTCTTACGATCATCCTCCGGGCGGTCCTGCCAAATCACCGGCATATGCTTATTAATGAAGTCGGACTTCTTCATAGCCTTTACTGCCGGCTCAATAAAAGTCACACATTCAATAATCATGCAGATACCCCCTCAATGTATTTGATACCATTCTCATACAATACTGAAGGAGCTTTAAGGGAGATAGTGCCTCCGTCACCGGCTGGCACCACTGTAAGATTTCCATCTGCATAAGTAGCCGACGTAGCACCGTTCAGAACTTCGGCAGCAGCTTTTGCTATTGCATCACCATGCAAAGGAGTAAGGTCATACCCGCCGATTTTCTCAATCAACTTGTACTTGTTGGCTTCTTTGCTCACAAGTAAAACTTCTGTCAAGCCTTTGAGTCCATTCTTGATATTGAAATTGAGCTTGACGAAATCAATATGCGTCAACAAATCCTCAATATCGGCATGACAGAAGCTGACTGTCATAGTGGATTTTGAGGAGCTGGTGGAGAAGGGAGTTGCAGTAGGATAAATCGTTGACATCGACATACCAGCGAGCATATCAGTGCCATCATTGTAGCCATACAAGAATTTATCGTCGTAGAAATAGACATCCCATTCCTTGGTGGCTGCCTGCAACAGTTTAGCATTTAGCGTTTCATCAAACTTAGGCAAAGTGAATGTTTCCGTTTCTGCGCTCATTCCATTGTATTGACTTGGGCCATAACCTACAGCATTAACCTGAGGTTCACCGCCGTTTTTAGCATATTCGACAAAGGAAGGAATCGGATATACCCTACCCGGCCGGTCGGCATGGCACAACTCTTCGAGTGTTTCCTTCGTAAGTTCAGCAGGTAGCTTCTGGCCTTTTTCAACAATGATGCAGCCTTTAACCCTACCCCAATCAATCTGACACGTAGAGCCGCCAGTATTAAGCAACGAGCTCTCACAAGTTCTAATATTTCTCATTTTATCTACAATTTGGATTGTTAATAGTAATTTCCATACTTTTGATATTGATGGCGTCTATAGTCTCACTAAGGGCATCGCCCTTCTCGGTGTAGGCTCCATATCTGCCATACGAATAGTTTTCTGAATAACCATGATTCACTTTACCATACCCCCAATCGAATCTGTCATCATCCTGGAGAACTTCAATAAATCGGTCATAAATCGGACGAAGAATATTCTTGAATGACGTTTCATGACGTTTCTCATTACTCCACTCATTGTTAGAGGAACAAGCTATTATCAACGACACCTTGGCCTTTGCAAAGTAATCCATGCTATTCCTTTCCTCAGTGATCGGACAGAACAGCGCTATGAGAGGAAACTTTGAAGGTGATGTCTTATCCGATTTAGTGGCGGTATCTAGTACGTCCTTAACATACTGACCGCTTCCGAATACAAAATTTATTGGCAGGTTCTTAATAACCTTCCGGGTACCTTTACTATCAGTGTAGATAACCTCAAGTTCTTCCGGGATTTTCTTTACCACATCGGCAAATATGTCTATGATATCAGTATTTGTCATAAGTTGAAAGTATTGATCGGAGTTAACAAATTGCTGTCGATACTTACCGTGAAAGGACATTGCTTCGAAGATGCCCACTTCACAAACTCACGGTTCTTCTTTACCATGTCATTCCAGGTACTTACTTGCCGTTGGATCGGTGAGACATAGGTGTTATCACACTTTAGCAACACAAGTCCCTTGATGGTAGCCTGGGAATTTGCATCACGCAGGATATAGAAGAACACATAGTTAGCGAACGGTTCGCGTAGCAGCTTGCATAATGATTCATACTTTGATTCTTCCTCACCCGCTGCGACAATAGTTTCTTCCCCACTATCTTCCTCGGCTTCGGCATTCTCCTGTTCCAGCAGTTCAAGATAGTCTGTTACCTCTTTGGAGAGTTTATTCCCCAACATGCTTGACAGGAAAAGAGGTTGGAATTCCTTTATGTAAGCCATTATTGTATCATTCACAGCAATGGAATCCTGTGAAGGAAGTTCTGCCAATGTCGCATTAGCAATATGTCGCGGCCCGGCAAGGAAATATGAAACATCAATTAGCATCGTTATTCAGTTTTACGAGTAGCCGGACGCCCTCTCTTTTTCTCTTCTACGTTGATCGTTTTATCGTCAGACGTTTCAAGTGTCTTAGAGTCTTCAGCCGGAAGTTCCTTCGAGTCACCTGTAGGCAACTCTTTTTTATCTGCAACAGCTTCAAGTTCCGAAATACGGGCCTGCAAACCATCGCGTTCAGTAGTTAGAGAAGCAATGAGAGCATCCTTCTCTTTCATGCTCAGCTCAAAGCCTGAGAGCTGCGATTTCAAGCCCTCATTCTCTTCAACGAATGTAGCAAGTTCAGTTAGCTTTTCATCCATCGCTTTACGGGCGTCTTCCTCAGTGATAAACCCACATTCGGAGATAGGGGTGAATGCAATCAATCCCCTACCTATACGAATGCGTTGTTCTTTAATCACATTGGTAACATCCTTTTCGTTTCCATCAAGAATGTATTTCATATTTTACGATTTAGCCTTAGTGATCGCAGTTTTCAAAGAGGCAAGATTACCGTAAGCATAAGCCCAAGGCATGTAAACCGGGAAGATTACTTCTTCTTGCGCAATCAAAACAACTTCGTTACACAACTTGGTGTCAACATCTTCGGCCCATTCAAGAGTCAATGAAGAATAATCAACCAAGTTTGAAGCCTGATTAAAGTCTCCAAGCAAATATTTTCCAGGCATGATACCCTGATATTCAATGACAGGACGTCCAGCAATGTATTTCATACCGTTTCGCATTGAAACAATACCCAAGTTTCGCCCAGTAGTGTCTTTTTCAGATTCGATAGCATTGACTGTGATCGGATTCAAAACTATGGCGTTCGGATAATACTGTGCGTATGTCATTACAGCGAAAGCCGTTTTCACTACATCCTCAGAGTTCGGCTCTTCGATGTTTTTGAACGCAGCATTATTAACGGTAAATGTCATTTCTGCAAGAGCAGTCTCTGCACCTTTGTATGCGACGCCCTCAATGAGAATTTGACGGTCGTTTATCTTTACGAGAGGGTGTGCAGTACTAAGATCGGTATTCACTGCTGCATTGGCAAACGTGATTGTCATACCGTCAATAATCAGGTCTTGAGGATTGGCAAACTCTATGATGGTGTCTTTGTTGTCATTTTGCCCTGCGACAGCCTTAACCGAACCGGCGCCCCCAGTTACAATCGCACTACTGATGATGGCCTCAACAGAAGTAACCCCAGTATGATTCACGATACCGAGCAGATTTTCACCATTGCCGTCACCGAACAGGATGTTCCAGTCTTCCGCCATCCATACAGCTTCAGGAAGCATATTCAGGATATAAGAGCGGATATAAACACGGCTCTTGAGCATACGTCTGGAAATGCGGATATGTGTACCCAAACGTTTAGTGCCAGTCTGTTGCTCCTTAACCTTAATGCTCGATTCAGGCAATCTACCATTCTCGGTAACATACCTGGCGTTACGGTCAAAATCATACACTTGGGCATAAGCCAACTGAGGGAATGCCGGATCACCCTGCAAAGTAGTTAGCACGTCGCGCATATGCAACGGTTTATTTGAAACCTGGCTAACTACGCGCTTTTGCTGTTGAGTAATCAACAATTCACCGGTATAATTGTCGGTCATAGACACAACATCTTTCAAAGAGAAACCATCAAAAGAACCGGATTTGCGCGTCTTGCCGGAAACAAAATCAGCAAATTTTTCAGAGTCTAACATCTCATTCAATTTATCATCGAATTTGTTGATAGTCTCCATTGATAAGCCTTTCTGTTTCATCTTCTCGATGCTTTCACCCAGATTCTTGACCTGTTCAACGAGGATTTCGTTGTCCTTGATAAGTTGGGTAAACTTTTCACCATCGTAAGCTTTTAACAGATTGTTGACTTCGGTGAACTTTTCAGTCACCTCACTGGGGGAAAGCATACCCTCAAGAGATTTGTTCATGACATCACACATCATACCAGCGATGTTTTCCATGAACGACTTCTGCTCAGTCGGCAGATGGTCAGTTTTCAGATTAAAATCTGATACAGTAAATTTCTTTAAAGACATAATTTTTTTTCAATTTATTGTTCGACAAAGCAATCATTCAGAGTATGGAAGAAAGTGCTGGTATCAGCGGCTTTCCCTGTATCAACAGTTACTTCATTGGCTCCTGCTGACGGGGTCTGAGTGTCATTCAACGGCTCATTGCCACCTTTAGGTGAAGTATCTGTTGACTCATCTTTGATAACTGCATTACTTTTATAGACTCTTGCCCAGCAATGAGGGCAACGTACATAATTCGAAATATTATCCATAGACTTAACATCCTGCATTTTCTGTGTGTCAAGAATGGCAATAACCTGTTCCCGGATTTGCGGAGTGAGCTTATTCATTTCCTCACGGACAATATCCTCTGTAATCCATCGGTGATATTGTGCAGCAAGTTCTAATACCTGCTGAGAATAAGTTACTTCTGGAACATCATCATAGTTAAACTCATAGCCACAATGTGGACAAGTTACTATGGGAGCACCACTAAGTGCTTTTAGCATTAAATTCAGTTGCATATCATAAGCATTTAAACGTTCGTCAGAATACCTGAAATGGAAGGACTTCCGTATAAACTCTATAGCATCTTTTACCTGCTCATTCGTGGCAGACTTAATATCAACCAGAAACGTTTGAGGATTACTCCCCCATGCAGTCAAAGTCGAATATTCTCCCATGAACCATTCTTTTACTTTTCTTCGATCTGCCTCATCACGCTTTATCGCTTTGACACCGATAGAATGTTCAAGAGTTCTACCATTCTCAGCATACAGTTTGTAATCTTCCAAAGTGTCGCGCCCCATCTGTTTTTTGAGATTAATCTGCCCGATCATCACAAGATTATTTTCCTTTTCTTCACCAGAAAGAGGAACACCTAAGAGTTGGTCAGTTCTATGGTTTAAGAACCAACGCATACGATTAAAATTCTCTTTCAACGTTTTATTGAAAGAACCAGGCATTGAAATATCATCCTGTGAATCCTTAACACCAATGCCATTAACAGCTACTGTAACAACACCTTTTTCATCAACATCATTTGCCCTCGTTTTGCACAGAAGGTTTTTGTAATTCTCCATCTACACTTTTTGTTGTTAAGTTCAACATCGTTTTAACTTTCTCTATTTCGTCAGGTGACATCTCGTATATGAGTTTACTATACAGCGGGATTTCAACCTTACTTTCTCCTATTTGTGCTCTCCAGTCATTCAAACAGATAATACCGGAAAGGAATTCTTCACGACACCTCTTAGAGATACTTGTGTTAACCGTTTCTGCCTCTTTCTTTCCTTCTTGCAGACAATCGACATGACTGAAATCACAGTCGATATAAAGCCCATCGGATTCAAGTCCCAAGAATTCAGTGATATCTTTGCAGAACTGGCTACACATAGGTATGATTATAGAGCTATACACGTTCTTCTCAACTGTTTTCTGATTATTAAATGTGGAGCGATCTTTACGAGGTACAAGCTCGGCCGGTACACCGAAAGCACCGGCAATACTAATTGCATCAGCTAATGTCTCTTCAAAGGGCTGTAACTCTTGAATAGACAAATTGGTACGAAGAAAATCCAAAGGAATATTTGAAATTCCAAAAGGAAACTGCCCCTTTCCCACTCCATAGGTTTTGTTATGCTCTTTCAAAATCTCTTTTTTCTCATCAGGAGTCATTGCAATTGTACCTGTTTCATCCTTTTTGGCAGAAATCAGCCATCCCAGACCTCCACGTTTAACATATATCACATTTCTGGCATCATAAACTGCAATAAGGTTACTTATGGGCTTTAACTGAGACTTTAGCCTACTGGTTCCACGTAAGAAACCCACTCCCGGATATAAATTAGGAATACCCTCACGATCATGTAATATCTGTTTAGATGGAATATGAATACCAGCGCTGAAGCCAAAACTCAAATTATAGTAATCTACAATTTCTTCAATCTCAGCAATGCCAAACAATGGAATATTATTACGTACAGGAACAATCTCTACCTTATCAGCAGGCAATACCCAATAATTGGAACACCATTGCCACAGGTTCTTGATTTTCGAGAAAGATTCCGGAACAGCCGCTCTGAAAAAGCTATCGCCAACACACAATTTGTATACATGATGAGAATAAACAGTTTCCTTCCAGCTAAACAAACAATTAGGCTTATTCAAGATATGATTGACCTTTTCATTATTCCAAACAATACTATCATCTTTGGATTTCTTAAGTACAAATTTGGCACCTGCTATCCTGGAAGCTATATAATCAATAGGGAAAAACACCTCTGGAACAGTGTTGAACAGTTCAAGAAAATTGCGGCTACAAACAAAAGGATTAACAAAAAGTTCCTCAGCAACAAATTCTCCGGCAACAGTTCCAGAAGGAACTGCTGTATCTTGTGGCTGGATTTCTTTTTCTTTATCCGCCGTATTTTTCAAATCATCCTCTGATTTCTTTTTAAAAAGGTTCCAACTCATCTGATTATCTTTTGAAGCAAATATAGATAGAAGAGTATACAGCTTTTCTGAATCAAAACATCTTGACACATACAATTAGGAACATAATAGTATATATATTGCTAATTATCAATTCGTTACACAGGGTATTTTTAAGAGAGGTATTTTATGATGTAGTACGCCAAACCACTCAAAGCAATGTTTGCTTCTTTGTTTTCACTATCAATATTATAGTCTAACAGGCTATTCAGAAAGCAACAATAGTCTTCAGATTCCTCAAGCTTGCTTTCGGATAGCAGAAAGTATTCTCTAATATAATCGGAGGTAGCAGCAATACGCTTATCCACATCTGGGAATTCTTTAGCAACCCTCACATCAGGAAGTGTTTCACGAAGTTCTCTCACCATTGGGAAGTAAGCATTTGAACATTCCACGATGTAAGGGTTTGCTTGATGCTGTTTTATTGAAGACTTGATTTCATCCATAGAAGATGTCTGCCGATAGACTACATCTACAAGATGCCACTTTTCACCACACTTGAACGCCTGAACAAGCAAGAAGTGACCGTTGACATTCGGAATGACATAGACAATCTTATTGCTATATTCATGTTCAGTGCCTGGATTGAAGTATGAGAAAGCACCCTTGTTGCCGTAGAGATTTCTCTTTCGCCGGTTGCTGAAAGCGGTGTACTCTTCATGACATAAGTCTGTCACTACATAACGGAACGTATCAGAGTTATGCACTAACACTCCATTTGCAAAAAATGTATGCGATGTAGTAGATATGTCGTAAACATCACTTATTTCGCCGATACGCAGCAGAACATTTCCGAGAACAGCACTTCGTTTTAGAATACCGATTGATAACAAATTTAGACCCGCACATCGCGCAAACGCGCTCTTCATCGTCAACTCCTGAACATCGTCTCCATTCTGCTTTGCAGTTATTACTGCAAAATTTCGGAAGGTGTTGGCTATTGCTCTCAAAGGTTCTACCGCACATTTCACAAACATATTGACGCATCGGTTTATCTTTCCACATACGTTTTGCATTTTGAGAATGCCATTTTTGCCCATCCTCGGACGCATGCCACTCTGGTGCTTTCTCTCTCGCTTTTTCCAATCCCTTATGAACTTTGCTCCATGTTCCATCTCCATACAATTCTGTATGAAGTTTCTCATGCTCGTCAGCAAGCATAATGGTGAGATTGTCAAGTGTGTTATTATTGTAATCACCATCAATATGATGAACACAATAGCCCGCAGGAATTTCGCCATTTGCGAGATACCATATATATCGGTGCAGGTATGTTTTGACGAGTTTTCCGTCAATTCTAACCCATCCGCGATAGTATTTCCTATTGCTTTCACATTCGCTATCAGGGTAACGATGAAATTTGCAGCTGTTGTAGGTGATAGTTTCTCTTGCCATATCTTGCCATTTGAATATCGAGTGATAATATCTCCTGCTTTTAAGTTATGTGCCGGGACAAATCCCCGATGAGTAAATATCGGATGGTCATAGGTGAGGTTTAATCTCTGACCTTGTAAATTTAGTGAAAAATATTGAGAATTCCTAATGGTACACAGTGAATTATAAACGCTTTGCCATCCTTTTTCGGTCAATACTGAATCTCCGATTTTAACCTTTGAAATCGGCAACAAGCCACGCGATGTAACAATAGGTGTGTCGGGGGTAAAGCACATATGCCCGTGCTCTTCGTATGTCTGCATTGTAGTCTTATTCTTGACCTTAGTTTTGAGGATGGCACCGTTAGCGTCTTTCTGCACACTCATGTAATCCTCAAGAGAAACAGTACAGCTCTCATCAATACCTATCTCGATGCCCGGCACTATTTCGTCAAAGATAGCATTGATAAACTCACCAGTCATCGCTACACTTGGATTCTTGTTACCTACCTTATCTTCAATCTCAAAACCTTCTTTCTGCAAAGTGTCTATGAACAAGTCCATCCAGGAACGTTTCTCATCATCAATGCTGTTGGCCGCTTTCGTCGAAGCGTCTCCATGCAAGTAGACCTTATCACAGTAACCAATATCTTTCAAATACTTGCCTACAAGTTTGGAAGACTTCTTCACAGTATTGTTTGGACTCTCGGCACAAGTCTCATGGAACTGCCATATCTTAATGCCAGTGGATAAGTCCACCTGCCAATACGATACGCTGATGTATGGAAGTACATTATTATCGACTGATATATGGATGGGGAGGTCTGGTTTATATGGATGCTCGCCGGAATGCCTACCTCTATGAAATGAACCAAAGAACTCGCTACCGGTACGAATGACGCCCCACTCGCCCAGAGCATATACATTGTAATAATCCGGATCATTCAAACGGTCTTTCTCAAAATCGGCAATACATTGTTCATCATAATATCCATAAGTTCCGTCCGGGCTGCCAACAACCCAGAAGTTATTCAGGTAGGTGGATTGGATAACAACCATGTCCGGTGCATGTTCTTCTATCTGCCTGGTCCTCGGATTCAAAATCGACTTCGTAGAGTTCATCCGGATGGATTTTACTTTTGTCAATTCCTCCGGCAATGCTTTCCCGGCAATTTCCACAGTCATAGAGACATCATGCCACTTCTCTGTGTCAAACAGCTTCTTCTTTATCCAACACGTTTCACTAACAGGGTTGAAAGTACAGATAATTTGCTGGCCGACTTTTCCACGTAGGCGCTTACGTATCTGCTTTAAATCCGGTTCATCAAATTCGGATAATTCCTCAAGGTGTACACGTTTATAGTTGGATATACCCTTTATCTTCTCTGGATCATCAAGACCGGAGAAGTCAATCTTTGCACCATTGTACAAACACTTAATTGTGTTCTGCTGGAATTTGAAGAGATGGTCTATTCCCAACCCTTTAGCCGCTACTTTATAGTCCTCATAGATGGTTTTCTGTATAGAAGCTCCAACCTTACGCATGACTAAAGTGTTCTCACCGTCCTGTAAAGTCTGTATAAGTATTGTCTGAGCAACACTATAGGACTTTCCGGACGAAGAACCGCCATACAAGATGATGAAACGCAATGTCGCATCTTGCAAGTACTTCAGCAGATAAAAGCCGTTAGGATTGAGTTTTTTATAATTTACGATCATTCTATATTGTTCTATAAGTCGGACTCCACAGCTGAGGAAACACCCGAAATCGCCTATTTTATTGTCCTATACTTCTGATACGCTATCATCATCGAACCCAATGCGAAGCTCACCGGATTTACCTCCACTGTTAGTAAGGTCTATCTTTTTGGGAGCATCCCAGCCATTCCAAGCACCAAGTAAACGAGCCGCCTCAGTCTTACCATTGAACTCATAAGACACCTTTCCTTTGATATTCTGAATCTTCTTAAGAGAATTCCTAAGGCGCTTTGGCAATTGAGAGGGACTTTTCATCATAACCTTACCAGTCTTCTCATCTACGATATATAATTCACTGGGATCGGCAATGATAATATCCATGAGCACCCTTTCAACAACTTCCCGTTTTATTTCAGATTCTTTTGCCCTCAGTGCTCTTATTTCATTTATCCTTAGAGCTACCTTAGGTTCTTTGACAAGCCTACACGAAGTTACCCAAATACTCTCTGGCTTCATCTTGGATGCATCATACGCCATACGGTATGCCTCACTTGCATTTCCATCTGTATCAACATAATACTGACAGAACTTCTCTTGCTTTAAGGTTAATGTCTTTTCTTTCTTCATACACCAACTATTTACTTTCACCGCTTTTCGACTTTTTACTACATAGCTCAGTCATCCACTTCTTATGAAATTCAAACGACTGCTTGCTATTCTCATAGATATACTGCTCTATCCGGGCATTGTCACTCATATTCCCACTACCTTCAAAAACGAAAAACTCATTCTTTGATGTTCTCACAGCAAGTACCTTAGCATGGTTATGTGTATAAACATGATAGCAGTTCGCCTTTTTATCGGCAAACTGCTTTAACATGATGGCCCACTGTTCAGGCTTCTTAGTCTGATTAAAAAAACTGGAGATAACAAACACAGACTTCTTAATCTTCCCGCTCTCGATAAATTCAATAATACTCGTAACAGTAGGTTCATTTATTCGATACACAGCAAGATACATCTCTTCAATAACTCGTGTTTGAAGCAAATGCAATATCAAGGCAAAAGCATTGAACTGCTTTTCTGTTATAATTCTCCATTGCTCGCCCTCGGCAGGCTCACCACAAATGTCAGACAAAGCTTTAGCCCTGATATAATGCATCTGCTCATTCTTCAGTTTCTTCTTAATGGCACGCTGCTTCAAAACAGACTCAGTAATTTCATGGTCAGACCTATATGACTTACCAACGTCATTCCATTCTATTCCCCAGTCTTCATTACTACCCCATTCCTCCATAAATTAAATATTTTCCTTATACCCTCATCGACAGAGGTATAGGACAAAGGTACTAAATAGATACCCTGATTCACCTGTTGCTCCAAATTGTCAAATTCGTGTTTTTCCCCAACAAGCTCTATATCAACGTTTTTGTAGTATTTTACAAGATTGGCAAAATACATAATCGTTACCGGTTGAACATTAGCAACATTGATTAATGGCTTATTGCAGCCCACAGCATAGATAAGCCCCTCGATTATGTCATCTATGTAAGTAAAGCAACGGATGTTCTGGCCGTAATTGTACAGCTCCACTTTATCCCGATTCAAGAGATACCAGAGAAGAGTTCTATTACGAGGGTTCGGACCATACACATTATGAAGCCGAACACCAGTTGCATTCTTACAGTAGATGGATGCGTATTGCTCATCGAAATGCTTGCTTATCCCGTACATCGAAGTGGTGTTACACGGGTTAGCTGTCGAAGAGCTTGCATATACAAGTTTCACATGATATCGCTCACACTCATCAGCGACTATCATAAACGTATCAATATTATCTTTCCGGATCTGCGCCAAATCATCATTGAATACGCTGGTTTGTGCTGCCAGGTGGAAAACACACGCAACATCTCCATCTTTCAAATACTCGCTGATGGTGGATGCCTCTTGCCCGGTCATACGGTCAATTTCGATTACTTCAACAGCACGTTTTCTCAATTCTTGGCAGAGCGCTTTGCCTATAAAACCTGCACTGCCGGTTACAATCATCTTCATTTTCATCGAATTATGGTTAATAAAAAAGCGTGTAAGAACTCGCCCCACACGCTCACAGCTATTTTTTTATTTTTGAGCAACAACTACTTTCTGAAAAACATATCCCCAGATATTGATCGTGCGGTATCATCACCAGTCAACCGGATGTACCGGAAGAAGTTCTGTTCAGTCCGGTGTCCAGTTAGCTTCATAATTTCAAACGTCTTCATCCGGCCAGTGAGGTACATGTTGGTAGCTGCGCTTCTCCTCGCAGTATGACTGCTGATCAATTCCCATTTCTCACGGGTAACGGTCTTTAATTTACCACCTTGTGTATAAGAGTAAGTCACAAGATCATTCAGTCCGATTTCCTTCATAATCACCTTCAAGTATTTATTGACATACTGAATGCAAAGACCACAAGGGACAAAACCGCCATACTTAGCATAGATTTCCTTCACATAGGCGTGTAGAGGGACTTTTACATCTACATTCGTTTTCTTGGTTCGCTTGACCAGGTAGTCACCTTGAAAGTTGTCTTTTGTTAGAGTTGAATAGTCCGAGTATCTGAGAGCTGTTAGGCAACCTACAACAAATAAGTCTCGGATACGCTCTTTAGCTTTTCTCTTGTCCTGTTTGAGAAACTTGTAGTAGTATATTCTGGTGATTTCATTCATACTCAGAAATACTGCATTGGTGGGCTCGCATTTCAGGTCAACCTCATCATAGGTGTTGTCTACCGCATAGTTATATTGCGATGCTCGGCGGACAAGCGTTTGAATCTTCTGGATATATCCAACTATCGTGTTATGTCTGAGTCCCTGGTCTTCCAAGTAGACTATGAAATCGTCCAAGAACTCAGCAGTCACCGAATTGGTGAAGATATCACAATCAAACTCTTCCGAAAAAGCATCTATGTGCTTAATAATAGCATCATATACTGCGGCGTAATGTGCAGACTTTCGTCTGGATCGCTTTTCAAGTACTTCGCGTGCAAAACCTGTGAAGTAAATTCCTTCAAGCGGTTTTTCTTGCCGGAAGTGGTTAATATAATCCTTTCTCGCTTGGCGGGGCTGGACCGAGGAAAATACTTGTAATGTTGCGGCTGTATCATTTTAAGGGTTAACACTGTTTTACAAAATCGGATTTTCCGATTTTACTTTAGATTTAACTATCCCATATTATGAAATGTAGGCTGGCCAGCTCTAATATATACACTTCATAATTTAAGTAGTTATTCGTTTATATTAGGAACCTGGCCAACTTTCATATAGTAGTCAATGCTTTCAGGTGCAGAGGGTATCTTTCCTTTTATCATATCAACTACATGATTCCATGAACGCATTACATTTCTATCTCGTTATTCGTCTGATTCATTATCCTGTTCTTCGACCTCAAATTCAGCTTCTCCCTCTGCAAACTCACACATTGCGAGCACATCAGTCGCTGTTACACCATCACCCCAATCGGTGAACATAGAACCCGTATCGGTATTCCATGTGATAGTTAATACTTTCTTCATATTTTTATAGATTTGAATTAGTTTTTAAATGGCAGATAATCGTTTTCGTATAGCCAACAAAGCATATCATAGGCTGCATCAATAAGACTCTCTGAACTAAAACTTGCGCATTCATGTTCTGCATTTATACGAGCGTATTTAATCTTCCATTCGTTCTTTCGCCTATCCATAACTTCTAATGTGAGCCAATAGACTTCGTCAATTATTGGCGGCAGCCTTTCGAGAATATCCTGCAATGTATAGACGTTAACAGTATCCTTTATACTATCATCGTTCAGATAATGATTTTCCTCAACTAATATTGAAATAAGATGCCTATTTTCTCCGTCATGTTCATCATATTCAATTTTCACAAATGACGCATTACTTGTATCTATTCCAAGTTTTTGCAAATGATTCATCTGCTCTATTGATAATACCTGTTTACTCATTATTTTGCCTCCTTCCTATTCTGTTTAGAGGTATTTCTTTAGTTCTTCTCGATCTATAAAAAAGGCACATGCCATATACTTACCTGGTAAACCCATTGTCTGGGCGAATGCATCATCTCCGCAAACTTTTTCAGTCCCAAAGCCAACGATTGAACCGCGCGGATCATCTTTAACATCGACTATCGTAGTGGTCATTCTCAAACCTTTATTGTCATCTGCTGCCATTCTCTTAATAGCATCCAGAATTTTATTACCATCACTATTCATTTCTTTCTTTATTGTTTATTTATTTCTATCATTTATTGAATTAAAGTCTTTCCATTAAATTCTTCATGTACTGACAATTCATGTCACACACTTTAGTCTTCCACTCTTGACGGTGGGAATAGTTACCACATTCGTATCGTGTCCTTACTTTATATGAAGGACATAGGTTTCGATAAACCTCAATGGCTTTTTGTTTTTGCCATTCTGCACCAGCGGTAAAGTGCTTGGCAAAATGTTCTATATAATCAGGAATCTCTGAATCATGTAGTTCTTCTGGAATCCAGCAATTTTCATCTGCATATTTCCTTGCAGCTTCTTCTACTGTCTGTTTCATGGTTTTATTATCACCTCATTATAAATGGACCCTTATTTACAAAATGCTCATCACCTCCAAGGTTTTCAAATATTATCTCGCAAAGATTTGGAGCATTAATTTCGCATTCCCTTTGTAGAGAACAAGTATTACAGACACAATCGTCGAAACACTGTTCTAATAAATGAAGATTTCCGTCTAATATTATACCATTAATTTTATCCATACCTACTTTGTTTTGAGTTAATAATCCTGTATATGATAGGCACGGTTATATGCTCTAACAGAATTGGCAGTTTTACCACTTTCGCTTAATATTTTTAAGAGCAAATCATTTGTCTTTTTTTGCTCGTTAATCAATTCGGTTATACCGAATTTCTTCTTTAGCCATTTAATCATATTTATCTTGTTATGAAGGTTAATACTTCTTCCCGTGCATCTTATTACGGAATTTATTATACTTCATCTTCTGCTCAATATGCCAAAGTAGGTCAATCTCAAGATGTTTGGCAAGTCCGAAGATAGACAGTACCATATCATTAATGGTAGTATGGAAGTCATATAAACCATCATATCTCACAGGAAGTGTAGATATGGCATAAATGGACTCTGTGAATGTTTCGTCTTTGCAAGATTCTGCCATATCATCGATGCAATCACCTATCTCTTTAGTTGCAATTTCAAGAGAAATATTTCGCATACCTGCCAAGTCCAGTAGACGGATAACAGCATCGGAAAGCTCATCTTCAATGGTATCTTTGATATATCTATTGAATACGTTGATAAACTTTTCCTCATTCGTTAGCCACCCTTGGCACTCGGCATATTCACCGATTTTATACTTTTCTTTATCAAAGTGTCTATTTTTTCGGTCTGCCTCCACAGCTTCCATTAACTCGCTAATGACAAGACAAAAGCAATGTTCGTTACTCAATTCCGTATCATGGAATCCATGTTCACAGGCCGTTTTATATGCCCTATCACGAAGGGCATTCAAGTCTATTTTATTCATTACTAATTTGTTATTAGTTATTCTTTGAAATCCAGTTATCAGTATCACAGTGAAAGCAATATCCACTTTTAGGATGTTCCGCACCGTCTTTAGCTCCACAAGTTCCACAATAATACTCCTTATCATATTCCGGGGAAAGACCTTTATTCCGTTCTTTGACGACTGCTTTTCTTTCTTCAAGCATCATCATTTTATCGGGATTACGGCTCAAATAAAACTTTCTGACTTTATGTATTTGCTTTTCAAATAGTTCGTCAGATTCAGCTATTTGCCTTGCTGTATATTTCATATTTTTCTATTAAAAGTTAAACTTCGGGTATAAGCATCCAACAATCAACTTTATCCCAATCACAATATATATGATTCACTTCTGGATAAAGCCATTCTTGACTCAGATTATCCCAACGCAAAACGACTTTTCCGTATATTTGGGAAGAACATAATACAAGTTGTTTATCCTCCGGAAATTCTTCATCAATACTTATCCACGGGGATTGCTTTGCCTGCCATCTAGCTCCTTCTTTAAATCCTATTCTAAAACAAGTTATTTTGTCCCAATCAGGATGTACTCCACCAATTTCATTTATGGCTTCTTCTAAGGTCTGTTTCATGGTTAATCAGTTAATGTTTACGTTTTACATCTATCCAGGCCGTTACAATTGCGCATACAAGGTTTACTATGCTTATCCCTGCAAGAATTCTTGCAAGCCATAGTATCCCTATATCATAAGCCGTCAAACACGCAATAAGTGAAAGCCAAAATGTTATTTCCTCAAATTGATATCTCTTCATTACTATCTTATTTTGAGGGTTTATTAAATCTCATTCCAATAGCGAAACATAACCATCCTATATCAATCGCAAAATCTTTCCAACCGGCTTTTATGGGATTTGCGTAAATTGTTATAAATGGCAGTAGTCGTATTGTCTTAGTTAAGATACCTGCCTTACATACAATTCTATTCATATCTATTTAGTTATAAGTCATTCTAAATAGTTTCCAGTTAATCCCCTGAATAGCATAGCAGAAGAAAAAGCCTTCTTTCCATTTTCAGAGACATAAGATATAACCCCAAAGACATCTGCTGTAGAGTATATTTTCCATACTAATAATTTTTCTATCATTTCTTTATTGTTATTCGTTTATATTAGGAACCTGACCAACTTTCATATAGTAGTCAATGCTTTCAGGTGCAGAGGGTATCTTTCCTTTTATCATATCAACTACGTGATTCCATGAACGCATTACGTTTCGGTCTAAACATGATTCTCTTTTAGGAGAATCAAGCGCATTTGCTACCATCCGAAGTGTATCAGCTATTTCTTTTAGCTCCCAAAGAGGGACTTTTATCATTTTAGTCAATTCGCTCATATTTTACTGATGTTTTATACATATTCAATAACATATGGGGTATTATCGCTGATTTCAGAAATAGGATAACCTTCTTTATCTTTAACAATAAAACATCCCGAAAAAAAACGTCCCTCAGAGTCCTCAAAACCGCTTAACCTCTCTATTTTTGATACTATCCTACCATTAACTTTTTGCCCTATCTGATATGTTTCAGAACCAACACTACACACAATCGAAATCTTTTTAATATCATTCATATTTATCTTGATTTTACTTAATATCTACTCAATAAGTTGTAAAATATTCGTTTCTTCTCGATGTACTTAAGTCCGTTTCTACGAAGTTCCCTCTTTATATGAGACACAACCATCTGATAACCATTCACACCAACATAGATGCAGTCCTTGTGGTGTCTTTCAGCTTCGTGAAATGCAAACCAAATTGATGTATCACAATATCGGTAACTGTCATTCTGTACACCTTCATAGCCTTTACTCATTATGAAGTGGCCAACTTCATTTGCTTCTTCTTCTGAATAGCAAATAGTAAATATATTATTCATATTCTTCTTGTTATTCATTAAAAGATAACTTTTCAAATTTCTCAATCTGTTTACGGAGAGAAGCAATCTTCTTCTTTCTCATATTCTCTGCTTTTTGAAGAGCTTCTGATTTATTGAGGAATGCATCCTTTCCTATGTAATGAAACGAATATGCGCTATCCCTTATATAGTTAGGATAATCTTTGAAAGTGGATTTATGAATTTCTGTTTCCACTTCCTTTATACCTGATGTTAAGGCATATTTTGTTATAAATACCTTTGCCATAATATTTCTTTTTTACTTAGTTATTAGCTAAATTTTACTCATAGTATCTGCAAACTCTTTTTCAAAGTCATGTGATTCACCGGAAACATTTGCAAGTGTTGCTCTAAGCATAAAGTTTCGAAAGGCTATTTGACATTTTTCTTTTGTTTCCTGCTTTACCATTTCGGCAGCTTCTAAGGCATGTTTTTGAGATATAACGCCGATATACTCGTAGTAACCACCCGCTACGTCTGTGCGCTCTGCAATATATTGCTGCGCTGCTTCTGATATTGTTATTTTACCCATATCCATACGGTTTTACGTCACTTTGTAACTTTCTCCAATTTTTCAATAAGCGGAAGAACATGCTTTTTCACTTGCTTTAGTTCAGCCGCATTCCCGTCATCGGGAGTACCTTCCAGTAGTGCCCGGTAGGTTTCGTACATTTCTCTAAGCCAAAGAATTTGCTCTTTAGAAACTGATATTGATTTTTCGCTCATTATTATATTGTTTTACTCTGTTTCAAATTCTCCTTTCAACCAACCTATGGCTTCTGATTCTGTATCAAATTCTTCTACAAAACACTCGTTGGAAGAATTATCAAAAGCAACGTGCTTGCCGGATTTATCATCAAAAAAATAACCTTTTGTTTCAGGATATTCATTGATTGCATAATCACCATCCCGTAATTGATAGCGTGGCTTTTGGGGCAGTCCAAATTCTACAGCTTCTATCAAGGAATAGTAAGGGTCATCAGGTCTATATCTTACGTCTCTAAGAAGATAAGATAGTACACCTCTTGCGGCTTCTGCTCTGAATATTCCATCTTCATCAGGGGAATATTTCAGTACGCCATCGTCTTGCGATTGTTTCATATCTTTCTATATTTGTTTATTATAGCTACCATTTTTGTACTTGTAAACTATCCTACCTTCAAATCGAAAATCTTCACAGTCTACATCACAACCAATATATTCTATCTGATTTTCAACAATATTACAATAGTAATATTCTATATCAGCAATTAATAAGATAGCAAAATCGAAATCATCACCACTATTGCCTACGATTATAGAAGTGGATTCAATGTCAGAAATATATTCAAGAACATATTCTTTAATCTTAGTGATGTTTTGTTCTACAAGTTCTCTTTTTTCCATAATCTATTTTTATTGGTTTGACTTTTAGCTCCTTACATCAGTAAAGATAACTTATAATGACAAGTTTAGCAAACAGAAACTTCGCCATTTTAACGCCATTTTCAAGTCACTTTCATACTGTAAATAAATCAAGCTGAGTGGCAAATTCAGGTTGATAAATTCTAAACTTACGATTAAAGAAAGTCTCAAAGGATTTCACTATTTCAGTAATTATCTCATCAACGATACCTAATAATTTGTCATCAGCAACGATAAGAGATAGAGCTTTATCAAGAGTCATTTTCTTCTCAATATACAGGGAGTAAACAAGATATCGACGTGTATATTCCCGGTCTCTAAAAGATTCTACTTCTTTAGACGTTGCCCTTCTCTTATATAACACTGTAAACCAATGTGTTTCGGCTGTACGGGCACGCTTCTGCCACGGTGTAAAGTCATAAAACACAGCAATTTCCTTCTTTTTAATACACTTATGCTTTTTCCGGACGCCATACATTACATAGGGAATATTCCAATCCGGATGAGTTCTCCGGTATTCAAGTTCATTCTCACGATCAATAAGATCCTGCTCAAAGTCCTGTTTCATTAGCCACTCTTCAAACCAAGCTGCACGGGCTTCTTCTTTGTCATAGTAATCTTTACCATTGACATTTACTGCTATGCTCATTGTATCTTATTTACTTTATTCTTAGCTCTATCGCTATTTATTTTGGACATACACATACGGCACCGGGAACATTTACAGTGATACGTTTTACCTCCATGATGAATTACTCGATCATAGAACCTGTACAAGTAGAAATAATGTCCACACAGGGTACATTTCTTCATCTCCCTACCATTTGCATCAAACTTACGATTCTGAGGCTTACGACGGATGAGAGTGCATTTCTTGCACTCTTCATCGTTTCCTCGATACCTGCGGCAATGTGAAAGGGATTTTACTCCACATTTCGCAAATACCTTGCAGTCCTTACGGGGTACAGACTGAAAAACATTCATAGATCAACATCCTATAATTTCTTTCGCCCGGTCTATTTGCCAGCGCTTGAGGTAAGACTGCCAACAGCCGTTAAAGCGTGACCATCGAAAACCGTTGTGTTTTAGTTGAGTTCGGACATCCTCATCAGGCTTTCCAGGAAAGAATAATTGCAGTCGATTTTCTTGATAGTTTTCAACAATGCGAACATCGCCTATCTTATACTCCTTATCCTCAGTTACTTTCATCCGCTTGGCTTTCTCCAACTGTTCTTTAACTCTTCGGATATTAGCTCCATTGTTGGTAATAGAATAGCTTGGAAAGCCAATATTTCCAATGTAATTAGGAGTAAAGACCTCCCTAATACCATTTTCAGAATACCCCAATTCAATTAGCTTATCATGCTTTTCAATTTCAGACAACTTCTTTGACCGGATGATCTTATTTGTTTCTTTCATCATTTCCTGCTTTTTTTCCAGATTTGCTAATTTCGCCTCCAATCGTTCTACAGCATCATCATCACCAAGATAAATCGCATCATTGTTTTCTGCCGCTGCGGCCTTTTGCTCAAAGTACTCAGCTTTCTCGCTAAGTTTAACAGATTTCCCCAAAGTATTCCAGGAGCGATCCAATAAACTGCGATGTGCTCTTTCAGAATGATGCCCTACAAGTATCGGCTGCCCCAAAGGAATGTGTTCTACAATGCTGCGACTTAGCTTAAAAGCCTCCTTTGACTGTTTATTAGCCTTTTCTGCAAGTCCTCTGTACCTGTCGGCTCTCGCCTCTTGTCTTTCTTTTCTGTTCATAATTCTTTGGTTTATTGGTTTGACTTATATAGAAAGCCCACAGCTATTACACTGTGGGCTCACAACTATTTCTTTGACGGAAGATCATCAAATAATCCAGGCTCCCGGGGAGTTAAAGCATCATATTCCTGTTGAAAGAACTCTGCCTTTGTCCGGCCTTGCTTCTTCCCTACTCTTGTATGTACATCGTAGGTATAAACAGGAATAGGAATTGGATACCGCCTCACGTCTTCAATCCACTTTTCAATATCAACTTCTCTCCTATCGTAAATGAAGTTTTGCAGATGATCTGCATCCCGGCACTTTCTACACTCACAGAGGATAATCACAGCTTTACTGACAAAGATGCGTCCTTTCGGCTGAGGAGCCTTTTTATTGACGAGCTCATGCCCTTGCCATAAAGCCTCAATCTCTTTGGTTATGATACCGAAGCAATCCTCAGCACTAATGGTGAATAATCTCTTCCAAACATAATCCCTATATCCACTCGCCCACAGCTCCAAGGCAAAAAAGCCGGCAACACCGGTATCAGCTCGCCTGATGGCTTTTTGCATGGCAGAACTCACCTCATAGAAATCATATCCTCCAACTGTTCTAATAATCATAATTTCAATTTAATTATTTGACTTTTAGTTTATTACATCAGTAAAATTAATCATAATTGACGGAAATAGCAATCAGAATGAACGCCATTTAAACGCCTTTTTTACAGACTGTTAGAATTTGAATTTGCAGGAAATATTGTACTCTACAAGCTGCTTTGTCTTATCCTTCCCGTTATTAGTAGCACTCTTCAACAAGATACTATTACCAAAATTCTTTTTGATGAAAAGGATAGATCTACGCTCTTCTTCCTGATTGCGAATGGAAGCCAAACCACCGGCATTGACAAATGTGTTCTTCTGCTCAAAACTATAGCGCAGGTCCGTCAATATCCGGCGCTCCTTATACTTCATATAGCAGCTTATCCAAAAGTCTTCCTTAAGCCTTATTTCCTCATTCCACCATGTATTTTTGTTGTAGATAACACCATAGGAACAACCGGTTATCATTTTTGAGAGAGAAAGGAATCCAGTCTCATCATACATCACAGGAGATATACGGGAAGTAAAACCAAACAGATGCACATCCATTAGCTTGGCTATATCATGTAAAGACAATATGATATGAGTTATTAAGTCCCTATCCTTTACACGGCAAGGCTCACCCTTTTCGGCACATATTACTTTACAAGCATGTACATCATCATCAAGCATAAATAACTCTCTGAAATGCTTTGCCATCCAATTACGTTTGGGAATAAGACCTATCACATCATCAGGATGAGTTACTATTTCACAGTCCGGATTAAACTGCCGGTACAAATCTGCCTGGCTCTCAGCAACACAGATTATTGGATCGTTCACCAGTTTTTTAGCGAACACCCGATCATGGCGCTTATGACTTGGTATTACTATCTTGCAGGACATGGCGAACGTCTTTAATATCAATAACATTACTTTTACTCACTTTCCCGGTCTTATACGATTTCATGCGCTGCATGTTCAACCTTTCACGCAGCCAATTACTATCGACCTCATTACTTGATATAATAATGAAGAGCTCATGTTTTTCATCGTACTTGGGGATAAGAGGATAAACAGCGGTATCATCTGTAATGGCTTCAAAGCGTTCCTTGAATTCATCCTCAGTCTTTTCCGGCGCAAACTCCATACCCCAGTCCTGCAACTCTGCCCTGTCCCACTCATTTTGCAGAATATCCAAATCATTCTCACCGAAATTGATATTGTCTTTAGCGGAATATTCGCGTAATTTACTGACTGGAGTAATCGGTTCCAAGACTTTACAAGGCAGCTCGGTATAGCCAAGTTCCTTGCAGGCCCGGAGCCGTAAATTACCACAAACAACAATGTACCTCCCATCCGAATACGGAAAGACAATCAACTCACGTAATTCAAGCATTTCCGGACAATCAGAAATACTTTTCTTCATCGCTTCATAGCGATAATCCCGGAAAAACCGCGGGTTCTTTGGAAGCCCGGCAAGTTGCCCCTTGTTAAAGTCCAGGAGGGCAATAGAAATAATCTCTGTCATAACTAACTATTTTTTCAACAACACAAAATCAACATCACCATAGTCAGTACAACAACCTTAATCCTCTCGCTTGGCGTTAAAATTTATCTTGTCCTTTATAAGCTGTTCTATGTCTTTACAACCTATTTTTTGAAGATATGTCAACGAAGCGATTATGACATCGGCAGCTTCTTCCTCTTGTTCTGAGTATTTAGGAATATGCATACTACGATACTCAGAGGCATTACACAACTCACGCCACTCAGCTGATATAGCGACAATAATCGCTTTTGCTGAACTATGTTTGCCGATTTTCCCTCTTTTGATCGCAGTTCTCAAACATTTAACTGCAAGCTTGTTTAAGGTTATCATAGCTATACTTTTTATTTTACTTCACCTGAGTGTACATTAACAATGCACGCTCACAACCATACTTTTCACAAATTTCTTCCCTAAAGACCTCTATGTCATTAGTCGGCTCATTCATATTCTTTATGACTGTCTTCTTATCAGAAGAGTCAAACAATTCAGCCCGATTCACAATGTATTTCATAATTCATTATCATTTTCTTTTTTATATTTCATCTCAAACACTTTCTTTACTGCATCGCAGATAATGGCCACAATAGGTATTGCACAGATAAGTGCACAGCTAATCCCTCCCCAATCCATCTTCATATTTATTCTAGAACTAAACAAAAACATGAATTAAATTCCCATGAGTATCTTTCATTGCCTTACAGGGGCACGTACCTCCACGATAATGTAAGCATGTTGTATTACATTCTTCAGCGCATATTCGACCAACTATCGCATGCGGTATACCTTTATCTATCAACCCTCCTAATTCATCACTATTATTCATAACAAATATTTCGCCATGAATTTCAATTGCTAAATATTTCTCCTTCATTTCTATATGGTTATGATGCACCACAGATTACACAGATTAGGAAATATATCTCTGATTATTAATAAATTAAATCTGTGCTAATCTGTGTAATCTGTGGTGAAATAATTCATTTCTGCACCGTATTGAATTATTTTTTTATAACTACCGCCATTGTACTAATGGAAGTTCCACTCTCTTTAAATTCCCCTGCGCCTATTTCATAAATCTTTCCACCTACAGTCTCAAGCCAGGATCGGAATTCAACACACTTTTTTTCTTGTCCCAATTTCCAGTGTTGACTAGTAATCGCTGCAAGAGTTCCACCATCTTCCAACCTCTCATACATAAGCCTTACATGGTCAACATCTTGATTACCGGAAAATGGCGGATTAGCTATTATCTTAGTGTAATACCCCACACTATCTTTAGTAAAATCTTCATCAAGCAATATCACATTATCAAGAGTGTGAAGAAATTCTCTGTTTTCCGGCATCAGTTCATAACATTCAACCATTACGGAAGGACAAGCTCGGTGGATGGCTTTAATAAGCGCACCACGCCCGGCACTCGGCTCCAGTACCGTATCATCCTCATGTATCCCTCCGGCAAGCATAACCAGCCAGTCGGCAACATCGTACGGAGTCTCAAAAAACTGGTAATCCTGTTGCAGATTACATCGTTTACCATCTTTGAGGATAGAGAAGACACGTTCCGGATTAAACGGGAATGTGAAACCCTGTATCTTTCCACCTTGCCATGAGCCGCCGGCTTCTTCTATCCACTTCTTGGCTTCTACGTAGTATTTTTTATTGAATTGTACTTTCGGAAGTTTGAGAACACTATCCTCAAGTGTACAATGCTTGAGGATTTCTTCCACATTCCATTTCTTACCTTCATCAGCCTGTTTTTTCTTTTCGTCCGTTGGGACGTCCGGTGCTAACAGTGAAGATATTTTTTTAATAACCGTATTGCTCGCATCCATGAAGGCTTTGACGCAGGAAAGTGCTTCCATGAGAAATTCAGTATCAACATAGCCGGCATTATCATAAACACTTATCCCCTCTGTCATTTCCGACAGCTCATTTAAATGGGACACACTACCACGTAACGTTTTTATTAAAATCTCTTTTTTGTTCATCATAACTTTTTTGTAAATAGATTCTTGTTGTGTCTACACTGCCATGACCTAAAAGATCAGCCAGCTGAATCACATCCTTATTCTTTTTCAGAAACATCTTCGCGAAGAAGTGCCGGAAAGCGTGTGGATGCATCTTTTTACGGTCAATGCCGCTATGATCTCCCCAATTTTTCATTGACTGACAAAGCCCACGTTGTGTCATGGGACCAAATCTGCCAACCGCAAAAAGCCCGGTCTTACCGAATTCTTTTACGTAAGCCTTCACTTCTTGCTGTAGCTGTTTTTGAAAGAAAAAGCGACGGTACTTGTTACCCTTTCCCTTCAGAGTTACTTCCCCTGCTATGATATCCTCCCACGTGAACTGCCGAAACTCCGACAGACGGGCACCGGTTGTACCCAGGACCTTGACGAAATAATAATAGTCCTGATTGGATTTAGTCTTCAAGTATTCCAGTAAACGGTTATATTCGTCCTCCGTAGGAATATTATCCGTGTCCAGCTTACGCTTCATCTTGGGACGATTGAGCTCTATAGGTTTCTTCATCCACTTGGAAAACCTTTCGATGGCCGTAATCCGCAACCGGATAGTAGCGGGAGCGAATTTTTCCTCTTCAAGCATCTTTATGAATCTCCTGCAATTGTCCATATTAACCTCATTGGTATATTCGAAGAATTTTTTCAAAGAAGTATAATATAAATCCACTGTATGCGGTGAGTAATCATTATTATCAGTTAGCCAAACTATAAAGTTATTCAACAATGCCCTATTCTTATCTGAAATCGCACTTAGCTTCTCAAGTGGTTTTACTGACTTCTCTTTGCGTTGAAAGCCAATCTTCAGGAAGGATAATAAGCCGCATATAGCTTCACACATGAGTGAATGCCGTGCTATCATATCGGCATTCTCCCGCTTGTAAGTTAAATACCCACGTCTGGTTATACTATTGGCACTTTCAAGAAAGCCAGTCACATACTTGATGTATCTGCCTATATACTCATAGCTCTTGCCTGTAGTGTACAGGTAAGAAATATAATTAATTAATATCTGTTGTCTACAACTATCCATTATCATTTAGCTACTTACTATCTATTGAATCTAAATATTTCCTATATTCTATCTCTGTTTTTGCAAGGTTGATAACAGTATTCACACCTTGAAAAACTTGCTTTGCCTGATTTACTTTACCAGGATCTTCCTTAACATCTTTGATTTGTTGGAGAACCATATCACGCAATTCATTTAATATGGTAGGATTTACTGATGAGACTTTATTCAAACGTTCATTAGCCAACACCACTACTGTATTAGTAATTGGGCGGAAACGATTCAATTTTGATGATAAATCAAATATGCTAAAGTTGAGAACTTTTCCATTATTTAGATATATCTCAACTTCAGTTCCATCATCGCCAACACCATCACAATAGTTGAGGATAACTATTTCTTCATTCTGGTAAAGAAATGGTTTCTTAACCATCTCTTTTAATCTATCTATGCCACATGCAAAATCACTCATAATCAGTTTTTCTTTTTAGTTGCTTTATTAATCTGTCTATTCAAGGCACCCTTCAATTTGATAAGATACTGAACATCTTCTGGATAACGTACATACATTGAATTCTCTGTCTTTAATTGCTGGGCCCTACTAATCATGTACAAGTTTTCAATACAAACATTTTGCTTATTACCATCACGAAATTGGATATTATAGCCTGGAGGTATCTCTCCATTATGCTCAGTCCAAACCAAACGATGTTTAAGCTCAAACACATTGGGTTCAGTAGTCTTTACCTCAATATATCCGTCTCTGGTAATACGTTCATACCCAATCGGTTTATGATTCTTTGGAATATCCCCCTTTTTAAAACGCGTCTTCTTCGTTTTCTCGATCTGAGCAATAGACATATATTCTGTTTGCTTACATCCTTTGTTGGCCGGTTGATGTCCTTTTTGAAAGAACCCCTTTGAAGAATGTTCTAACATGAATTCCGGTGACTTCCTAAGTTTCAGTTTAAAAGCCCTTCCTCCAACGGCACTTTCAGTTGAGCCAAGGAGTGAAGCAATTTCCTGATTAGTATGATTCGGATATAAGGCAATCAGTTTTTCTTGTTTTTTAGGGTTCCATACCTTTACATCAGATGAGCGCTTCAATCTACGACATTTGGCTTTTGCTCTAACAGCACTTTTCGTCTTACCCAGAGACTGGGCTAATTCTTTTAGATCAGCAGTTGGATATTCTCTATCAAGAATAGCTAACTGTTCATTACTCCAAGTCTTATTCATGGTGTACCTTGAAAAAGAGGAAACCGTTAGGCTTCCTCTGTGTTAGTATTATCAAGTGCTTTCAGTTGAGCTGTGAGCTTCTTTTGTTTCTTCTCAAATGAGGCACCAAGTTTTTTGTTTAATTCAAGATATTCATCCGGATACTGTTCAGAGAACAAAAGATTCTGGCATTTCTGCAAATAAGGATAGAAGTTCACATTGTTATCTGACAAAGATTCAGCGATAAAAGCTCGATACCACTGTGCCCTATCAGCTTGGTTATTCTCAACATACTTCACAAAATCACTCTTTTTATCATACTTATCCAAACCGAGTGATTTAAGAAAAGAACTTTTGCAGTGACTGAGAACCATCACATCAAATACAAGTTGTTCATTGGTGGTTAACTCAACTTTTCGCTCATGGTAAGGTTTCTCTTGTGCCCAGGTGCGCAGGGTTTCAGCAGTCTTTTCCACTACGATCTCTTTTGCCCTCTTCAATTGGGCCCTTACCTTTTCTTTTTCAATTTCTTTAGGATCTGCAAGTGCTGATGTAGTGGAAGCAACATCTTTTCTAATGTAATAGTATTGGACTTTAAACTCTGGGCCACAGTAGTCAAAGCAAGATATACAGCGGTAAATTTCAGAATCATCAAGCATCTTTTGAAGACGTTCATCTTCTTCATCGTACCAACATTTACTCCTAAAGGTTTCATTCGGATTAACAATGCAATACCCTAACTGCTTAATAGCCTCTAACGTATTATCATGTATAGCTCTCTTTTCTTCACCCCAGTATGATTGCGGGCCATCATCAACAATAACGGTTTTCCCGAATACCAGAGGCTCACCATTTTTAACGAGACTATCACTTTCTGCTTGTATTCTACGCAGGACATAAGCAAGTTGTTTCTTCTTGTAGCATACAGGATTGGTACAATTAGCTTTTTCGCTATTCATTTCATAGAATAGGCAACCGTGATTTGCTGTGCTAAACTCACATTCAGCACAGGATTTGAATGTACCATCATCCCAGATATCTGCATTATCCTTAATCCAATCAGCCCTATCCAGTTCCATAAAGGAATTGCTCACAAATCTTCTTATCATGATTACATTACACTGTCCTTCATTATCCTTATGAAACCTTGCCTGTTCGGTATCATCAAGTTTAGAGAGGATCATTGCACCGGAAATTGGAATTTCCCCATCCCTAACCCGAGCTTTCAATTCCGGTATTAGGCTGTTCAATTTTACACGATCGAAAACAAAGCGGGTAGATTTCCCAAACCTCAATGCTATATCTTCCAATGTACGTCCCTTCTCCATTAACTGAGAGAAAGCAAATGCCTCTTCAATGGGATCAACGTCTTTGCGTTGCAGGTTCTCGGTAATCATAGCGTCAAAAGCCTCATCATCTGTCATTTCTCTGACAATGCAGGAAATTGTTTGAAATTGCTCTGATTTCTTACGATGGGCCTTAATTTTCGCAACGTTCTCTTCATCTTCCTTTGATTTCAGAAGTCGTAGAGCACGGAAACGGCGCTCACCGCAGACAATCTCATAAGTGTCTTTCACATTAATAACCTCACCGGTATCTTCATCCAAATATGGTGCCTCAGATGTAGGTCTGACCGTAATAGGCTGTAGTAGACCTTGTTTCTCAATATTGGCTGCAAGTTCTTCAATAGCAACTTCATCGAAAGTCTTTCTCGGATTAAGGGGTGAAGCACTAATTTTCTCGATTTTAATTTTCTGAATTTCCATAATTCTTTTTTTATATTGGTTTGACTTTTAGTTCCTTACATCAGTAAAGTTATCGTAAATTGACAAGTTATGCAAACAGAAACTTCGCCATTTTAGCGCCATTTTCATCAAGGCTTATTACGTAACTGGATGAAATCTAGCCTCTCGTATTTACGAAGTAACTCAATATCTTTTTCGCATACATTGGCTGTCGTTTCACCATTTACAGTTATGCCAGAAGGAAGATTGCATAATTCTCTAATCAGTCTTATGCACTCAATCTCATTCGTTTTCCAATAGATTGTGATTTTCATCTTCTCTTAATAGTTTAAATCCAGTCGCTGATTTCGCTTTGAGAATAAATTCAGCAGCTTCATCCGTAGTTACAGTAACCCGAACACCAGTTAAATTAACGTTCTCCGCAAACTTAGGCTTTTGAAATAGCAGCTTACATGGTTTATCAAATTGTATCCACCAATACAATAATTCAGCCAAATAAGTGTCTTGTATCTTGATTATATAATACTTAGGTTCCAGCATTTTCTTCGTTTTTCATTTTATAAATTATATACCTACCAGGCGTTTTAATTCTGGTTTTATCAGAGGTAGACTTTCCAATGCTATCAATGCACTGTTGAATATACTTCCAGACTGGATTGCCTATCTCACCGTAATTGGACAGGACATAGATTTGATTCTGTTCTTTTTCAGAAAGATTCAAGTGTTTAAGACTTTCACATAAACCTTCAAAATTTCGGGGCTTACCATCTTTTTGAGATAAAGGAGATGAAAGATAATTTCCTCCTCTATTCCCCAATGGGGGTAAGGGGGAGGATAATTTATTATCCTCATTATCATAATCATTATCATTATCAAGGTTATTTGGGTTGCCAGAAAACCCACTGGGTTTTATTGGGTTATTTGGGTTTTCACGAGTTTCGTTTCTTGGTCTTCCACCCTTATTACCGTTAGTCCTATTTCTCTCTGTAATAGCTAAATACTTCTTGGCATCCTTATCAATTGTCGGTTTTATAAAGTTGAAAGCAATCTTTGCCAATGGTTTCAACCCCTGAATATTTCCCGTTGTAGCATACTCGACAATGCTTTCGTAAATTTCCAGCCTGACATCATCCGGCAAATCCTTAATAGCCTCTCTCCACTCTTTATAAAACACAAATGATTTACGTTCCATACATCAGCACATTACAGTCTCTTTCAGATAACTCGTTACTTCACGGATAAAATCATCCAATGAACGACATAACACATATTTATTACCTACAGCCTCAACTTCCTTCTGCCAGAGCTTCTGAGAATCACGCTGGGTGCCGTTAGGTGTTTTCATCTCGATACAAAGTGAAGCATACCCATTCTTGGGAATAAGCAGTATCAAATCAGCAACACCTGCAAGGGCACCTTCAGCTTTCAGCTTACCACCAGTCACCTTATCACGTCTGCCACCATTAGGAACAGCAAAAAGAAGACTTTGCAGCTTAGGGTAGGCCAAACGAAACCAGTCTATACAGGCGCATTGAATTTGATGCTCAAGATCAACTGGCTTCTTACGAGAGGGCTGGTTACGTTCTTGCTCTAAAAACTCATCATAGGTCATGGTTATTTCTCTTTAACCTTACCTGAACCTTTAGCACTCGGCTTTTTCTTTCCTTTGGGAATCTCTTCCGAATTATCAGGAATAACACGGGTATTACGCCCGGTTTTATCAATGATAACAGCTTTGCCGGCTACTGTGATTGAAGTCCTGCAATTATCAGGCAAAGAGGTGATGAAATGGCTTACAACAGGAGAATTTGCAGCTTCAGCTATACTATCAAGATGTTCCGGACGTTCTGCATATGGATATACATCCATAAGAGGTGTTTCAGACACTGATGCAATGATATAATCAGCCATCGTACCTTTCATGCCTTCGTCCAGCTTCTTAACAGCGTCACGCAGGTCGGCAGCTTGTACCAACACCTGAGTGGATGTTTTCTTTTCGGCACAACTTTTTTCATCCAGAGTAATAAAGACCAGTTTGCATTTGAACCAGCGGTCGGCGGCCTCTTCTTCACTGGGGAATAATTCGCTATAGTTGGCACGTTTGATGTCTGATACTGTAAATTCGCCTGAAATAAACGGTGTCATTTCTTCAATTATACGCGCTTCGGCTTCTGTGAAGCTGAGAGCATCCACAAGATAAGGTTCCGTGACCTTCTTGTTCATACCATTTTCCATCACTTTCTCGTAACGGATTTTACATTCAAACCATGTATGCATCATATATCCTTTTTTTTGTTCAACTTCTTAATCATCTGTTTACATCGACGAACCAGGTCCTGATCAGGCGAAACCTTTGGTGCAGTACGTTCAATAAAAATGGAGCACTGCCTTAGCAAATGCTCTATTGCCCGGATGTCAGTTCTAGAGATATTCATTAGAAATTCAGAAAGCGTTCAAACTCTTCCACCTTGATATCACGTAAAAAAACTGTAAAGAGTACATTTTTCACTTTGTCGTAAAGCTCCCGAAATTGAAACTCATCCATTTCTTCAAAAGATATGGATTTGGGAACATCCACCCACTCTTTCGTCCTTAGATTAAAGACTGTATCACAATGGCCAGCAGCAACCTCAACAGTTTTACGAAAGCGTTTCACATCATTCTTAAAATGCTCGCACACCTTTTCATTCTGATACTCCCAGGCGAGATCTATCATTTTAAAATACTTGTTATTAAATCCAACGTTACGAGGCTCTGTAATCTTTGCCTTATACATTTTACCGAGTACTAATTTCTTTTTTTCTTCATAGTCTCTATCATAGCAAGGCTTAAGACCTTCAGGAGTATTCAATAGCAGGATTTCCATAACTTTACGGATTTGGTAACACTATATCTTCTCGTTCCCAAGGTAAAATATGCTCCTGAGATGGGGAAGGTGATACGGGAACTGAAGGTGTTTGTTGTTTAGATGTCAGCATTTCCATACCCTCAACATGCACTTCAGTTATATAATGTTTCTCACCTTTCTTTCCATCATAAGATCTTGTTCTCGATTTACCCTCAATATAGAGTTTATCTCCCTTATGGATATAACTCTCCGCTACCTCAGCATATCCTTTCCATAATACTAAGTTATGCCATTCGGTCCGTTCTGGAACTTGCGTACCATTAGGTAAAGTGAACGCTCTGTCTTTTGTAGCAAGAGTGAAAACGGCCACCTTAGCACCGCTTTCCAATGTTCTAATTTCGGGTTCCTTGCCAACATTCCCGATAAGTGTTATTCTATTCATCCGATTTTAGTTTAATTTGAATACTGTCAGACTTATTTGTAATTGTCAGATATTTAGAGTACAAATCGGGGTGATCTGCCTGAAACTTCTTTGAATCAAATTTCTTTTGTTTGGAAGCTACAGTATAGCTAACTTTTAACCTCCCAACTTCACAGGATTTGATACCCTTTTCCTTCATTATTTTTTTCAAATCAGCCCTATACCCATCCCTCACTTTCTCTAATGCTTCAATAGCTTCTTCAACTTCGATTATTGAATTTAGATTTTGAACAGCAATTATTTGATTATCATTTGCTGGTACAAGAGCAGAAGCTACAAACTGTTGGCCTCTCTTTTCGGATTCAAGAAGCCGTATCACCTCAGAATCTGGTTTTCTCTCGATCACTACTACCTCAGACTTTTCGTCACGGAGCCAGATGCCAAAGAGTTGATCTACTTTAAGCAAAGGATTTTGAAGTTCAAAAAGATAGGCGCAAATAGAGAGTTGCCATGACAAATACTCTTTATCAAGAGAATAAGTTGTCTTTATATCGCATAGAGCAATCTTATCAACTTTTAACCAAACATTATCAATTTGAGTAGCGAAATACTCATTGTCTGATACCAGATATTCATTGGCTAGAGGAACATAACCGGCAGAAGTACGTTCTTTCAAATAATTAGAAGCCTCGATGCAGTCAGTGCACAAACCTGTTTCATCAACAAATTGGCATTGCGAATGAATAAAATGTCCTTTGGCCGCCGCTTTTTCTAAAATATGTTTAGGAATCTTACCATATTTTCCTGGAAACAATTGCCTGCCAATCATATCGGTAATTCCGAACAGTTCCTTGTCTCCAAGGAAATAAGTGTGGTCTTCCTCATTGAAGACCACATTTGATTTTATCAAATCTATCATACACTTTCTTTTTTGGGGTAAATAATACTCATTTGCTTTGTCACATCAAGAAACTCCTTGTTGTTCGTCAAAGGCTTATTTGCATACCAGACCTTTTCAAGCTCTTCCCTACTTTTAACCTCTCTCATATCTTTAAGAGCCTTTTCCAAATCAGATACCTTAAATGTAGAATTAGCAGGCTGTGCAGCCGGAACAGGTGTAATTCCGCCCTGATTATCCTGAAAAGGTGGAGTTGTATTATATTTAGTATTGTTGGATTTACCATCATACCCGAAATAGACATCAGCAGCAACTCCAAGCGCTTTCATGGACACTGACAATGCATCAGTTAATGCCATCTTATAGCATTCATCACTAACGTAAGGGCCATTTTTCTCTTGATCTACAAAAGATGAACCACCAGTGCCAGGAATAGCGGCAGACCATTCATTACCAATCTTCACATAAAGATTGATGTTGCAGAAAGCACGAATCTGTTGTTCAAACGATTCAAACCATTGTTTGACAATCTCATATTTCCATCCAATGCCACAAGTTCCAAACACTTCTGTCATCTTCTGGATGCGCCACATTGGGCTAATGTCACTTTTACCTCTGAGACGTCCTGCCTGAATTTCTCTAAGAGCTTCTGCTGGTACACTTTTAACACCGTTGAAAATACTGAGATTCATTTCCTGTTCTTCAACACTTGGATAAGTATTCGCGTTCATAATTTAATTTATTGGTTTGACTTATAGTTTATTACATCTATAAAGTTATCCTTTATTGACAAGATAAGCAAACAGAAACTTCGCCATTTTAACGCCATTTTCACCATTTAAAAACCCCGAAGAGTATTCTCCGGGGCATTCACATGATAACAACTTCAGCTCTAATAGAAACACCCATGCAGTCTTTCGGCGTCTTTCCGTCGTGTCAGCCAGAATCTATACCAGCAGCCCGTAAACTACATGAGCCTTTTTGCTTCTATTTCGCTTCTTCCATCCTAAAGGCTTGTGGAGAAACCCGGACTCGAACCGGGATTGCAGCGTTCCAACCGATTGGCCACTTACAGTGTGAAGTGCAACGAGTATCTGCATAGCTTTCTAACGTCTACCAATTCCGCCATTTCTCCGATTCGTGGACGGTAACGGATTTGAACCGCTGACCTCCGTTTGTGGTGCTCTCCCATTAAGCTAAGAATCATCCTGAGAGAATCGAACTCTCAACCTTCCACCACACACGGTGCTCTATCCAGACTGAGCTAACCGCCCGATTTATCCGCGATCTTCACAGACAACGGATAACGTAATTTCACATTCACACCAAACTCTTTCCAGTTTCCACAGCAGTGAGTTCAAACCCGTACCCTGCCTGACTTAAAAAGATATTATGGAACAACACTTTTGTGGGGAAGCCCGGACTCGAACCGGGATGAGATGTCTGCTTTCATGATGCGTCCAACATTACTTGCATACAGATTTTCACTGAACTCGCTCTGGTATTGAGTGCGTCTACCAATTCCGCCACTTCTCCGAAATAAAAAAGGTGTACTATCTTCACAGACGATACACCCAATACTAACACAAAATAAAACACGACAAAACTACTAAATTTCATTAAATGCATTCCCCCTCGCGGGTTACTTGCTCCCGGATAAGCAATCACGCTACACCGGGATGTAAACAAACTACTTTAGGAATAATTATAAATCAAATAAATACCGGGGCTGTCCCGACGGTGTCCTTATCACCGGCATTATTGGTTAATAATATGAGGACTATCCTCGTGGACAATGCGGGACTTGAACGCCGCGACCTGTACATGATGAAACCATTATAAAGATACCATGACAAACTACCAACACTATTTCATGTACCGCTCTACCTGACTGAGCTAATTGTCCGTAATGCCACCGACCACAGTCGGTGGACTTTTAATTGATTGATGATGCACCATTGTTATGATACATATTCGCTTTCACAAGTTACTTGCTCCGGTGGACGGACTCGAACCGCCGACATTATGATAAAACCTTCAAAAAATCATACGCTCTACCAACTGAGCTACACCGAAGAACCGATTAATTATCAGCTTTCTTTTTCGACTGCTCTTCGATTAGATGCTGGATTGTCAACATCACCAATACAAGCGCCATAATAATTGCGCCAGCAGCACGTTCCTTTGCACTGGCTCCATCGCCATCAGACAACCAAACTGCCGCCCACATTGCGCAGATAACTGCCAAAATTTGAACCACTCTAATTTTTCTCATTCTTTTGACTTTTACGTTTTCGTTTATACTTTTTCTTTCTCGTACACCTGCAATGCCTCAGAACTTGAGCGGCATTGCATCGCCATTTACCATTTTGGCTATTAGACGGCTTATCGCTATCAATCTCCCCGGCTTCTATAAGCCTCATCAACTTCTTCTCACCACCGACTATATATGCTGACTTATCCTTGCTGAATGTCTCGGTAGACATTATATCCAATATACTGTCAAGCAATATCTCGGCAACACCATTCGCATAGGCCGCGTACATAGCATTACCTTTTACGAATCACAGTGATAATTCCCTTTTTTCTATCAGATTCAGTTTTCCATTTCTTATTAGGCTCTTTTTCTTTGAGCCTATATGATGTAAGATTAAGGATATACGACCTTTTAGAAATAGGAAACACTTTCTTTTCGCCCTTCTCCATATTACGGATAGCCCCCATAGTTGTCTCTTTACTCCATTCCATACTTTACTATTTATTAGTTACTTTCTTAATTGTATCAAGCAACCCTCTCGCCTCAATATACTTCAGAATCTCTTCCTCACCTATCCGGTCAAGGGTTACATCAATACCATACTCAGAAATGAGATTGTATATTCCGTGATACTCAATCACGTCTTCAATAGGGATCAATTTCAATAAATCCCTTGTTTCAATGTCCTTATAAACGTGCATAAGCTTTCAATTAAAGTTATTCAATTCCTAAGATCTTCGCATATGCAGCGTAATTGCTACGCTCAACATTTACATCTTCCTGATACCATTTTGCTCTTTTCTTCCATTCTTCATAGCACTTAGGGCAAAACCAACTGTTCAGAACTGCTATATAATAGCCATTCTCGGCAGTATCATTACAAGAGTCACAGATGGCTGCACCGCCCCACCCTATGCATTCATTTCTGGACACATCTATTATGAGGAACTTGCCACATTCAACTTTCTTCGCCATAATCTAAAAATTAAAATTAGAAGTGATGAGCGGATTCGAACCGCTGACCGCACACCTAAATGTACTGCTCTGACCTCTGAGCTACATCACCTTTATATACTATTTTCAAAAAAAATAAATCTATATACTCACCGAAATCCTCTGCTATTCGGTTGCAGGGTAATTTTTGCACCTCGCTTTTATTGCTGATTACGGTGCTACGCCGGTGTACCAAACCACCGTTTTACTACAGCCTAACTACCTACCCTCACGGGCTTCATATTTCTGCTACGTAAACCAATTTCCATAATGTCATAGAACTCTTCTCTTATAGTTCCCAGTCTCCATTCAATGGCAGGTTCAATGGCAGACACAATGGCAAGCACAAAGACCGGACTGGGTGCCGGGAAACCCGGCTTTATAATTTTTGGTTTGACTTTCAAATGGAGAGTATTCGCCCGGACGGTTGGCTTCGCATATACGCGTTTCTATGCAATGCCCCAGCTTCTTTTGCCCGGTAAGAGAAATACCTTCTTGCGAATTACTCTTATTTAGTCACCTACGTAGTGGGCTCCAAACCTTCCGGTACTGTTTGGATTGTAATACGCAGATGCAGGAATGTCTAAACTGTCATAGCGACTTCTCTTTGCAGGAATGGCATCTCTATACTGAGCGTTTATCTCTTGCAATCGCTTTCTCTCAGCATCCTTATCGGCTTCCATCTCTTGCTTGATTTGCAAAGCTCCTATTCTTGTAGAAATTCTAAACTTTGCCATTTTCCAAGACTTTTTCAAAGACTCAGCCCAAGTATATTTACCAGTCTTATAAAGATTGTGAGCTGTTTTCATAATTTCTGATAAATTGTACTTTTTCATTTTAGCGTTTATTTTAAGTGAAACATTCCTTTGAAAAATCAATCTTTATCTCTATATTTGGAGTATTGATTGATTGATGATGCAAATATAATCACAATTGAGATTATTAGCAATCATATAAGCCGATTTGTTATCTCGTTTGTGATATTTTAACTTTATACTAATTGTTATGATAGAAAGAATTAAGGCTATAATTAGCTATTATAGCATGAGTGATAGAGCTTTCGCTCTTAAATGTGGCATTAAGCAGAATACATTTAGTAATCAAATGAATGGTGCAAGAGAATTAAGTTTAAGTACAGTCAACGCCATATTAATCTCATTTGAAGACATATCATCAGAATGGTTACTTCGTGGAAAGGGTGAGATGCTAATATCAGCAAATCAATCAAAAGACGAGAATACAGAACGTATTTCTCGGTTAGTAGATACTATCGCCACACTCCAAGGAACAATCAATGAACAGTTGAAAACAATTCAAGCACTTCAAGAGAAAGAGAGAAGATTGAATGGAGAATTGGCAATGTTAAAGAATGAACGTAACGCTAAATAATAAAACTTATGAAAAAGATTACATTACTACTTATTGCTTTACTCCCTATTTTATGTTTTGCTCAAAAAATTGAAAGCAAGATAGATGATTTTACTGGCGAGAAAGTTATTACTACGTCATGGGAAAAAATATACTCTGGCGGTATGACAGGTAACAACCAAACAAGAATTAGATTTAGGCATGAGGGTGGCTCGGATTTTATGGAGTTTAGGGTTTTCACTGATTGTGTCGCATCATGTGATAAGGATAAGGAAATACTAATGAAAACAGATAGTGGAGTGATAAAAGTAGCTAATCTCGAATATACACTCACTAAGCCAGGAGATTGGTCCCCAAGTGCAATTAATAATAAATTGGGTATATACATTGTATGTTCAGGAAAGGATATAAATAGACTTTCCAAAGAAAAAGTTACTAAACTTCGCATTACCCTGAGTGATGGATATAGAGATTTAGAATTAAAAGGAAAAGATTCTCAAAAATTGATGGATTTATACATTGCATTTTCTAAAAATAAATAGAAAATTTATTGTTCTAGTGATTTTCTTTTTAATTAAAACCTTTATAGGATTATGATAGCACGTAATAGAATATGGGAAGAATTGAAGCAGGCTAAAGCTAATATACTTTGTCTGCAAAAGTACACAGACATACGGCGTGCACATAACAGATATTATAATGGGTTCATAGCACTAACAGCATCAATAGGCGCCTTAGGATTTCCAATAAATGAATATATCCCATTTATTGCGTCTTTATTGATAGGCTTTGTTTCAATAACCAAATCGATAATGCCTAACTTTCTGCAATCAGAACCGGAGCTATCAGAGTTGGATAACTTGTCTAATTTTTATGTGCACTATATGAATTCATTAGAAAAGATATGGTACGACCATGAGCATGAATTTACAGAAGAGAAAGAGACTATGGAGCTTTTTTTCAAACTTAAAGATAGCGAATGTGACAAGGAATCTATTTTTAATAAAGGAGTAAGGTATATTTCAAAAGGACTTCAAAAGAAAATAGATGAACAAGCAGAAGAGTATATTAACCGAGTATATTTTGAAAAAGAAAAGGAGGAATAATTATGGCTGAAAAAACAAATTCAGGAAGTAAATCAAGTAGTAATACTGGAACAAATTATGGTGGTGGTTATGGGAAAGTACATATTGTACATGATTCGCCAACCTATCAAGGTTCATTACCCACAACAAGCAAAACCCCACCTCCGCCCAAAACTAACACAACTAAGAAGTGATAATTATGGACAAAAAAAAAGAGAAGAATAATACTATTTTTATGATGGTTTCCGCATCATCTATTCCTCCTCCACCAAAGAAAAAGGAGAAGAATAAGAAAAATGCAATTAAAACATCAAAGAAGAAACAATAATTGTCTAACTATAAAAATTACTATTATGGATAAGAACATCGAGAAATTAACGACAAAAGACATTCCATCCACAACAAATACCCCTCCGCCACCTAGACGCGAAGAAAGGGAAATTCCGAGAACAGTCCAGACACCACCACCGTCAAAATCTGGTTCTAACGGAAAGAAATAATCATTATTTGTCCTTTCTATTCCACGGAGCAGGCAAAGGAATATAATCAACTGGAATGCCTTTATCAGATAACATATTCTTTAAGTGCCAAGCAAGCGCATCATCTGACACATGTTTTTCATTTATTAAATATCTTATCTGATAGACCATTCCTTCAATTGTGGATTTCGATAACGGTTTAATCCTTTTAATCATATACATTATTTGTTGGTTATATAAACATTACTAATAAAGATAGGAATAGTTCGATTTAAGCACTAATAATATGAAGAAAGTTGATTTGTACCAGTTTCTTAGCAGTTAGTGCTTTTCCATAACCATACGTTCCAAAATAGAAGCAGAATAAAGCAACTGTGAAGCCATCAACTTTATTTGGGAAAGGGAATTCACTTTTAAGTTCGACACCCCAGCAGTATAGCATAAATATCTGAACTTATCAGTATCCATAACTGAAGCAAGCGATTTCAAGGTTTCAATAGCCTGTTTCAAATTAGGAGTATAGTTACCGTCAAGAAGCATATCTGGAATATCATTCAAAATCTGCTTCATTTTTCTATCAGATTCATCCATAAGCGCATTATTTATTTGATGCACAAATATAAGAACTTATAATATACGATTTATGAAACAGACAAATCTTGATAGCACATAATAGAGTTTATTTCCGATTTATTGTCGGAAGGTTTTTCAACAGCCTCAAACTATACTGATATTCAAAAAGATATTGATTTTTCTATCATTAAGCTATTGTTTATTTGAAGAAAAATCGTGTCCTTTGTATCGTTTAGTAATAAGATGACAAACTTTTAATTTATAAAGCTATGTACGGGAAAATGAAAGAACACCTCAGCAATACGCTTGCTGAAATTAAAGAGGCCGGACTCTACAAAGAAGAGCGCCTGATCGAGAGTGCGCAACAAGCCGCCATCACCGTAAAAGGGAAGGAAGTGCTGAATTTCTGCGCCAACAATTACCTGGGTTTGTCCAACCATCCGCGACTGATTGCCGCTGCCCAAAAGATGATGGATCACCGTGGCTACGGCATGTCTTCCGTACGTTTCATCTGCGGAACACAAGACATCCACAAAGAACTGGAAGCTGCTATCTCCGACTATTTCAAAACCGAAGACACCATCCTCTATGCTGCTTGTTTCGATGCCAACGGCGGAGTGTTCGAACCTCTATTCAGCGAGGAAGATGCTATCATCTCCGATTCCCTGAACCACGCCTCCATCATTGACGGTGTACGCCTGTGTAAGGCCAAACGTTACCGCTATGCCAATGCCGACATGGCCGAACTGGAGAAGTGTCTGCAAGAAGCACAGGCCCAGCGTTTCCGCATTGTTGTAACAGACGGTGTATTCTCCATGGATGGCAATGTAGCTCCGATGGATCAAATCTGTGATCTGGCAGAAAAGTATGATGCTTTAGTCATGGTAGACGAGTCTCACTCTGCCGGCGTAGTAGGTCCAACAGGCCACGGTGTAAGCGAGCTATTCAAAACTTACGGACGTGTGGATATTTACACCGGTACACTGGGTAAGGCTTTTGGCGGAGCCATGGGCGGATTCACCACCGGACGCAAAGAGATTATCGACCTGCTGCGCCAACGCAGTCGCCCATATCTGTTCTCCAATTCTGTTGCTCCTGCCGTGATCGGTGCAAGTATCGAAGTCTTCAATATGCTGAGAGAAAGCAATGCCCTGCATGACAAATTAGTAGAAAACGTTAATTACTTCCGCGAAAAAATGACTGCCGCCGGGTTTGACATCAAGCCTACACAAAGTGCTATCTGCGCCGTGATGCTGTATGATGCCAAACTTTCGCAGATTTACGCCGCCCGTATGCAAGAAGAAGGCATTTACGTCACCGGATTCTATTATCCCGTGGTTCCGAAAGACCAGGCACGCATCCGTGTACAGATCTCTGCCGGACACGAAAGAGAACATCTTGACAAGTGTATAGATGCATTCATCAAGGTAGGAAAAGAACTTGGAGTATTATCGCGCTAAAGCGCGATAAGCTACGGGCCACAAGTGACGAGTTACAAGTTGCTGCGCTGTATTCGTAAGCGAATAATTATTCGCCAGACTACCACACCGAAAGGAACTTGCAACTCGTCACTTGTAGCTTGTAGCTTTTACCACCGGCAGCACCACCGTAAACCTGCTTCCTTTCCCCGGTTCCGACCACAGTTCGATTTTGCCCCGCAATTTTTCTACAATCACCTGACAGATAGAAAGTCCCAAGCCGGCTCCTTGCGAAAACTCATCCTGTTTATAGAAACGGCTAAAGATCATTTTCTGTTCTGAGAGTTCAATGCCTCTTCCGGTACCTTCCACATAGATAGCCACTCGGTCCGATTCAGAAAGATAACGGTATCCCAACTTGATATATCCGGTTTTAGTAAACTTAGAAGCATTATTCAGGAAATTAGTGATCACCTGTGTCAAGCGTCCCTTATCAACCATCACTTCCACCTGTACCGCATCCAACTCTTTGATGAATTCCAATTGTTCGGGAATCAACATCTGATGAGTCATATAAATACTGTCAACCAATTCTGAAACGATTTATATCCTCCACCGGGAAGCAGTATCGTTTTATAGCGAAACTCCCACCACTGATAGCCTTTTTCATTAAAGTCACAACGCACCTGAGAAACCACTTTGCCTGCCTTAGAAATGTTTTTCCTGAAAAGCCTCACAATCCAGATATACGATACGAATATCTGCATTCACCCCGTTTCTTCTGAATTCTTTATCTATCAAGCGATTGAAATCAGGATAGCCGACATAGCTTTCCTCATAAGAATGCACGATTAAAATTCGCCGTTCTTCCCGATCCGAACAGCTGTTCAAAACGAAAAAAAACAGAAAAATCCATATATATATAGGCAGAAATGTATTTTTCATTATCCAACTATCTGATCCATAAGTGGAACAAAGGTAGAATAAAATATGTATAATCCCAAGAAAACAAAAAAGAAGCTGTCTGATTTTTTTCAGACAGCTTCCCTACTTGGCAATTCTATATCAAAAAGACTATTAACGTTCGCCCAATTTCACATCTACAAAGAAGACACCTGTTGCACCGGCTTTCTTTATCATATCAACGATGCCTGCGGCAGTAGCCTCTTCTTCTACCTGTTCGCGTACAAATCCCCACAGGAAGTCCTGCGTTGCTTTATCTTTTTCGGCAGCAGCCACATCCACCAACTTGTCGATCATTTCGGATACACGACATTCGTGCTTGTATACCTGTTCAAACACTTCCAGCGGAGTACCGAAATCATTGGGAACTACATCCAGCTTATCAACTTTGGCTTTACCGCCACGTCTGATTACGTAATCAGCCAATGCACAGGCATGTTCGTTCTCTTCTGCCCACTGTTTTTTCAACCAATGTGCCATACCACAATATCCTTCTTTCTCCATATAGAAAGACATAGCCAAATACATGTTAGCCGACCACATTTCAGCTGTGATCTGCTCGTTAATTGCATTTTGTAATTTTTCAGTAATCATAATCGTATTTTTAAATTAAATTGAAATCATTACAAAAGTAACAATGATACACTGACATTGTTCATTTGATAACATTTTTTATATAAAATAACCCGGATTGACGGGCGTTTCCTGCAAAATCGTCTCAGCATTGAAACAGGGACACTCCTTGACCCACTCTTCCGGTTCTATTTCACCGTTGCCGTTCAAGTCAGGGCTAAGGTCACGATGCCCTACCAGCCGGGAACCCGGATAATCCCTCAACAACAGCATCACCAATACACGGAGAGAGTGTTTCTGCAAATCTGTTCTTGTATCAGCAGCCCGGCCATTCCCATCCAGGCCACCTTCATAGCACACACCAATAGAGTGAGCATTATATCCGCGAACATGCGCACCAGATTTTTCAACCGGGCGAAGACTCTTGATATCCCCGTTCTTCCTTATATAATAATGATAACCCGCACCGGAGAATCCCCGGCGCAGGTGGTCTGTGATTAAGTCATATTCCGTATAGCAACGGTCAGCGCGGGTGGCGCTGCAATGAATGACGATTAAATCAATTTTTCTCATTTCTTAATGTATTATCCCGGCATCATTTCACCGTCATCGCATGCGCACTAAATGCTCCCAACACAGCCGAAGCCACGGCAATTACAATTTTCAACACCACATCCCAAGTCAATTTCTTGTTCATAACTATTCAAGTTTAGATTAAAGTTTACCCCAGCGGATTTTCATCCAGATCACCGCCTCCGCCGGAATTACCACCTCCCTGGCTACCGGAAGAGGAACCATCTTCATCCTCCTTTTTATCCAGAGCAAAGGATACATTGGCCGGACTTCGGGTTTCCGCCGTGGTTCCATTCACCAATCGTAATCCTTTATCCGGTGTGAAACGGATATGTACCCGTTTGATATTCCTTACCTTACAATCCTCCATTTTCTCCACGCCCGAACAGCGGAACGTCATGTGAAATATCCCAAACTGATCCAGTTTCACTTTGTCTCCATTGACAAGCGTCCCCTGAATTTCTTCCACCAAAGCTTCGATCACGTGTTTCACGTCACCTTTGGTCATAGCACAATTCTTCTGAATACTGGCGGCAAGGGTGTCAACATCCACCGTGCCGGAAGAGCGGGGTTTCTGACGAAGATAAAACAACATCGGAGAGTCTTTATCACTCACGATTTTTCTACGCTGGAAGCGTTCTACAAGTACATCCATAAAAGTTAAGGTTTAGATTAAAAAACATTCTGTAATGCCTATTATTAAGCACTTCACAAAGATACAACATCCAGTAGGCAAAGTCAAGTGTTTCGTTATTTATTTTCCACAAAAACGACAATTATTTTCCACTTATATCACGCAGCAACTCGTAGCTCGTAACTTGTAGCTCGTAGCTACTTCGCATTCTTCATCATCCACTCCATCGGCGGCACATATTCCCCTATTTTGGTCATACTGGTGTTGTGTCCGAAGTACACATCTCCCGTCTCTCCGTTGCGATGCTTCGCCACGATCACCACTCCCAGCCCCTCGCTGGGATACTTACTCTTGCGTTCCGTCGGTATCCCATAGAAGGCAGGACGGTAGAGCAACATTACCACATCGGCATCTTGTTCTATAGCGCCACTCTCACGCAGGTCGCTCAACGCCGGACGATGGTCGGCCCTCGTCTCGCAGTCGCGGTTCAACTGGCAAAGCAGGATCACCGGCACATCCAGTTCCTTCGCCATCAGTTTCGCCTTCCGGCTTGCCTCGGCCACTTCCTGTTCGCGGTTACGGTTCTTCTGTTCCGACTTCATCTCACAGAGTTGCAGGTAGTCAATGATAATGCAGTCGCAGCGTCCCTTCCCCTTCAACAGGCGTGCCGAAGAGCGGATATGATCCATACCCGTTTTAGGATTGTCGTCCACATGAATGGGAAGCCTTGCCAACTCCCTGGCGGCATCGAGTGCCTGCTGCTGCTCGTCGGCAGAGAGTTGACCGGTACGCAGATGGGTGGCACTAAGGTCGGTAGCCCAGGCAGACAGACAACGGTCGCCCAGCCGTTCGCCCATCATCTCGATGCTGTATACCACTACATGCTTACCCGCACGCCCCGCCGCCAATGCCAGGTGCAGACCGAAAGCGGTCTTTCCGATGGAAGGGCGGGCGGCAATGATGACCAGTTCACCCCGTTGCCAGCCTGCCGTCAGGCGGTCGAGGTCGGCGAGCCCGGCAGGGATTCCCGTTACGCCGTCCCGATTGTTTGCCACACGAGCATCCATTTGTTTCAGGGTATCCAGCATCAATTGATCCATGTCGCGCATACAGTCGGTAAAGGAAGCTTCTCCTTCAAGGTGGTCGAGGAGCCGGTGCAGTTCCGCCAGCGTTTCGTCCAGGTCCACTGTTTCGTCGGCAGCAGCGGCGAGACGACGGTGTAGCCCTACGATCAGCTCACGCCGCGCGAACTTCTCCCGCAAAAGGAGCGCATGATATTCCAGATGGGCGGAAGAAGCCACACCTCCGCTCAGCGCCGTAATCCGGAACGGTCCGCCCACGGCATCCAGTTTGCCACGTGCGGCGAGTTCATTCTTCACAGTGATAATGTCGATGGGACGCCCCGTATGGTGTAACGCCAACAAGGCGGAGTAAATTTCTCGGTTATTGTCTTCATAGAACATCTCAGCACGAAGTTTATCCGCTACGAGGGCTATGGCGGTACTTTCCGCCAGACAGGCGCCCAGCACCACTTCTTCCAGCCGGGCGTCGTGAGGATTCAGTATATTTTCAGTCATCATTGTTATATATTCAATTTTTCATTTAGTTCATAATGGGAAAGGAATGAATAAGACTCACCACAGATTACACAGATTGACACAGATTTATTAATCTAATAATCAATAAAATAGAATCTGTGTCAATCTGTGTAATCTGTGGTGAATTAATTCATAACCCTACAGAAATGAGTTGCAAAACTCATTTTCAAACACTTTAGATTCCAGATAGCGGACCGCCCTGTAGCAATACTGCACATTGTCCAGATTATAATAGTAATCTTCGATGCGCTCCGTAGCCAGCCCCCTTTCCCGGGTAGACAATCGCTTCCAAGCTTTTGAAATCTGCCCCTTGTTCTCTATGGGCAGATGAGTCACTTCGCTGTATCTGGCAATAAAAACCTGCAAGGCCTCGTCCACAAGTCTTTCGCCCGGTTGCTTCTTTCCTCCCGGACTTCCCGTCCAAGCATCGTAGCCCGGCACACGAATATGACAGGGCAAATCTCCCACCACTTTTTCAATACTTCCCTTAGCAAAACAATGTTCAAAGAAACGCCGTGTATGTGCCCTTGTCCATCCCAGTATATCCGACCACCCCAGAAAGGAAATGACCGATTCTCCCCTGCCGCAAGCCACCTGCACACCTCCGTGAAGAACCGTCGTATCCCGGTAGTTAACGTGAGTAAGTACCCGCAGAAACGCTTCTTCTTCGCCATCGGCCGCACCCCGTTTCCCATAAATATCCAGCAGCAATGCCCGGGAAACCATGACATAGCCCATCCTTAACGAATTATTATCCATCAATAAACAGCGTTTTGAATTAATATTTTTTACGAACATTTTCCGGCCACCGATTCGGCCACCTTTTCTTTCTGCCATTCAGCAGGTTACGAGAAAAAGCGGCCACCCATCCGGCCACTAAACGTACATAACATAAGTAAATTAGAAGATAGTGATATACTGAAGTATATCTGCGGAAAAACGGATGATACATCTATCCCGAATGAATGATGCGTATGCCCCAAACGGATGATGCGTTCGGGGTGAACGGATGATGCATTTGCACTGAACAGACGATACGTTTTTCGTAAACGTATTCAATCATTTTTTCTTTTGGATTCACAATCATATTGTTTATATATTTGCACGTGATATCAAGAGATTCCATTTCTATCAAATCTCAATCATACCGCAAATATACGCCCATTTATGTGCATTACAATGGTAAGTATTTACGCGAAAACAAATACAAACATTTAGAAGTAAAATAGTTACAAATGTATTGATGAATAAAAAAATGCGGATAATCCGGTTCCTACACCTCTTCACACACCGGCATATCCATTCCTTTATACACCACCACAATTTTGTGGAGCGTCGTGGTACCTACGGCATTCTTTACAGTTTCAGTGTCCGCATAGCGGTTAGCTTGCTCAACGGCTTCCCGGCGCAATTCCTCCACACGACTTTCGGGATCTTTGTACTTGGCATACTTCAGCTCCACAATATAACTGTGCTTCATGTCCGAATAAATGTCCAGCAACGGACAAAGGAAGATATCAGCATAACCCGCCTGCGTGTCCTGTTCGGAAATGGGACGGTAGAATCGGTTCTGTGCCGTCATGGCAAGAGTAAAGCCATGAACATAAAACTCTCCTTTCTGCTTGTCGCGCTGCGAACTGTAACGTTTCAGACAGTCGGCAATGTAGCCGAAGTAGGCTTCCCAGTTGCCATCATAGGCGAGCACACTGGATAGTTCATTTTTCTCGTAACTGCTGAAATTGAGATCGGCTTCATCGTAAGTGCTCAGCAGATAGGTATAGATTTGTTCGCGAACCACCTGGTTGGGGATGGTAAGTTTGGTCTTTCCTTTATACATACCGCTAATCGTGAGCATACCGAAATAGTAGAGCAGGCTCACGAAATTGTCAGAATTGGTGATATTGACAGCAGGGAAGCCTTTCTTCAGTTCTCCGGTAATGTAACCCTGGTTCACTAAGGTCTGGATAATGGAAGCGTCGTGGGCAAACTCCTTGTCCTTGCGGATAAGCATGCGCAGCTTTTCATAGTCAATGCGGATATTATCCTCCACCATATCCCGGGGCGCTTTGCCGTTATTGTCAAGATAGTTCCTGACAAAATAGAGTACCATGTTAGAGTTGTACATCGTGGTTCCGCCATAACATTCCTCTGCAAAGCAGTAGTTGTCATACCATGGCTTCATCATTTCGATCAGTTCGTCCACACTATGACTGAAGTGGCAGGTGGTGGAATAATAGGTCAGCATTCGGCGCACTTCTTCTTCCGTAAAGCCTATCATTTCATTAAACTTGGGCGAGAGCGAGTAGTTGGTGCCGATATTGAAGCCGCTGGTGAGGTCGTCCATGGTTACAGGAATTACTCCAGTAATGAAACAACGCTCGATGCTGGAATAGGTTCCGGCTTTTATTTTATTGAAGAAGGCACGCAGATAACCTTCGCCATGCGTTTCGTCAGTATAACGTCTCATTCTCTCAGCATCCGAGAGGATAGCATTAGTAAAGTAGTCGTATTCATCAATGAAGAGATAGATGCGCTGATTGACACGAGCACATGCCTGATAAAGAAACTCCAATTGTTCCACCGCTCCATCTTTAGTACGCAATTTACCCAATGTATCCGGTGGCAAACAGTCGGCATATATTTTGCAAAAGTTTTCAAAAGTGGTTTGGCAATGCGCATCCAACCCCTTACGGTAGTTGTGCAGTTCGCCTACAATTCCGGAGAAATTGAGATAGAGCACCAGATAGCTGTTACGGTCACGTGTGGGATACTTGCCGATGTAAAGATCCCCAAACAAAGCATCGAACTTATCCTTGGCGCGTATATCATAATAATGTTGCAGCATACTCACCGTCAAGCTCTTGCCAAAACGATGCGGACGGATAAAGAAGAAAAACTTGTCCGCCTCTTCTATCATAGGAATAAACCGTGTCTTGTCTACATAATAACAGTCATCACGACGGATTACCGCGTAGTTCATCATCCCATAGGGAATACGTTTTCTATTCGGTGCAATATATTCTTCCATAATTTATGCTTTTTCTGTGGAATTCATTTTGAATTCAAACAAAGGTGCGTTCTTTCTGCTATTTCTCCAAACAAAGATTCTTTCTTTTTCATTCCACGTTCGCTACTCTACTTAATTTGCCTCCATTCAATCAGATTACAAATCCTGATACTTAAGATCGGCGGATAACATATCCGCCGGAACACAGGAATAAAATACACACCTATCACCCCGCCTTATGCACAAACAGCAAATCCTCAACCATCAGGTTGAAATCTGCTTCACTGATGCAGCCTTCATGAAAATAGAAGTAATGAGTGAGCAAACGGCGCACCTGGCGCACGCGGCAGTCGGCTGTATAACCTTTCCACTCACCTACCCTCTTGCTATCCAACGCCTGACGGATGACGGCTACATACGGAGTAATCAACCTACGCACATCATCACCCGGATGCACCTGAATCTTCTCACCGGGCATAATGATGGTGACCTCCGGATGGTCGGCGCGAACCACACGCATGGCCTCCGTCCAGCGCACACCATCTGCTATTACGTCACGAGTTGTCTTTTTTTTGATGCTTCTGTGGCATCCAGTGCCTGAAAGGCACGTCTTCTTTTTCTGTTCATTGCTTAAAAAAATTGATTATTATTAAATACGAATCAATACTTGATTCATTTATCGGGAACATTCCACAACACTGATAAGACTTGAAGCAATGTGCTTCCATCTTCTTGCAATATCTTAAATGCCGGTACATATCCACCCGGTTCCAACTCCGGCAGAGCCAGTATGACTTTATTACATGAGTATTTATAGATATGCCCGATCTCTATGACCCGCTTTGCGTCTGTTGCGGAAACAAGGCATAGCCGCACTGTATCCCGGGCATACATATCCAACCTGCTGCCGGACACTATGATGGGAGCCCAAGGGGTTATGGTACCATCATGCTTCCCACTCAAAAGATCGTATACCTCAATGATAACAGGAACACTGTCGGATAGGGGTGATAATTCTGCACCGAGTATTGTCATTTTTATTCTGATTAATTAGTGATTTAAGTTTTGCATATAGCCTGAAATTACACAATAGAGCAGGCTGAAAGCCTAATATTATATAGCGTAGGGAACGTCCTACGCTATAAAATGAAAGCCTTTCAGGCTACATGCGAAACTCGAATTAGTTACAAGAAGTTATGGCACCGGTGCCGGCGTCGCCTCCTTCAGCACCACCTTCACCGTAGTGCCCACCGTAGAAGCCGTTGAAGTGAAAGTTACGGTTGCCTCTGCCGGCAAAGTCTGCGCATCCCCCAAAGTCAGCGTATAGTCTCCTGCGGCAGTATCCACGTTTTCACTCACCGTCAACCACGTAACGCCACCATCAACCTTCGCCGTACTTCCGGTAGTAATAGTCGGTGGATCCCCACCGTCCGAACGGCTTTCCGAAACCACATGCAGCTTGATGGTCTTTCCTGCGGTATTCTCTATCGTAGCCGTCAGCGTTTTGGCATCAAAGGTGCCGGTGTTTCCTTCTTCCTTTACCAACGTCACTTCAGGCCCTTTCGTGGCAAACACTTTAATATCCTTGCGCATCCCACTTGCCGGGTTCGTCAGCCGGATAATGACGGGAAGCAATTTAGAGACATCCGTCAGTTTATCGTCCACGGTAGTCACCGTGTATTTCGTGTTCTGCGAGGTCGCACGGGTGACAGGGGCGGAAGCCAGCTCAAGCCACTCCTCGGAACCCTCCTGAAACACCAGTTCGGATTTCAGCGTAGTGTTGGACCCCATCACGAAAGTAAACTCACTGGCCGCCTCAGGCATCAAAGTCACCTGCCCCTTGTCCGTCACATAAGCCCCCTGGGCGCCTGCTTCCAGCGTCAGCGGCGTGTTGCGGTCGAAGTCATTGTCGGGCGTATAGTCGTCCAGTTCCACATCTTCTTCCCAGTCCGTCACTTTCAGGTTCACTTCCAGGCGCATCGGGTCTGCCTTGGTGATTTCGATGGTATAGCGGTGGTTGTAGTTCACCTCGATGTAAGTGCCCACCCCGTTCACCATCTGCTTGAACGGAATCTTATACATTACCGGCTGGGATTCCGTCATATTGACGTCATACATTCCTTTCAGAATCAGATAACCTCCGTCGTCCTTAAGGCTGGGCCAGGTATAGAAGGCACCTTGAGTAATATTAAGTTTCGGATCGGCAGCCGTAGGCTTATGTTGCATATCGGGCTTTACCTTGCGCTCGGGATATGTAATCAGATCACCATTCGTTTCGTCTTTTGTTTTTAGCGGTTCGATGGGAAAGAAACGGCTGGCACTTCGTCCGTTGCTCATGGAGATACCCTCAACGGTGAAACGGGATTCCTCGGCAACATTCACGATGTCGAAGCGGGCGACCATACGCGAGAGGCGGAAGCCAATCTGGGCACGGGTGGCACTGCTGAAGTCCGTCAGGTCCAGAGGCGTAGTGTAGGCACCCGTCATAGGGAGCGGACTGACGAAGATATCATTTTCCGTTGCACCCTCAGGGTTGATGAGTTGGGTTTGCAGCTTCAGGAAGTCTGTTTCGGTAGGCACGCCGGGGGTCACTGTATTGGCGGACTGACCGGGGGCGGTTTGCACCAGAGACGAGAAGTAATCGTAAGGCTGCAAAGCGCCTGTGGCATCTACACCGTAAAGTTGGGTGCGGTTGGCGATGCAATAGAACTTCACGAACAAGCCTTTGGTAAGTTTCAGCAGGCCGGTGGTGGTGTTGGCTTCCGCACCCGGATTGAGGTCGAAGCTGAAAGACTTGATACCGGTGAGGTGCGTCAGACTGGTATCGTCGCGGTAGTAGTGCAGTTCCTGAAAGGTGTAAGGGCCATCCTCGGTGAGGGAGCCGAACACATAGACATCAAGGGTTTTGATGAAGTTTTCATCTTCCGTGGCAATGGCGTCTCCCGCACGACTGGCGGGGACGGAGGTTTTCAGCGTCAGATTGTTCTTTAGTATAAGCTGCACTTCCGTACGGGAGTTGTCATTGTCCGGTTCGTCGGGACCGGCGGGCGCTTCGGTAAGCGACTCGTTGGTGCAGGAGACGAACAGGGTGCTGGCGGCAAGCAGGAAGCCTGCGGCGAGCAAAAGGGATTTGTTTTTTATATTCATTGTATTTTTTTTATGAGTCAATGAGTCAATATCAATTAGTACATAAATGATAATTTGTAAACCTGTTATAAAGATTAGGCGCGGATTACACGGATTACGCGGATTAAAGGCTGCGCTATTACATCGATTCATCAAAAAATCCGTGTAATCCGCGTAATCCGCGCCTAAAATTATCATTTAATCAAAGCTATACCAAGGAGTATCAAGGTTTATTCTTATTTCTAAGAATCACCGTCTTATCTCCCCCACCGGTCACAGCATTGGTAAACACGAGCGTAATGTCATCCGTTTTAGATCCATCAGACAATTCGAGCGTATATACCGCCGCCGTTCCGGCAGCAACCGTATCACCTCCGGCATTACCGGCATTCGCTGCCAGGAACTGATTTGCCATTGCCGTCGTAAAATCAACACTCGCACCGCCCGGAGCAGTTACGGTAAAGACGAAAGGTGTAGTGCTTATATTGTCCACATCTACTGTATAGACAATACTTTCGCCCTCAGCACTTTCCGTTACATTTCCCGATGCAGCATCCGTCAATGCCACCGTGATAGCCGGATCTTTCCAAGTGATCGTCAGTGTAGCCGTACGGTTTTCATCCACGCTATTCTTGGCAGTCACCACAGTAGTCGCATCAGTCAATTGACTGGCATCAGACACCTTAACAGTATACTCATCCGTAGCCCCTATCTTTTCAATAGCCAATCCTGTAACCGCCTCAAACGTAGCCGCCTCGCCACAAGTCATCTTTACAGTGATCTGGCTGTTTGCTACTTTATACATCGTGATAGTGGCAGCCGCAGCATCCGAAAAGTCTTTATCCAGCCCTTTATTGAATGTACTCCAACTTGCTTCAGTAGTACCCGCACTGAGTCTGGGTTTACCGGCTTCCTTATGTAGTTTCACATCCAGTCCCGGAGCATTGATATCCTTACCTGTTTCCGTCAGCCCATTTACAAAGTTCAGCGTCACGTCGCCTGTACCCGTAATAGAAGTGGCTTTGGCGATGGTATACGTAGCAAATGTATCCGTAGCATCCCACTCTTTCGATTCAGTGATTTTCACCCACGGGCAAGCCAGACTCGCAATCGATACTCCAGCCGGAGCATTGATTTTGAAGTCGCAAGTACCATCTCCCAAAGCATCGAGGTCGATTTTCAACATACTACTTCCTTCATCCCACGTAGCCGCGTTATTGGTATCAGTAGATTTTTCAAACGTCATCTTCGGTTCAGCAACAGTCAGCGTCAGTGTCGTTTCTTTACTGGTATCGCCTGCATTCTGGAAGACGATAGTACCATTAGTAGTAGCACTCTCATCGCTTACCGATACCTTATACGTATGTACAAAACCATTCACGGCAATCTCTTCCGCCTTGTATCCGGCAGCCGTAGTACCTACGGTGATACCCTCCACGCAGGTCACATCAAACAGCACATAACTGTTTTTCAGTTTGAAGATAGTTGCGGCAGGTGCTTTGACATCATCCACGTTTACCGTATTTCCCTTGGAGCCTGTTCCCGTTGTAGCAGCCGCAAACACGGGCACATTCTTCTGACCATAGAAGTTGACCGTTGTCCACAAGGCAGGATCATAAGAAGCGGCTTCGTTGATGAAGTGTACGGCTACGGGAGATACGCCTACAGCATTGGTATAAGAGATATCAAATTTAGTGTACCACACGCCATCCCGTTCTTCAAAGGCAGGTTCGCTTATCACCAGCCAGCTCTGCGGGGTAACTTCGCTATCTGCTTCCGCACGGGTAGTGGTCTGCACCGCATCCTTTTCAGCCCGTACCTTTCCGGTGGCACCTATCTCGATGGTGAAAGAACCTGTGCCGTCAGTTCCCGTCACTTCATAGTTGTAGGGGGAAGCGTCCGTATTCAGCGCAGTAAGTTCCGTGGGTGCATTGGCACCGGTGAAGGCTTCTGCTGCTACAAAGACAGGAGAATCATTGCCGGGCTTTACTATGATTCCGCCGCCACTGGTCCAATCCACTACCTCGAAGGTACCCATGATATTGGAACTGGTGACGTCGCTGATTCTCAACTTATAGCGATTGTTGGCGAGGAGTTTGATGAACTCCGCTTTTGGTGCTCCATCGGGAGTGCGGGCCACGTCCACATGATACTCCACAGGTTCCTGTTTACCGGTGGCAGGGCTTTTGTATGTGCCCTTTATCACGAGGTAGGACTGATCCGTAGCAAGATTGGGATAGACATAGAAGGCACTGGCGGTCTCACCCGTGTTTGCACCGGGAATCTGGTCGAAGTCCACATTGGCGTATTGGGCAAGCAGGGGATCGGTAGTCAAATCCCCGGCATCCACCGGGGTGAGGGTTGCTCCCCATAGCGATGCGCTCTTACGGCCCTGCACCATGTAGATATCCTGAATGGTGAGGTTCGTCTTTGCCTTGTCGTTCACGATGTCGAAGCGGGACATCACGCGCTTCAGACTGATGTCTACCTTAGACACGCCGCTGATTTTGGTGATGCCTTCACCGGTCATCAGCAGTGGGGTTTCGATCAGGGTAGCATCGGCGTTAGCATCCGTAAAGGCAGCTTTGAAATCAGCTTCGGTAGTGCCGGCGGCAGCGATGGTTCCATCGGCATTGGTCGTTACTTTCGTCAGCGCGTTCAGAGTTTGCGTGCCCGCCTCGTCATAGAACTTCGGAGCCGTGCCGTTGTTTGCCACGCAAAGCAACTTTATCCAGGGGAGCCCTTTGAGTTCATTGGGATAGAGGATGCCTTTCTTGGAAGTACCGGTATCCTGAATCTTGAAGTTGGTGTTACCGGGGTTTACAGGATCATAATCCGTACCCTCGGTCCATGTTTCGAGGTAATAGAAGGGGCCCGTTTGGGCAGCGGCGGCAAAGAGATAGATGTGTAACTGCTCTATCTTGTTCTCACTCTCGGAGGCGATGGCACGGGTATATTCCTGGCTCTCTCCGGTTCCGCTAAAAGCGATCTGAATCTCGGCGCGGCCATCGGTAGGATGGGTGCCGGGGTCATCAAAGTCGCTGTTGGAGCAACTCGCTGCAAAGCCCGCAAAGGCAAACAGCACGATTAAACTTTTTACGTTCATTGATTTTTAAAGTTTTTAATTGAACAATATGTTTGGTTTCTAAGATTAATGAGGACACGAATTAATAGGTACGCGGACGACGCGGATGAAACGGACTACTATCGGGTTATGCAGCGCACTACACCTTTATATGATTTCTCTTTGGGAGCTATCTCCATAGCACCTGCCATATACCTAAGCATGATATATGCGTTACCATTTCCGGCATCAGTAGTAGACCAATAGTATTCATTCGAAAATACGCCCTTGTTTAGGTACTCTCTCCATACAGATTCAGCAGCATTATCGGAACCGCCCAATATAGTACGACATTCATCTTTCGAAGGTATACGCCACGATGCTCCTTTCTTACCAGAGCAATAAGAATTATTGGTTATGCTGCCGTTCCATTGTGTATTCGTGGCAGCATTGGCAGGAGCAATATAATATCCGTAATACTTCCATACCGCCTGTCCTTCATATAAGATACCCGTAACCGAAATACTATAAGTTTTAGTCTTGGAATTATCCAGCTTATTACGGAATGTTATACTAGTACTTCCTGCCTTTACAGCTTTTACAGTACAGTTATTACCAGACATACTGTAGCTCGCAATAGAACTATTAGTACCCGATGAAACTTCGTATCCCCCAACGGGAGAAGTTACTGTGACAGTAGCGGATAAATTAGAGCTTCCCTCATTCCTTGGAACAGATTTCAACGTTACGGAAGAGCTATTCAATGTCGGAGCACTAAAACTGTTTACAGTCACATTATAAGTTACGTTCTTTGTCGGGTCCACACGATTGGTAAACGTTAATGTTGCAGTCCCAAAACCTGTAGTTACAAGTTGGTAGGTAGCAGCATCTACACTCTGTTCAGCAGAACCACTTACTTTCACTATATTTGTATTACTGCTCTCTACCTTGCTACCACCCCAGGAATTTACTGTTATCTTCATTTTCTCTGAATTACCGCTGGCTACCTTATATAAGGTCATCGCTTTAGCACCTGTATTAAGAACATCCACTCCCCATGAGGAATTTCCCGAAAATGACAGACTTCCTACATTCGGACTAATCGTAAACTTCCGGTCTACTCCGCCAATCTTATTCTTCAGCGTCACGGTCACATCTTTAGCTCCTGCAAGTTTATCATTCGCCAATTGAAACTTAACATTTTGCTGCTTCGATCCCGCAGAAGTATCAGTGGTGGTTACCGTAGATGTCAGCCACTCAGTATTTCCGCCAAAATCGAACACGACCTCTACTCCATCCATCGAGACGGCAGGAACCAAACAAGTATTACCATTCGCCACACTCATGGTGATTTTACCTGGAACATCTCCCGAAGGTTCAACATAACTATTATTGCTTCCTCCAAGTGCGGCGAAATTAAGCGTCATGGGGGCATCTTTCAATGTTATGGTAATGGGCACCTTCAGAGTCGAGGTGTTTTTAGAATTAGCAAATACTACGGTATTGTCAGTTGTCTCCGCCACTGAAGCGCGTGTGCCTGCCACAGTAGTACTCGGAAGAACAACATCACGATCATTCAGCGTCAAAGTATACGTGTATTTCGTACCGTTTTTCACCGGCTCCGATACATCCATCCAACTCGGTTTACCCACCAGCACCATTTCATCGGGACACACAAATGACACATCCGCACTACTGCCCGTGATGCGATAGAGCGTTACTGTAGCGCTTCCAGCATCGAATGAATTCGGATTATCACTCGTGCCGTTGGGAGCTTTAGCAGGTTGCGTTGTAGTCAGCGGCTGAGGAACAGAAACAGCATCTACATAAAGTATATTTTCCGTACCGGAAAGCACATCGTATACGCGTACCGTGGCACGGGGAAAAAGTTTACTGTAACCGTCCGTCACTTTAAATGTATAGCTACTACCCGAAGCCAAGCCTGTAGGCGCATTTTTGGTACAAGTCAGCCAATTATTACTCTGTGCGGAAGGACCACCGGCATACACAATCTTGATGCCCGGAGAAGCGGAGCCTACCGTCATATCGAAAGAACTTCCGGCGTCGAGAGACATACTTACGGTATATACATTACGGTCAGGATCTAAAGTAGCCGTTGACCGGTCTTGATAAGCATCAGGAATAGTAACCGTAATTTCTCCCGGATCGTTGTCCGGTTCATAGTCATCAATACTGCCATCGTCCGTCCAGTCCGCCACTCTCAGGGTAAATTCCAGCCTCAGGTCATCAGCTTCAGTGATGCCAATGGTATAGCGGTGATTGTTGTTGATGTCCAGATAGGTTTCCTGTCCATCGACGCCTTGCTGGCGGAAAGGAATCCGGTAGGACACTTCTTTGGTTTCGGTTTCATTCACCTTGTAGCGGCCTTTCAGCAGAAGCGCTCCCCCATCCTCCTGCAAGCTGGGATAGCAGTAGAAAGCTCCCGTCTGAGTACCAATATTAGCATTGTCACCTGTGAAAGGTTTGTCGGCAGTGGTCATCAGGTCGGCAGCTGCGGCAGGATATGTTCCGCAAGCAACTATCGGGAAGTAGCCTGCCGCGCGACGCGCATTCAGCATGGAGATGGACTCGATAGTGAAACGGGATTCATCCGCTTTGTTCACCACATCGAAGCGGGCGGCAAGGCGGGTAAGTTTGAAGTTAACCTGCAAGCGGGTGCTGATGGAAGCATCCGTCAAATCCAGCGGCAAAGTCTGTGCCCCTGCCATTGCCAGAGGTACGTTCAGCACACCGGTATCCAGCAAACGGGTGTGATATTGGATAAAATCCGCTTCGGTAGGGCTGCCCGCCCTCTCCATCGTGCTGCTTCCGGCGGTAAAGGTGATAGGCGTGAAGTCGTCGGCTACTACTTCATCGCCATCCGCTTTCACCGGTTGCGTGTCATTGGCAATGCAATAGAACTTCACGAACAGTCCGCGGTGCAGGCTGAGCAATCCGGTGGTGACGTTGTCCGTAGTTCCGGCGTTCAGCACCAGTTCTTTGGCATCCGCAGGAAGGTCGTCGCTGTTTTCACGATAGGCGAACCGCTCCTGGAAAGTATAAGTTCCGTCTTCGGTAGGGGAGCCGAAAACGTAGACATCCAGCGTGGAGATAGCGTTCTCCCCGGCGGTGGCAATGGTGCGCGTATCCGTCTTGTGCAATACTAACTTGTTGTTGATGTTCAACAAGATTTCCTGTCTTGCGGGGTCTTTCCCGTCAGGCATCTCACTCTCACCGTCCAACTGTGTCTCGCCGGAACAGGAGTGTAGCAGCAGGCCACCTAAAAGCAGGAAACCATGCATGCAGTGAATCATTGTTTTTTTTCGTGTCATAAGCTCACTTTATTAATAATTGATTTTTATGTTGTTTCATATCTCATTTACTGTTCCGGGAGCTTGCCGCGCATAAACGCAGCAAGCTCCCAATATCTTTTGGTTATTGAGATATTGAGAGCTTGTTTCCCCTACGGAGATTGATCCCGCCGGGTAATGAAAAGAAAAAAGTGACGTCTTACTGAACGAGCCAGTGACCTATGTTACGGGTATCTTTGTTGAAGTCCACCCCTACTTTTACCAGCTTACGGTGGTCTGCGACGTACGGAATAAGATAATCTTTTTCATCTATCTGCTTCAGTGCCTCTTCGGCGGTGCCGTTTAGCTTGAATTCGAAGACGTATATGTAATCGGAAGTTTTAACCATCATATCCGCCCTGCCGTGGCAACTGCGCACTTCTGCATCGGTATATTGTCCCAACAGGGTAAAAACGATATAGAACACATTCTGATAATGCCGTTCCGTATCATCACTCAGTTCGTATGAGATGTTCCCGAAGAAAGCACGCATACGGTTCATGAAAGCATCTACATCGCCAGCACGAAGTTCTTTCACGAACTTACCTACGTAAAAAGGAACATCACGCTCCATCACCGGAGTGTAATACGGAGCCATATAGTTCAGCAAACCATATTTCACTTCCTCATTGGGAAGCTTCAGTTTGTAGAGGTTAAACTCCGGATCATAGCCCTTGATAGTGAGGTAACCACTCTGATAAATCATCGGAACCGGATCATCATCATCAGCCCTGTAACTCATGAGAGAAGCTTCGGAAACCTCAATACCATTCACCAGTTCACGCACATCGAACTCGGAGCGTTGCAGCATCTTCACAAGAAAAGTGGGAGTGCCGGTGGCAAACCAGTAGTAGTTGAACTTCAACTGCCGCAACATATTCAGTACACTGAATGGATTGAACATTCCTTCGGTCTGTTCTTCACAAAAGTGATAACCATCGTACATCGCCTCCATCCGCTCCACTATCGCTTCACAGGAAGTGTTGTTCTTCAACGCCATAGCTTCCAGTTCAGGTGCGAAATTCTGCTCTATCTCGGTGCGGGTCATGCCGCAAAGAGTTTCGTAGGTTTTCTCAAGACTAATATCTATCAGTTGGTTCAGTGTGGAGAAGATGCTCATTTGGGCAAACTTCGTCACGCCGGTGATGAAGACTAATCTCAGATAGGGGTCGGCAGTCTTCAACACACTATAGAAGGCAACAAGAAGGCTACGAAATTGATCCCGCAACTCTTTATCATGCAGGCTTTCGAGCATCGGTTTGTCATACTCGTCAATGAGCACCACAACCTGTTGCCCCGTCTGTTCATAAGCTGCTTTTATCACGTTCATAAAACGAATGGAATAAGTCCAGTCTTTGGCATCACAGCCGTACTGCGACTCCCAATTCAGAAGCTGGCTGTTCATCTGCATTTCCAACCGTTCTACTGAGTCGTATTTCTCAGCATTCAAATCAAGGTGTAATACCGGATGTACCGCCCATTGCTTTTCCAGCTTTTCGATGGCAAGACCTTCGAAAAGTTCCTTCTTCCCCTCAAAGTAAGCTTTTAGCGTGCTAAGCAGCAGACTTTTACCGAAACGGCGGGGACGGGAAAGGAAATAAGGCTTACCGGTAGTAATCAGCCGATAAATCAGTGCCGTTTTGTCTACATAAAGATAGCCTTCACGACGCAGGTTTTCAAAGCTCTGTATCCCGATGGGATATTTACGTATATGATTATTGTTTATTTCCATACATCTAAAGTGTTATATATTAATTTTATGCAAACCAATATCTGCAAAGATACTGATTTACTTTTAAAACTCAGGAACTTCCTTTTTCTTTTTTAAGCTCTCAATATGTCAAAGAACGCTGTCGGTATTTCTTTTCAAATCCGTCTTTTATCCAATTCCTCCACCCTCTTCCCAGTCGGCAGCCGAAGCCTGTGTCACCACCACCCGGTTGTCATCGTACACCGTCACTTCGAGGTCGAAGTTCTGCTCCATATTGGTGTCCATATCCATGGGCAGCTTACGGAAAAACAGGTAGAGGTCGAGGTCCCGTACCAATTGTTCACCATTACACCAAAGGCTCCACAGCTCGTGCGTACCTGCTGTATAGCGAAACGTGACCAACTCGCCAATCACCTCGTTCTCATAGTTCAGCGAAGCGCGTGCTTCGTGGTATGTCACCGTGCGGTCCGGACGGGGCAGCACACAACTGCCATCACCCGAAGGTACCGTCACTTCCTGTCCGCCGGAGAAGCCGTAGACCGACGGAATGCCTTTCAAGCGCATCCGGTAAACGCCGTCTGCAGGAAGCCGGACTCGCTCCGTGGTCTGCCAACGCACAGTAATCGTGAGCGAAGCATAAGCCTGGCAGAGGTAAATCCGCCGTCGCTCCGTCATGCCGTCCTTCAGCGTGAAGGTGCCCGTACCGTAGTACAGCCGGGAAGTGTTACCCCGATACCCCGGAGGAACGCCTTCGCTGACCGCACTCAGGGTCATTGTTTCAAGCATATCTCCGGTCTCGCCCTCTGCTCCTCCTCCACCGCTTTCCACCTTTTCCGGCGGCGGGTCGGCATCGCTCAAATTCCCCCAGAGTACCACTGTATAAGTGCCATCCGGCAACGTACCTTTCCAACCGCTCACTTCATCACCCGTCAGGACAGAGGTCGATACCAACCGCCCCTCCCCGTCGAAGATAAACTGCGTCAACCGGGAGACGTAGCGGGGAAGCATGTTCTCTACTCCACTACCGGCATACCAGTATTCCAAACGCACATCGTAGGGACAGGGCGAAGGTTCATCACCAAAGCTACAACTACCAAACAGCAACGGTAGCAATCCCCACAAAAGCAGACAAGGGCGAATGGGATGGAAGCCTCGCTGCATCTACCGGTCTCCTCTCCTATCCTGTAGCTTCCGGCTGTCCGTTGCTGGAATGCCCTGTAAACGTTGCAGGTTCTGCCGCGCTTTCTGAGGCTCGATGCCCACTGCTTTGCGGAACCATTTCTCCGCCTCACCGGCATGGCCTTCCATCAGTGCCAGCACGCCCAGATTATTCCAGGAACGGGGATCAGACTCAACCCGTTGCAGGTAAACACGGGCGGACTTCGTATCTCCTGTCAGCATCACTGCGGAAGAGGCGTTGATATTGGCCACCACATCTTCGGGAAAGCGATAGGCGGCTATTTCGTATACTTCACGATATTGCTCCGTACCGGGACGATAGTAGCGGGCGGCAGCATACATCTCCGACAGGCTGAGCCATTCGGGATGTGTATATATCAGTTGGTAGGCCTCACCCACACTCACGGCACGGATGTTCCAGCGCACACTTACTTCGAGACGGCGTAAGCGGGGGAAGAAATGGCACAGCATGTCCCGGTAAGGGGCGCCGCCCCGGAGCTCCATCAGTTGCTTTTCGCGGCCGTTGAAGATGCCGACATTCCGGATAATGGAGAGGGCGGCATCGGCATAAGGAGGCTGCTCCGACTGTAAAAGCACAGAAAGACCTTCCCAGTCTTCGGCCACACAAGTGGTCTCGATACGCGAACGCGGAATGCCGCAATTGCTGTATATATAGGAGGCAAAGAACCGCGCACGCGAGCCGGCAAGGCGCTCGTTGTCGATATAGGTTCCGTCCGGTGATGCGTAACCGCAGACGCGGACATACTCCAGGCTGGAATAGTTGCCTGCAGAAAGCGGAGACAGCAGGCTGTCGAGTTTCTGCAACTCGGCGCGGTTGTTATGATAGTCGGGCGACACATTGTCACTGCCCAAAGGATAATCAATATGGAACACTTCCTTTTCGTCCAGCTTCTTGGCAGGCTCCACCGTAGGTTCAAGGAAGGAAAGCATGGAGACATAAAGCTCGACATCGCGGGCGGAATAAGTTACGAAAGGAGCGACTAACTGAGCCCCGGCAGGTTGTACAGGGAGTGCTTGCTGTACTGAAATTGATTGCTGTGCAGAAACAGGCTGTTGTGTAGCAACAAGTTGCCGCACAGGTTCAGGCCGCTGTACGACCACCCGCTCGGAAAACAACCGCCCGCTGATAGTGTCTACACCCAGTAATTGAAGGTCACAGCAATCTTTCACTTCCTGGCGGAGAAGCAATGCGGCATCTCCCATCCATACAGAATAGGGCACGCCTACATGGTAAGAGACGGGGCGCGGCGCGGAGTGACGTTTGCAGGGTTGAATAAGGTAAGGCTGAACACGACGCACCTTGCTGTCATCGCCCAGCGCCCATTCGCGACGGTCGAAGCGGTAGCGACGGCGTCCGCTCACCAATACAGGTGGAAGTTCGACACGACCTCCACGGCTGTTTGCCAATATGGGGGTGAAGTGCAAGCAGGTACGGCTATTGAGCCGTATGGACGATAAATCCATCTTCAAGCTGAGGAACAGGCTGTCACCCGTCACCTGGGCGTCCGTAAGGCTTACACGGGCTTCCTGCCCCCAAGCATGCAGGGTGCTAAAGAAGAGTAACAGTGCTAGGCACCGATACCTCACGTGGAAGGTATATATCGTATTCATCATGGCTGTGAAGTTGTTTTTTTAACGTAAGAAATAGATGAGTGAAATTCCGGCGCGGGTAGGACCGAAATAAGTACGTTTAAACTGCCCTACTCGTTCGCCGCAGTCGCGGCAGAGGTATTTGTCGTATGAGAGTTGGGCATAGCCGCCTCCCACAGTCACTTCCATGCCCCAACGGTCGCCCATGGCCCAATGGTAACCGTAACTGATGCCACCACCGTAAAGGTTGCCGCGGTAGACATACTCTTTCATACAAGGGATGAAATCAATCTGCCCGATATTGAAATGGGCATAGTGTCCGTGCAGGCCGATGAAATGACCTTCGAAACGACGACAGAACCAGTAACGGATTTCAGGCTGGGCAAAAGCGAGGTTGAGTTTCATGTCATTGGAAAATTCCCAGGCATTATAACCACCGTCCAGAACAAGAGTGAAATTACGCCCTAACGAGAATTCAACCCCGGCATTGGGAGTGGTGGTTCCCCAAAACAGCAGGTTGGTGCGCAGTGTGGTACGCTGGGCCTGCAATCCTGAACAAGAGGATGCCAACAACCAAAGAAGGAGAAGAATGCGTTTCATAAGCGTAAAATAGTAGCATTATCATATTACGGCCCACTGGGGACGTTACTTACCAAGTAACGGCAGACGCACAGCCTCTGCCCAGGAAAAAAGAGTTTTTCCACAGAGTTTTTATGAAGAAAGTACAGGTGACAAAGAAAAGAAGTCAATAAAAGAGTGTTCCATGTTTGAAAAGGCAAAAATGGATAAAGGTTTTGCGTGTTTTTAGTAGAGAAGAACAAACGCAAGATTGTGTTTTGTGTGTATTTTATGTACTTTTTGTTGCTTATTAAATATTTATTTGTGTTTTTTAGAAAAATATCAGATTTATATTTGGATTAATAAAAGAAAAATATAAACTTTGCAAGCAGAAACTTGCCGTTACTTGGTAAGTAATTCTACCGTAACATCATGTTTTATAATAAATAAAGCATCTTCCACTCCTCCCCTCGTGTTTTTTCACAGTAGAAATTAGCTTACGGTTTGCCTTATCCACTTTCTCATTTTCGAAAGGTTTCAGATAAGTTTCCGTCACACGTATCGAAGAGTGCCCCAGTGCCTGGCAAATGATTCCGATGGGCATTCCTATATGATAGGCCAATGTAGCCCATGTATGCCTTGCGGTATATGAGCTGATTTTGATGCCGGGTAATAGTCGTTTAGCCAATACTCTCAACATTTTATTAAAATTCCGCAGAGCTTTCTGATAGCATTCATACAAGGCATCATCTCCTTCCGGCGCAGCATTCAATATCGGGAAGAGGTAGAGGGAAGTCTCATCTTTGTCCTTAAACTCTTTCAGCAAGGGCAGTGCTTCCCGGGGGATACGCAATGTGATCTGTTTGCCCGTCTTGTGGCGACGATACGCTATTTTGCCATCTTTCACGTCCCGCTTGCGCAAATGTGCAAGGTCGATGAACGGCATTCCACGAAACAGGAACATCAGCAGGAAATAGGCCTGCACGCGTTGCAGCTCCTCAGAGAGCACGTCAAGGTCTGCGTGCATCAATCTGCCCATCTGTTCTTCCGTCAGTGCCCGTTTGATCTGTGACTTCACCTTGGTATACACATCATCAAAGAGCCTCGGGTTGTGCTCAGGTGTGCCGGGGGGAGACAGCCGGTTGTACACAGCCTGCAAGGTGCGCATATAGGTAGAAATAGTATTCCAGCTCAGCCGCCTTTGCAACAGCCAATCCTCATACTCTTTCAGCCGCCCGGGAGTAAATACTTCATTCATCGGCATGGCATCGCCGGAAAATGCCGCAAAGGAATGCAATGTACTGGTATATGTATGTACCGCCGGGTGCTTCCTGCCATCCTTCAACTCTTCAATAACCTCTGCCATATACAGCGACAGATTCATCCTCCCTTCATCTTTCTCAATCCTTTCTGTAACTTTCTTAATCTTTTCTGTATTCATAACTCTTATCCTTTAAAGTTGTACACTACAAAATGAGCCCTGAGAACAGGATTCAAAGGCGTAATGTTTATGAATACAAAGTAAAGAAGGAAGAAAAAGCGTGCAACCCTTATGATAAAGGTGCACGCTCAATGTATCTGCTTATAGAGAAAAATTTACTTATAAAACAATATTAGAATTCAGAAAATCTTTATAATCATTCAAATCAAAATAGTATAAACGTGTATGTTCATCATTATCATTGGGTTGCATAGGTGAAAAATTATTCCTCTCATAAAAAGGAATAGCCTTCAGATAAGCATCCACCGTCACAAAACGGCATCCTGTTTTATTTGCATGGAGAAAATACCCCTTTATAAAATCCAGTAAAATCGTACCAATACCACTTCCTGCATAACATTTATCAACAGCAAATCGACATACCTTTACAGCAGGATAACTCTTTATCCGTTTTTCATTAATAAACCTATGTTTACGGAAACGATTAAATTCAGTTTTACTCTCAAAATCTCCTAATGACACCCGATCATTAGCTAAACTAAAATAAGCGATAACTCGATTTTCTATTTTAGCCACATAAGTAACTGCAAGTAGCGCTACTTGATAAAGTTGAGACTCAGATAAAATAAAATCGTTCAAATCGCTGTCACCGCAATTGAACGATTCTATATGTTCAGTCTCTTCTAACTGATTTATACTCAGTTTAGAAAAGTCTATTGATTCACTCATGTTCACTATTTAAAGTTTGTAGCCGCTTTTAACACTAACTCATAATTTCTCTTCACACGCTCACGTTCCTCCTTGGAAACAACGCGCGGTTTCTTCATCCGTTCTTCAAAGCGGCGGGCATCTTCACCAAATAGTGTAGGTGTTTCACGAATAGGTCTTGCCATAATTGCCTTCTTTTAAAAATTTGTATTGCAAAGATACGGCTTTTTTATTTTTCACTAATCACAATTAGTTATATTTCTTTCTAATTTCCAATCATCAAAAGGTTATGCTTGTTACACCAGCTCGTCCGAAGTATCCCCCCTGGGCAACTCACAACAGTTATAGCTCGAAGCCATAATCTCACCATAAACCTGCAGAACGAGTGCTATCAGTAAACACACAACCTCGTATATGAGCCCTGAAAGGGCGTAACCGAGTATTGCGCCCTTTCAAGGCTTAAAAGGAGAGGAATCCGGTACGTAGGGCGATGCCCTACGCCATACAATGACAGCCTTTCAGGCTACTTGCAAAACATGAGTACTTTACGAAAATGTAGTTTATAATGCAGCGATCTCTTCTTCGGAAAGGCCAGTAATTCTATTAATTAGCTCACTATTCAGACCTTCTGCTTTCATTCTACGAGCATTAGTCAAACGTTCTTCTTCACGACCTTCCTCTTTCGCTGCATCCAACACGCACAAATTAGTGCGATACACATTTACACTATTTTCATAGCGTCTCCGCTCCTCTTTACTAAGAGAAGCCACATCGGCAACTTCTTCCAATTTTTCGAAGACTGCCTTGCGGGCCTTAAATGGCATTCGTTTCAGTGTCTCCATATTTTTTAATGTATATATCCAACGTTCAAAATCATTCTCACACGCATCCTCTTCTTTGTTGAAGAGCGGCAGGGCAATAAAAACCTGACGCATCCTATCGGAAAACAGTTCTCCCGTATCACGGTCGGCAAGAATTACATCAGTCCTTAATTTAACACAGTGATCAAATAGAAAGTTCATAAAAAAAACTCCATATACAGCCTTTATATTGAACTTCCATTCATTACCTTTTTCACTCTGCTGCACTATCGCATTGGAAAGGTAATAGAGTGCACGTTCCTTAAAATGCAACTGCGACTTATTCTGCATCTCCACAATAATCTTCTCGCCGGTATCCGTACAGCAATAGATATCATAAATAAGACCTCGCCCTTCGTCATACTTCGGAAGTTGCTCATTGTTCAAGAATGTGAGATCCGTTATCACCCGTTCACCCTTCAGCAAATCATTTAAGAAGTCTATTAATAAGTCCTTAGAAATCTCTTGGCCGAATATTTTCTTAAATCCGTAATCGGTGAACGGATTGATAAATTTTCCCATCTGTTTGTGCAATGTTTCAACAAAGATAAAGAGATTTATCTAACTTATGGCACAAATAGCTTTTTTTTGCATGGATATTTCTATACCAGTTCGTCCGAAGTATACCCCTGTGGCAACTCACGACAGTTATAGCTCGAAGCCATTATCTCACCATAAGCACCTGCAGAACGTAATGCAATCAAATCTCCACGCTTCACCTTATTCAAGTCTATCGCTTTTCCGAAAACATCCGACGATTCACAGATAGGCCCTACTACATCGTACGCCTCAACTGCATCTTCGGAAGTAATATTCTCTATCTTATGGTAAGCCTGATACAACGCAGGACGAATCAAATCCGTCATACCGGCATCAAGGATGGCAAATTTCTTATTGGCTCCCTGTTTTACATAAAGCACCTGCGAGATAAGTGAACCGCACTGCCCCGTTATGGCACGCCCCAGTTCAAAATGGAGCGTTTGATAAGAACGCAGTTTCAAATGTTCGGCATAAGTAGAGAAATAATCTTTGAAATCAGGTATTGCCTGACGGTTGGGATGCTTATAATCAATGCCCAGTCCACCACCTACATTGATATGCTCGATGCGGATGCGATGTGCTTCCAGTTTGTCTTGCAACTCATTCACACGATTGCACAGGGCAACAAAATCACCCATATCCAATATCTGCGAACCAATGTGGAAGTGCAATCCGATGAACTTCACATTCTTCATCTCCAAAGCCACTTCTATCACATGATCCATGTCTTGCATACTAATGCCAAACTTGTTTTCCGCCAGTCCGGTAGTGATATTGGCATGAGTATGAGCTCCTACATTCGGATTGATGCGGAAAGCGACATTAGCCACTTTACCTTTAGCTGCAGCCAGTTCATTGATAATCTCCAACTCGGGAATAGACTCTACATTAAAACAGAAAATATTGTAGTCCAAGCTCAGGTTTATTTCCCAATCAGACTTGCCCACTCCGGCAAAAACAATCTTATTTGTAGGAAAACCAGCCTTGATGGCAGCACGCACTTCTCCCCCACTCACACAATCGGCACCCAGTCCGTTCTCACGGATAATGGTAAGCACCTTCGGATTAGCATTTGCTTTCACAGCATAATGCACCTCAAAATTGCCATATTTAGCGGCTTCTGCACGCACGCAGGAAAGAGTGTCGCGCAACACCTTCGTATCATAATAATAAAAAGGGGTACGCAGCTCACGGAATTTATCTATGGGAAATGTTCCTTTCATACTTCAAAACTTTGTTTATAAAGAAAAGAACGCAAATTACGCGAATTACACAAGGCCTTTTATCAGCGAGTTGTGCAATTTGTGTAGTTTGCGTTCCATATTATTTTATATCTGTACTTTCTTATTTCTCTTATTCTTCGTTGAACAGTGCATCACTAAGCGACTGCAATGCCTTATTCTTGTCGCACTCACGGATAAGGAAAGAAATGTTGTAGTTACTACCACCAAATGAGATCATTCGTACCGGTATGTCGCGCATGGCATCCAGTGCCTTCGCCTCGAAACCGACATTCTCCCATTCCAAATCACCTACCACGCAGACGATACACATATCCTTATCTACTGTAACGGTTCCGTACTTCTTCAGGTCGTCCAAAATCTCGTTGAGGTGCTTCGTATTATCAACAGATACAGATACTCCTACCTCAGAAGTACAAATCATATCGATAGAAGTCTGATAGCTTTCAAAGATTTCGAATACCTTGCGCAAGAAACCGTGAGCAAGCAACATACGGCTGGATTTAATCTTGATAGCCGTAATATTATCTTTTGCTGCAACTGCCTTAATTTTGCCCTTCTCAGTATCATTGGAAATCATAGTACCGGGAGCAGTCGGGTCCATCGTATTCAGCAGACGCACCGGGATATTGGCATACTTGGCAGGCTGTATACAAGTGGGGTGAAGAATCTTCGCACCAAAATAAGCCAGCTCGGCAGCTTCTTCAAAATGAAGATGACGTACAGGAGCAGTCTTATCAACGATACGCGGGTCATTATTGTGCATACCGTCGATATCGGTCCATATCTGGATTTCGGAAGCATTGATAGCTGCACCGATCAGAGAAGCGGTATAGTCGCTTCCACCACGTTGCAGATTGTCTATTTCTCCGTAAGCGTTGCGGCAAATGTATCCTTGTGTGATGTAAATCTCAGCACCGGGATGCAATTCCAACTGCATCTGAAGTTTCTCCTTAATATATACAGGATCGGGCTCCGCATTCTTATCGGTACGCATATATTCCAAAGCCGGAAGCAAAATGGACTTCACACCACACTCTTGCAGGTAATAGTTCATCATGGCAGTAGAGATCAGTTCTCCCTGTGCCAGAACCACTTTCTCCTCAAACAGTGTGAAAAGGTCTTTGGTATAAGAACGGATGTAGTCAAAATGAGATTTAATCAGTTCCTGACCTTTCTGTTTATACTCGGGAGTGGAATACAACTCATTCACATGCTGTTTATATTTAGCCTCCAGCTTGTTAATGATTTCGTTGGCACCCTCCGGATTTTTCTTGTACAGATAGTCCGAAATTTCCACCAATGTATTAGTTGTGCCCGACATAGCCGAGAGTACAACTATCTTCTGTTCACCATCAGTGATCAATTTGGCTACTTCCTTTATCCGCTGTGCAGAACCTACGGAAGTACCTCCAAACTTTAAAACTTTCATTTTCGTTCCTGTATTAAATGATTATATATTATTATTTGTTTCTTCTACAGTCGACATCATACCCGAATACTCGGACGTTACATCTGTTATCTGATGACCTGCACAGCGATATACCTGTCCCGGAAACTCGTGAAGCAGATGGAGGTTGTGCGTAGTCATCAATACCAGCGAGCCACCCGTGCGGCTGATGTTATGTAACAGTCCTACAATAGCACGTCCCGTTTCCGCATCCAGATTACCGGTCGGTTCATCCGCCAGGATAATCTCCGGAGAGTTGAGCATAGCACGGGCAATAACAATGCGTTGCTGTTCGCCTCCCGAAAGTTCGTTAGGGAACTTATATCCCTTATTACCCATCCCTACCTGCATCAGCACTTCAGCGATACGATCTTTTATTTCCGATTTGTTTTTCCAGCCCGTAGCCTTCAATACAAAAGCAAGATTATCGTTCACCGTGCGGTCCGTCAATAGTTGGAAATCCTGAAACACAATGCCCAGCTTACGACGCAACTGCGGAATATGCTTGCGCTTAATGCGGCTCATATCATACCCCAGTACCATTGCTTCGCCGGCAGTGATATCCAGTTCTCCGTAGAGTGTCTTTAGCAAACTGGTCTTACCCGAACCTACCTTACCGATCAGGTACACAAACTCTCCCTTCTGCAGCTCGAGGTTTACCTCATTCAGCACGCACAAGTCCTGTTGGTGTACTTCCACATCTTTATATCGTATCAGCGGTTCAGCCATTCCCGTTTAATTATTAATTTTTAATTATTAATTATTTAGTGTTTCTTCCACGAAGCGCTATGACGTTCCTGCAATTCGCGTGCCAAATCTTCCAGACTGTATCCTTTGGATGTTAGCAGCACGATGAGGTGGTATATCAAATCGGCTCCTTCATAGATCAACCGTTCGTCAGTTCCGTTGCAAGCTTCGATCACTGTTTCCACAGCTTCTTCACCCACTTTCTGTGCCATTTTATTCACACCTGACTCAAACAGACTGGTTGTATAAGAACCTTCCGGCATCTCTTCATGGCGCTTAGTAATAAAATCCTGAAGATGCTTCAGGAACATTACAGGCTGTTCATTCTTCTCACCCCAGCATGTATCCGTGCCTGTATGGCAAACAGGTCCTACAGGGTGTACCTGAATCAGCAATGTATCCTGATCACAGTCTTCCTTGATAGAAACGACATTCAGGAAATTACCACTCTCCTCACCTTTCGTCCAAAGACGGTTCTTGGTGCGGCTGAAAAAAGTCACTTTACCGGTTTCTACCGTTTTGTCGTAAGCTTCTTTATTCATGAAGCCCAACATTAACACCTTAGCGGTGTCTGCGTCTTGTATAATTGCCGGAACAAGTCCGTTCATTTTATCAAAATCCATTTTTATATAATTACGAATTACAATTTACGAATTATAATGCGGTATAAGCATCCTATCATCTTACCATTTTATCATCCCCTTACACCGTTCGCATCGAGATTCCCTGGGCGCAAAGATACGATTTTAAATCGGGAATTTTAATTTCTCCGAAATGAAAAACGCTGGCTGCCAACGCCGCATCTGCTTTTCCTTGCAAAAACACATCACGAAAATGCTCTTTTGCTCCTGCTCCGCCCGATGCAATCACCGGAATAGAGAGGTTATCAGACATTTCAGCAAGCGCTTCATTAGCGTATCCGGTCTTTACGCCATCATGATTCATGCTGGTGAAAAGTATTTCTCCGGCACCACGTTCCTGGGCTTCTTTGGTCCAGGTAAACAGCTCCTTATCTGTTTCTACACGGCCTCCATTCAGATAACACCACCAGCCTTTTTCAGTTTGTTTGGCATCTACCGCCAACACACATACCTGCGAACCGAAGTTCTTAGCTATTTCATCAATCAGTTCAGGACGGCGAATTGCAGAAGAATTGATAGAAATTTTATCTGCACCGGCATTCAGTAGACGGTCTACATCACTCAATTCGTTGATACCGCCACCTACCGTAAACGGAATACTAATATTGGCAGCAATGCGCTTCACCAACTCTGCAAATGTCTTGCGACCTTCAAAACTGGCTGTTATATCCAGAAAAACCAATTCATCAGCACCTTGCTCACTATACGCGCGTGCCAGTTCCACCGGATCGCCCGCTTGACGCAGGTTGACGAAATTGGTTCCTTTCACTGTTTGTCCGTCTTTGATATCGAGACAGGGAATAATTCTTTTCGCTAACACTTCTGTTTTGTTTTAACGATTTATATTCATGAGAATGATTCGTCAATAATCCTGCATCATTCTTTCAATTTCCTTTAAAGTAATACGCCCTTCATACAGAGCCTTACCAAAAATAACAGCCGGTACCCCAGCCGTCTCCAATGCACGTATATCTTCCATACTGCTGACACCGCCACTTGCTATCAGGTAAAGGTCGGGATGTTTTTCCAGCATTGCCTTATACAGTTCAATAGAAGGCCCCTGCAACATACCGTCACAACTAATATCCGTGCAGATTACTTTCTGAATACCTTTCTCTACATATTCTTTCAGGAAAGGGAACAATTCACAAGTACTTTCGTCCTTCCAGCCATTCACAGCTATCTTCCGGTCTTTCACGTCCGCACCAAGAATTATCTTCTCACTGCCGTAAACTTCCAGCCAATGGCAGAACAACTCAGGATTTTTCACCGCAATACTGCCGCCTGTAACCATCTGTGCCCCATTCTCGAAAGCGATCTTCAAATCTTCGTCACTTTTCACACCACCACCGAAATCAACTATCAGGGAAGTCTGTGAGGTGATTCTATTCAAAACATTATAATTGACTACATGATGAGAAGCCGCTCCGTCCAAGTCTACCACATGAAGCCGGCGAATACCATGCGCCTCCATCTCTTTGGCCACTTCTACCGGATTTTCGTTATACACCTTCTTACTGTCATAGTCACCTTGCGAAAGGCGTACACACTTTCCGTCGATAATATCTATTGCAGGAATAAGCTCTATCATATATTCATCTACTTAATTATAATTCTAAAAAATTGCGCAGGATACGTTCTCCCACACCTCCACTCTTCTCCGGATGGAATTGGGTAGCGTAATAATTATCCTTATGCAAGGCAGCGCTAAACGGTTGTATATAGTCCGTCACAGCAGCTGTATATTCATTGACCGGAACGTAGAAGCTATGCACAAAATAGACAAACTCTTCTTTTGTAAAGCCTTTGAATAAGCCACTGTTCGTCTCTGTGAGCGTATTCCAACCCATGTGAGGCACTTTATCCTCATGCTTCTGTGGAACGAAACGCTTCACTTCCGTATCAAAAATACCCAGACAGTCCACATCTCCTCCTTCTTCAGAATGGCGACACATCACTTGCATACCCAGACATATCCCTAAAAGAGGCTGCCTAAGTTCCTTTATCAATGCATCCATGCCACTGGCACGCAGAAACTTCATGGTTGTTTCCGCCTCGCCCACACCTGGAAAGATCACTTTGTCCGCCGCACGCAATTCATCTTTATCCGCCGTTACCACAGCCTCCACGCCCAAACGCTTCAGCGCATAATCCACCGAATAGATATTGCCCGCATTATATTTGATAATCGCTACTTTCATGAATATACCTTAACTAAATATCACTGTTTTATTCTTATATGCCAGTACCTTACGCTCAATATGCTTCTGCACGGCACGCGAGAGAACAATCTTTTCCAGGTCTTTCCCCTTATTTACAAGATCTTCTACAGTATCTTTATGAGTGATACGAACCACATCTTGTTCAATGATCGGTCCTGCATCCAATTCTGTTGTTACATAATGACTGGTAGCACCAATGATCTTCACACCACGCTCAAATGCTGCATGATAAGGTTTTGCTCCCACAAATGCAGGAAGGAAAGAGTGATGAATATTGATAATCCGATTGGGATATGCATCAATCATCCGCTCTGAAATCACCTGCATATAACGCGCCAGTACAATAAAGTTCACCTTATGCTTTGCCAGCAATTCCATTTCTTTTTTCTCCTGTTCTTCTTTTGTCTCCTTTGTAATAGGGAACAAATAGAAAGGTATTCCGAAACGTTCGGCAACATGTTGCAAGTCGGGATGGTTGCTTATAATAAGAGGAATCTCGACATTCCACTCTCCTGCCGTATAGCGTGCCAGTAAATCGAACAGGCAATGTGACATCTTAGACACAAATATTGCCATACGTGGTTTCGTATCCGAGAAATAGAGACGGAAAAACATTTCATATTTCTGTGCGTACAGCGTAGCAAAATAATCTTCAATTTTCTCTTGCGGTATCAGGAAGTTCTTCAATTCCCACTCGATACGCATGAAAAAGATATTCTCCACATGATCGACATATTGGTCCAGATAGATAATATTTCCCTTGTTTACCGTTATAAAGTCTGTCACTTCTGCCAGAATTCCCGGTTTGTCGGGACAGTGAAGTAACAGTTTAGCCGTTTTCATCATCCTAAATTATCGTTTTTATCGTTTTCAAATTACAATTTTCTCGATTTGAGTTTGCAAAAATAACGATTTATTGTAAAATAACGAAGTTTTCGAGCAAGAAGTTTAAATCAAGCAACAGAAAGCTTCGTTTTCATTACAAAACCATCCCAATCCCCTTTCACAAAAAGCTCTGCAAGAACTTATTTTTTTTCATATTCCAATGTTCTCAAAATGAGGATATAAAAGGAAAAGTGATAAAATCAAGCAAAAAAATTTCATCGTAGCTATTGCAGGTTTCAAAGAAATGCCTACCTTTGCAACCGCAATCGAGAGAGAAAGCAATTAAAGAAATGAAATTATGGTGCGTTAGTTCAGTTGGTTAGAATACATGCCTGTCACGCATGGGGTCACGGGTTCGAGTCCCGTACGCACCGCTTAAAGCTCTGAAATCGAATGATTTCAGAGCTTTTTTGTTCAATATACCAGATGTTCCACCTAATAACAATTACATTCCAAACCTTGATGTATCCACCTCTTTCAGATTCTTTTTCTTATACCCTCCAAAGCGATAACTGAGATTCAGAGTAAAAGCCCGCGAATAGAAAGCACTGTTCATATCTAAGTCCTGTCCCTTGAAACGAACTTTTGTCTTAGGCATCCCTGTATTAAGAATATCATTACAACGAGCGGAAAGGCTCATCCTGTCGTTTGCAAAACTCCATTTCAATCCGGCAGTAAGGTTAAAGATAGATTCAATATCGAATGTTCCTTGTATAACCGGTGTTTGTACATTCCCCATCAATTCAAAAGCCAGATTTTTATTCACTTTAAAAGTATTATCCAGCATAGCACTGAACACCCACTTTTTTCGATTGAAAGGTATATCAAAGAAATCATCACAACGTTGCCTCATCTGCATACCGGCTACAGTCAATCGAGAATCCAACCAATTTCCTGTTTTGAAAGGTAATATGATGTTTGCCCCCCACAACTGCATATAGTTCCAGTTTGTATTTTTATAAATTAGCGCCAGTCTGTCGGTAGATTGATAAGGAGTTTGTATAAAGTAATCTGGAGTATGCATAAAGAACAGGTTAAAAATATATTTTTGCTTCAAGATATAACTCCCGTTCAAATTGTAATTAGTCATAGGTTTCAATCCCGGCGTTCCCCACAGTTCAGTGTACCCGTTGAGATAACTAACCGACGATTGCATATCCCAATAGCCCGGATACGTCTTATCTGTAGATAAGGAGAATTGGAATGTATGCTTTGGCGTTTTAAAGTAAGTCAGCGATGCCTGTGGATAAACCGCCCATTTATGATAATTGCCGATAGTATAATATTCTCCCGTAGCCGATACTGAGAACGAAACTCCTGTCTCGTAGTTTTTACTGAGTGACACATAAAAATTAGTAGTCTGTTCTTTCAGATCAGAGTACATATTCTGAGTATGAATATCCCCCACTACCTTATCATAAGTCTGAAAATCACGATCTTTTGCAAACCGATAGGATACCCCATATCCTAAACTCCATCCTTTAGATAATGAATGTTTTTGATCTGCATAAATAGAATAGCGATCTATTCTTTGTCCGCCAACCATTGAAAAACTGCTTTGCCTGCCATCCTGATAGTCGGCATAAAGACTTTGATGATTGTCGGATTTATAATGCGTATAATCACCACCTATTTCAAGTCCAAATCCTGAATGATACTGCAATGTGACATTATTCATCCGCGCATCAAGATATTTATCCACATTACTGGTTTGATAATTCCCTGTCGTTTCGCTGCTATTATGCTGATCGGGGCTATAGCTACCTGTATATATCACATTAATCGTATGATTGTCATTGAAATTATACTCAAACGCAGTTCTGAAATTGTGATTCCAATACTTACTGCGTAATTGCTCATTCTGGCTGATATCGTACCGTTCATTCTTCAGTGCATGCCTGGAATCGAGGTCTATATATTCCATATTCTTCACATCATTCGCTCCATACATCACATCAAAAGCCATTTTGGGTGTCGATAAACGGAAATTCCCTTTCATGCCACCGCTATTAAAATATTGATTCTTATAATCAGCACTTACTTCTCCTTGAAAAGAATAGTCATTCGAGCGTTTTAAAACAACATTGATAACCGCTCCCCGTACATGATATTCAGGGGGTGCACTATACATTACTTCCACTTTCTCCACCCTGTTTACCGGAGTATTACGCAAAAGAGTTTCAAGCTGCCCGACATCCATTGTGGTCGGTTTTCCATTTAGGATTACAGTCAGATTTCCTGCACCGACCAGAGTCAATGCCCCCTTACTTTCTTGCACTCCCGGTAGCCTCATCAATGCTTCATAGGCATTATTCACTACTTGCTTTTCAGATAAAACAACGAGATTATAACCTAAACGTCCATTCTCTACTTTTACAAATGGGCGTTCCGCCTTTACCACCACTTCATCCAAGGCATAATCCTGAGGCTGTAACTGAATAGTCCCAGCATTTTTCCCATTGCCGGTTACTTGCTTCGTATGAAATAAAAGATGTTGGATAATCAAGCGGTATTTTTCTTGTTGGCCATTCAAAGTGAATATACCGTCAGCGTTTGATATCGACGCATCTATATAAATAGAGTCTACCGTTTGCAATACAATGGTTGCCCCCTCTATGGGGCGCTGTTCACTGTCTATTATCTTGCCGCTAATGGTTTGTCCCCATACGACTATTTGAAAACTGCCTACTACAATATAGCTGATTACAGATAAGATTACTTTATTCAATCGCATCATTCTATGTCATTTACAGATACTAATGCCACCATTAGCTCGGATTACAGAAATTTCATGTTTTGATTTCTCTGTTTATAGACGAAGCGAAAAAATCATATTTGGTTTATAAAGAAGAAAAACATTTAATATTCTTAAATATAAGATTCACCCACAACTCTTGATGCATCCGCTAATATACTCTCGCTGCCTTACCAAGTCCATACCAACTCCGTATCAACTCCATACCCGCTCCGTATCAAGTCCGTACCCGCTCCGTATCAAGTCCGTACCCGCTCCGTATCAAGTCCGTACCCGCTCCG
>OLRY01000038.1_pt1 | contig 164896 bp, 169 predicted proteins | sample 1672541 | NCBI WGS metagenome assembly OLRY01 (sample SAMEA3136697, study PRJEB25190) | human gut metagenome | biome: human gut; feature: human-associated habitat; material: faeces | place: Austria | collected 2013 | reverse complement strand
TTAAGATGCGGATGAGCATCTTAAATACAGCGACTACAGAGCAGATGGGATAGGGTATTTTTTCTTTTTTCGTCTACCCTAAATCTACAGATCAGAAATTTCTTTGATACCGCTGATATCCGGATCAATGAGCATGGAGTAATTCGTATGATAAATGACGTATCCTGGTTTTGCCTGAGGCGGTTTCTTTAAGTTTCGTCGTTCGGTGTAATCGACCTCAACCTTCGGAGCATTTTTCCCTTTAGAGTAGTGAGCGGCAAGTCTTGCGGCCTCTTCGTAGGTACGGTCGGGAAGTTCATTTACGGTTCCGAGCTTTACGATGACGTGAGAACCTGCCATTTTCTTAGCATGAAACCACATATCTTTTCCGTTAGCGAATTTAAAAGATAATTCGTCGTTCTGGAAGTTGTTTTTTCCGACATACATATGGAATCCATCAGAAGAAATATAGTGAAGTGGTTTACTTTTTCCCTGACGCTTTTTTTGATTTCTGCCATGACGTTTCATGTAACCGCACTCGATTAATTCTTCTTTGATCATAGCAAGGTCATTTTCATCGCGGGCGATTTCTAAAGCGTTACTTACAGATTCCAAATGTGATAGTTCGGCAAAGGTTTCTTTTGTAAGAGTACTTAATGCTTCATAAGTACGTTTTAACTTTCCATAGCGGTCAAAATATTTTTTGGCATTTTCCATCGCATTTAAGTCGGGGTCAAGTGGGATCGTGATTTCTTTGCCATCATAATAGTTTATACATTTTAATTCTTTTTGATGAGGGGCTGCTTCATAGCCGTAAGTGTGAAGAAGCTCTCCGTATATTTTATATTTTTCTTTTTTGTCTGTATCTTTTAACTGTTTTAGCTGCAGGTCATATTTTTTCGCAGTACGCTCTAACGCATTTTGCACGATATGGCGTAGGTCAACGGACTTTTGGCGGATACGGGTCACAACTTCTTTTTGTGCGTAAAAGGTTTCTAATACTTCAGAGATGGAAGGATATTCTTCCGTAGTTAAATCACTGAACATGGAAAATGTAAACGCACCGAATTCTTTTGGAGCTTTTCCTTCGTAAATAATATTTGGAGAAAAAGCGTGTGTTTCTATCTGGTTTTTCAGACGGACGAGTTCACCGTAAAGGGAACTTTGCTGCACTGGGGTAAGAGAAGCAACAGCAGAATCTCCATCGATGTCGGCGCGGTAGCAGATTTCATTGGCAAGCACAGGACTGATACCGGAAATACTGCCATAGACTGCTTTTTGTACAGAAACTGGTTTGACAAGCAGTGTATTTTCCATCCATTCAACAGATAGATCATTAAGAGAAATCTTACCTTTTCCTGGAGGGGCGATATAAGTTCTTCCTGGTAGAACTTCTCTTACAGAACTTACCTGATTGGAAATATGTTTGATACTGTCGATAATCATGTTTTTTTCATCAATAAAAATAATATTACTGTGTTTTCCCATGATTTCGATAACCATTTTTTTACGGCACGTATCACCAAGTTCATTTAAATGTTCGATCGTGATTTCAACGATTCGTTCCATACCAGGTTGTGTAATTTCGATAATTCTTCCGTTACTGATATATTTTCGAAGCAGCATGCAGAAGTTTGGGGCGGTCATAGGATTTGCCTTTGTCTTTGTAGTAAAATAGATAAGTGGAAGACTTGCTCCAGCAGAAATCAGTAGTCGATAGGTTTCTTTATTATTTTTTACAACAAGAAGCAGTTCGTCCGCTTCCGGCTGATAGATTTTGTAGATGCGTCCGCCAGTAAGCAGGCGGTTCATATCATATACAATATTGGCTATTACAACGCCATCAAAAGCCATAGTAAAATTCCTCCTGAAATAATATTTATACTTTTAAATAATCCATGCAAAAGAAATGTATCTGCTTTGCATGAAAAATATAAAAGTATAGAATGATATTGCAGCAAAAATATCTGAAAAACAGTAGGATTTGCAGCCTTTTCATGATACCATAGATAAGAAGGGAATGTCAAAACGTCAGGCATACTTGCATGGAAAATGAGAATGTGATATGTTGGATAAAAGAACGAAAATATAGAAGGAGGCATATTATGGGAAAAGCAGAAAATGGAGAAATCAGAGAAGTTACAGCAAATATCTGGGAGGACAGAAAGCATCATTTATGGTTCCCGATTAGTTTTACAAAATATACAGTGGGGAATGGAAGATTATATGTAAATAGCGGATTTCTTTCTTCAAGAGAAGATGAGTGTCTGTTATATCGTATTACAGATATTACATTATACCGCAGTCTTCCACAGCGTATTTTTGGAACAGGAACGATTGAGCTTCACACAAAAGACCGTTCCACCCCAGTTATCCGTCTGGAGAATATTGCGAAGTCTGCGCAGGTAAAGAGAGTGCTGAGTGATCTTATTGAGAAGGAAAGAGAAGATAAAAAGGTAGTAGGAAGAGATATGTATGGGGCGGTAAGTCACATTGATCCTGTTGAATTTGATGGAGATGGAGACATGGATGACCATAATTTCAATTAATTTTACAGGAATCAATTAGAAAAAGTTCTGTTCTCTGGTTGACAAAATGGGCGGTCACGAGTATAATCATAAACAGTTTTAATGCGTTACCACTTTATTGTGACAGAGTGTTTAAAGGGCAAGAAGATTGTCACAAAAGAGTCTGTGAATGCAGGCTCTTTCTTTTATTTTTTTATGAGAATAGCTCAGATAATTTTATAAAAGCGGTGAATGAGATTTTAATTTAGGAGGATAACATTAATGAAAGAAAAACTGCTCCACACTCCAGAGGGAGTAAGAGATATTTATAACTCAGAATGTAAGAGAAAGTCAGCGGTGGAGAAGCGGATTCATCATATATTAGAGCTTTACGGTTATCAGGATATTGAGACACCAACATTTGAATTTTTTGATATATTTAACAGTGATACAGGAACTGTAAGTTCTGTAGAAATGTTTAAGTTCTTTGATAGAAATAATAATACGTTAGTGCTTCGCCCGGATATGACGCCTTCCATTGCGAGAAGTGTGGCAAAGTATTATAGTGCCTGTGAATTCCCGCTTCGTCTTTCTTATCGCGGGAATACATTTTTAAATAACAGAAGTTATCAAGGTAAGCTTACTGAGAAGACGGAGATGGGAGCGGAACTTATTAATGATGACAGTCCGGAAGCAGATGCGGAGGGAATCATCATGATGATTGACTGTTTCCTTGCAGCAGGTCTTACGGATTTTCGTATAGATATCGGGCAGGCAGAGTTTTATAAAGGAATTATGGATGCGTTAGAAGCTTCTGAGGAAGTTAAGGAGCAGATTCACGAATATATCGAGAATAAGAATGCTCTTGGAATGGAAATTCTTTTATCGGATTTATCTATGAAAGATTGTTATCGTAACATTCTGCTTGAGTATAATGATTTATATGGTGATGTTACCATGCTTGAAAAGGCAAAGAAGCTTACGATAAATCCTCGTTGTCAGGCGGCAATTGCCAGATTAGAGGAAGTTTATGAAGTGTTAAAGCTTTACGGATATGAGAAATATGTAAGTTTTGATCTTGGCATGGTGAACCATTTTGATTATTATACAGGAATTATTTTCCGGGGATATACTTATGGAACTGGAGATGCGATTGGAAAAGGTGGACGTTATGATAACCTTTTAGCGCAGTTTGGTAAGGAAGCAAGTGCCAGCGGATTTACCATTTTGATTGATGATGTACTATCTGCATTAAGCCGCCAGAATATCAGCATTTCCTTAAAAGAATATGCCTATTCTTTACTTCTTTATAAATCAGAGGACAGACAGAATGCGATTCCGTTAGTTGTAAAGTTAAGAGATGCCGGAGTGCGGACGGAACTCGTTTCCATGACAGAAGGAAAGACGTTAGAAGAATATCTTGCTTTTGGAAAGAATCAGGGAGCAGAAGGAATCCTCTATTTAGATGGGGAGAATGTCACTGTTTATGATATGGCTTCCGGAGAGCAGGAGACAAAGACATTACAGGAATTCAGGGAGGAATATTAAGATGCGCTATTTAACATTTGCTCTGGCAAAGGGAAGACTTGCCAATAAAACAATGGATATGTTTGAAAAACTTGGTATTACCTGTGATTCCATTCGTGATAAAGAGACAAGAAAGCTTATTTTTGTCAATGAAGATTTAAAGCTTAAGTTTTTCTTAGCGAAGGCTTCTGACGTTCCTACTTATGTAGAGTACGGTGCAGCGGATATCGGTATCGTAGGAGAAGATACGATTCTTGAAGAGGGAAGAAACCTTTACGAAGTAATGGATCTTGGCTTTGGAAAGTGTAAGATGTGTGTCTGTGGACCGGAAAGTGCAAGAGAAAAGTTACAGCATGGAGAGCTTATTCGTGTAGCTTCTAAGTATCCAAGCATTGCTAAAGATTATTTTTATAATAAAAAGTTTCAGACCGTAGAGATTATCAAGTTGAATGGTTCGGTTGAGTTAGCTCCGATTGTTGGACTTTCTGAGGTCATTGTCGATATCGTGGAGACTGGTTCTACATTAAGGGCAAACGGGCTTACAGTCTTAGAGGAAATTTGTGATCTTTCTGCCCGTATGGTAGTAAATCAGGTAAGTCTTAAGATGGAACAGGAGAGAATCCGTAAACTGATTTATGACCTGCGTAAACTGAAGCAGCAATAGATGGTTAAAAATAGAAACAAAAATAAATTAGAACATTCCAGAGGAAAAGAAAATGAGAGTTTTAAAGGTAAATAAAGAAAATACAAAAAATATTTTAAGTGATTTATTAAAGAGAAGCCCAAATAACTATGACCAGTATGCCGGAACAGTACAGGGTATTTTAGACGAGATTAAGGAAAAGGGAGATGAAGCTCTTTTTGCTTACACAGAAAAGTTTGATAAATGTAAGCTGACAAAAGATACGCTTCAGGTAACAGAGGAAGAAATCAAGGCAGCATATGAAAAAGTAGATGATTCTTTAGTAGAAGTTATCCGTAAATCTCTTGTGAATATTCGTGAGTATCACGAGAAACAAAAGAGAAATAGTTGGTTTGATGCCAAACCGGATGGTACGATTCTTGGTCAGAAGATGACAGCTTTAGCTTCTGTTGGCGTGTATGTACCGGGTGGAAAGGCAGCATATCCGTCTTCTGTACTTATGAATATTGTACCGGCAAAGGTAGCTGGAGTAGAAAAAATCGTGATGGTTACTCCTCCAAATAAAGATGGAGAAGTAACACCGGCAACATTAGTAGCAGCAAACGAAGCAGGTGCTACTCATATTTATAAAGTTGGTGGAGCGCAGGCAATCGGTGCATTAGCTTATGGAACAGAATCAATTGAAAAAGTTGATAAGATTGTAGGTCCTGGAAACATTTATGTTGCTCTTGCCAAAAAAGCAGTATATGGACATGTAAGTATTGATTCTATTGCAGGACCAAGTGAGATTCTTGTTCTTGCCGATGATACGGCTAATCCGCACTATGTTGCAGCAGATTTACTTTCACAGGCAGAACATGATGAACTTGCCAGCGCGATTTTAGTGACAACAAGTAAAACACTTGGTGAGAAAGTGCAGGAAGAGATTGAAGGTTACTTAAAGAAGTTATCAAGAGCAAAGATTATTGAAAAATCTCTTGAAAACTTTGGCTATATTTTAGAGGCAGAGACATTAGATGAAGCGTTAGAAGTAGTAAATGTGATTGCGTCCGAACATCTTGAAATCGTAACGGCCAATCCATTTGAAGTAATGACTAAAGTAAGAAATGCCGGAGCTATCTTTATCGGAGAGTACAGCTCAGAACCACTTGGTGACTATTTTGCAGGACCAAACCATGTTCTTCCTACAAATGGAACAGCGAAGTTCTTCTCTCCGTTAAATGTCGATGATTTCGTAAAGAAATCAAGTATTATTTATTATTCAAAAGATGCTTTGAAAGCGATTCATAATGATATAGAAACATTTGCAAAAGCGGAAGGATTGACAGCGCATGCAAATTCTATTGCTGTTCGTTTTGAAGAGGAGGAGTAGAGATGCCAGAAAGAAAAGCGCGTGTTGAGAGAAATACCAGTGAGACAAAGATTGTTGTTGAGTTGAATTTAGATGGCAGTGGAAAGTATGACATTGATACAGGAATCGGTTTTTTTGATCATATGTTAAATAGTTTTGCACGTCATGGCTTTTTTGATCTGACCTGCAAAGTAGATGGAGATTTAGAGGTCGATTGTCACCATACGATTGAAGATACAGGTATTGTACTTGGACAGGCAATTCGCGAAGCAGTAGGAGATAAAAAAGGAATTCGACGTTTTGGAAACTTCCTGCTTCCAATGGACGAGACGCTTGTACTTGGTGCGGTAGATTTATCCGGAAGACCATATTGCGTGTGTGATTTGCCATTTACCGTAGAAAAAGTCGGTGGGTTTGATACAGAAATGGTACAGGAATTTTTCTATGCAGTTTCTTACAGTGCAGCAATGAATCTGCATTTAAAATTAATACATGGAAGTAACAATCATCATATTATGGAAGCAGCGTTTAAAGCGTTTGCAAAAGCTTTAGATGAAGCTTCTTCCTATGATCCAAGAATTACAGATGTACTTTCTACGAAAGGAGCACTATAAATGAAAAGCACCATTTCTTTTGACGAATTCAAATTAAACAGTGATGGAATGATTCCGGTTATTACACAGGATTATAAGACAAATGAAGTATTGATGCTTGCCTATATGACAAAAGAATCCTTTGAAAAAACATTGGAAACAGGAAAAATGACTTATTTTAGCCGTAGCCGCCAGGAACTTTGGACGAAAGGAGATACTTCCGGACATTATCAGTATGTGAAGTCTTTAGATATTGACTGTGATAAAGATACGATTTTGGCAAAAGTAGAGCAGATTGGAGCAGCCTGTCATACAGGAAATCGCACCTGTTTCTTTACGAGACTTGCAGAGGAATAAAGACATATTTTATTGATATCTACAGAAAAAAGATAGCTATTATTTGGAATAATTATTGTAAATAAGGAAAAATGAAGAAGGGTGTATATATGAATGATTTACAGGGAAAATATCAGGTACTATTGAATTATTTAAAAGAACTTGGATCGGTTGCGATCGCTTTTTCCGGTGGAGTAGATTCTACTTTTCTTCTGGCAGCGGCAAAGGAAGCATTGGGGGATAATGTGATTGCGTTAACGGCAAAGTCCTGTCTTTTTCCGGAAAGCGAATCCGGGGAAGCAGAAGAATTTTGTAAAAATATTGGCGTAAAACAGATTGTGCTTGATCTTGGAGATACGGAACTTCCATCATTTCAGCATAATCCGCCAAACCGATGTTACATTTGTAAGAAAGGATTATTTCAGAAGTTTTTAGAAAAAGCGAAAGAAAACCAGATGGTCTGCGTAGCAGAAGGTTCTAACATGGACGATCTTGGAGATTACCGTCCAGGAATGCAGGCAATCACCGAACTTGGCATTAAAAGTCCTCTTAGGGCGGCAGAACTTACCAAAGCAGAAATCAGGGAACTTTCCAAACAGATGAATCTTCCAACATGGAGTAAGCCATCATTTGCCTGCTTAGCCTCCCGTTTCGTTTATGGTGAGACAATAACAAAAGAAAAACTTGCCATGGTAGAACGGGCTGAAGACCTTCTTAGAGAACAGGGATTTCGCCAGTTCCGGGTTCGTATTCATGGAACAAATGCCCGTATCGAACTCCTGCCGGAAGATATTCCAAGAATGTTGGATGAGAATATTAGAAAAGAAATCGTAGATAAATTAAAAAGATATGGATTTACTTACATTACACTTGACCTGGAAGGATATCGAACCGGGAGTATGAATGAAGTACTTGTTTAAATGATAATTTAATTCATTAGCAGACAGACGAAAATATAAAAAACCAAATATAGAAAATGTAAAAGTAATCGCGGTGGTTTGAATGCTCAACCGTATCCAAACCTTGCTCCAATATTACATTTTCTATATTGGCTTTTTTCTATTTTCTGTATGTTGGCTGAAGTTGGTGAATTAAATTGGAGGGTGAAGGCTGGGGGATTGGGACAGAAGATTTCTGCTTACTCAGATAAATATTGTCTGTCAGAAGGAGAGATTTATAAGCAGGATTTTTATTCAAAAGATTTCTGTGATAGTAAGAATTTTTGCTGAAAATAGGGCTTTTATACAGTTTACGTCAGGAAAGAGTCTGTTATATAATATGTAATCAACCTGTATTTTATATCTGGTAATAAACTCTTTCGAATACGTAGAAGTCTACTGTCTGAACCCCAGGCTCTCATCACGCTCCGATTTAATTCATCTACTCTAGCCAACACACAGAACCGCGGAAAAATTCAATATAGAAAATGGACTATCGGAGCAGCAAAAATGCGGTTTCCGCATTTTCTGCGTCCGCGACTATTTGTCCATTTTCTATATTGAATTTTTCCGCGGTTCGTTTGTCTGCTAATGAATTAAATTGTTATTTGTGATAGAATATGAAAAATAATGTTGAGGGGTTTATATATATGCTTATCTATTTAATGTCGCTTGATACAGAAGAGGAGAGAATAAAATTCGTTAAAATTTACGATACCTATAGAAATCGAATGCATTATACAGCGAATATGATTTTAAAAGACGAGTTAAATGCAGAAGATATGGTCCATGATACCTTTCTTACTTTGACTGATTATTTAGACAGGATTAACGAGGAAGATCCTGTTGGAACATGGAATTATATCGTCACGATATTAAAAAATAAATGCTACAATTTTATAAAGAAAAATAAGAAGCTAAGTCTGGTAGAAAGTGAGCAGGTATTCGAACAATCCTCAGAGATATGTAATTTGTTAGAAAGTCAGTTAATAAAGGAAGAAGCGGGTGCATTTCTAAACACGTTGATCAGAGGCTTAAAGTATCCATATAAGGAAGTGATATATTTACAGTATTATGATGGATTAAATAGCCGTGAGATTGCAGAAATTTTAGGAATCAGTCCGGCAAATGTAAGAAAAATATCCAGCCGGGCAAGGGGGCAGTTAAGAGAAAAGATGCTAAAAAAAGGATATACTTATGAATATGGATTTTGAACAATTATTGAAGCAGGAAGTGCAGAAAGCCGCCCGGCAGGATTATGAAGAGATAACAGCGAAAGCTCAGGATTATCCATATAAATTTTCTAAAGAATTCAACGAGAAGATGAAGGGGATAATTCGCGAGGAAAAAAAGAAAGCAAAGAAAAAAAGACGAGTGCATATTTTGCTGGTTGCAGCGATTCTTCTGATACTGAATGCCGGCATCGTTCTGGCAAATGATGATTTACGGGAAAAAGTAGGAACACTTATCATTCATTTTTTTGAGGACAACATCTATATCCATGATTCCGGGGAAACAGAGGATTCCGAAAAAACATTTCAACAGCTACAACTGACCTATATACCGGAAGGCTATCATTTATTATATGAAACAGAGAATCCGGTAACGATGTATAATGCCTATTATGAAGGCTCAAACGATAGTTACATTAGTTTTACCCAGGGATTTAAAGAAAATGTAGATGTTCATGTGACGTATGATGGAACAGGAAAAAAGAAGATTCAAGTAAATGGAAAAGATGTTTATATTGTGAAAGACAAAAATATTACTTCCTGCTACTATGAAGACAAAGGCTGTATCATAAGCCTGTCTAGTACAGAAAAAGAGTCGGAATTCATAAAAATACTAAAAAATATAAAATAAAATGTCACACCTGACCTCCTTTGGTTGTGTCTTATGTAGATACAATCGGAGGAGGTTTTTTGGTGAAAAATGGTATATATAGAAATGAATTTGTTTTTCGATAACGATTTTGATGTATATAAAATCGAAAAAGAATTAAATATAAAGCCTTCGGATTGTAAAAGAAGAAATGAAACGAGAATGTCACCATTTGATAAAAATAAGCATTTAGAGGCATACTGGTCATTGGTTACAAACACATTTGAGGAATTAGATATAAAACCAGCAATTGATGATTTATTAAAAATGTTGGAAGGAAAATTGCAGATAATTAAAAAAATATGCGAAGAAAATAATGGAGAAGTTTGCTTTGAGATAGTTTCAATTTTTGAGAGAGATAATTTGCCGGCAATTTATTTTGAGAAAAGATTTCTAAGCATTGTGAACTATTTGGATGCAGTTATTGACATTGATATGTATTTAAATTAAATCTCTAATTTTAATATTGTATATTTGAAAAGGGAGAGAAAAATGAAATGTTATGTAATATATCATATACATATATTTGAAGATGGAAACGAAGATTATAAAATAATAGGGATTTTTTCATCTTATGATGAAGCTTTAGAAGTGAAAGAGAAATATAGTAGTGAGTTGCCCGGATTTAAAGACTTTCCAGAGGAATTTTGTATAGAAGAATTTGAAGTTACAGGATTAGATATGGCTAAGCAAAGAACGGTATACGTTATCTTTACTTATATTTATAAAAATGGAGAGGAAGAAGAACTATCAGTAATTAAAATAGTTAAAAATCAAGAAGAATCTAAAAAATTTATCAAGAAATATAAATCAAAAAATAAAATTAAAAAGAATCAATATTTTGATTATGAAAAGTACAATTTAGATGAAAAATGCTGGCAGGAAGGGTTTATAACATATGAGTGTAAATATGAAGGAAACACCTGATAAGATAAAAAAAGGCAAACTGGAGTTTCAAGTAATATATTCTAGAAAAATTGAGGGATCAGTAGCCGCATTTACCGGAGTTATATTTGCTTTTCAGTATGGTCTTACCAGAGAAACAGTAGCAGAAAATTTTTCAAGGACAGGTATAGATTGGAGCGAATTTATATTATATGTGTCAGTAGGCCTTCTTCTTATTTTCCTATTTTGGAACGATGATTATATTTTATCAACAGAGGGGGTTACATTTCGAAGGGTTATTTTTTATAAAAAACATAAATGGAGTGAATTTCCATATTGTGGAGTTTGTTATGATAACTATAAATATTCGATTGATAAAAATGAGAAATTATTGTATTTTTCTAAGAAACCAGAATCAGATAGGAAATTTGAGGAGAGATATAATACCATAGAGTATACACCTGAGGTAGAAGCGATTTTTCAAATCTATCATCCACAAATGCCAGATCCAGACTGGGAGTTTTGGAAGAACGAACTAAAAGATGCAAAATATGGAAGGGAATAGATGTTAATAATTACAAACGAAAAATTTTGAAATATGATATTGCTCAATCTGTTCCTTTTTTACCCGTAGTATGTGCTTTAAAATTTGCAGAGAATTATTATGTACCAGTGGCAATGATAATAGGTGCAATTGCATTATCATATAGTCCAGTTGTAAAAAAATGGCATAATAAAGTAAAGGAACTTACAAGAGAATATCAGAGAGCTGCATTATGTCAATTAGTTAATGAAAGACAAGAAGGTAGTTTACAAGATGACAGATGATAATATTATAATAAAAAGAATATGGCATGATAAAGAAGATATACGTGTATGTCTTTGGAAAGAATGTGAATAGAGAGCAGGTGATAATAATGTTATCTTTAGAGGGGATATTCTATGAAATAGAAGAAAATGAGATATGGTCGTTTAATTACAATATAATGGAGGGAGTAATATCTTTATCGTTAGTTAATCCTTATACAGCCCAAAGACACGAAATGAAAATAGAAAAAATATATAATATTTTCTTTGTGCATAGTACAAATAAAAAAGAAAAAGAAAGTCCAGAGTATTATCCTTTCGTGGAGATGTCATACATTGGAGCGGACAAAATCGAATTTCCAATGAAAAAAATTAGATTATTAAATGGCTATAATCTGGAATTTAATTTATGTATTGAACTTTATGCAGACAAGATGTTTATAAATGCTGAGGATATAGTAATTGATGGTGAAAAATATGAACTTCCATAAGGAGAAGGATTTTGATGGAAAAAATATCAGAAAGGGAATTTCATTATATAAAAAGACTGAGTGAAAACTATGTAGGACTTACAGCAGAAAAAACGATAAAGGTTGTATCGTGTGACACTGGAGAAGAAGTATTTGTGTCTGATAAATTATCGAATATGTGTGGAGCTACATATAATGAGAAAACAAAGAAATTGCTGGCTTATAACACATCAGGATATGCATATTTATATCAGTTATCTGATGGAAAACGCCTTTTACCTAAAATATATTTGAAAGAGCCAGATGTATGGCCGGAGCAGATTATATGGGAAGAGGATTTTTGCTGGTATCCATCTTATAGGAAAGGAATATATCGATTAAATACACGAACGGGAGAAGTAGAACTTGTAGTAAAGATAAAAGGTGAGAATGTCACGCATATCATACAAGATAAAAATAATATGCTTGTATTTACAAGACCCAAAACAAAGAATATATATGAGCCACGAGAAAAAGTGATAAAATATAGCTATCGAATTGAAAAAGATGGAGAGCTTAAATATCAATATAGGAAACAGGAAGAAGATTATTGTAATATCTGCTTTATTATAGAGGATGTAGACAGAAGAAAGATTATTGTGGCAACATCAAAGGAAAAAAGAATAGAAGGAGATACTCTCTTATATTGTTCCGATGGACATTTACTGAATATTCCTGTAAATAGCAGATGGAAACAAGGTGAATGGTGGTATAATCGTGAACTTCAGATTTCCGTACAAGACAACCGAATGATTTATGTAGACGAGCATGGTTATTTATGCATTACAGAATTATATACTGAGAAGATAGTGAAAAGAGAGAGGGCGGGTAAATATATTTATGATATTCTTTATATTCCGGCAAAAGGAGTTTTCATATTGGCTGATGATGGAGTTTATGAAGTGATAGGGATATAGGTAAATTATGGAACATATATGGACAATCGAAAATTGGGAAAAAAATATTAATTTGCACGAACAGGGACACCGGACAAGTTTGAGAATCAGGTTTGATAAGGATATAGATAGTGAAGTTCGAAGATCATGCAAAGAATTTGTTTCTTTTCTAAGAAAAGAATATTTTTTCCCACTTAGAGTAGTTGTTTATGTAAAAAATGTTAAGAAGCTTATTGCAATAGATGGGGACAAGGTATATGGGACATTTTGGAGCATGAACGATGATTACAGTGTAGAACCCCACATACGAGTAGCGGCCGGAGATTACAATGATTTATGTAATAAATGGGGAAAAGACAGTGCATTGACAGCCATTTTGTTAACTATCGCACACGAATTGACTCATTATTTCCAATGGATAAATGCATTAAAGTTGACTCCGATCGGTCAGGAACGTCAGGCAACAAAATATGCGAGATATATATTGGATGAATATGCGGAAACAAGGGAACATCCATAAAACGACTATAAATTATTTGATTTAATGGTTGAATCGTAATTTTTATGCTGGACAATATTATAAAATATGTAAATTAATGAGATTTCTTTAGAAAAAGCATCAAATTCCATTATTTTTCTGTAGGGAATAATAAGGTATCTTATAATGCATATACCCCCCCCCAATATTAGTAAACTTATTTTGTGGGATTCTCATTCTACTGCGTATATATAGATAGGAACGTTGATAGTTTCAATAAAAAGTGTTGTAGAAAGGATGAGTAAAATGATAAGAAATTTTATGAATTGGGATTTAAGAAATGATGGAAAAAACGTACAGGATGTAAGAGGTAAAATTAACAAATCAATTGTTAATGTATTTTCTTTATTTATGACAATAATGTTGCTTAGTATGGCTGCACCAGCAGGAAATTTGCAGGCGGCTAGTACTCAGCGTAGGCAGGTTCAGGTAGCAAAAACAGGGTCTCAAAAAGCTTCTTCAAAAGCGATATCTGCAGTTATGATGAATGCGTACAAAAAATATTTAAGGAAAAATGTAAGAAGTAAAAAATATTATGCTATTGTAAATATTGGGGATAATAATGCACCAGTACTTTTAATAGGTACGCAAGGAGCAGGAAGAGATAAAACAGGACGACATTATACCGGATGCAAAATTTATTATTATAAAAAAGATAAAGTTGTGAAGATGGATACATTTAAAGACGGAGGCAGATGGCTTTTGATATCAAAAAGAGATGGACAGAATTATCTTACAAATGGTGGTTCAGATTTTTCTGTACAAATTTGTATTAAAAATGGAAATATATACAGATATCAGTACTACAACAATCATAATTGGATGAAGAATTATGAAAATAAATGGGCAGCATCTATTGTAAAAAAGAACGGCAAAGTTATCAAAAATATAGGATATTTAGATGGAAAATTATATAGAAAATATACAAGTTATTATACCTATTTAAAAAAGTCAGAAGTCATCTTTATAAGGAATGCAAAATAACTCTCTAGAATGTGTTTGAATAAATCGGATTTTTGCAACCGGAGTCTTTTTCTTTCGGCATATATAATAAATAAAAATATGCATGAGAAACAGATGTCACTGGTGCTGTACCTTAAAAAGATATATAATAATCATAGAATTATGCTCTTCCTAAAATCAGGAAGAGAATCTAAAAGTTATAATTTACTGATCTAAAGATTCCGAAAGATTATTCACAGGTAAATGGAGGAATGGAGAATGAGTAAAAGATATAGTTACATCGCGATAATTTTAAGATTATAACCTTACCGCACTTGCATATACTTCGGACGGGGATATATACCATATCAAGGCAGGAATAGGCAAATATTCTGAGGATGATATTGCCATAGAGGGGGCTTGTTATGAAGGAACAGAAGAGATAACACAACTATTAGAGAAACATGATTAATATTATATAAAAATTTATCGTACTTACTCTGCTAGTTATTACTTATATATTTACAGCACGAAAGGAGTTATAGATATTATGTCTCAGGAAATATTTCACATTGTATGGCAAAGTTTAAATATATTATTAATAATAATTTGGACTTATCTATTAATTCGTATAATTAAATATTTTAAAAACAAATAGCTCTTATTGTTATAATATTCTATGTAGAAGGAGAAAGCTGGATTATGAAATGCGGATACTGTAAAAATGAGATGATAAAAGGGGTTATTCCGACGCCCGCGATAGAATGGCACCCAGACAATAGGACAAGTAAATTGTCGTATGACAATGATAAGAAACAAGGATTTCGAATTGGAAGACACAGCTTTTTTGATATGAAAGAACAGGAAGCCTGATATTGCCCAGTATGCGATAAGCTTGTGATTGATTGCAAAAAGGATAAATACGAAATGCATCTGATAATAAAAACTTTCGAGTAAGCAGAAGATTACAGTCTGAATCCCTAGAGCGTGTTTGAAAAACCATTCCTACAACCTGCACGCCCCAATTTGCGGTATATTTTGCCTTCATTCAGTTGACGTAGCCCGCTACGCCGCCCTCATTCAGGCGAAATCTCCCACAAATTGTAACGCACATCTTGCAGAAAGCATTTTTCAAACACGCTCTAGGTCTCCACCACCTCCAATTTCACTCACAATTCCAGCCAACATGCAGAACCTGCGAAGCAGGATAGTATAGAAAATGCGACTCGGAGCGCGTGAAAATGCCGACCAAGGCATTTTACTCGCAGCGACTACTGAGCATTTTCTATACTATCCTGCTTCGCAGGTTCGTCTGTTAGATAATGAATGAAATTGTTAAAAAAAGGTTTACACTTTTTTATCAAATATGGTATACTAATTTCATGTAACTGCAAACTATTTTCAGTATGAGAAGGAGGATCCGATTATGTCGGCTGTATTAGGTGCATTTGTTCAATATATTATAACGTTTATTTTGCTGGTAGCAGCCGCGGCCGGGGGTATTTTTTGTGGGAAGAAGTTAAGAACGAAGAAGAACATGGAAAGCAACACGGCTGGTACTGGAAATACATCAGGTAAATAATAATATAACGATATATTTCGGGGTGCTGACGGAGAACGGATTGTTTTCTGCCAGCACCCTTTCATGTCGGTATATCCGGCATTAATATATGCGATACTACAGGAGGACAGAATTTTGAAAAAGTATGGAGTAAACGAACTTCGAAGAATGTATCTGGAGTTTTTTGAGAGCAAGGGACATCTTGCAATGAAGAGTTTCTCACTGGTTCCACATAATGATAACAGTTTATTACTGATCAATGCAGGTATGGCACCATTGAAACCTTATTTTACAGGGCAGGAGATACCACCAAGAAAGAGAGTAACAACCTGTCAGAAGTGTATTCGTACCGGTGATATTGAAAACGTTGGTAAGACAGACCGTCATGGTACATTTTTTGAAATGCTTGGTAACTTCTCTTTTGGAGATTATTTTAAACACGAAGCAATCGCATGGTCATGGGAGTTCCTTACAGAAGTTGTAGGGCTTGATGCAGACAGATTATATCCATCTGTATACTTAGAAGACGATGAGGCGTTTGCTATCTGGAGAGATGAGATTGGAATTGCTCCGGAACGCATTTTTAAGTTTGGAAAGGAAGATAACTTCTGGGAGCATGGTGCTGGTCCTTGCGGTCCTTGTTCCGAGATTTACTATGACCGCGGAGAAAAATACGGCTGTGGTAAGCCAGGTTGTACCGTAGGTTGTGACTGTGACCGTTACATGGAAGTATGGAACAACGTATTTACTCAGTTTGAGAATGACGGACATAATAACTATACAACATTAAAACAGAAAAATATTGATACCGGTATGGGATTAGAGCGTCTTGCTGTTATCGTTCAGGATGTAGGATCTATCTTTGATGTAGATACGATTCGTTCCCTTCGTGATAAGATTTGTGAAGTAGCAAAGAAAACTTACAAAGAAAATGAGCAGGATGATATTTCTATCCGTCTGATCACAGACCATATCCGTTCCGCTACATTTATGATTTCTGACGGTATCATGCCAAGTAATGAAGGCCGTGGATACGTTCTTCGCCGTATTATCAGAAGAGCAGCCCGTCACGGACGTTTACTCGGAATCGAAGGCAAGTTCTTAGCAGAGCTTAGCAAGACAGTTATCGAAGGTTCTAAAGATGGTTATCCAGAATTAGAAGAAAAGAAAGATTTCATTTACAATGTTATCATTCAGGAGGAAGGCAAGTTTAACAAGACAATCGATCAGGGTCTTGCAATCCTTTCTGATTTAGAAGAATCCATGAAGGAAAAAGGTGTAAAAGAACTTGATGGTGAAGATGCCTTCAAACTTTATGATACGTATGGATTCCCATTAGATCTTACAAAAGAAATTCTTGAGGAAAAGGGTTACACTGTAAATGAAGAAGCATTCCAGACTTGCATGAATGAGCAGAAAGAAAAAGCAAGAAATGCAAGAAAGACAACAAACTATATGGGTGCGGATGTTACTGTTTACGAATCAATTGATCCATCTGTAACAAGTACTTTCGTTGGATATGATACACAGGAATGTGATTCTAAGATTACGGTTATGACAACAGATACAGAGCTTACAGAAGCTTTAACTGATGGACAGGCTGGAACAATCTTTGTAGATGAGACACCATTTTACGCTACAGGCGGCGGACAGCATGCCGACAGTGGTGTAATTACATGTAAAGATGGTGAATTTGTTGTAGAAGATGTTGTGAAGATGCTCGGTGGTAAGATCGGACATATCGGACATGTCACAAAAGGAATGTTTAAAGTTGGTGATACGGTAACTTTATCTGTAAATAAAGCACAGAGAGCAGACACAGCAAAAGGACATAGTGCAACACATCTTCTTCAGAAATCTTTACGTACCGTTCTTGGAAATCATGTAGAACAGTCCGGTTCTTATGTTGATAAAGACCGTCTTCGTTTTGACTTCTCTCACTTCCAGGCATTAACAGCAGAGGAAATCGCTGAAGTAGAGAAGATGGTAAATGATAAAATTGCGGAAGATATCGCTGTAAACACAGAGATTATGAGTGTTGATGAAGCAAAGAAGACTGGTGCAATGGCGTTATTTGGAGAAAAATATGGTGACAAAGTACGAGTTGTTACAATGGGAGACTTCTCCAAAGAATTTTGTGCAGGTACACATGTACCACACACAGGAGTAATCAAAGCATTTAAGATTATTTCTGAGACAGGTGTTGCAGCAGGAGTAAGACGTATCGAGGCATTAACCGGAGACGGTGTAATGAAATATTACCTTGATGAAGAAAAAACACTTCATGAAGCAGCAAAAGCAGCAAAGGCAGAGCCTCATAAATTAGCAGAAAAGATTCAGTCCATGCTTGACGAGATCAAAGCACTTACTGCAGAGAATGAAAAGTTAAAAGATCAGATTGCAAAGAGTGAAGTTGCAGATGTAATGGATCAGGTAGTGGAAGCAGGCGATTACAAAGTACTTCCAGTATCCGTAAAAAACGTTGATATGAATGCTCTGCGTACTTTAGGTGATGACCTTAAAGATAAGATTGGAAGCGGTGTTATTATCCTTGCTTCCGATATGGGCGGAAAAGTTAACTTAATCGTAACTGCAACAGATGATGCTGTAAAAGCAGGTGCACATGCAGGAAAGATCATCAAAGAGGCAGCAGCCTTAGTAGGTGGCGGTGGTGGTGGACGTCCAAATATGGCTCAGGCCGGTGGAAAGAATCCAGCAGGAATCAAAGCTGCATTAGAAAAAGCAGTGGAAATCGCAAAAGAACAATTATAAAACTTAATTTGTAGATTTCGTATAGACAAAAAAAGAAAAAATACCATATCCCATCTGCTCTGTAGTCGCTGTGTTTAAGATGCTTATTCGCATCTTAAATACACTCCCAAGCCGCATCTGGGATGAATTCTTTTTTTCTTTTTTCGTCTACACCAAATCTACAAATTCCTATTTTCCTCTTGCATAATATCAAAGGTTAATGTATAATAAAAATAGTAAATTTATGGAATTTAAGAAAGAATAATTACAAAAACAAGGAGGTATTATTGGACGCATCGATCAAAGAATCAGTGAAAGCGTCAGATAAAGAAGCGCAGTATGATGAGAAAGCCAAGAAGCTTTTAGGACATAAAATCATATTGGCGTACATATTAGTAAATACTGTAGAAGAATTTCAGGGAATGAATCCAGAAGATGTGGTAAAATATATAGAAGGAGAACCGTATATCAGTACAGTTCCACTTGACCCCGGAATGACAAATACCAAAGAAAGAAAAGAAGGCTCCATAAAGGAAACAGAAACACCAGAGCAGGTTATCGGATTAAATACAGAAAACAGCGAGATTAATGAGGGAATGATACGCTTTGACATTGTATTTTATGTTCGTATGAAAGATGGGTTAACCCAGATTATCGTCAATATAGAAGCACAGAAAGAAGAACCGGGTAAGTACTATATATTAAACAGAGCTATTTTCTATATAGGTAGAATAGTATCATCCCAAAAGGGAAGAGATTTTGTAAAATCAGAATATAATAAGATGAAGAGAGTCTATTCCATCTGGATCTGTATGAACATGAAGGAAAATAGTCTGACTCAGATTTATTTGGCGAAAAAGGATATTATAGGATTGCATGATTGGAAAGGTGATTTGGAGCTTCTGAATATTATAATGATAGGAATAGCAGAAAACTTACCAGAAAAAGAAGAAAACTATGAATTACATCGTTTATTATCAGCATTGTTATCCTCCAGTTTAGAGGCAGAAGAAAAATTAGACATAATAGAAAAAGAATACGATATTCCAATAGAAGATGATATAAGAGAGGAAGTGGAAGAGATGTGTAACTTAAGTCAGGGAATCAAGGAAAAAGCATTTGAAGGTGGATACTTGATGGGACAGGAGGAAGGACGAGAAAGTGGCTATGCAGAGGCAGTTTGCCTGATGTATGAATCTGGTCTTTCTATAGAGCAGATAGCTGGAATTATAAAAATGAGTACGGATAAAGTGGAAGAATTGGTAAATACTGATCTGATGGGCTAAAGAAACGAAAACTTCGGAAAAGTGAGTCCGAAGTTTTCAGAGTCAAAATTCCACAGCACAAAGTCACAAAATGCAATACTTGTAAAAATTCTCTTTTCTTTACCGTAGTTTCCTTGCAATTCAGCGGGAAGCTCTATTACAGTGGATATCTAACCGCACCCCGCAACTCAGTTAAAAAATAAGGGATTGTCCAGAAAACTACGGTTTTTATTCAGATAAAATCTCCAGAAAGAAGCGAATTCCTGTTGAATTGCATTCAAATTCCAAGTATATCCAACAATTTGAATGTCAACCCTTTAGAAATTAATTCCCCGGAAAGTCATAACCTTCTGGAGAACTCCATTCTCGCCAGACTGTAGATTTAGATAGCCAGAAAAAAGAAAAAAATAAGATATTCCAGATGAGGCTTGGGAGCGTGTTTAAGATGCGGACGAGCATCTTAAACACAGCGACTACAGAGCAGATGGGATATCTTATTTTTTTCTTTTTTCGTCTACACGAAATCTACAAATCAGTATTTTTTTGTGGGAGTTCCAGGTAATTGAGGATTCCTACATAGATTCCATATGCAAATTGATATGGGTTATCAATCATTCGCTGATTATCTTCGTAGTTAGTTATGTATCCGAGTTCCACAAGAACCGCCGGCATTTTTGTATTTTTTAAGACATAGAGAGAAGGTCTGGTGAATACACCATTATATTTTGTGCTTGTTCTTCGCACAATTTCGGATACAATGTTTTGGGCGAGATACCATGCGGCAGAATTAGCAGAAGAAACGTAAGCTTCGGTGCCGTTAATATCTGGGTTTTCGCTGGCATTTGCATGAATACTGATAAAGTAATCTGCTTTCCAGGTGTTTGCCTGTGTCACCCGTTCTTTTAAGCTGCTTGTATTGCTGTAACCTAAGGTGGTCTGTGGTGTTGGACGGGAAAGGCGGGCTGTAAAACGATAGTCTTCTGATAAAATATCAAAAAGAAAGTGCCCCACCTGGTAGGTGATATCCTGTTCTCGTATTCCAAAACCTTCTGCGCCTGCATTGATTCCCTCCGGATTATGTCCTTGATCGATATAAATTTTGATTGCCAAATGATTTCTCCATTTTTCTTTTAATATATTCCTGAGTAAGCCGAAAAATTCCTCTGTAAGAAATTCTGCGCTATAAAAAAGAATGGATTTATGGTATAGTAAGGGAAATACAGAGTAGGAGTATTATATTTATGAGTAATCAGGAAGATAAATTTGATTTTTCGGATTTTGAAGATCTGGGAAGTAAGATTCAAAAAACAATTGATACGGCAACTGCAGAAGTTTTAAAACAGGCAGGTAATGTAAAGGAGGAGGCTTTAAAGCAGGTAGATAAGGCAAAGGAAGAAGCATCCAGGCAGATGGATAAAGCCAGAGAAAGTGCAACAAGACAGTTTGATAAAGCAAAAGAGGGTGCAGCAAGACAGTTTGACAGATTTTATGGAGGTCAGAATGAACAGGCATATGTAGATGTGGGGCATGGAAGAAGAGTCATATCAGGAAAGCTCAGGAAGAATCCGGGACTTTATAGTGGACCAGCAGAGATTGCGATAGGAGTGGCAGGGCTTGCAGGTTTTGGAGGAGCCGGTATTGGGCTGGGAGTTACGACCCTTGTAGGTGCGATGGCGACGAATCTGGCGATTGCTTCGGCAGCGATTTTTGTTCCATTTGCGGTAATAAGTGCGGTACTGTTTGGAAAAGGTATCTTTAGCAGCAGCAGAGCCAGAAGAGTGAAACAGTATTCTCAAATCTGGATGGGAAAGCAGTATGTTATGATTGATGATATTGAGAGTAAGGTACGCTGGAACAGAAAGAAGATAATGAAGGATATTCATTATCTGACAAAGAAAGATCTGATTATCGGAGCACAGTTAGATGAAGGGGAAACTTGTTTGCTGCTTACGGATGAATCGAAAAGCCAATACGAGAATGCTATGAATGCGAAGAGAGTCAGAGAAGAGGAAGAGGAAAGAAAAAGAGCGTTAGAAGAGGCGATGGAGAATGCTTCTTTTGAGCAAAAAGAGATTTATAGAATAAAGAAAGAGGGACAGGATTATTTAAAGCAATTGGCAGATATCAAAGCGCAAATAAAATCTCTGGATGTAGCAGCAAAGATTTCGCATATGGAAGTTCTTGCGGCAAGGATTTTTGTCTGTGCTTCTGAACATCCAGAAAGCATTTCGCGGACAGATAAGTTGTTTAAATATTATTTTCCATCGGTGATGAAGCTTCTTAATGTGTATGAAGATATGGAAAAACAGCCGATACAAGGAGAGAATATTCAGAAATCAAAAAGAGAGATAGAAGAATCTTTAGATACGATAAATCAGGCTTTGGAAAAGTTATTTGACGAAATGTTTCAAAATGTAGCAATGGATATTTCATCAGATATTCAGGTTTTAGAAGTAATGCTTAAGCAGGATGGATTAACTGAAGATGAACTGCATGCAGATAAGACAGAACCGATGTTAAAATTTTAAAAATTTTCAGAAAGGAAAAGCCGTTTATGTTTAGCGGCAGGAGGAGCAGGATATGGGCATGGAGATGAGCAGTATTGAAGAAATGTTAAAAGAAGGAGCTACTCTTACATTAGAGCCGGAGACAGCACCAGAACTTCCGGTGGAGGAGGCAAAGCCGATTCCTAAGGTGTATGAGGAGGAACAGTATCTTACTGATGACGAGAAAAAACAGGTAGAGTCTTTTGTAAAGCAGATTCGATTAGATGATTCGAATGCTATTTTACAGTATGGCTCAGGTACACAGAAAAAAATGTCAGCATTTTCAGAAGGAACGCTTGAAAAAGTTCGTTCTAAAGATCTTGGAGAAGTTGGAGAACTATTAAACGGTGTAGTTGTAGAGCTTAAAGGTTTTGATGAAGAAGAGGAAAAGGGAATTAAGGGATTTTTTAAGAAAAAGATTTCCAAGGCTCAGACATTGAAACTTCGTTACAGCAAGATAGAAGGTAATATCGATGAGATTTGTGAGAAGCTGGAAGGGCATCAGGTGCAGCTTTTAAAAGATAGCGCAATGCTTGATCAGTTATATGAATTAAATAAAGTATATTTTCGTGAACTGACAATGTATATTCTTGCAGGAAAGAAGAAACTTGAAGAGGAAGAAAATGAGGTCATTCCTGCATTAAGAAAAAAAGCAGAGTTAAGTGGAAGGCAGGAAGATGCACAGGAGGTTAATGACCGCGAAGCATTGTGCAACCGTTTTGATAAAAAGATTCATGATCTGGAGCTTACAAGAATGGTATCTTTACAGATGGCACCGCAGATTCGTATGGTACAGTCAAGTGATGTGGAAATGTCAGAAAAGATACAGTCTACTTTGGTGAATACGATTCCTCTCTGGAAGAGTCAGATGATTATCGCTCTTGGAGTAGAACATTCCAGAGCGGCAGCAGAAGCACAGCGTAAAGTGTCTGATCTTACAAATGATCTTTTGAAGAAGAATGCAGAGAAGTTGAAAGTAGCTACTGTTGAGACGGCTAAAGAAAGTGAGAGAGGTATCGTTGATATGGAAACACTCGTGGCAACGAATGAAAGCCTTATGAGTACGATTGACGAGGTAATGCATATCCAGCAGGAGGGACGCCAAAAAAGAAGAGAGGCAGAAAGTAAACTTATGCAGCTTGAGGATGAATTGAAAAATAAAATGCTTAATCCGAGAGGGTAATTTGTTTGGATTATGTCCAAAAGGTCATGATTTATTTTTTGCCATACAGTAAAATGCGAATATTTTAATAATAAATGTATTCTTTTCTTGTTGTATATTACGGTTTTATTAAAAAATATTGCAAAAGTCACATTTTAGACACATTCAGCGTTTATAATGAGCCTCAGTTAAAGTAATGCGTGATTATAAATATGGAGGTCAAAACATGCTGAACAAGATGAAACGTGTCGCAGCCGGTTTACTTACCGCTGTTTTTCTTTTAAATATATCTGCTGTACCGGGAGTGAATAATGTGACACAGGTTGAGGCGGCAAGCCTTGTGAAAAAGGGAAAGGTAAATACTAAAAAGTTAAATATTCGTGTAAAGAAGAGCATGAAGTCAAAACGAATTACTGTTTTACATAAAGGAGATAGAGTAAAGCTTCTTTCTAACAATTCCAAGTGGGTTGCAGTAGAAGTGAATGGTCGTGTTGGTTATACACAGGGCAGATACATTTCTGTAAAGAATGGTGGAACTGCCTCAGATACTACAGTAACTAAGGGAGAGAGTGTTGTTAATTATGCACTGAAGTTCGTCGGTAATCCATACAGATGGGGCGGAACAAGTCTTACTCGTGGCGCTGACTGCTCTGGATTCGTTATGAGTGTTTACAGACATTTTGGAAAGTCTCTTCCACATTCTTCTTATGCACAGAGACGTGTAGGAAGAAGAGTAGGAAGTTTAAGTAAAGCAAAACCGGGAGATATCATTTGCTACAGTGGTCATGTAGCAATCTACATGGGTAATAATAAAGTTGTCCATGCAAGTAATCCAAGAGATGGTATTAAGATTACAAAAGGTGCAGCTTACCGTTCTATCGTAACAATTCGAAGAGTATTTTAATCTTCATACATAAACTGATTAGAAGGTTCCGTCACAGTAACGGTCTAACGACCGTAACTGCGACGGACTTTTTTTGCGCATTTTCAGCAGAATCTGCTTGCTTTGCCACAGACAGGGGAAACAAAAACAGCTTTTGGCAGCGATTCCATGCAATGCATGAATCCCTGCCATAGGGTAGGGCTGTTTTGGTGCGACAGCCCCTTTGTACATCATAAAATTTATTCGTAAATATCTATGTAACTTTTTGGATTGTAGAAAGCTTCTTCATTACATCGATAAATCCGCCGCTCCTTATCAAAGGAATCAGGAATATCTCCTTTGAATAAACCATCCCGGAAAGGAATTTCCTGGAAGAATATAGTGTCCGGGCGGGATTTGCCGTTATCGCCTAGTACATAACGAATGCGTTCAATATCGCCATCAAACCATTTTTCTAAAAGCGGAATAAGCTGTTCTCTAAATATCCGGCAAAGAGAGATAAAGGAGTCTTTATCCGGAGATTGAAGGAAAAAGCCTTCTCCTAATTGGTAGTCTGCACCTAAAAAATAGGAAAGACGCATATTAAGTGTTGTCATAAGGCGCTGAAGGGATATTCCTTCAATACGCATGCCATGAAGAATTTCCGGTTCTGGTGATACAGGACGGATAAAGAAGTCGTGATCAATTGCGCCGGTAATTGTATCTTCACATACAATAGAGTCACAGGTGGCTACAATGTAAAGGTTAGAAGGAAGACGAAACTTTTCTTTGGAAAGAGGCAAAGTTACAGCTGTTTCACTACTGGTTCCTTCCCGGCGGTTTTCGCGTAAGAGAACGGCAGTTTCTCTGAAAAGATGCATCCAGTTTAAGTCCACTTCTTCCATCATAATAACATATCGCCCGTCAGCACACTGGTTAGCAAATTTTTTGAAGATACCGTCTTCTGTAAATGGACCACATTTTCGTTCAATGAAGCCATCATAGCCATCACTGTTGATATCTGGATAAGAAATATGTAAAATGCGGCCTTCATCAACATATTGCTGATAATGTTCGAGTACGTCAGGAACAGGCTCAATATTCATCATATTAGAATCTTTTCCCTCAATGATACCTACAGCAGTCATAATTGCCTGATGGAACTTTCCGGTTTTTACAGGCCCCTTAATTAAGGTGTTTTTTGGATAAAGGCGGAAGCTTTGATCTTTTCGGTCCGGATGTGTGGAAGCAATCGCGTTGTCCGGATAAGGCCAGACAGACTCAGGAGTGATAGAAACAGATGCAGCGATGGGAATTCCGGCACCCGTAGAACTTCCAGAAGACGTAGAAGATGCAGAGGCATTACTGTTTCTATTGTCAGTTATTCGGTTGGTTCCGGCGCCTGTAACAGAGGCAGTGCCAGTAGAGTAATTGCCGGTTTTTCTTGCAGGAACTTCATCATCGTCGGCTTCCAAAGCGGCCTTATTTACGAAAGAAGAAACTTCATCTTCGTGATCAGAGCTAATGTCAGAAGAAATACCCTGAGTGGATTCGTTCTCGTAAGTTCTCTCATCGGAAGAAGAGGTTGTTCCGTAGCCCTGTATTGCTTTGGTGATAAAATCGGTGGAGGCAGGTGTTCCGCCCTCTTTATAAATAACTTGTGGTCCTGGAACATCGGAGGCAGGACGATAGGTTAGCTTTGAACCAAGTGCGGCAGCAAGAGGATCTTCTGAGGAAGCGGAAGCTGTGATATCCTCACTGTTTTCGATAGCAGGGTAGTAGTTCTGGCAGATATCGGTATAGTAGGAAGCAAAAATCTCTAAGGAAGTAGAAAAGAGTTCTACGATATCTTCCTCAGACATGGTTTTAAAGTCATCATAATGATAGAGAACAGATGCCTTTATCTTGTCCCCGAAAGGAGCAAGATCCGAGGATTCTGCCGGAACAAGTGTTACCTGAAACGGTGCCGCAGTCATGAGAGTAAGCATATTGCATTTATCATGGATATCAAGCATAACTTCTTCATCAGAAACACAAGGAAGATTCAGGGAAACTTCAATATTCAGTTTATCCTCATCTAATACAGTACGAATGCCGATAAAAGCATTGTGCCCGGCATAGGATGGAATATATAAAGAATCCTGAAGTATGCCAGCAATTACACCGGATTCCGGAAGATACCAGTCAGCTTTTGACGCATAAATAAAATTTGGATATTCTTTTAAAATAGCTTCACTTATTTTGTGAAATGTTTCAGCGGCATCTTCACCATCTGCACGAAGAGAAATCGCTTTGTCAGAAGTATCATCCGGAGAAAATACAGTTCCTCCTTGTCTTGACAAATAGGCAGCCATACGAACAAACCCATTTGCGTTGGTCAGTTCAACATAAGATTCATCGACAAGATGTGCATATTCATGCTCGATAAAGTCAGTTAACTTTGTGAGCTTCATATAGCCAAGAATGGAGTAGATGTATGCATTATAATCCACTTCTTCAGGGTCAGGACGTTCCCTCTCTCCTTCAAACTCTCCAGGAAAAGATACACGATAATATTTATAAATATCTCTCAAATAATTAAAGCGATGTCCACGTTCATCGGCGTTACAAATCTGAGTGATGGTGTTCGCATTGACATCCTGTCCATATACTTTCTGAGAACGGGTCTGTACTTCGTATTGCATCAGTAGGATGTCATCAGAACTGATGCCGGGATTGCAGTAATACTTTTCGTAAAGAAGAACGGCAGCAGCAATCCATACAGCATCTTCCTGACTGTAACGTATCTGTAAGCTTCGTTCCACATCGCTCATAAAGGCATAGTATGCCTCTTCTAGTTCTGGGTATAATGCTCCGATGGCTTCTGTTAATTCCGGATGCATTTTCAGCTCTAAAGTTTTAGCGTTAGTATTTTTACCCCAGAAAAAGAGATACCACCAATATTCATTCCCTTCATAATCGACTTCAGGATTCATGCTGTTTGCCTCACCAAGAAGCTGTCCGGCAGCATTAAGCTGTGAAAGAAGATCTTCCTGAGTGCGGTTACTTTCAAAAGAAAGCTGAAGAAGTGTTGCGGCATGATTAAAAGAAGAGTAAATCTGTTTGAGCAGAGAGATATTGTTCTCATCAAGCTGTCCTGAATTTAAAATATTTGTCCATTGTTCAGTTGTATAGCGGCTTTTGGACTGATAATCTGCTTCGTACTCATAATCACGCTGTCGTTGTTTGTCCGTAATCATAGCTGTTGTCCTTTCTGATAGAAAAACTAAAAATTATAAAGAAAATCCGGATAATATTCCTTGTGGAGATTATCCGGATGTCAGGGTGGTAAATACTGCTTACACTTCAGAAGACGTTTCTTCGTTTTCAGAAGTGTGCCGTTCAATCTTTAAATAAACAATTTCCACCCGGTTTTTATCCATTTTTTTGATTGAATAGAGATAGTTTCCCTCTTTAACCGTTTCCCCCTCTTTTGGAAGATGATCAAGAAGTTCGATCATATGACCTCCAATAGAATCGTAATCGTCCGATTCAATCTCTGTACCGAGAACATCATTTAAATCGTCAAGCTTAGTACTTCCTTCGATTTCGTATTCATCGGTACCGATACAGCGGATAGCATCTGTTTCTGCATCATCAAATTCATCCTTAATATCACCTACGATCTCTTCGATAAGGTCTTCTAAGGTGACGAGCCCGGCAGTAGAGCCATATTCATCAAGAACAATGGCAAAACTGATAGAATTATTACGCATCTCTTCCATTAAGGTAGAAGTCTTTTGATATTCATAAGTAAAGAATGGTTCTCTCAACACCTTATATATGTCAAATACTTCATTTCGGTGAGTTTCCCTGTAAAAAAATAAATCTTTTAAATTAAGGATACCAATAACATTATCCTTGCTTTCTTCATAAACTGGGAGTCTGGAATACTGTTCTGCTAAAAAGATTTCAACCAGTTCATCATAGGACATATCAACAGAGGCAAAAGCAACATCAATACGCGGAAGCATGATATCCTTCGCTACAGAATCACCAAAATCGAATACATTATTAATAAGTTCTTTTTCTTCTTTTTCAATTACGCCACTTTCCTGACTGACATCCACGATTGTCCGGAGTTCTAACTCGGTCATGGTCTGTCCACTTCCAGGCTTAATTCCAAATAATCTGCATAAAAGCCCACTGAAAAGATTAACCACATAGATTACCGGAGTAAGGATTGTTGTAATCGTATAAATAATTCCGGAATAAACAAGGGCCATGCTTTCATTCTTCATAGTCGCAATTGTTTTTGGAGTAATCTCACCGAAAATTAAAATAAGAAAGGTAAGAATTCCTGTTGCGATACCAACGAAAGTGCTGCTGTTCTTTCCAAGACCTGCCTGTGTGGCAAGACTCATTGCCAGCGTAGTGGTCAGAGAAGAAGCGGTAAGGTTTACAATATTATTACCAATTAAAATGGCACTTAACATCTTCTCCGGTTTCTCTATCATAGAAAGCACTCTGGCAGCTTTTTTATTGCCCTGATTGGCAAGTGCTCGCATCCGGTGTTTGTTTACCGTAGTAAGGGCTGTTTCTGCAGAAGAAAAAAAAGCAGAAAGCAGTAATAGTATCAACAGAATAATAATCTGGCGTATGGAACTGGGGTCCAAGACATCATCTCCTTTAAAAAATATATTTGTATTATTATATTTTATAAAGGTTGTATTGTCAATCGTGGTGTAAAAATAATCCCCCTCTTTTAACGACTTCTTGCTTGTCGTTTTCGTTAAGTTAGCTCAATAAATATTGTGTTTTATCCATTTTTCTTTTATAATTAAAAACAGGTGATAATGAAGAAGGGAGAGGGAACGTATTGAAGCAATATCTTTTATTTGATCTGGACGGAACGCTGACAGATCCGATGGTGGGAATTACCTCCTCTGTTCAATATGCATTAGAGAAGTTTGGGATTCATGTACGGTATCTGAAAGAGCTGATTCCGTTTATTGGACCGCCGCTTGCAGAATCATTTCAGAAATTTTATGGGTTTTCGAAAGAGGATGCGGAGAAGGCAATACAATATTACAGAGAATATTATGCGCCGAAGGGAATATTTGAAAATGAAGTTTATGAGGGTATTCCGGAGATGCTTGCGCATTTAACAGAAGCAGGGTTTACTCTCCTTGTAGCGACATCAAAGCCAACTGTTTTTGCAAGGAAAGTTCTGAAGCATTTTGGTATGGAGGATTATTTTTCTTTTGTAGGAGGAAGTGAATTGGATGGTTCACGTACAAAAAAGGCAGAAGTTATTTCTTACATACTAAAAACCTGTGGAATCGAAGCGAAAGAAGCCATCATGATTGGTGACAGAAGGCATGATATAGAGGGCGGGAAAGCTTGTGGATTAGAATCTGTCGGAGTTCTTTATGGTTATGGAACAGAGCAGGAATTAACAGAAGCCGGAGCAGATCATATAATAAGGACGGTGGCAGAGTTAGAGGATTATCTTAGAAATCAGGGAGAGAATCCAGCGAAACTGACATGGTATGACCGTTTAAAAGGACGGACGGAAGAAGGAAAGGAAACGGATATGATTCGATTTGGAATGATTGGGACGGGAAAGATTGCAGAGAAGTTCTGGCAGGCAAACCGTTATGGAAAAGATTTTGAACTGACTGCGGTATATTCAAGAACATTGGAAAGAGCAAGACAGTTTGGTTTTCAGAAGGGGCAGCTGCAATATTTTGATGATTTAGAGGCTTTTGCAAACAGTGACTGTATTGATGCAGTTTATGTGGCGAGTCCGAACTGTTGTCATTATGAGCAGGTTATGACTTTGTTAAAAGCGGGTAAGCATGTACTTTGTGAAAAGCCAATGGCCTCTAATTTAGAACAAGCACAGGAAATGTTTGCAGAAGCTGAGAAGCAGAACCTGATTCTTTTAGAGGGAATGCGCTCTATTTATGCCCCGTCTTTTCAGAAGATGATTCCGTATATGGAGACGCTTGGAACGATTCGAAGGGCTACGCTGCAGTACTGTCAGTATTCTTCAAGATATGATAATTACAAAAGAGGAATTGTAGAGAATGCATTTAAGCCGGAATTATCGAATGGGGCATTGATGGATATTGGTGTTTACGTTGTATCTTGTATGATTCGTCTTTTTGGAGCACCTAAGTCAATTAAAGCTTCTGGGGTTAAGCTGCATAATGGTGTAGATGGAGCCGGAACAATTCTTATGGAATATCCGGATATGATTGGAGAGGCGATTTATTCTAAGATTACAGACTCAGCAATGCCAAGTCAGATTCAGGGTGAAGATGCTTCTATGCTCATACAGGAAATTGAAAATGTAAAGGATTTACGCATTGTAAGAAAAGGCGTAGTGCAATCGATACATTTTGAACAGTCGGATAATATATTGAATTATGAGACACAGGAATTTATTAAGATGATAAAAACAGGTATGGGATGGGAGAAGTCAAAAGAGATTACTTTGGAGACCATGAAGGTTTTAGATGAGGCAAGAAAACAACTGCATATAGTATTTCCGGCGGATAAGAAACCGAAGGAAAAGAAAAAATAAATATAAAAAAGACCGCAAAAGAGGAGGAGAAAAGTCATGGCAGGTCAGACAGAATTTTTACAGGCAATCCAGGAATTAGAGCGTCTTGGAGAAACGAATGGAAATCAATTGTCAATGGAGGAAATCAATGCATATTTTTCTGATATGAAGTTAGAAGAGAAACAGCTTGATTTTATCTGTAATTATTTTGAATCCCATCAGATTTATATTACAAATCGTATTGAGAGACAGGAAGAAGAAATCGGAGATGAAGAACTTCCGAATAAAGAAGATCCGATGGATGCGGAGATTGTTGCTTTTTATTTAAAAGAGATGGAAAAGGCAAAACAATTATCCGGAGAGCAGGAAATGGTTATTGCAAGAAAGCTTGTAAGCGGAGATGATAATGCGAGAAATCTTCTTATAGAAGCGAATCTTTCCAAGGCAGTACAGATTGCGAAAGAATATGAAGGAAGAGGTCTTCTTTTAAGTGATCTGATTCAGGAAAGTAATATTGGATTGATGGTAGCGGTGAATGAATTTGAACCGGATATAGACAGAGATTTTCAAGTGTTTTGTGAGAAAATGATTCGTAAGCATTTAGAAGAAACATTAGAAGAATATAATGCGTCCACCCGCTCAGCAGTGAAGATGGCAAACCGCGTTAATGAGATGAATGATATTGCGACAGCATTTGCCAGAGAATATGAAAGAGAAGCAAAACCGTCAGAAATTGCAGAAAGAATGGGAATTACTGAAGAAGAAGTGCGAGAACTGATGAAAGTATCGTTAGATGCGATCGCAGTATTAGATCAATCGAAATAAATAATATAATAATTTAGGATTCTCAACATATAATGTAACTATCCGGAGATAGATAAATCTCAGGAATTGTACCACATATGCGATAAGTGGGTATTATAATATTTATAATAAAAAGAGGAAAAAGATGAGATATGAAGAAGAACTGATTGATGAGGTCAGAGAGAAAAATGATATAGTCGATGTGATTTCCTCTTACGTTTCATTAAAAAAGCGAGGTTCAAACTATGTAGGACTTTGCCCCTTCCATAATGAAAAGACCCCATCTTTCTCTGTTAGCAGGGACAAGCAGATGTATTATTGTTTTGGCTGTGGACAGGGTGGAAATGTCTATACATTTCTTATGGAATATAACCGCCTTTCTTTTGTTGAGGCGCTGCAGGAACTGGCAAAAAGAGCAGGAGTAGAACTTCCAGAAAGGGAACAGACAGCAGAGGAAAAACAGCAGGCAGATGCCAGGTTAACGCTGCGGGATATGAATAAAGAAGCGGCGGTCTATTTTCATTATCTTTTAAAAAGTAAGAGAGGAACACAGGCGCTTGCTTATCTAAAGGATCGAGGCTTGAGTGATGAGATGATCAATCAATTTGGTCTTGGTTATGCAGATATTTACCGGGATGATCTGTATCAGTATTTGAAAGCAAAGGGATTTTCGGATTATCAGATGAAAGAATCTTCTCTTGTTAATATTGATACAGTCAAAGGGAACTATGATAAATTTTTTAACAGGGTTATTTTTCCGATTATGGACATTAACCAAAGAGTGATTGGTTTTGGTGGTCGTGTGATGGGAGAGGGGGAACCAAAGTATCTAAATTCCAGAGAAACTATTTTGTTTGATAAAGGAAGAAACTTATATGGGTTAAATTATGCGAAACGTTCAAGAAGTAAGTCGCTTATTTTGTGTGAAGGATATATGGATGTCATTTCCCTTCATCAGGCAGGATTTACAAATGCGGTCGCACCTCTTGGAACAGCATTTACACCGAATCAGGCAATGCTTTTAAAAAGGTATACCAATGAGGTTATTTTATCCTTTGACAGTGATGGAGCTGGGGTGAAAGCGGCCCTCAGGGCATTGCCGATTTTGCGGGAAAATGGTCTTCGTGGCCGAGTGTTGTCAATGAAGCCGTATAAAGATCCGGATGAATTGATCAAGGCAGAAGGACAGGAAGGTTATCAGAAAAGAATAGAGGAAGCTGAGTCAGGCCGGATGTTTGAGCTGCTTGTCCTATATGGACAGTACAATCAGCAGGATCCGGAAAGCCGGACAGAGTTTATTCATGAGATAGCAAAGAAACTGGCGCAGATTGAAGAGCCGTTAGAGAGACAGACATATCTGGCATCCGCAGCGAATCGTTTTATGATAAGAAAGAATGATCTTGAAAATCTGGTTAACCGTTATGGGCTTGGCTATCAGTATGAAAAGGTAAATGAGCAGTATAAGACTCCGCCGGAAACGGAAGAACGGCGGCAGGAAAAAAAGAAAAGTAATAAAAACCAGCCGCAAAGACTTCTGCTTACCTGGCTTGTAGAACATCCGGAAATGTATCAGTATATCCGGGCTTATATCGGAGCCGATGATTTTATCGAGCCATTATATCATTCAGTAGCAATTATGTTGTTTGAACAGTTAGACAACGAAGAGAAAATAAATCCTGCGGCAATCTTAAGTCGTTTTACGGACGCAGAAGAACAAAAAGAAATCGCAGCAATTTTTAATACACATTTAAAATACGGACTTTCCTCCGAAGATGAAGATAAAGCGCTCTCAGATGTAGTGCGTAAAGTGAAGCTTGCAAGCATAGAGGATGAAATGGTTCATACCAGTGATATTGTGCGCTGGCAGGAACTTTTATCACTTAAAAATAAAATGCAGAAATTTAGTATAAGCCGGTCATAAACCGGGTTATACTAAGAGTACAGGTATAATGTATTCGCGGAGTATTCATTGCACTTGATTTTATGCACTTGATTTTATAAGAAGATTCCGAGAGCACATATATAATGATTTGGAGGGTTTATTTTGGGCAGGAAAGAACAGATTTTTGGCAGCCAGATGAATTGTCTGCTTGAGAGAGCAAAGAAGCAGAAAAATGTAGTGGAACTTCAGGAGATAAAAGAAGTCTTTCAGAAGGGTTCACTGACACCGGCACAGTTAGAAGGGATTGTTTCTTATCTTGAAGAAAGAAAAATCGATGTACTGACCATGTCTGAAATAGATTCTGATGAGATAGAACAAAGTGATGTGTTTCCAGAAGAAGTGGAGAAGGAATACGAAGGAAAAAGAGAGGATGAACCGGAGATTTTACATTCTGAAAGAGGAAGTGCAGAAGATCCGGTTCGCATGTATTTAAAAGAAATCGGAAGAATTCCTTTGCTGAGTTCTGAAGAGGAAATTGAGCTTGCCAAGCGTATGGAAATGGGAGACGAGGAAGCAAAAAAGAAATTGTCTGAAGCGAATCTTCGCCTCACCGTAAGCATTGCCAAACGCTATTCCGGAAGAGGAATGCAGTTTCTTGATCTGATACAGGAAGGAAATCTTGGTCTGATTAAAGCCGTAGAGAAGTTTGATTATCGTAAAGGTTATAAATTTTCGACATATGCTACATGGTGGTTACGGCTAGTTACTGTATAACAAAAACTAAAAAAATATAATATCCTCCACAAATTCGTTGGGGGATATTTTTATCTCTTTTACAATACTTTTCCAAAACACCTGCTTGCCTTGCTCGTCCAACTGCATATACATATCTTTCCAACCGTCAGGAAAGCTGCTTTGTATTTTTTCCTTAGTTTCCAACTCTTCCGTTGCGGCGGTCTGGGATAGTTCTTTTAATTCCTTCGATATAGCCTCATATCTTTCGTCATAGTATTCTTCTGTTATCCTGCCTTTTTCAAACATCTTATTGATTCTTCCCAGCTCACTGGATAATTTTTTCTTTCTCTTTCCCACATCGTTTCCGGCTGCCTTCACACGACCTTCCGCCCTTAATACATCTAACTGTATTTTTTCTTCGATGTGATCAAGCATATATTTTTCTAATTTTGGTTCAGATCGCGTGTATGTTTTGTGCTTTTTCGCAGCAGATCGAGGGCATTGATACACTTTATACCTCTTTTCTTTCTTGGCCATCGTGCGCCCAGAAAATCTGTAGCCGCAAATCGGACAACGTATCAGCCCGGAGAAAATATAAATCCGCCTCTTACAATTTACCCAACTTTTTTGGCTGGAGACCTCTTTAATTCTTTGTGCCTGTTCCTCTGTTATGTATGGCTCGCAGTAGTTCTTTACACCGTACATTTCCCCATGGTACGCCGGACTGGACATGATTTTCACTATCCTAGTTCTGGTTCTTATAAAATCAGGGTATTTGCTCAAAATATAGTCGGCGGTGCCCCATTTGGAAAACGTCTGGAAATAATGCTCAAACATATCCTCAATTATCCCTCGCATCTTTTCGTCTTTTACAATCTTTTTCCCTTCTACGCGATACCCAACAGGCACTTTTCCACCTATATACTCTTTGTTCTGACGTTTGAACTCCATAACAGACCGTATTTTCTCGCTGTCTCTGTCTGCCTCTGCCTGCGCTACGGACAGCATAATATTTACTTTAAATATTCCCTGACTTGTTTCTGTCTCGTAATCCTCCCAGATAGCCCTCCAAGGCACTTTACACGCATCAAGGACACTTTGTACCTCATAGTACCCTGCAACGGCTCTAAACCACCTGTCGAGGCGCGTGAAGAGTATTATATCAATCTTGCGTTGCTTGCAATCCTCAAGCAATTGTAAAAGGGCAGGGCGTTTTGTGTATTTTTTACGTGCAGATATGCCGGCATCGTTATAAACACCGGCAACCGTATAACCCTGCTCCTCGCAATATTTTTCAAGTGCGGCTATCTGTGAATCAACAGACAATCCACTGTTCTTCTGCTCTTGCGTGCTCACACGCACGTACAAAGCACATCTTTTCATTTATTTCCCTTCCTGCCTTCGTACCTCCGGGGCGGGTGCTGCTAATTTTCACTAGCTTTCTCCTGTGCAACCTTTTCTCTGTACTGATTGCGATCATCTATATATTTTTGCAGATCTCTGCTTTTCCCACGCTTAATATCTGCTATGCACAGCTGTATCTTTTTTTCTCCTTTTCTGCAATAATCGGAGCAATACAAATGGGATGCTAATTTCATCCCGGATAATACGACCGGGGTAAAAGGGCGTTTACAGTACTGACAAACATATAATTGATTTGCCCTCATTTCTGCCTTTTTTCTCTTTTTTTGCTCATTATTCTCCTTTCTTCGCTTATTGTAACTGTCTAACCCTATTAACCTACATTTTGCACTGCAATATTTTTGCAAGCCCCCCTCAACAACATACTCTTTCCCACAAACAATACACCTGTCTGTGCTTCCGAGGGGGCGTTCTGCCCCATAGTATTTATTAGCTTGCTTTCTTCTATCGTCTATTTTCCTCTGACAGTCAGGGCACCTAAAAGATTTAGGTCCGCCTATAAATGAGCGGCCACAATCTTCACAAATTTTTTCTTGCTTTGTGCGCTCTGCCCTCAATTTTTTGGAGCAATCATCGCAAAAGTATTTATCTGCCAGTCCCCAGAACGGTTTTCCGCAATTCTGGCATATTTTTTCGTGAGTCCTTCTTGGCATTAGCACTTCCTCCTAAAAGATATATAAAACCTCCGCATCCTCCATGATGATGTCACCATCGTTGATGTCATATTCTACGCGATCGGAACCGAGAACAACAAATTTTTCCTCCGGAAGGCAGCAAGGATATTCTTTTTTAAATCTTTCAATGGCCTTCTCGATAATCTCAAGATTTTCCTCATCACTGTCCATGTCGTCAAAAAGTATGGCTCTTGCGGACGTTCCGTCCATCTCCTCTGGCTCTGTCTGATATGATGATAAATCGTTCTCAACGTCCCAGTAAAAGGAGTTGCGTGCGATGTCACCGACTTTATAATTTTCATCGGCACAGGTTCTTCTAATTCCAAAACTATCATAGCTGTTATTTTTGATTGTTTCTAAAACTTTTTCGTACATTTTTCTTTCTCCTTCTTAGTAAACTACACACTCTTTAGCTACAACTGCTCTGAGATTTTTAAGGGTAGATACCCATACTTTTTTAGCTGAGTCCCATTTTGCAGCGAAGATGTATTTGATGTGCTTTCTCGCTTCGTAAGTTTCTCCGGAGATTTCTCCGTTTTCAAGGTTGATTGTTAAGTCATGACCGCTAAACATAACGTCAACTACTTCTGGCATTTCCTTAGCCAATACTGCCTGCTTAGCTTCTCTCCATGCATCTCTTAAGCAAGCGCTGAAGCTCATTCTAGGATATCTTTTCTTTGTTTCCCATGCGTTTTTCATAATGTTTGATAAGTTGTATCTTTTAACTGTTTTTTTCATTTCTTTGTATCTCCTCTCTTGATTTAATCTTATTGTACACGATAATGACTATTATGTCAAGAGAAAAATACACGAAAATATATTATTTTTTATATTCCACGATGTCGCACACCTGACAGTCTAATTTCTCGCACAAATACATAATTGTATCTATGTTCACGTTTCTGTCGTGCCGCAACTTATTGACCAGTGCCGGGGAAAGATTAAAACTTTCCTTATCTAATAGGTTAGAACGCTTTAATCCTCTGCGTTCTAGCGTGTCCCATAAATTACTATATGAGATACTGCCTTTGTATATGTTACTTCTTTTTCTTGCTCGTGTTTCCATTTAAAAACCTCCTTTAATCGTTATAAATATATAGTACATTATTTTGAAATAAATATCAAGAAAAAAATAATATATTTTCGTGTATTTTTCTCTTGACATAATAGTCACTATCGTGTATAATATGAGTAAATCAAGAGAGGAGATAAAAGGAAATGAAAAAATACAATTTATCAAAAATCATGAAAAGAGCGTGGGAGTTAGTTAAAAAGGCAGGTCTTTGCATCTCCGAAGGATTAAAATTAGCATGGAAGGAAGCAAAGGAAGCAAGAGAAATGATGAAATTTGAACGCGGACAGATATATCAGAACGGAGAAGATAACATATTTATTAAGTCCGCGTATGGTAGTACAGTCAAATTCATTGAAGGATATTCACCGGAAGCACTTCACGATATGCAGGAGTTACCAGTAGAAAGCTTAGTGGAGCACATAAAGAAATATGGTTATAAAAGAGAATCCCCGGAAATAGAAGCGTTCGTAAATGGCTGGGCGTAACCAGCCGAAAACAATAAGCAATTAAAGAAGGAGAGAAGAAAAATGAAGAAATGGAATATTTACAAAGCCACACGAGAGATTAAAGAAAGAGACATTTCAGAAATAGTGCAGGGGTGTACATTTTTCTGCGATGCTGTTTTTGAAGAATTAATAAAATCTTGCGACACATTAGAAGAAGCAAGAGAAGTTTTAAAAAAATATAAGACAGATATTACCTATTATTCCGGAAATACCGAAGACTGCTACCTGATTACGGAATACTGTATTTTGCCAGAAATCTATGACGAAGACGGCGAGATCGTGGAGTCCGGCGACACCGTAGAAATTACAGAAATGAAAATCGCTGTCGAGGACGAGGAGTGGAATGTTGTAAAAACGTTTGACAACCTCAAAGAGGCGGACGACTTTGTGCACAATGATGAAAGAGAATTGACACTGGTATATTAATTTAGAACGAAAGCACTTGTTTCGACAGGTGCTTTTTTATTATTTTGAGGAAAAAGAAAAGAGAGAAGAATTGGTTCTTCCCTCTTGTTAGTTCTCCTATTAGTGGACTAACTATTTTAAATTAATAGTTACTTTCTTATCTGTCCAAAATGAAGCACTATATTCTAAAATCACTTTCTTTGCATCTTTTGGCACTTCATAATATGTCGTAAAGCTTACGTTCTTTCCCGGAGACAAATTAGTGTTGACAAAATCACTGTCTCCTATGTATTGCTGTTCGCAAGCTGAATTATCTGCATAGCATTCGCAATCAGATACAGATACATATTTGTCACCTTTTTCTGCAACATTTTCGCAAGTAAAGTCTACAGCTACATATTCACATCCATCTTTTGGAGTAAAATACTCTCCACCATCATATCCAAATTCAGCCTTTTTAGCAGTTACTTTTAAACCGTCATTCTCAAAAGATTCGCCAACCTTTACGCTGTCTTTCTCTTTTGTTTCTTCCTTTTTAGCAGTTTCTTTCTTGGCTGCTGTTGTTGCAGCACTCTTTGTCTGAGAATCAGTGGAAGAACTGTCATCGTCACCACCACCCATTGCCATTCCTAAAACAGCCAGAACGATGATAATGATAATTACCCATTTCAGCTTGCCGCCCTGTTTCTTCCGGCAATGAGGACACACTTTAGCTTTTGCGTCAATTTCTTCTTTGCAGTACTTACAAACTTTAGTTTTTTCCTTGCTCATATTTTCTGCTCCTTTTTCATTATTACCATATTGCAAATATTAGCAAAATGGTTTGTTGTAAATAATTATATAATAAATAAAATGATTTGTCATTATAAAACTGAATAAATTTGCATATTTTCTTTAACCAAAACATAAAAAATATTATAGCAAAGACTCTTGATAATCCAGAACGAATTTTCTATAATGATAATATAAAGTATCGCTTATATTGAGAAAGGAGTAACAATGGGAGAAGAATACAGAGAGGAAATCATAGCATTGTTAGACAAAATAAAAGATGCAGGCGCATTAGCTTACCTGCATACTTTTATAAAACTTTTTGCGGAGAAGTGGGGATGACCTACTTCTCTGTTTTTCTCGAAAGCATTGATTCAATCATATCCATAACAATTTTCTTATCCCTTTCTTCCAAGAGAGAAAATTTTTCTAAGAATCTAAAATCATCTTTTGCCGCTTCGGGAGTTAATACCTTTTTCTTTGGCACATCAAAACCCATAAGCCACATAGGCTCAACACCTAATACTTTCGCCATCTTGCCGCTACTTATGTTAGACGGTTGATGCGAACCATTTACATACTGGCTGATTGATGACTTACTAACTTTAGATTTTTCTGCTAGTTCTTGCGGTTTTAATTTAGCGTCGGACAATGCTTCTCGTATTCTTTTTGCGGTAACCTCGTGTTTCACAAAATTTCTTCCTCCTTTCTACATATTAATGATAACATAACAAAGTTTAACTTTCAACAAAAAAGTTAAATGATTTTAAACTTTTTTGTTGACATTCTAGTTAAACAGTGTTAAACTATAAATGTCTTCAAAAGAAGGGAGGGTTAAAAGATGCCATATAAATATAATAAATTAAGAGGGCGAATTGTTGAGAAGTTTGGCTCACAAGAAAAATTTGCGGAAACCTTGAAAAAAAGTAATGTTTCCGTATCTAGAAAAATGAATGGAAAAGTCGGTTTTTCTCAAAATGATATGGTTGAATGGGGAAACCTTCTTCACATTCCATTAGAAGAATATGGTGAATTTTTTTTCACTTAAAAGTTTAACGTTGTTTAACTTTTGAGAAAGGAAGGTGACTAGATGAAAAATATTCAAATCTTCGAAAACAATGAGTTTGGTTCAATTCGGACTCAGATAATTAATGACGAACCGTACTTCTGCTTAGCGGATGTTTGCCACGCATTGGACCTTGAACAACCTAGCAGAGTCAAATCAAGATTAAAACCCGATGGGGTTACTACTGGTATGGTCATCGACAGTGTAGGCAGGAGACAAAATGCAAACTTTGTGAACGAACTTAATCTTTACAAAGTAATCTTCCAGAGCCGCAAAGAAAGTGCAGAACGCTTTACCGACTGGGTAGCCGGAGAGGTTCTTCCGTCCATCAGAAAGACAGGGAGCTACCAGAAACAGCTATCTCCTCAAGAAATGATGCGTATTCAGTTAGGCATGATAGACGACCACGAAGACCGCATAAAGAACCTTGAAAGCAACATGGTAATTGACTATGGGCAACAGCAAACACTGCGACAGCACGTCAATAAAGCTGTTTTAAATGCATTAGGTGGCAAGGACACAGAAGCCTATGCATACATCAGCAAAGTTGTATTTGCAGAGTGCAACAGGGATTTGCAAGACAGATTTAAAGTTAATAGTCGAAACAATATCCCTCGCAAACGATATGAGGAAGCTATTGACTATGTAGACAACTGGGAGCCGAAAACAAACACAAAGTTGAGAATTGACGAATATAACCGTCAACAGAGATTCGAGGTATAGGAGGTAAAAAATGAAGGTTATGTACAATTTACTGACCATCATGTCAGTAGCGTTGGTTATCTGGATCTCGTCCAGTTGGGTTGGTGTAATGACACATACCGCCGGAAAAGATTATAGCGATTATAATTTTTTCGTGATGTTAGGGGGTGAATAAAAAAATGAATGAGCCTCCAAGAAAAGAGTATGTTATTAGATTACTCTACACCCTCTTAGGACGACAACAAGGTGTAGAGTATGACAAGGTGTTTTACACTGATAAGGACGACGTAGAACACGAGGTAAAAAAGGAAGAGCCCTACCATTAAACTCTTGCCAAATAAAACATAACTAGATTTTACAAAAGACTTGGCAATTTGTCAAGATAGGAGGTAGACATGGCAGTAATGAGAATAAATAAAACGACAGACTACACCGTTATGTCGAATTATCATTTTAGAGAAAAGGATATGTCTTTAAAAGCAAAAGGTCTACTGAGTCTTATGCTTAGTTTACCGGAAGACTGGGATTTCACAGTTAAGGGGCTGGCAAATTTGAACAAAGACGGCGTAGACGGCGTAAGAGCCGCATTAGAAGAGTTAAAGACGTTCGGATACCTGAAAGTGACTCGTGAGAGAAACGAAAAAGGACAGGTAAGCGGTACAGTTTACGACATTTACGAAAAGCCAACACAGGAAAAACCTGTATTGGAAGAACCTAAAGAGGAAAAGCCTATATTGGAAAAACCAATACAGGAAAAACCTATGCAGGAAAATCCAACGCAATTAAATACTAAAGGAATAAAATACTTAAATAATAAAATACTTAAGGAATCAAGTACTAAAGGAATAAAAGAGAGTGCGCGTGCGAAGAAAGAACCGGAACAGTATTTCGAGGATGAAGAACTTAACTGTAAGTTTTTGGAATTCCTTGCTATGCGTAAGAAAATCAGAAAGCCAGTAAGAACAGACAGAGCTTTGAAAGCTTTACTCAAAAAATTACACGAGCTGTCCGGCGGAGATTTGGGAACGATGAAAAAAATCATTGACCAGTCGTTGGACAAGGAATGGTTAGGATTCTTTGAGCTGAAAACAGGTAACGACAACACGAAGAACATTAACGACCGACTGTACGGAGATATACAGCACTGGGCAGCACAGAAAGAACAGGAGGGAGGCGGAATGTATGACGACTTCGGAGTTTTCTAAAATCGTAGCCGCACTAAAGACCGTTTACACGGCTCCGGGATTTGTTCCCAACGAACAGGCGTTAGACATGTGGTACCGCTTGGTAGGCAAGAACAACGACTACCAGACAATAAGCGTGGCGGCACAGATGTACATGACGACCGGTAAGTTCCCACCAACACCGGCAGATATTTTAGAGTGCGCCAGTAAGCTCAAAGCGGAAAGCAGCTACTTGAGTGAGCAGGAAGCATGGGCGACAGTATCAAAGGCGTGCGGTAACGGGATTTACGGTTACAGAGAGGAGTTTGACAAACTGCCCCCTACGTTGCAAAAGGCAGTAGGAACGCCACAGACGCTTCACGACTGGGCGGTAGTAGATTCAGCGGACTTTCAGACGGTCATACAGTCAAACTTCCTCAGGAGCTACAGAGCGGCGTTAGAAGCACAGAAGGAGATAGACAAGTACCCGCCGAAGCTCCGAGAAATGATACAGGCGGCGGGAGCAATAGAGCGAAAAGAAACAGTACCAGAACTACCTACACTGGGAGAAATAGTTGGACGGTTAGAGCAGGATAATAAAAATTATACCCCGGAACAGTGCGAGGGAGCGTTAGGGGATTGGATAGCAGGAAAGAAAGAGAGGCTAAGTTATGGATACGATGATTAATATAACAGGAGTTCCGGCAAAGGAATACGACAATGAGGTGATAGGAAAAGGAGTAATCCCGGCAGAAGTCACGATTACTGTCAAAGACAAAGAGGTGGCGCAAGGGATGCTCGAATTGTTTAGGACGGGCGTTGAAAGAAGCAACGACATGAAAAGGATAGAGGCATACGCCAGAGGTTACAACGAACTGAGAAAGGCTATTAAAGAGACATGGGGTACAGGAAATGGAACGAGGATTTGACCCGGCTAGAGAGTATTTAAAGACGCAGCGCCTTGAGGCGGAATATGAGTGTAGAACAGCACACAAAGCAATCAAACGAGGTGCGGTGAACTACAACGAATACGAGAGATATGAGGAGGAAGAACAATGAGACTATATGAGATTGACAGTGCGATCATGGACTGCGTAGACGAAGAAACAGGAGAAATTATTGACCTTGAAAAACTTGAGGCTCTCAACGTCGAGAGAGACAAAAAGGTGGAGGGAATCGCGCTGGCGGTGAAGAATTACGCCGCAGAAGCAAAGGCAATCAAAGAGGAGGAAGAAAAGCTTGCGAAACGCCGTAGAAGTTGCGAGAACGCCGCACAGAGGTGCAAGGACTATCTGTCCCATGCTCTTGACGGCGAAAAGCTCAAAACGGCAAGAGTAAGCGTATTCTACAAGAGCAACGAGTCTGTGACTATTGACGATTTAGGCAGCCTGACAGAGGAATACATCAGGATTCCAGAGCCACAGGCGGACAAGGCAGCGATTAAAAAGGCGATTAAAGCCGGGAAAGAGGTCACAGGGGCACATCTTGAGACCTCAAAGAGTGTGATCGTGAGGTAAGAAAAATGGGAGATGTTTACACAAAGTTGCAAAAAATTCAAGCAGAATTAAAGGTGCCCAAGAGTAAATACAGTGATTATGGCGGCTATAGTTACAGGAGCCTAGAAGATATTTATGAAGCGGTAAAGCCGTTACTGAACGAGGAGGGATTACTTTTAACCCTAGAGGATAAAATTGTCATGATAGGAAATCGGATATATGTCAAGGCAACGGCAATCCTGCGAGACACAAAAGACGATAGAACAATCGAAACTGCTGCATACGCAAGAGAAGAAGAAAGCAAAAAGAAAATGGATGTGGCGCAAATCACTGGATCAGCGTCGAGCTACGCGAAAAAATATGCATTAAATAACCTTTTTCTCCTCGATGACTCGAAAGACGCAGACACGGACGAGTATAAAGAAAATGAAACCGTGTCGATGGCGGAAGCAAGAAGTTTATGCGGTTTGATGCGAAAGAAGGGCATGACAGAGCAGGAAATCACAGAATGGGGAAACAACATGGGGCTGAAATCATTTTATGAAATTACACGCAGACAATATGCCGAAGCCATGAAGGAATTAGGACTGAAATAGCATGGATTTAACTGGAAAAATAAAAAACTTAGCGGTGGATTATTTTAGCAAAAAGATAACAGTTACCCTGGAAATCAACGAGGCGGAGCGGTTTATAAAGGGCGTGGACGAGCTGAAAAAATTGGAAAAGCTGTCCATAATAATTAAACCGTTCCGCAAGAAAAGAAGCCTGTCGGCAAACGCCTATTTCCACGTCCTAGTCACCAAAATAGCGGAGAAAGTCGGAACGAGCAAGGCAGAAGCAAAAAATTTAATGATAGGCAGATACGGACAGCCAGAGCTGATAAAAGGGGACATAGCAGTTTTAAAAACTAACGTCCCAACCGACATCATGTACAAAAAAGAGGACGTTCACACAGTTGCGATAGGACGGCGGCTAGAAAAAGGCAAAGAGGTAGTGTTTTACAGGCTCATGAGGGGCTCACACACCTACGACAGCCGGGAAATGAGTGAGCTAATCAAAGGAACGATACAGGAAGCAGAAGACTTAGGAATTGAAACGCTAACACCAAGAGAACTGGAACAAATGCTAGGAAAATGGAAGCCAAGAAAGGAAAAAGAGAAATGAAAAAATTTGAATTAACAACAGAATTTATCACAAATGCGCTTGGAAAAAAGTTATTTAGAATTAAGGCGCTGATTGAATTCGGGGACGTGAAAGCTGGAGAACTTGGCGGATATGTGGAAAAAGAGGGAAATGTATCGCAAGACGGCGATGCATGGGTTTCCGGCGACGCAAGGGTTTCCGGCGACGCAAGGGTTTCCGGCAACGCAAGGGTTTACGGCGATGCATGGGTTTCCGGCGACGCATGGGTTTCCGGCGACGCAGATTATGCGCTGATACAAGGCTTCGGGACAGAATTCCGCTGCACAACTTTTTACAGGAGCAAAAATAAAAAAATAATGGTTAACTGCGGATGCTTCCATGGAGATTTAGAAGGATTTAGAAAACAGGTAAAAGAAACACGAAGCGGAAAAATAGAAAAAGAATACCTGATGATTGCTGATTTAATGGAATATCATTTTGCAAGCGAGGATTCTGACGATGAATAGCGTACTACAAACAAAAAAAGAGTGTTTTTTCTGCAAAACGACTAGAAATCTGCATAGGCATCACGTCTTATATGGCAGTAGCAACAGAAAACAAGCCGAAAAGTATGGTTTTACAGTTTATTTGTGCTTGAATCATCATACCAACGGCGGCGAGGCAGTACATCGCAACCCCAACGGACCACTAGACAGGTACCTCAAGGAGCTGGCGCAGAAGTACTGGGAGGAGAACAACGGAACGAGGGAAGAATTTATCAAAACATTTGGGAGGAATTACCTGTGAATAAATTTAGAAATAAAAAGATTTTTACGACAGCCGGAAAGTTTGACAGCAAGAGAGAAATGCATCGCTATTTAGAGCTGGCGGCGATGCAAGAAGCGGGGGAAATCACAGGGTTAGAGCGACAGGCTAGATACATCCTTATAGGTAGCCAGAAACGAGAGGATGGCACTACAGAACGCCCTGTATCCTATACAGCAGATTTCCGCTACACAGACAAAGAAGGGAAAATTGTTGTTGAGGACGTAAAATCTCCACGCACAAGAAAAAATCCGGAGTACATTATCAAACGCAAATTGATGCTTGAACGGTATGGTATCACGATCAGGGAGGTGGCGTAATGGGAAAAGTAGGAGACTCAGAAGCAAAAAAAGCGGCGAAGACACTCAGGAAGTATTGCAATAAACACAAGTATTGCGAGAGATGTGTTTTTGATATGGGAAATGTGACTAGGAACTGCCTACTGGTCAATAAACTGCCGTTTGACTGGATAAAATAGCTGGACACCCTCCGGGGTTAAGGATAGATACACATTACAGCAACACGTTAACGGTTCCATGAGGAGCTATATGCCATTGATTCCTCCGGATTTATTCCGGAGGGGAAAGGGAAGAAAATGATGGTAGAAGAAAAAGTGGAATGGAAAGCAGCACAAAAACCCGTTGCTATTGTCGGCGCCGCGTTTATTACCGTTGGCGGAGAGTTAAAAGGGAAACCGTTAGCTATTGAAGTGAAAATGGATAGTGGGGAAACAACTTTATATGAGCGAATGGTTGACTATAACAATTTAGAACAACTGAGAAAAGAGGAATAAAAATGCCATATGGTCTGAAAGACGAAGATTTTGCTAAAATACAAAACAAAATAGTGAAAAAACTATATGAAATACCAAGCCTTGACCGAGCCACATTTTTAGTAGAATGTACAGAGCAGGAACTAAGGGAAGCAATGAGCGAACTGCGTAAAATACCCAAATCAAAGGGAAAAATAGAAGCTATAGAAAGGAAACTGAGAAACAGAGGATATAAAAATAAAAAAACAAAGTTTTTCCCAAGCGACTTGGCGGAAAAGAGATTTGCGAGGGAGTGGACGAAAGTGTGCGGAAGAATAAGGGGGGGGATGAAAGATATTAGAGGACAAACGATATATTTGCGAAGGGGGCAGGGCGATGAAAGAATATATAAAATGCCCGGAATGCCCAAGGTGTAAACCACGGCCCGGCAAAAGAGACGGGGTCAAATGGGGTATATGCGATGACGGCGGAAATATGGTCTACCTGGAACCAAGAAAAATAAAAAGAGCCAGAGGAAGTGGGTATATACATAAACCGATATCTAGTTGCGAGATGTATGAGAAGGGAGAATGAGAAGATGCTAGAGAATGAAAAACAACGTGAAGATAAGTTTAGACTGAAAAGACAGCTCGAAATTATCTTTGATGCATTAAGCAAAGACATTGATTGCAAGCGCCCTCAATGCGGAAGAAAGACAATTCCAGATGGCTACCCGAGTATATCGGAAAAATTCATGAATGGCGAAATAAGTGAGGACGAATTTGTGGAGCGGTATAACCGGTTGGTTGAGCAGGAAGCTGAAAAACACTGGGAACCGGTCGAACCGCATGAGCATATTTAAGAGGAGAGAAAATGAAGTTTATTGATTTTTTTGCCGGAATCGGAGGGTTCCGCAGAGGCATGGAATTAGTGGGGCATGAATGTGTCGGGTTTTGCGAATTCGATAAATTTGCAACCGCAAGTTACACATCAATGCACCTGCTTACATCAGAGCAAAGAGAACGTTTAAATGAAATGCCTTTAAAACAACGGAAAAAAGAAATATTGAAGGAGGAATACAGAAATGGAGAGTGGTATGCAAATGACATTAGAAGAGTATATGCCGGAGACATTCCAAGAGCAGATTGCTGGTGTTTCGGATTCCCGTGCCAAGACATCTCCGTTGCAGGAAAACAGCTTGGATTTCAAGGGAACCGTTCAAGCTTGTTTTTCAGAGTTATGTACCTTATCGGACAACTCGAAGAAGAAAATAAACCCACTTACCTTTTCATTGAGAACGTTAAGAATTTGCTTAGTGTTAATGGAGGATGGGATTTCGCCAGACTGCTCATTGAAATGGAGCAGAGGGGGTATGATGCAGAATGGCAGGTGCTCAACTCCAAAGATTTCGGAGTGCCACAGAACAGAGAAAGGTGTTTCATTATCGGGCATCTTAGAGGCAGAGGCTCCACAAAAATATTTCCTATCGAAAGAGCAGACGGAGAAAATAGTATTCAAATAATTGATCACAAAGACGGATACAGAAAAAATACGCAGGTATTTGCACCTGATGGAATTACAGAAACTCTTGATACTGGTCAAGGTGGTGGGCGAGGGCATCATGTAGCATTGCCGTGTTTTATAGATTTGCGCAACAGTGGAACAGAAACAACTAGCATTGCCAGATGCTTGCAAGCAAGATATCAAAAAGGATGTGGAACGTATAAAGCGCAAAATAGCGGTATTGCAATTCCAGTTTTAACACCTGACCGAGCAGAAAAGCGTCAGAATGGACGGAGATTCAAAGAAAATGGTGAGCCGATGTTTAAACTTACTGGACAGGATAGACACGGAGTGGCGATTGAACCGATTGGAGTTATTGATTCGCAGGGCATAAAAGTAGCCGAAGCAACAAAGCAAGGCTATTCCGAGTGTAGAGTAGGCATTGATAACGTGAATTTATCAGTTCCAGGAAGTAAAACAAGAAGAGGACGAGTTGGACGTGATGTTGCAAATACATTAGATACCAGTTGCAATCAAGGGATTTTTGTGCAAGTTTCAGAAGAGTTGACCATATATGCTGTCTGGTATGAAAAATACCAGTGCTACATAGCAATCAGAAAGCTGACACCGAAAGAATGCTTTAGGCTGCAAGGTTGGACAGATGACTATTTTGAAAAAGCAGAGTTTGTTAATTCTGATAGTCAATTATATAAACAAGCAGGAAACGGCGTAACTGTAAATGTAATAAGAGCTATTGCAGAAAAAATAGGTGAAAAAGATGGATACACGAAATCACGAACATTGCAAAGACAAAACGGCGCATGAGCATATTTAGGAGGAACAAAAATGGACAGAAAAGAAATAATGAACGCATTAGAAAGAATCAGAAAAGCCTGTACAGGAAGGTGTGAGGAGTGTAAGTTTGGAACAATAGAAGAAATGTGCAAGCTAAAAGAAACAAATCCGGATGAGTGGACACCTGAAGCTATGGGATTTAGGTGTAGAGACTGCGAGTATAAAGCATCTGAATGCTGCGAGAGGTGCGGCGTTCTTGCCCGTCCTGACGTTATTATGGGGGTCCGCTACAGAGCTATTGACGGAATACCAAGCCAAGAGCCTTACGAGGTAGTTGTAAGGCTGACAAACGGAAATACGGTTATGTATCGGCGAGTGAACTAAAACAAAAAGGAGGGAGAAAGAAAATGGAGAAAACAAAAACAGCTACAATAATTCCTTTTGAAGAAGCGGCATACAAGGAACACGTAGTCGAAGCAGAAATTGTAGTTCACGGAAGCCAAGAAAAACCATATTACGAAATTAAATACAGAAAAGCTGGAGAAGCTGATTACAGCATTGGATATTCGTCTTGCAATCTAGATATAGTATTTGAATTTTTAGATAAATATTTTGTATTTGATAATAAAAGATAGGAGAGCTAATATGAGTACAGTAAGTAACGTGATAGCCATAATATGGGCAGTGATTGCTTTGTCGGAATGGATACTGGCAGAAGAAAAAGAAGATAAGATTTATGCAGCAGTAATGATGATATTAGCGATGATTACGCGGAGGTAAGAAAATTGAGCAATCCCAAACACGACTGGTACGGGCACGCAGTAAAGCAGGTAAAAAAATACCCAGACAAACTGATTGCAGAAAATACAGCTCAGTCAGCCCTATGGATGTACGCTATTAACAAGGCGATAAGGCAGACAGAGGGCATGGACAACGGTGAGGACAGAATGAAAGCTGTACAGCTGGTATATTTTGAGGACAGATACACGATAGCAGGGGCGGCGGATAAGCTTGGATATGCAGAAATGACTATACGCAGATGGCTTAGTGCTTTCGCTAATTTGGCTGGGAAATATGCGGGATATTAGAGAGGGAGAATTATCTCCCTCTCTTTTTTATGTTTGTCTAACATGGCTTAAAAGATGTCGTACAATACACTTGTACGGACGAGTGCTGGTAGCTTTTTGTGAGACATAACCTCCTCTATCTTTTTGTGGTAAAAGTGTAAACTCTCACCCGCGTAAAAGAGAGTACATAAGACACCTATCCCACGGTGCCTTGTGTCCCATACAGGTTGCGGGGTCTACAAGTGTTTAGAGACCAGCCGCTTATTAGTCTTACCCCGGCGGCTGTTAAGGTGCAATTCCTTATGCTTGTATTTGGTTGCATTATGCAACTGATGTAAACGATTTTTTTCATATTTTCTTTCCTTTCATATAACCCCGTAAACAATCCATTACGGGGTTATGGTTGTATTTAGGAGGTGACCCCAAAATGGGATAAGTAAATACCAGGAGTGGCTGACCCAAGAAGGGTTGCTTAAGATAGAGGGATGGGCACGAGATGGATGCACAGACAAAGAGATCGCGGCAAACATCGGTATTAATCCAGATACCTTGTATACATGGAAGAAAAAATTCCCAATTTTAGCCGATGCCTTAAAAAAGGGGAAAGATGTTGTGGACAGGCAGGTGGAAAAAAGCCTATTACAACGGGCACTGGGGTATAGCTACGAGGAGACGAGTGAAAAGTACGAAGGCGGAGTAATGACGGAGCGAAAAGTAACAAAGAAGCACGTTGCGCCAGATACGACAGCACAAATATTCTGGCTAAAGAACAGAAAACCAGAACAATGGCGTGATAAGCCACAGTCAGAGAGTGCAAGTGATAAAGCACTGGCGAAAGCTATTGAAATCCTTGGGGGTGTCGATATTGCCATTGACTAGCAAACAGGCAGAATACCTGCAAGGCTGTAACCGCCGTTGGAACGTAAAGACCGGGGCGACAGGCTCCGGGAAATCCTTTGTTGACTACGCAGTCGTAATTCCTCAACGCCTGACACATCTAAAAGGACTGGGGCTTGCTGTGATGCTGGGAAACACCAGAGGCACGTTACAGCGAAACATACTTGACCCTATGAGAGAGATATGGGGTGAGGAGTTAGTTGGCGAAATACGCAGTGACAACACAGTACAGCTATTTGGCAAAAAAGTATATGCATTAGGTGCCGATAACAAGAAGCACGTTGCAAGGATACAGGGAGCGACAATTGAGTATGCTTATGGCGACGAGGTGACGACGTGGAACCAAGAAGTGTTTGAAATGTTAAAATCTCGTCTCAGGACATCGCACAGTCATTTTGATGGGACGTGCAATCCGGCGGGGCCGAAACATTGGTTTAAGGGCTTTCTGGATTCCGATGCAGATATATTCCAGCAGGCGTACAACATACATGATGGTTGTTTACCTCCGGCGGTAGTAGACGAGTTAATAAAAGAGTACTCCGGGACACACAGGTATCAACGCTACATACTGGGCAAATGGGTAGTGGCAGAAGGGCCTGTGTACGATATGTTTTCAGAGGAAAGGCACGTCTGCAAAGCAAAGACCAGCGGAGAGATAATTGTGAGCAGTGATTTTGGTATGCAGAACCCTACCGTCTTTCTCATCTGGCAGAAAAGAGTAGATACCGGCAACTGGCACTGCATAAAAGAGTACTACTATTCAGGCAGGGAGAACAACCGCATGAAGACAGTCAGTGCGCTAGTAAAAGGACTAGAGGACACGCTAAGCGGGCAGAAAGATGATTTAGTGATCGTTGACCCATCCGCCACCGCTCTCATCGTGGAGTTACGTAGCAAAGGGCATAAAGTCAAAAAAGCAGATAACACTGTTAACGATGGGATAGCAGACGTTGAGACGTTGCTAACACAAGACAAGTTATCGTTTGACCCGTCTTGCACGCACACGATCGAGGAGTTTGGCATCTATGCATGGGACCCAACGGCGGCTGACAAAGGCAGGGACGCAGTTATAAAACAGTCAGACCACGCGATGGATGCTATCAGGTATCTTGTAAAAACATTAAAACTCGTTAAGCGCAGCCGAACAAGACAATACAAATCGATTCTAGGGTGATAACAATGTATCTATCATATCAAGATTTTGTTGCCGCAAAAGACAAAGGGCAATTTATAAATCAGTTTATAAAATTCCACGAGAGCACAGGAGCATACAAAGAGGCGTTAAGGGCGGACAAGTATGACGCACAGGAAAACGAGACTATCCTGCAGTTTCAGCGTGTTTACTACACTTTATTGGGTCAGAAAAAAGTGGACAATTTCTCATCCAATGCACAGATATGCTCTAATTTTTTTCACAAATTAAATACACAACGCTGTTCGTACAGCCTAGGAAACGGTGTCTTTTTTAATGACATGAATGTTAAGAAAAAACTGGGCAAACAATTCGACAGGCGGATTAAAGAGGCGGCATACAACGCATTAATCCATGGCCAGTCCTTCCTTTTTTGGAATGTGGACCACGTGCACGAATTTCCATTTACGCAGTTCGCCCCAATGTGGGACGAGGACACAGGGGCGTTGATGGCGGGTATACGATTCTGGCAGTTAGACGAGCAGAAACCGTTTAAGGTTGTACTGTACGAAGTAGATGGCTACACAACTTACAGTGCAGAAAGCAAATTTGGGGAATTAAAAGAGACCGCTCCCAAACGGGCATACAGACAGAGGGTGGAGGTTGCTAATAATTTGGAACCTGAAATCATCGGGGAAGAAAACTATAGTAGCCTCCCTATTGTACCAATGTTTGGAAACAAAAGGCATATAAGCACCCTGAGGGGGATGCGGTCAAAAATTGATGCCTACGACGCGGTACAAAGTGGTTTTGCCAATGATTTAGACGACTGTGCGCAGATGTATTGGCTCATTTCTAACGCTGACGGTATGACAGATGACGAGTTGGCGGAATTTAGAGACCGACTCAAGTTCCAGCACATCGCAAAGGCCGAGGAAGGGCAGGTACAGGCGTACACGCAAGAGCCGCCATATACCGCTAGAAAAGAGTTTCTCACGCAGATGCGGTCAGAGATTTATGAGGACTTCGGGGCATTGGACGTACACGCCATAGCCGCCGGAGCAACAAACGATCATATCGACGCAGCATATCAGCCACTAGACGATAATGCAGATGATTTTGAGTACTTTGTGGGCGACGCGATTGAGAAGATTCTGGAGCTTGCAGGGATTGACGACGAACCGCAATTTAAGCGGAACAGAATCAGTAACGAGAAGGAACGGACAGACATGGTTCTCGAGGCGGCAAATTATCTGGATGAAGAAACCATCCTGAAAAAATTACCGTTTATCGCACCGGAGGAAGTGCCGGACATTTTGGCAAAGTTGGACGAAGAATCATATAACCGCTACACAGAACCGATTGAACCCGATACGCCGGAAGATAACCCGGAAGGGGATGAATAACTATGTATCCATCCGACAAGTGGACAGAGCAGGAGCTACAAAAGTTAGAAAAACGGCTGACAGACGTATATAAGCAGGCTGAAAAAGAGCTTGACGGCAAAGCGAGAAACTATTTTAAACAGTTTTCCAGGCGATACGCTAAAGAATACGCGGCATACCAGGCAGGAAAGTACAGCAAAAAAGAGTTTGAAGCATGGCTGATGAATCAGTATGGCAGAGGGCAGAGGTGGGAGGCGCTCCGCGAGGACATGGCACGGCGGCTGACAGAATCAAACCAGATTGCCGCGGCATACATTAACGAAAGCACCCCTCTTGTGATCGCTCTTAACCGTAACTTTGAGGCGTACATGATTAAATCTCTTATACCTGATAAACAGATAAAAGAGATCGGAGATATTGCTTTTAATCTAGTTGACGAACACACGGTTAAACGGCTGACGGTCAGAAAGCAGAAGATTCTTCCACCGCGTAGGGTACTAAAAAGCAAGGATGTGCATTGGAACAAAAAGAAATTGCAAAATGCACTACTGCAAGGGATTTTACAGGGCGACAGCATAGGAAAGCTCGCAGGGCGATTCCAAGACGTTACAGGCATGAATCATACTGCAGCAATTAGAAACGCTCGCACAGCGTTCACAGGGGCGCAGAATGGGGGCAGGCAGGCGGCATACGAGGAAGCCTACCAGATGGGAATTGATGTAGTTAAGCATTGGACAGCAACAAAGGACTTGAGGACACGAGACAGTCATAGAGCGTTAGACGGTGAGGAAGTACCGTTTAATATGGCTTACTCCAATGGTCTCATGTATCCGGGAGACCCAAGCGGAATCCCAGCGGAAGTTTATAACTGTCGTTGTACGCAGAGAACTGCACTGCCTACCGAACTGGCACAACCGCGAATGATACGCGTCAGAAACCCAGAGACAGGCAGAAACGAAGTCGTAGAAGACATGACCTACTATGAATGGTTAGCAACGCAAAGGGGGCAAATATAATGGCGGATATTGATGTTGTAAGTCATGTAGACGAAGTAATTTTAAAGACCACCATGGCACTTGCGAGGGCATTAGAACAGGCAGGAGCCGCCGCAGAGGGACACGCAAAAGAACTTTGCCCGGTCGATACAGGCGCGTTGAGAAATAGTATTACGCACCAGACCGACTTGGAGAATCTCACGGAAATAATAGGCAGTAACGAAGAATATGCCGCCTATGTAGAGTTGGGAACTGGCGTGTATTACAAAGGTGGACGAAAAACCCCATGGACTTATCAGGACGATAAGGGACAATGGCATATCACAAACGGTCAGAGGGCACAGCCGTATTTAAAACCGGCGGCGGCAAATTACGCAAAAGAATATACAGCAATTATTGCAGACGAATTAAAAGGAGCGATGGGATAATGGACAGATTGTCTTTACTCATCAAGGCAAAGGAAACGGCAGAGTATTTTACTGATAAAAAGTTTAAATACTCGCAGAATGTGGCGAATAGCTGGGCGGGTGCAAAGAAGAAAAAGGTAAGTAATTGTGCGTCATATGTATGCTATTGCCTACAGCAATTAGGCATCCTTAAACCGGGACAACTGTTTTATTGCAACAAGAACGGAACAGTTGTCTATAAGGGCGCAGGAACAAAAGCGGCTATATCAAAACGATATAGATTGATAAAAGTAAATAAATTACCCCGGGATTATAAAAACAAATTAAAACCGGGAGACATTTGCTTTTATCGCCTGCATACCAATATTTTCGCAGGAATAAACGAGAGAAATAAAATGGTTTGGTGGGATGCCGGAAAGGCTAGCACAAATACTAAAAAAGCAGGCGGAACATACAAAAAGATACATAGGATTATTAACAGCAGCCAGAAAATCTTATATGTGCTGAGATGGAAAGGGTGGGAAAATGACACAGAGAAAAATTATTGACGTGTCGGTATACAACGGCACAATCGACTGGAAGAAAGTAAAGAAATACGGTTGTGATGGTGCGATCATTAAGATTATCCGCAAGGATTTAGGCAAAGATAAGAAGTTTGAGGCAAACTACAAAAAGTGTGAGGAGTTAGGCATTCCATGGGGCGTGTATAACTACACATACGCAACTACAGTGGCGAAAGCTAAGTCAGACATGAAACTTGTATGCGACATCCTAGACAAAATTAGTAAGAAACATTTTAAATACGGCGTTTGGTTTGACATCGAAGACAAAGTACAAGCTAAGCTGACAAAGGGCATGATTGCATCAATCATCAACGCGGCACAGACTGTCGTTGAGTCAAGAGGCTATAAATTTGGCGTTTACACTGGCAAATCATACTTTGCGGAGCATATTGATAAAAACAAGGTCAAGTGTAAAAACTGGTGGATTGCACGCTATTACAAAGGCGATAACCGCATGACATTTAAGGCAACGCCGAACAAATCTTATAAACCTGCAAACGTACCTGATCTCATGGCATGGCAGTATACCAGCTCTGGTGTGTTCCCGGTTAAGGTTTCAACCGGCAACGGCGGCAAGTTTGATTTAAATATTTTATATCATGACTTCCCTGCGAAGGCACAGAAGGAAGAAACGAAAAAGGGTAACTACACTGGGAAATTCCCTGAGTTGCCGCCACGCGGATACTACAAGTTTTTAGACGGTATCACAGTGCTAAAAGACGCGCAGAATGAAATTACAAAAATGCAGGATTTTCTGAACTGGGCAGTTGGAGCGAAATTAAAAACCGATGGCAAGTATGGAGAGAAGACGGAAGACGCGGTAAGAGTTTTCCAGTCACACTGTAACTTGAAAATTGATGGCAAGTTTGGGGCAAATTCCCTCAAAGCCGCGAAAGAATTTAGCAAGTAATCACGAAGTACTGTGATTTACATATAAAGTCATTTAGGGAAAGAAATCCCTCAAAGAAAAGGAGCAATCAAATGGCATTAACAAGAGCTTTTTTAAAGAGCATGACACTTACAGATGAACAAATTTCCGCGATTATCGAGGAACACTCTGCAACCGTTACAGGTTTAAAAGGCGAGATCACTAAATACAAAGAGGATGCAGAGAAAGTCCCAGACCTCCAGAAGAAATTGAAGGACTATGAAAAGGACGACTGGAAAGGCAAGTATGAGAAAGAACACGCAGGTTTTGAGAGTTACAAAGCCGAACAGGACAAGAAAGCGTCCTACAGCGCGAAAGAAGCCGCGTATAAGAAGATGCTTGAGGAGTCCGGCGTGTCCAGTAAAGTAATTAACCTTGCATTAAAAGCATCAAAAGAGACTATTGATAATTTAAAAATCGGAACTGACGGCAAATTTGAGAATGCAGCAGAAGTAGAAAAAGGCATCAAAGAAGCGTATGCCGATTATATTACAACTGAAAAAACTCAGGGCGCTAATGTATCAAATCCACCGGGAGGAGAACCGGGGAAAATGACCAAGAAAGAAATCATGGAAATTAAAGATGCAGGCGAACGTCAGAAAGCGATTGCGGAAAATCACGAACTTTTTGGATTTTGAAAGGAGTAAACAATGCCAGGAGTAACTACTAGCACTGTATTAAATACAGATAGCACCCTCAAAGCGAGAGAAATTGATTTTGTAACAAGATTTGAAAAAAACTGGGATGCATTAAGAACCATCTTGGGAATCGTTAGACCTATTAGAAAAGAGCCGGGCACTAGCTTAGTAACCTACGAAGCGCAGATGAAAGATGAAGCTTTACAGGGCGGCGCAAGTGTGGGCGAGGGAGAGGCAATCCCTTTTACGCAGTTTAAAGTTGTGGAAAGTAAGAGAGAAGATATTGTCGTAGAAAAATACGCTAAATCTTTAACTCTTGAGTCTGTGGCAAAATGGGGCGCAACCGTTGCGATTGAAAAAACAGATGATGCCTTTATGGTTGAGCTGCAGAACAAGGTTTTAAAGGATTTTTACACATTTTTAAAAACCGGAACATTAAAAGGAACACAGAAGAAATGGCAGAAAGCACTTGCAATCGCAAAAGGTGCTGTACTTAATAAATTCGCAGGAATGAACAGAAATGTAACCGAAGTCGTAGGATTTGCAAACGTAATGGATTTTTACGACTGGTTAGGTGATAAAGAGATTACTGTGCAGACAATGTTTGGTTTACAGTATATCAAAAATTTCTTCGGTTTCTCCACGCTGTTCCTTCTCCCTGACGACTATATTCCGGCAAAAACCGTCATTGCAACACCGGTGGAAAATATTGATCTATATTATATTGATCCCGGCGACAGCGATTTTAAAAAACTTGGGCTTGACTACACGACATCTGGCGAAACAAATCTGATTGGATTTCACGCAGGCGGCAACTATACAAACGCCACAGGCGAAACATACGCCATTATGGGCATGAAACTGTGGGCAGAATACCTTGACGGTGTTTGTGTAGTTACCGTTGGAACTACAGAAACTATCCCGGAAGTATCAAGCGCCGTTTCGAAAGCAAGTTCGAACGGAAAATAAAAGGGGTTGATTGAGTGCTTTATGAAATCATGAATCACATTCACAATTTCTTCCCGGTCAAGGGGGCGGCGATCACAGGCAAAATAACAATCGGGGATTGGATTTTCGACACACACATAGATGCGACAGTAGACACCAAAGACTTGCGTTATTCCGGCACCGCGATTCGTCTCCCTTTGCAGGACGGGCAGTATTATTTAATTAGTGGCTCCATATTTAATGACGGGGTTTATCAGTATCACAAAGGCGATACTGCCCCGTTACAAGAGGAGACGTTTGATGGCGTAGTGGTTCCACTGGCTATCCCTAAACCGTTTTTATCACTGGTGGACGAAATCAGCGAGTGGCAGGCGAAAAACGGCAATTTAGGGGCGTATCAGTCGGAGTCATTTGGCGGTTATTCGTACAGCAGGGCAACAAATAGCAAAGGCGAGACCTACACATGGCAAGATGCCTTTAGGGCACGCCTGAACCCATGGAGGAAAATGGCATGAGTTTAATCAATGAATTTTTACAAGATTGCATACTCATGGATAAAAAGCGTACTTCTGACGGTGAGGGTGGATTTATCACCGAGTGGGTCGAGGGCGCTAAAATACAGGCGGCAATAGTCCGAGATACCTCCATGTCTGCCAGAGTGGCGGAAAAAGAGGGTGTAACAGCAACATATACAATTACTACAGCTAAAACAGTAAAGCTAGGCTATCATGATGTATTAAAAACAAAAGACGGAAAAATTTTTAGAGTTACATCAAATGCAGGGGAGAAAGAATCTCCTGCATCATCCAATTTAGACATAGCGCAGGTTATGGCGGAGAAGTGGGAGCTGACGTCATGACCCCAACAGCGGCACTGTATCAATTTTGGTCATCCTTCGGCATAACTGCATATCCGTCTAACAGAGTGCCGGAGGACACCACATTTCCTTTTATCACATATGAGCCGATTATAGCAAATTGGTGGACAGGCGCAGCCGCCGCTAGTACTGTAAACATTTGGTATCACACAGAATCTGAGGCAGTCCCAAACAAAAAGGCAAAAGAAATCAGCGACAAATTGCAAGGGGGCACCACGGTAAAATGCGATGGCGGATTTATTTTCCTGTCGCAGGACCAGCCGTGGACTCCTTTGGTTGATGAAGCCGACTCGTCGATAGTACGCAGATACACAGCAATAACTATGCAATTTATAACTATTTAACGAGGTGAGCAAATGAAGTATACACAGGTACCTTCTGACCTTTTTAAAAAAATACAGATTAACGCCGGTATTATTGTATCAGCCTTTGAGCCAGAAACGGGTGCCATAACAACAACTAACATCCTCATGGCAACCAGCGGCGGTTGTAGCTTTAGCGCAGAGCCATCCTTTACGGATTTCGGCGAAGATATTGACAACGTACCCAAAAATACGATGGAACTCAAGGAAATCGAATCTATTGAGGTAAAATTATCAGGCACAGCCGTTACAATGGATACCGCGCAGGCTAAAAGTTTTATGGCGGCGGCAGACGTAGCAGGAAACAAAGTAACCCCAAGGGCAGATTTAAAGGCAGAAGATTTTAAGGATATTTGGTGGATCGGTGACTATTCGGACGAAAATTCCGGGGATTCCGCCGGATTTATCGCAATCAAAATCATGAACGCTCTCTCAACGGGCGGATTTAAGATTAAATCAGATGATAAATCCAAAGGAAATTTTGATTTTGAATACACAGGACATTATAGCATTAAGAACGCAGAGACAGTACCTTACGAGGTCTATATCAAAACAGGCGAAGCGGCGTAGGAGGTAAAGCATGAAATTATCAGATTTAACAGCAGAACAGGGTTTAGAAGCAATCGCAAATTCTCTCGAATGCATCGGCAACATCGCAGACGATGATGACGCGCTTAAGCTGTGCCAGGAACTTGTGCCGCGGGAAGGCGAGAAATATATCAAAGTCTTTGCTAGGGGCGCCAAAACAGCCCCTAGACTGTTAAAAACACACAAAGATGATGTAATCGGAATCTTAGCGGCGTTTGAATTACAGACAGTCGAGGAATACAAGAAAAAGCACAAATTAATGGATGTTATCAAGGGTATGGTTGACCTTGTCAACGAACCGGAGGTACGTCAGCTTTTTTTCTCAGTGCCAACAGGCGCAACAGACGGACACTTTGGAGATGCGCAGGAGAATACAGAGGAAAAAGCGTAAAAGGCTTCCTGCTGTATGTCAAAGCTAAGATTTTAGACGATACAGAGGAATTAATTTACAAGCGATACATGGCCGATGGGCTGAAATATGTAACCGAAAGTATTTCGCAGGCGTTCGGCGGGAAATATCTCTACGTATCGTTTGTTGATTTAATTGATAATGATAAAAAACAAACAGCAACAAAGACTGGCGAAGAAATAGCCGCGGACGTCATTAAAAAAGCCGGATTGGTGGTGGAATAATTGAATGTAATGGAGTTGTTTGTCACTCTGGCAATCAAAGACACCGCATATAAGCAGGGGCTAAAAGACGCAGAAGGTAACGCCAGCTCGTCCACATCAAAAATCGGCGGGGCATTTAAAACAGTCGGGAAGGCGGCTAAAACAGCCATGGCGGCTGGTTCTGCCGCCGCCGTTGCATTTACAAAAACGTCAATAGATTCCGGAATGAATTTTGATACCGCGATGTCTCAGGTAGCAGCTACTATGGGAACAACCGTAGATAAAATAGGGAATGTCGAAGCCAAGGCTGAGGAAATGGGGCGCACTACAAAGTACACCGCGACGGAAGCAGCCGAAGGCATGAACATTCTTGCCCAAGCCGGCTTGTCGGCTGACGAACAGATTAGTGGTATCGGAACGGTACTTAACCTTGCCTCTGCCGGTGCTATGAGTCTGGAAGAATCGGCATCGTATACCGCCGGAGCTGTAAAGGGCTTTGGCGACTCGATGGGCAACGCATCTTATTATGCTGATTTAATGGCAAAGGGTGCTACTCTTGCTAATACGAACGTAAGAGGTCTTGGAGAAGCTTTTTCCGGTTCTGCCGCCACAGCGAAAAACTACGGCCAAGCGGCGGACAGTGTCACGCTTTCCTTGCTCCGCTTGGCAGAGCAGAACGTAACAGGTTCTGAGGCATCTACGGCGTTAAATAGGGCAATGGCAGACCTATATACTCCGACTGACGACGCATCAAAAGCATTAGATCAGTTAAAGGTATCCGCTTATAAAACAAACGGCGAAGCAAAAGACTTTAACGACCTCGTAGACGAGCTGAATGGCTCTTTACAGGGTATGACAGCGGAACAAAAAAACAACGCTCTTGCTACGATTTTTACAACGCAAGGTTTGCAGGCATTTAACAAAATGACCGCATCAAGTGATGCGACTGTGCAAAAATTTTGGAAAGGAATACAGGATTCTTCCGGCTCCGCGGCACAGCAGGCGGCTACGCAGCTAGACAATCTAAAAGGTGATATAACCTTGCTATCTAGTGCTACAGAGGGCTTAGAACTGGGTTTTTACAATACTTTTTCGGGCGCTATCCGTGGTGCCATTAAAGGTGTAACAAGCAAGGTTAGTGGATTAGCTGAGGCGATGGAATCCGGTGGCATAAGTGGCGCTCTTTCCAAACTGGCACAAGATGCGATTAATTTTAGTGGTCAGTTGCCGGGGCTGACAAAAATCGGCGGCGACCTCATAAACGGTTTAATTTCGAGTGTTACTCAAAATTCTGGCAGTATTACAACTGCTGTCAGCCAACTGTTAAATAATCTTGCCTCTACGATTTCTACAGGGCTAAATGTATTTACATCGGTCGGAGTTAATTTGCTGACAGCTATCGCCAGCGGCATGACTCAAGGTATCCCAACCTTTTTGGGGCAGGCATTGCCAATGCTGGCACAATTTACAGAGTCATTGAGGAGCAACGCAGGCAAACTAATAAATGCAGGCCTGACACTTATCCAGAATATCGCTCAAGGGCTGATTAATTCTATTCCTGTACTGATTGCATATGTACCTACAATCATAACAAATTTAGCTGGCATTATTAACGATAACGCGCCAAAAATCCTTGCAACAGGAGTAACGATCATAACAAATTTGGCGATTGGCTTAGTTCGCGCGATTCCATTATTAATTGCTAATTTACCGAAGATTATCACAGCAATCGTAAGTGTATTTACAGCGTTTAACTGGTTTTCACTTGGTAAAAACATTGTTACCGGCATAATAAAAGGGGTCAAAAATCTCCCATCGCTCTTAAAGACTGCTGCTAAAAATGCCGTAAACGGATTTAAAGGGGCATTTAGGGGCAATGGTATTTTATCCGCTGTTAAAGGGGCATTTACTAAGATACCGTCAGCTGTAAAGAGCATCTTTACCAAGGCAGTATCCCTTGTAAAAAGCTTCCCTGGACGATTTAAGAGTGCCTTAAAGTTTAGCTGGTCTCTACCGCATCTGAACTTGCCACATTTAAGTGTTTCCGGCGGAAAAGCTCCGTTTGGTATTGGTGGAAAGGGTTCCCTGCCGTCATTCCACATTAGCTGGTACAAAAAGGCTATGGAAAGTCCATATGTATTTTCTGATGCCACATTGTTTGGGGCAGGAGAAGCAGGAGATGAGATGCTGTACGGTCGTAGCAGGCTGATGAGTGACATTAGAGAGGCAACACAGGGAACAAAAAACGATGTAACTATTAACGTAACCGTAAACGGTGCAGATAACCCAGAAGAATGGGGAAGAAGAATGGCAAGCGAGCTTAGAAGGCAGGTGAAAATGGCATAATGGCAAAGAAAAATAAAAAATCTGCTGCTCCCAGCGGTCTGTCTATATCGAGAGACAATCTGAAATTTACAATATCTTGGAAAATACCGGCGAAAAAATATGAGGATGGACAGTGGCTGTGGTATCGTCTACATACAAAAAACGCCGGTGCATCCAAATGGGATTGGACAAAGTGGAAGAAAATAGATGTGGGAAAATCAGCAACCAAAAAAACAGTAGCACTTGATGCAAAAAATTATTATCCTGTCTCATCAAAATTATTAAATGCGATAGAGTTTAAGGTAAAGGGCAAAACAAAAAGTGATAAAAAGCATACCTATACAGCCGCACATTCCACAAAGACATTTACCATTTATGCACCAAATGCCCCTTCCGTTTCTTATTCTCTTGATGATACTGGCGCAAATAAAGGTGCCTTTACTTGGAGCACATCATACGAGGCGAATGATGCGAGACATTTCGCAAAAACACAGGTACAGACTGCATTAATGACAAACTATAAAGGTGCTATTGCAAACGCTCGCTTCGCCAATTCGGCTTATACAGGGGCTTCTGGTACATGGGAAATAACAGAGGATGGTTCCCCAACACAGAGTAAGACGTTTTGCCGTATTGTAAGGGCAAAATCGAGAGGATGTGCCGGGGATTCCGGTTGGGGCTATGCATACCATTATTACAGCATCCCAGAGCGTCCAAACATACAGAGCACAGGGAGCAAAGAGATAGGCTCTTCTAGCCGCTATGTATGGGCAAACTGGGTGCAGGCATCGCCGCAGGACCGCCCTGTGGATTCCATGGAACTGCAATATGCCATAGACACGCCAGAAAGTGGAGAAAGGTATACTGGCACATCGTGGAGTACAGGAGTAACTGTTGCGTACCATGATTATACGGTGTCAGCAGATTTTAACACAGACGATGGCATAGCGGAAGACCAGATTATGTGGACAAGAGTGCAGAGTACGCATGATAAAAAATATGCGTACTCCGAGCCACGAGTAGCGGCACGAGGGGCTTTAAAATCCCCGTCATTTGATACGGTATCAGCGACAGGAACAACACTGACAATTAACAGCATTGAGCGCAACACGGAAGTGCCTGACGCTAAAACAGCCGTCTGGATGAAAATAGACAATGAAGAAAAAGGTATTATTGCAATCACCGACAAAGAGGGGACGATCACGGTTACGTGTCCGGACGTTTCCGGCGGCGCTGAATACCAGATTGCCCTCAAGAATTTTACCGGAACTTCTACGCCTCAGAATGGAGCGCCTGGCATTACCTACAAACTTAGCCCCCTCATGCAGTCAGGGTGGATTTACTCAGAGACAAGAAAAATTGCGGTTCCGCCGAAAAATATAACTGCAATGGCGGTAGCATCTGATACCGTAGAATTAACGTGGGATTGGTCATGGAAAAACGCAGATGCGGCTACTATATCATGGGCAGACCATGAGGACGCATGGATTAGTACGGACGCCCCAACTACTTATGACGTGGAGGACAGGGAGACCACATGGCATATCGGGTCCCTGGAATCGGCAAAAACATATTATTTCCGCGTAAGATTGCGGGATACGTCCGGGGACGAAGAAGTGTTATCTCCTTGGTCTGATACGGTTTCCGTATCGCTGAGTGAGACACCAACAACTCCTACGCTTGCAACAACGGAAAATTATCTCGCCATAGATGACACAGTTATTTGCAGTGTTGGCTACACCGGAAACAGCAAGGCGAGCATAAAAATAGCGGAAGCGGTTAACGATGAACCGGTCAAAGGTAACGATGGAAACGTTGTGGTTTTAATGATGTCTTCCGGTATGGAAACATTATCAGAAACGATTGAAAACATTAACAAAATCTATACTGCAAGCGGTCTTTTGGGCAATCTGTGGAACGTAGGAGAAATCCATTATTTAAAAGCAATGGTTACAGCACAGGGAGGTAAAGAGGGGGCATGGTCAGATTCTGTGGCTGTCGAAATTGTTGCAAAACCTACAATAGACAGCGTTTCAACAAATCTTGTTTCGGAAGCAACTACATATAATTCTGGCGATGTTACCACAGAAGCAAGTGACCAGACAGTACCAGAATCATCGGAAGGCACAACAAACTACCTAGAGCAGCTACCACTAACAATAGCCCCTTCCTTCGGGGATTCTGCTGGCACAGCAAAAGTAATGGTTGTCAGAGACGAGGATTATTATATTCTGCGCCCGGACGGATTAAAGGAACAGCATTTTGCCGGCGAAATTATTGCCAGTTTTACCGGTGGTGAAACAGATAACTACAGTATTGCCTTGGGCGACCTGATCGGGCAGATGGATGACGGTGCAAGGTACAGTATACAGATTGCATTTACAGATATTTATGACCATGTGGCAGAAAAAAAGATACCGTTTGTTGTGCGGTGGAAACATCAGCCGGAAGTGCCAACGGCCACTGTAAATACGATTGTAGACAATAAAACAGCAAGTATTGTTGTTACTAAACCAACTACATATGCTGATGGGGATACGTTTGATTTGTACCGGATGAGCGTAGACAGAGCAGAATTGATTCTGGAGAACGGAATCTATGGCCAGAAATATGTTGACCCATACCCTGCGCTAAACGAATACGGAGGCATATTGGTTGTAAATAAAACCGCCAACGGCGACTATATAACAGTAGATAGCTCGTTTGCATGGTTATACAACGAATTTTCGATAGCCCACGAAAAGGCAATCATTGATTTTGACAGTGAATCTATCGAAATCCAGTATAACCTTGATTTAGATAACTCATGGGATAAAGATTTTGAGAGGACAGTATACCTTGGTGGCTCTGTACAAGGCGACTGGAACCCTGCAGTCACTCGTGATTTAAAAATTGATGCAGTAAGTATCTCGCTAACAGAACCAACGATGATTGAGCAAATGAGACGCCTCGCAACGTATCCCGGAATATGTCACGTTAGGACGCCGGACGGTTCGTCTTTTTCCTGCGATATACAGGTATCAGAGAAAAAAGACCACGATAATAAAATGAGGGCAGATTTCTCACTAACGATTAAAAAAGTGGATTCGGAAGAACTGGACGCTGTGACAGAAGAACAGTGGAGCGCAGAGCATCCTAACGAGGTGATGTGATGGATTGGAGCAAAGGATTTTCGGCAAGATATATTTTGACAACGGTTGACCCCAAGACGTGGACAGACCAGCAGGAATTTGAATTTACTGAGGGCAGTATTGACCGGGACAGCACGTCAGATTTAAGGGAATCTGCTTCCGTCACAATGACGGAAAAGATAACAGACAATGAGTGCTGGGTACGCATTTACTTGCAGGCTAAACAGGGAGGGTCAGGAGCAAAAGTAGCACTGTTCACTGGCCTGACCGCCTTCCCAGAAAGAAAACTTGATGGTGTGAGAGAGACTTACAATATTGACTGCTATTCCGTTCTCAAGCCGGCAGATGATGTGATCCTGCCGCGTGGTTATTATGCACCAGCCGGCAGCGGAGCAAAGCAGATTAAAAATCTGCTCAATGATTGTATCCCTGCCCCTGTGTATGTCGAGGGAACATCGCCGATAACTACAGATAATATCGTTGCGGAAGATGGGGAAACAAGGCTCACAATGGCACTACACATATTAGATGCCATTGGTTGGCGCATACGAATACTTGGCGATGGAAGTATTGTTATTTGCGCAAACGATAACAATAGCAGTCTTACAGTGGGAATTAACGCAAATGACATCATAGAGTGTGACGTAACAGACACATTTAATTGGTATGACACACCAAATTGTTTCATGGCAATACATGACGATTACGGCGCAGCCATCGCGCGGGACGACAGTCCAGACAGTTATTTATCAACCGTTAGCCGCGGAAGGGAAGTTTGGAAATCGGAAACAGGCGTTGAATTATCTGCCGGGGAAAACATAGCGGCATACGCTGTGAGAAAACTAAAAGAATTGCAGAATCCTGCCAGAACAATGCAGTACAGCCGGCGATTTTTTGAGGACGTTCTTCTGGGCGATGTGGTCTTTTTAAACTATCCACGGCATAACCTTACCGGAAAATTTAGAATAACATCACAATCGCTATCCCTGGAACATGGTTGCCGCACAAAGGAAGAGGTGGAAAGCATTGAATGAGTTTGTAAAAGAGATTGCCTCGGCGATGAAGCAAAGCAAAACAAAAGCATACGATACAGTTGCAAAAGTCCTTCGGGTTGACGAAAAAACAGCATATGTCCACATTGACGGCGGAGCAGATGAAACCCCTGCGCAGATGGCTATTAACTGCAAATCTGGGGATACGGTAAAAATACGTGTCTCCGGTGGAAAAGCATGGCTTACTGGAAATCTTACATCTCCACCAACAGATGATACAGCCGCAGAAAAAGTAAAACAATCGCATGAAAGATTTAAAAAAGGAACCGCTAAAAATTTTGGGTTACAGAACGAAAAAATTATTAATGCAGCTAAAACTGCAACAAATTTTATTGATTATATAGATGATGTTGGACTGGTAGTTGGCGACATGAGAGGGAACACCCTTAAACAAAATACTTTACTTGATGCATATGGTATGGCTGTACGAAACGGTAATAGGGAGATTGTAAGGTTTGGTACAGCACCTATCGTGATCACCAACACGGACGGCGATAAAACTTATGAGGGCTCCGGCTCCGTGATGCAATCCGACCGCAACATTGTTGTTTCCACCCAGCAGACAAACCCAGACGACATCCATGGCGGCGGCAAGGCGGCTCTAGAATTGTATTACGATAAAACCAAGGACATCACAGGACTTTCGTTAACCGTCAAAGAGGGCTCGACGTATAGCGACCTGTATGAGTCTATGGGAACCGGGATGTATGTCAATAACCACCACATCCAATTTGTATCTAATGACGTAGAGTGCATCTTAGGTAAAAATAATATCCTATGGGATGCTGACACCATAGGATATTGGATGCTTGCAGAGCATAAATTTACACTAAATGAGCCAATATCAATGCAACCGACCGGTGCAGTATTTGTCTGGAGTCACTATAGTAATGGAGCTTGTGATAATTGGTGGTGGACGTCGTTCTTTGTACCTAAACAGCACGTTGCCTGGCGGCCGGGCGATGGTATGCTGATGAGTAATCCATATTACGGGCTAAACAAATATATATATATTGGTGATACATTTATACAAGGTACTGATAATAACAAATCTAATAACGCACAAAATGGAATAGCCGTTAACAATCAAGGTTTTGTATTAAGATATGTGTTAGGAGTGTAATTATGGAAGAATATTATATTGGATACGTATTTGATGGTTTATACCCACCAAAAGCTGCGCAGTGGTGCAATAAAAACGGTACGTGTCACATTGAAAAAAATAAGGACGGAAAGTACGAAATCGTTGAGAATATTGACCGAGAAGAACCGGAACACTTATTTAACGATAACGCACCATCCATATCGGAACTGAATAAAAAAATAGAAGAACTTACAAAACAAAATGAGATGCTCACAAATTACTTGCTAGAGCTGTCTGATAGATTTATGCATAAGGAGGTGGAAGTATGATAGCTAGCGGGACAATAATTATTGACGGGCAGACATACCGCAAAGGAGATGTTATACACGATTTAGGTGGCTGGGATTGCATAGATACGGACGGAAGTAAGCGATATTACTGGGGAAAGTCTTCTGAAGTAGATAAATTGCCTCATTATGTTGCAAGTGGTTCGACGGCGTTATGTGTAGACACAGGGGAATTATATGGCTTTTATGCCCCTGATAGCAAGTGGTTTTTACTTTAGGGAGGTGTAGGACATGAGAAAAAGTGGTTTAACGGGAGATGAGGCGTATGTACTCTCAAAACATGGGAAAACAACAGAAGACCTTGACCCGTTAAAAAAAGAAATTGGTTTGATAAAGGAAGATTTATCAAACAAAATTACAAAGTTCTATGCATCAAATCAGGGCGAAACCCATCTTGCCGATTCTGATAATGGCAAAATCATGGATATGATGCTATATGGCAAGTCAGAGCAGTTTACTACTATTGGAAAAAACCTCCTTAAAATTAAAGACGGTACACAAACACTACGAGGAGTAACTGTTACTGCGAAGGATGGAGTAGTTGCATTGAAAGGAACCGCAGTAGAATCGGGATGGGCAATACTTACCATCGATTCTTTTGTGTTAGATGGGACGTACATCCTTAGCTCTAATATTAGCAGTAATGTTAGCAGTAATGTTACAGTAATAGTAGTGAACAAATCATTCAAATCTATTCTGAAAGAGGGCGAATCAGCTAATTTAGAAAATGCAGAGGCATCCAAAGTGTGTTTTACTGTTACAGAGGGCGAAACCTATGACATTTCTAATATTCTGATTCAGATAGAAAAAGGCTCTGTTGCCACTTCCTACGAACCTTACACCGGTGGTATTCCAAGCCCGAACCCGTCATATCCACAGGAGATTAAAAGTGTTGTAAATCCGATTGTAAAATTGTCAAACGAAGATGGAACACAATCTGAGACTGTCACTCTTCCATACACGTTAAACGCAATTCCAGTCTCAAGTGGTGGTAACGTTACAATCGACGATCAACAGTATGTTGCGGATTATGTGGATGTGGAACGAGGGAAGTTAGTAAAGGTGGTTGATTCTTCTAAGTTAGATAATACACAATCTATTGTAAACAAAACCGAATGGTTGTTAGCAGAACCACAAGAAATTGACTTAACACAGGAAGAAGTACAGACGCTTAAAACACTTGCAACATATTATCCGACTACAAACATCAGCGTCAATTCAGAACAGCTTGACGGATATACAGTATTTAACTATCCGATTTCAATGCAAAATGGTTGGAATTATGTAAAACAGCAACTCAACGACAATCGTGATTATATCTATGATATAGACACAAAAACGCAGGACATCGACACACAGGCGGCAGAAGCCTATGTTAACAGCGAATATGCAGTAGCATTAACAGAATTGGAGGTATGATATATGCTATACAGAACATTATTAAAACTTAAAGAAAGAAACGGTCTGACAGACGATTTAAAGAATAAGATTGATATTTTCTTCGCAACGGACAGGATTACTGAGGAACAGTACAATGAGTTGATGGATGTTAATAAGGAAGAAGAATCGAAAACGGAAACTAATTAACTAAAGAGGACTTTTAATTAATTTATAAAAACAAAAGAAAAATAATTTTTAAGGAGGAATGGAGATGGTAGATATTATGTTACCTTTAACAACTTGTATTTTTGTAGTTTTTGACTTAGCTAGCGGTGGAGTAGCCGCCTGTGCCAACCACAAGTGGAAATCCTCAGAAATGAGAAAAGGATTGTATCATAAATTTGGCTCTATTATGCTTGTGGTGCTTGCGTACCTTATTGATTACGCCCAGAAATATGTAGACCTAGGTTTCCAGGTACCTATTGCCGCAGGCGTGTGCGTATACATCATTTTGATGGAACTTGGCTCTATTGTGGAAAATATCGGTAAAATTAACCCTGATTTATTGCCGGACAAAGTTAGAGCTATCTTAGGACTGGACAAAATGAAATAAATTTACGTAATTTTTGCGTGTTTGAGGTGATGCAGTGAACAGAAGTTTGATTAAAAAACTCTGGAAATTAGGCGATAAACAATTTATTGATTACGCCTTGTCGTGCGCCCGCTTAACCTTGCGGGAGCGCGAAACTGTACAGTACTTGCTTTTTGACGGATTAACGCAGGAGCAAGCCGCCGAGAAAATGGATATAAGCACGAGAGGATTACAAGGGCTGTGGAGTTGCGCCGTGGAAAAGATTTTGTTAGTTCCCGGCACGATCCCGTACATAAACAGCCTTTAAAAAACTAAAGATAATTTAAAAATTACGCAGAAATAAGCGTGCTGTCTTCGTGGCGGTACGCTTATTTTTTTGAGATAATAAAACTATAAGGAGGGCAGAAAGATGTATCAATATTGGAATCCAAATCCCGCGGCGGCAAAAGTGGGAGATTGCACCGTGCGCGCTATCTCAAAAGCTATAGGGCAGACGTGGGAAGAAACATACATACAGCTTGCACTGTACGGTTTAATGCTGTCAGATATGCCCTCGGCTAACGCGGTGTGGGGCGCATACCTCAAAGATAATGGATTTAGCCGTTATATAATTCCGGACGAATACATGACCTGTACCGTCTCAGAATTTGCAAACAACCACCCAGAAGGGGTTTATATTTTAGCACTGTCAGGGCACGTTATAGCGGTAATTGACGGAAATTACTATGATACGTGGGACAGTGGAGCGATGACACCAATCTACTACTGGAAGGAAGGAGGAAAATAAATGTTCGGTTATCCACAATATCCACAACAATATCCACAGTACTCGCAATACCCACAAACAGATTATCTTGACCAACTAAATAGACTAAAACAACAGCAGGCACCACCCCAACAAATGCAACAGCAGGCCAACCCCGATGAACGGATTTGGGTACAAGGGCAGGGCGCGGCGGAGGCATATTTAGTGGCACCAAACTCTTTTGTCCGCCTGTGGGACAGCCAAGCGCCAGTTTTTTACGAAAAAAGAGCAGACCAGACGGGCAGACCGTTTTTAGAGGTGTTTGAGTATAAGCGTAAGGGCTCAAATTCGCCCACAGCGGAGCTTTCGCAGTCTAGCCAACCAATTAACTACGAGGAACGCTTAAACGCCTTAGAAAGGCAAATGGAGACGTTAAGAAGGAGGGTATTGAATGAACAATCCAATGCAGATGATACAGCAGTTTCAGCAGTTCAGGCAGCAGTTTCAAGGGGACCCGAAGCAGGAAGTACAGAATCTGCTAAATAGCGGGCAGATGAGCCAGCAACAGTATAACCAGTTGCAGGGTATGGCAACACAGTTTCAAAACCTCTTAAAAGGTTTTAAATAAATAAAAAGGAGTGATTTCATGGGATTAACAACAGATGGAATGAGCCCGGCTGATTTAGCAGCAGTCACAGGCAACAACAACAACGGAGCATTTGGGGACGGCAACGGCGCCTGGTGGATTATTATTCTGTTTCTCTTTATCTTTTGTGGATGGGGAAACGGAAATGGATGGAATAATGGCGGCGGAGGCGCGGTAGATAACTATGTATTAGCCTCTGATTTCGCAACCTTACAGCGCCAGATTGATAGCGGCATTTCCTCCCTTGAGCGCAAGGGTGATGCCATCAACAGCGGTATTTGTGATGGATTTTATGCGATGAACACCTCTCTGCTCAACGGATTTGCAGGAACAAATAGCACAATCCAGCAGAACGGGTATGATACACGAAATGCAATCCAGCAGGGACAGATTGCAGATATGCAGAGTTTTAACGCTTTGCAGGCACAGTTAGCACAGTGCTGTTGTGATAATAAACAGGCTATTGCGGGCGTCAATTACAACATGGCAATGAATTCTAACGCAATCCAGCAGGAAGTTACAAACGGCTTCTGCCAGACAAACTTTAACAACGCAAACAACACAAGGGATATTATCGATAACCAGAACAACAACGCCAGAGCCATCCTTGATGCCCTCACAGCGCAGAGAATTGAAGCTAAGGACGCTAAGATTGCCGAGCAGAATCAGCAGTTGTTTGCGGCACAGTTAGCAGCTTCTCAGGCGTCACAGAATGAAACATTGAAGACATATATGCAGGGTCAGTTTACTTATTACAACCCTAGACCGGTGCCGGCTTTTCCGGTTTCCGCACCATATCAGTACGGTAACTGTGGATGTAATGCCGGTTGCGGATGCTAAAATTTTATAATTAGCAGCTTCCTGCGTTGACGGGATTGTTCGGCTTGTGCCGATGATGCTTATAGCGGCGGGGCGATCGTTCCGCCGTTTATTATTAAAAAAGGAGTGATAACGTGGCAGAATTTACTAATAGCAATATTGTAACCGTGGCAGCGGGGCAGAATTTACCGCTCACAGAGACAGCCGTAAAGTGCGGTAGCTGTATTACACACCGGGAGGGGGCAGGAATTGTGACCCTTAGAGGCCTTACAAACCAGTGCAGGGCACGTTATAAAGTCAGCTTCGGCGCTAATATCGCCATACCTGCCGGTGGAACTGTGGCACCTATTTCTATTGCCCTGGCAATCGCCGGAGAGCCATTAAATAGTGCGACAGCAATCGTAACACCTGCGGCCGTAGGCGAATATTTTAATGTATTTACAGCGGCATTTATTGACGTTCCGCGCGGGTGCTGCATAACGATCGCGGTTGAGAACACGTCTACGCAGGCAATTAATATAGCCAATAGCAATTTAATCGTCGAGAGAGTAGCGTAAAGGAGGGCAAAGAATGGAATCATTACACAAATTAAAAAAAATGATGTGCAGAGAGCTGGACGAGATTTCCAACAAAGGCGATATGAGCGCCGGGGATTTGGAGGCAGTCCACAAACTGACAGACACAATTAAAAATATCGACAAGATTATGTATCTGGAAGGTGGTAGCGAATACAGCCGTGGCGGCGACTGGGACACGTCAGGAAGATACAGTCGCGGGCGTTATCCTGACATGGATTACGGCGACTATAGCAATGCCCGTAGAGGTCAGCACTATGTGAGGGGTCATTACTCTTACAACGATGCAAAAATGCAGGTAAAAGAGACCATTAAAGACATGATGCATGACAGTAATCTGTCTAGCACAGATCAGGCGGCTCTAGGCAGGGCGTTAGCAGAATTAGACCGATAAAAGGAAGGGGTGCCGCAATGATTAATATGAGCGAAATTAATGCCGAAATTGCGGCATTAGAGGCAGGAAAAACAACCTACGCCACTTGCGAACGGCTTTCGATTTTATACAATGTACGCAATAATTTGGAGCCAGATAAAGCACCAAACCAACCAACACCAAAAACAGCATATTATTCTTACGCATCCGAGCCGGAATCTGAATTTAAGGAGGTAGCCCGGAAAGCAGACTTTGAGCATTTGCTGTATGTACTTGACGAACACATGAAAGCCATAGAAGCAATGTATCCGCGTGAATATCGTTCGGTTTTGCGAAAAATAAAAGAGGGCGCTTGAAACGTCCTCTTTCTTTCTGTATAATGTAACTGTATCTCCTTTATTTTTAATATTTTGTTATACAGTAACTGGTTTTAACCCGGTGGATTCGTCAGTCAATTACAAGGGCAATCGCAGATCAGGCGAGGACGATTCGGATTCCAGTGCATATGGTAGAGACAATGAATCGGGTTAATCGAACGAGCAGGAGGCTTTTACAGGAATACGGAAGAGAACCGACCCCAGAAGAAATCGCGGTTACGATGAACCTTCCGGTAGAGCGGATACTTGAAGTTTCTAAGATTTCACAGGAACCAGTTTCTTTAGAAACACCAATTGGAGAGGAAGAAGACAGTCACCTTGGAGACTTTATTCAGGATGAACATGTGCCTGTTCCGTCAGAAGAAGCAGCCCACACATTACTTCGTGAACAGCTTGAAGAAGTTATGGATACCCTGTCTGATCGGGAGCAAAAGGTTTTAGCACTTCGTTTTGGATTAGAAGACGGAAAGCCACACACCCTAGAAGAAGTGGGAAGAGACTTTCAAGTGACAAGAGAACGTATTCGCCAGATTGAGGCGAAGGCCTTGCGCAAGCTGCGTCATCCAACGAGGAGTAGAAAACTCAGAGATTTTTTGGGAGAATAGAATAAAGAAATAGAGAATAAAGGACAGGTATATTTATATGGATTTTAAGTCTTATAAATATACCTGCTTTTGTCATTGAAAAAAGGGATAGAGATACCGTATAATATTCAGAGAAAATAGATAAGTAATACATACGAAACAAGAAATAGGTTAAGGAATATAATTTAGGAGGCAGACAATTTAAAATGGAACTTTCAATACGATTAAAAACAGTAGCAGAAGCGGTAACACCAGGAAATCGTGTGGCAGACATAGGAACGGATCATGGTTATGTGCCGATTTATCTTGTAAAGAATAACTTGTCACCAGGTGGTATTGCCATGGATGTGAATAAAGGACCACTTGAAAAAGCCAAGGAGCATATTCGTGCAGAAAAGCTTAGCGGTAAAATAGCAACCCGTCTTGGAAATGGACTTGCTCCACTAGAGCCAGGAGAAACCGATACGGTAGTTATTGCCGGCATGGGTGGTGACTTAATATGTAAAATACTAAAAGCAAAACCAGAATTTCTGATAGAGGGAAAGGAATTGATTTTACAGCCCCAGTCAGAATGGTTTAAAGTTCGCCAGATCTTAAAAGAATATCGTTATCAGATCGAAAAGGAATGGTTCTTAAAAGAAGATGGCAAATATTATGTTATTATCAAGGCAGAACCGGGATGGACGCAGCCACAGCGAATGAAGCACAAACAGCCTTCTATTCACGAATATATGAAAGAAATAGCAGATATACCGGCAAATCAGACCGTTGCGAAGACAGAAATGGAAGGAATTTACGAACAGTATGGCAAACACTTAATCGAAACGAAAAATCCAGTCTTAATAGAATATTTAGAGAAAGAAATTGCAAAAAAAGAACAAATAGCAGCAGACTTAAAACAATCTATAAAGAAGATGGGAAATATAGAAGAATCCGAAAAAATTTCCGGAAAAGACCGGGCGAATATTATAAAAAGACAGCGAAGATATCAGGAATTGCAAAAAGAAATAGAGGATATGAGAAAGGCGATTTGTTAGGAAGTTGCTTATCGAAGGCTGTTGTAATATTTAGAAATTATAGAAAATATTTGGGTAAAGGAGAAAAAATGTTAGCAGATTACCATGTACACACAGCGTTTAGCAATGATTCTGTTTATACTATGGAAGATGTTGTTAAAGATGCGATTTCTTTAGGAATGGAGGATATCTGTTTTACAGATCATGTAGATTATGGTCCGTATCGTGACTGGGACGACCCAAGAGGGATTGAATATCGTGCAGGAGAGGAAGGCGAACCGGAATGGGTTGCGCTTACCAACGTAGAATATAAAAAATATTTTTCACTAATTGAAGAACTGAAAGAAAAATATAAAGAGCAGATTTCAATAAAAGCCGGGTTGGAGTTTGGTGTGCAGACGCATACCATTCCGGAATATGAGAAGTTATTTGCAAGTTATCCATTTGATTTCATTATCTTGTCCATCCATCAGGTAGGTGATGAAGAATTTTGGACAAACGAATACCAGAGTATGCGAACACAGCAGGAATATAATGAAGGGTATTATAAAGAATTACTTTCCGTTGTACAAAATTATCACAATTACAGTGTATTAGGACATATGGATTTAATAGTCCGTTATGATGAGCAGGGACCGTATTCATTTGAAAAAGTAAAACCAATTATCACAGAAATTTTAAAAACGGTCATTGCAGATGGAAAAGGAATAGAAGTAAACACTTCCAATCACCGCTACGGAATTGCAGATATGACACCATCAAGGGATATATTAAAACTTTACCGAGAACTTGGTGGCACAATTATCACGATAGGAAGTGACAGCCATAAAAAAGAACATCTTGGTGCGTATATTGACTGGGCGAAAGAAGAACTTCGTAAACTGGGGTATACACAATTTTGCACATTTGAGAAGATGAAACCGGTATTTCATGATTTGATGGACTAAAGAGACGAAAACCAGAAACTTGATATAGAATAAAATGTGAAGATAGTCGCTGCATAGAAAATGCCTGACCGGCATTTTTATTTGCTCCGACATCACATTTTATTCTATTGCTGAATTGCATTGAGGTTTCTAAGAAAAGAGAATTTTTATAAGTTTGATTTTGTTCCGTTGCGCTAAGCGCTTCATTTTGCCTCAAAAAACAAAAACTTCGGAAAAACGAGTCCGAAGTTTTCAGAGTCAAAATTTCACAGCGCAAAGTCACAAAATGCAATACTTATAAAAATTCTTTTTTCTTTATCATAGTTCTCTTATAATTCAGCATAAAATTTTGTTTCAGCGGCTGTCTGTTTTTAATAACAAATTAGTGATTTCTGTTAGAAAGAGAAGGAGATTCTCCAGAAGATTATGATTTTTAATCAAAGAACTATTTCGCCATAAGAAAATAACAGTGAAAGCCAAAGTCTTTCGATTGCTCCGATTTCTTTCACTATAATATCTTTACAGTTCCGTAAGAAGATATTCCCATCTGGAGATTTTCATTCTAATGAAAACCATAGACTTCTGGGCAAACCCCTTATTTCTATCCAAGATTTAAATACTAAATTTCAGCTTTTCGTTTCTTTAGTCCCTCAAATTAGCATTTAATCTCCATGCTCACCAACTGTAGATTTAGAATAGCCAGAAAAAAGAAAACATACCATATCCCGGATGCGGTTTCGGAGCGTGTTTAAGATGCGGATGAGCATCTTAAATACAGCGACTACAGAGCAGATGGGATATGGTATGTTTTCTTTTTTCGTCTATATTAAATCTTATTCTATATTTAACCACATTGCTGGTTTTACAGTGATATTAGTATTGGTTACTTCATATCCATAATCCATAACGGTTTTATCTTTGTATACAAAGCTCATAGAGTTTTCGGCTGCTCCTGGAGTACGAAGCCACCAACAGCTTTTTGTTTCATGAATGGCATCATAATATTTTGCAACTTCATCGCAGCTAAGTAAGAAGAATTTATCTTTCGTATTATTACCTGCTAGAGTTTTATAGGTTGCATTTGGTGTGTTTTTTACAGTTGTTTCTAAAATACTGTTCCGTTCATTTTCAGTGAAACTTTCCTGAAGAAAATCTTTGTTAAGCCATTCACGTACGGAAGAAGATTCCCAAGTTACATTCTGCCCTTTTTCATCAAATGGTGTTGAACCGAGAGCATTATCTTTGAGCAAAAGTACTTTTCCGTCTTTTTTGTCGAGTACTCTCCAGTCCATATGGGCAAAAGGAATTACTTCCCCTATTTTAGTATTTTTAACACGTGCTTTTTCTAATGCAACAAATTTAGATTCGCTGTCTTTATAGTCTTCTTTAGAAAGTGCATTATAATTTTTATAGGCGGTATTCTCGTCTCCATTTTTATAAGCTTGTTTTGCAGATTTGTAACGATATTCTAATGCTTTTTCATGGGCGGAAATATCTTTGTTCTTCATATAAACAATTTCGTAATTCTGCCATGTTTTTTCATAGTTTCCTGTATGTGAGTAAATGCCGGCGAGACATTGCCTAAAGGAAACTGTCCGAGTGAAAAACAGTACTGCAAGTATACAAACAATGAAGGTACAGCTTACAAAAAGACTGTGATGTTTTAACTGGGAGGCCTTCTCATCTGCAAGCTTTTCACAGAGTTTCATCTGTTCTTCGGAATCATTACACTTGATGGCTTCTGCATATACAGAAGGCTCTGTCCATTTTTCAACGAGGGGATGTGTCTGCTCATAGTGGTAAATACGAGAAAAGATTGTTTGAGCAGAGTAGTAGTCATTCGGTGTTTTTGCTTTATCACGAATATGACATGCTTCTTTATATAATTCTATTTTCCCTTCTGCGCGTGTGTTGAACTTCTTTTTCTTGAGTTCTCTAAGAAGTGGCCGCACATCTTTATAAGGTTTGACTTTTTTTAAATATTGGATAGCACGATGATAATATTTGCCCTGGTCTTCAAATTTATTCATATGTTCCGCTATATTAATATATCGGAGGGCAGTTTCATAGTCCTGCTGAGCCAGTTCTTCTTCCGATAAATTATCCTGGGTTTCTTCGATGGTGAGATTGATATCAATTTTTTCATCATTTCTCATGGGAAGTTCTTCCTTTCTAAAAATATAGTGAGGCAAAATTATTCAGTGTTTCAGTTATAATGAAATGAATCTGAATAGTTGCAATCAAATTATGTTACCATTTTTTCGGGCAAAATACAAGGAGTTTGCGTAAGAAAACCATCTAATGGAAATTGTTCAATAAAAAAGGAATAAATGTTGAGAAAAATGCGGTAAGTGTGATAATATATTCAGACAGAAGGCTGAGGCGTTCTTGAAAAAGTAAGTGTTGATAAATATGCTGTGCAATTTGTTATGCAATTTGCAATGAATTTCAAAGGCAATGATATTTTCTTTGGTATTGGCATGGTATTAGTATACGAGGAGGAAAAGCATGATATATTTTGATAATGCGGCAACAACATTAAAGAAACCAGATGGAGTAGCACAGGCTGTTTCAGATGCTATCATGAATTTGGGGAATGCAGGAAGAGGTGCTTATGATGCATCTTTACATAGTATGCGAATGGCCTATGAAACGAGAGAATTATTGAATGAACTTTTTAATGGAGAGGGACCGGAGCAGATTGCGTTTATGTCTAATGCAACGGAAGCTTTAAATACGGCAATTAATGGGATGATTCAGCCGGGGGATCATGTTGTGACAACGGTTATGGAACATAATTCGGTACTTCGTCCGTTATATTTAAAAGAACAGACAGGGGTTGCGCTTACTGTTTTGCCACTTGATGAGAATGGGTTGATTTCCAGTGAAGCTTTTGAGGAGGCGATTCGTCCGGATACGGAAGCGGTTGTTTGTACGCATGCATCGAATGTAACAGGCACAGCGCTTAATTTATATAGGATAGGAGAAGCATGTAAACGTCATGGATTACATTTTATTGTTGATGCTTCACAGTCAGCAGGAATTCTTCCTATAGATATGCAGGCAATGAACATTGATGCATTGTGCTTTACCGGGCATAAAGGATTGTTTGGACCGCAGGGAACGGGGGGAATCTGTCTTAGAAAGGGGATAACGATTCGCCCGCTAAAGGTAGGTGGAAGCGGAATACATTCTTTTGATAAAGAGCAGCCGCAGTTTATGCCGGAACTTCTGGAAGCAGGAACGATAAATGCACATGGGATTGCTGGTTTAAATGCTTCACTTAAATATCTGAAAAAGGAAGGTCTGGAAAAGTTATATACAAAAGAAGCACTTCTTACGAAGACATTTTATGAGGGAGTGCGTCGTATTGAGGGTGTGAGAGTGTATGGTAACTTTGACCAAGAAAAAAGAGCGCCTGTAGTATCGTTAAATATTCGGGACGAGGATGCGGGAAAGGTTAGTGAAATTCTTTGGGAAGATTATGGAATTGCAACAAGAGCAGGAGCGCACTGTGCACCGCTTATGCATGAGGCGCTGGGAACAACGGAACAGGGCGTTGTCCGTTTTAGTTTCTCAAGTTTTAATACGATAGAGGAAATTAAACAGGGAATCGAAGCAATTCGGGAGCTTGCATCTGAATAATAAAGATAAAATAAAAAGAGACAGTTATAGGAGAGCTTTCTTTGTCAAAAAAGATAAAATGACGATGAAAAATGATAAGAGATTTGTAAAGATGATAAAATGCATAAAAACATAACGATAAATATTGAAGTTTTAGTGCAGTTATGCTATTATAAATATAGTGTAAATAATGAAAACACCATAAAAAGGAGGATATGAAATATGAAGAAATTTACAAAGATCTTTGCATTTGCAATGGCATTGATGATGGTATTCGCACTTCAGGTTCCGGTAAGTGCAGCGGAAAAAGGAGCAGTCATAGAAGCAGGTGTGGAAGCTCCAGAAGCAACAGTAATGACAGATGTAACAAAAGATTATTTTGCATTAAGTAGTTATCCATATAATAATACGGCGAGTTTTAAAGTTGTTGTTCCACAAGATGTATCAGGTGTTCAGCTTAGATTATATAATTATAAAGGTAAACAGATTGCATATAAAAATGTAGAATCTTATTATTATGCATCGTCTTATAGATATGTAGATTTTAATATTAAAAAGAATCAGGCATATTATGTAAGAGCAGTTAGCTATATTACAGTAAATGGACAGACAACATACGGTACACTTTCAAGTCCTAGAGCATTTGTGAATTTAAACAGAAAGGCATTTAAATCAAAAACGAAATATTTGAATAATAATACAAAGAGATTTATTATTAAGATTCCTAAAAAGGCAAAGTTTAAAGGAATAAAGAGTTTTACACTTTATATGTCTAAGAAGAGAGATACTGGATATAAGAAGTATAAGAAAGTAAAACCAGGAACGACTGTTACAATTTCAAGTTTTAAGAAAAAGAAATTTAGAACGGCTAAAGATTTTTACTATATTAAAATAGTTCCTAATTTAACAAAGAAAGTATCCAGTGATACATACGTATATGTATATCAATAATTACATAATAAATAACAGGGGATGTCTGGTAATCGAATATTTTGGCATCTCCAGTAGTGATTAAAATTAAAAAAATCCCAGTAAGGGGAAGGCTTTTTAGCCTTTCCTTTACTGGGATTTTTTGGAGTATCAATTAGTCAGCTTTTGGACCTGCTTCTGCGATATTCTTTGGCATGTTAGGATATTTCTTAGTGAAGTTATCCTGGAACATCTTAGCAAGCTTTTTAGCCTGTGCATCGTAAGCAGCTTTATCTTCCCATGTGTCACGAGGGTTCATGATTTCAGAAGGTACGTTAGGACATGTCTGAGGAATGTCTACGTTAAATACTTCATCATGTTTGTACTCTACATCATCAAATGTTCCGTTTAATGCTGCAGTTACCATTGCACGAGTATATTTTAACTTCATACGGCTTCCTACTCCGTAAGGACCGCCTGTCCATCCTGTGTTTACAAGATATACTTTTGTGTTGTATTTTTCAATTCTTTCTCCAAGCATGTTAGCGTATACAGATGGATCCATTGGCATGAATGGTTCACCGAATAATGTGGAGAATGTTGGCTGTGGTTCTGTGATTCCACGTTCTGTACCAGCAAGTTTGGATGTGAATCCTGTTACGAAGTGGTACATAGCAGCGTTCTCATCTAATCTGGAGATTGGAGGAAGTACACCGAATGCATCAGCAGTTAAGAAGATAACTACTTTAGGGATTCCGCCAACACCAGGGATCTGTGCGTTAGAAATATAATCAACTGGGTATCCTACACGAGTATTCTCTGTAAGAGATCCATCATCAAAATCAAATTCACGAGTTTCGTCATCCATGACAACGTTCTCTACAAGGCTTCCGAACTTGATAGCGTTGTAGATTTCTGGTTCATTTTCAGCGCTTAAGTTGATACATTTAGCGTAACATCCACCTTCGAAGTTGAAGATTCCTCTGTCAGACCAGCCATGTTCATCATCACCGATTAATTTACGGTTAGGGTCAGCGGAAAGAGTAGTCTTACCTGTTCCGGATAAACCGAAGAATACTGCTGTTTCATGAGTTTCAGGATCCATGTTAGCGGAGCAGTGCATTGGAAGTACGCCTTCTTTTGGCATTAAGAAGTTCATTACAGAGAATACAGACTTCTTAATTTCTCCTGAGTACTGAGAACCACAGATTACTACCTGTTTCTGTTCATAGTCAACGATGATAGCTGCTTCAGAATGAGTTCCATCGATTTCTGGAATACACTTGAATCCAGGTGCAACAAAGATTGTGAAATCAGCTTCGCCGTAGTTTTCTAATTCTTCTGCTGTAGGACGAATTAAAAGCTCATGAATGAAAAGATTCTGGCTTGCTAACTCGTTAATGATACGGAACTTTCTTGTGCAGACAGGATCAGCACCAGCCTTACCATCAAAGATGAAGATTTCTCTGTTCTGAAGGTAAGCAACTACTTTTGAACGGATAGCATTGAACTTCTCCTGAGTGATAGGAACGTTAACGCTTCCCCATGCAATGTCATCATGAACAGAAGGAGTATCAACGATGAATTTATCTTTAGGAGAACGTCCTGTATATTTACCTGTAGTTACAACGAGTGCGCCTGTATTAGAGAGTTTGCCCTCTCCTCTTCTTAAAGCTGCCTCTGTTAACTGTGCAGGTGTTAAGTTGCGGTAAACTGCTTTAGGATTCACAATCCCAAGTTTCTCGATACCATATGTTTCCATTGTAATACCTCCTAAGTTATATTTGAATTAACTAATACCAATTTTTCAACAATCGTTCTTAGTATAGCAATGAAGGATTGAAATGTCAATTATTCAAAACAAATAAAATGACTAATTGTGAGAAAAAATATTAAAAATATTTAAAAATCAAGGGTATTTACATATATCTTTTAAGAAACATTACTGAGAATTTCTGTTTCTTTTTCTATTTCCTGTCTTAAAATTGAAAAATTGCAGGAACCAACATTCAGAACTGCTTCATGAAAATCAGAAATTTTAAAAGCTTTTCCGAGGGAATCAGACATAGTTTGTTTTAATTGATCTAATTCATAGTAGCCGATGCTGTAGGAGAGGTAAGTTGTCGGATTTTCAATGACATAACGATAAAGATTTTGAGTGCTGTCCTTGTCTATACCGTAAGTCTGTAAGTAATTTGCCAGAGCATTTTCATCATAATTTTTATAATTTACATACAGATCGCAGAGAGAGGATAAGGATAGCGAGAGCAGGTCATTATCCCGGTAAAGCTGGCGGAGCTGCTTTGTTGTTTGTTCATCGACATTTTTAAATTCAATAAAGTTATAGCTGTATAGCTGAGCGTAAGTTCCCCAGCCTTCATCATAGCCGGCGCAGTGGAGAAATGTCCGAAGGGGAGAAGGATTCGTAGTTAAAAAATAATTTGTCTGATACAGATGTCCTGGATAGCCTTCGTGTGCAAGGGTAGAAAATAATTCATTAGAATCCACGCGGCTTTTATTTATGTAAATGATATTATCTTTGGTGCTGTCGATTGGCGGTACAAGGTAGAATGCACAGGCGGAAGTACCGGAGAGTGCATCAGGAACATTTTTGAGCTGGCAGGAAATATTTTTTATTTCCGGAAAGTCGATTAGCGAATCATTTTTTAACGTGTTCATAATTTCTTTTGGTGCAGAAAGAGCAGGAGTTGCAGAGAGATATTCTGTATACAGATCCTTATTCTTTGCAGTGAGAGAAGAAATGTCTTTTACTGTATTTTTTAACTGTGCTTCTAAAATAGTAATACAGTCTTCCGGAGAAAAATCTGTCCCTACATTAGACATAAGCAAAAATTTATAATAATCCTGCCCATTTTTATACTCGCAAAGTCTTTCTTTAGAAGAAGTATTTTTTGAATCATTTGTATAAGCTTGTAAAGAAGTTTTCAGTGATTTATATGCAGGGAGAACTTTATCTGTAACAAGCAGACGGTTATTTGCAATATAACTTGCTTTCTGGTCTTTACTTAAAGATTCTACCTCAGTTAAACGGTCCTCAAAGCTTTGGATGAGGGGATTATTTTCTTCACTTGCATTTAGAAACTGATCAATCTGATCAATGGTATCAGAAATTACAAAAGAAGGGCTTATGAGACCTGCATTTCTCCGTTCCTGTTCAAAATCAAGAATTTGAGTAAAAAGTTCAGGAACCTGGTTGACAAGAGAAAGATAATCTTTTATGTCTTTTTCGTTATCCAGACGGTATTCAGAAAGCGTTACCGGAATTTCGGACTGTAAACCGTTTGTGCCAAGTGGGGAAGAATAAAGGATGTATTTTTCGTTCATAATAGATTCGTTCAGATAATCCTGAAAAATCTGCCAGGTAAGTTTTTGCTTTTTTGTCAGACTGCTTGTTGGAAAGGTATAAAGTTTTTGAAGTAATTCTTTTGAACGGCTGCAGTTCTTTTTTAAAGTATCGGAAGAAAAATCTCCATAGGTTGGAGAGACAGGGGTTTTGATTCCATATGCAGACGGATTCGAAAGTTTAAAATGAAGAGTGACGGTATTTTCAGCAGCATATTCCCTGAAACAAGAGTTAAGAAAGCGGTCAAACTTCTTTTGCTTTAAAGAAGTTTGCGTAGAAGCTTGTCCGCAGCCAAACAGGATGGTTCCGGAAAGCAAAATAAAACAGATGCTGGCAAATAGTGTGTGACGATGGTTTTTCTTCATAGCGGCCTCCTTTTATATCATTTTTATATCAGAAGATGAAAAGTATTTGGTATTATACTATGAATTATACAGGAAAACTATTAGTTTTTCAGAAAAATAACCATAGACGAATATTCGGATTTATTTTATAATAAAAAATGTTTGACTATAGATAGTACACCTAAGGACAGGTTGCACAGGAGGTATATAGATAAATGAGTAAGAAACCATATTACATTACGACTGCGATTGCTTATACATCAGGTAAGCCTCATATTGGAAATACTTATGAGATCGTTTTAGCAGATGCAATTGCAAGATTTAAAAGAAAAGAAGGCTATGATGTACGTTTCCAGACAGGAACCGATGAACATGGCCAGAAGATTGAGTTAAAGGCAGAAGAGGCTGGAATTTCTCCAAAGGAATTCGTAGACAATACTGCAAAAGAGATTAAGAGAATCTGGGATTTAATGAATACATCCTATGATAAGTTTATCCGTACAACAGATGAAGATCATGAGAAACAGGTTCAGAAGATTTTTAGAAAACTGTATGATAAAGGAGATATTTATAAGGGATATTACGAAGGAATGTACTGTACACCATGTGAATCATTCTTTACAGAATCTCAGTTAGTAGATGGTAAGTGTCCGGATTGTGGACGTCCATGCCAGCCTGCAAAGGAAGAGGCATATTTCTTCCGTATGAGTAAATATGCAGACCGCCTGATTCAGTATATTAATGAGCATCCTGACTTTATTCAGCCAGAATCCCGTAAGAACGAGATGATGAATAACTTCCTTTTACCGGGACTTCAGGACTTATGTGTATCCCGTACTTCTTTCACATGGGGTATTCCTGTAGATTTTGATCCAAAGCATGTTACTTATGTATGGCTTGATGCATTAACAAACTATATCACAGGTCTTGGATATGACTGTGATGGGGAAAGTGGAGAATTATTTAAGAAATACTGGCCGGCAGACTTGCATTTGATCGGTAAAGATATTATTCGTTTCCATACAATTTACTGGCCGATCTTCTTAATGGCATTAGATCTCCCACTTCCAAAACAGGTATTTGGTCATCCTTGGTTATTACAGGGTGATGGTAAGATGAGTAAATCAAAAGGAAATGTCATTTATGCAGATGATCTTGTAGAGTTATTTGGTGTAGATGCTGTCCGCTATTTTGTACTTCATGAGATGCCTTTTGAAAATGATGGTGTTATTACATGGGATCTTTTAGTAGAACGTATGAATTCCGACCTTGCGAATACTCTTGGAAATCTTGTTAACCGTACTATTTCCATGTCTAATAAATACTTTAATGGTGTTGTTGCCAATGCTGGTGTCACAGATGGATTTGATAAGAATCTTATGGATGTGGCATTAGATACAAAGCATAAAGTAGTAAAATGTATGTCCAAACTCAGAGTAGCAGATGCTATGACAGAGATTTTCAACTTATTTAAACGTTGTAATAAATACATTGATGAGACAATGCCATGGGCTTTAGCAAAAGATCCTGAGAAGAAAGACAGACTGTCTACTGTCCTTTATAATTTAGTAGAGAGCATCACGATCGGTGCTTCCTTACTTACTCCGTTCATGCCGGAAACAGCAGAAAGAATCTTTGCCCAGCTTAATTCTTCTGAAAGAAGCATGGATGAACTTGAGATGTTCGGTCTTTACAAGTCTGGTAATAAGGTAACAGATAAACCGGAAATTCTTTTCGCAAGACTTGATGCAAAAGAAGTACAGGCAAAAGTTGAGGAACTGAATGCTTCAAAACAGACACAGGAAGCAGAAGAAGAGAAAAAAGATGATGAACCTGTAATTGATATCGAAGCCAAAGAAGAGATTACATTTGATGATTTTGAAAAAATGCAGTTCCAGGTTGGCGAGATCATTGCTTGCGAGGAAGTAAAGAAGTCCAAAAAACTTCTCTGTTCTCAGGTTAAGATCGGAAGCCAGGTAAAACAGATTGTTTCCGGTATCAAGAAACATTACAGTGCAGAAGAAATGGTTGGCAAGAAAGTTATGGTACTTGTGAACTTAAAACCTGCTAAATTGGCTGGAGTTCTTTCTGAAGGTATGCTTTTATGTGCTGAGGACGAAAATGGAGAATTATCTCTTATGGTTCCAGAAAAGAAGATGCCAGCAGGAGCAGAAATCTGTTAATATGTAGATTTCGTGGAAACGAAAAAAGAAAAAATACCATATCCCATCTGCTCTGTAGTCGCTGTATTTAAGATGCTCATCCGCATCTTAAATACGCTCCGAAGCCGCATCTGGGATATGGTATTTTTCCTTTTTTCTGACTATTCTAAATCTACAGTTGGTAAGAATGGGGATTCTCCAGAAAGGAGTAGGTTTGGCTGAATTGTATTCAGTTTTCTAAAGAAAAAGAATTGTTATAAGTTTGATTTTGTTCCGTTGCGCTAAACGTTTCATTTTGCCTAATAAAACAACCTTGCTCAAAAACGATTTCGCAAGGTTATAGTCAAAATTCCGCAGCGCAAAGTCACAAAATGCAATACTTATAAAAATTCTTTTTCTTTATTATAAATTCTTTACAATTCAGCATAAAATTTTGTTTCAGCGGCTGAAGGAATGTTTATTGCTGAATTGCTAAAAGATTGTGGAAAAGAGAAGAAAATTCTTAATTAAGTATTACATTTTGTGACTTTGTGCTATGGAATTCTGACCATAGGAACTTAGGACTCATTTTTCCTAAGTTCCTGTTTTTCTGGGCAGAATGGAATGTTTAGCGCAACGGAACAAAATGAAACTTAATAAGAAGTTTCTTCTTGTTCATAGTTTGGAATGCAATTCAGCTAAGTAATCAAGCTGCCTTTAGCGGCGTATGTTTCCTTTAGCAATTAAAGAGGTATATTATGATTTTTGATACACATTCTCATTATAATGACAAGCAATATACACAGGACAGGGAAGCTGTCCTTGCATCTTTAGAAGATGCAGGTGTAACGCAGGTAGTAAATGTAAGTGCGAGCTGGAAAGATTTGCTGGATACGTTAGAGCTTATTCAGAAGGTTCCGTTTATGTATGGGGCAGTCGGAATTCATCCGGATCATGTTGGTGAGTTGAATGAAGAGCGGTTGAGACAGCTTCGGGAATATTGCCATAGAGACAAAGTTGTTGCAGTTGGAGAAATCGGACTGGATTATCACTGGAATGTAGAACCAAAGGAAGTACAGCAGGAATGGTTTATCAGACAGCTTCATCTTGCAATAGAAGAAAAACTGCCGGTAGTTATACACAGCAGAGAAGCTTCACAGGACACATTTGACATTATGAAAAAGGAACATGCAGGAACAACAGGCGGTGTGATCCACTGTTTTTCCGGTTCTGCTGAGATGGCAAAAGAATATGTGAAAATGGGATATTATATCGGCGTAGGTGGTGTTGTTACTTTTAAAAATTCTCGTGTATTAAAGGAAGTGGTAAAGGCAATTTCTTTAGAGCATATCGTGGTAGAAACGGATTGTCCTTATCTTGCGCCAACACCGCATAGGGGAAAGAGAAACAGTTCTGCATATCTGCCGTTAGTTATAGAAGAAATCGCGAAATTGAAAGGAATTACGGCAGAAGAAGTAGAAAATGCAACTTATGAAAATGCTCATAGATTATATGGTTTAATTCGTTAGGCAAGCAGATAAACAGACGAACTCTGGATTCTTTCTCTTCTAGAGTTCTGTTTTTTTATTGCTTTGAGGTGAATTAAACCAATGGGAGTGTTGAGATTGTAACTCTGTTTTTGTTTACTTGAGCAGTTAAATAAACTATGTATTAGAACTTCAACATTATATAGTAATTTCGTCTCTTGAATGAAATAGCTATTTCATGTATTATTACATTATTGTAGAGAAACTAAGTAAAAATTTAAGGGAAAGACTTCGGTATTGATTTCTCAAATATAAGATTGATGTCATAAATTTTATAAATGATTTTTTGTGTTTTGTGGGAATGTTCTATCGCAAGAACACCGTAATCTTCTGTAACAAAATCTATAATAATATCCTTCAGTGCGAGTATTTGTACGCATTGCCACAGTATAGTGGAGTAGAAATCCTGGAGCGGCAACGAGGAGCAATGAAGGATATTATTATAAATTTTGTTTTCAAAGACTTCGTCTTGTCATAGAACATATTCAAAGACGAAAGTTGAATCTTATGACAGCAAAAGGAGGTTTTATGGCGAATTTAGGGAATCCGCAGGAGACGATTGCTGTTTTACAGCGGTATGGTTTTAATTTTCAGAAAAAATATGGACAGAACTTTTTGATTGATACACATGTACTTGATAAGATTATCGGAGCAGCACAGATTGGTCCGGATGATTTTGTGTTGGAAATCGGTCCGGGAATCGGAACGATGACACAGTATCTGGCAGAGGCGGCAAGGGAAGTTGTTGCTGTTGAAATTGATACAAAGCTGATTCCGATTCTTCAGGATACGTTAAAGGAATATGATAATGTAACGGTATTAAATGAAGATATTTTAAAAGTGGATATCCGTAAAATTGCAGAAGAAAAGAACGGTGGTAAGCCAATCAAGGTCGTTGCAAATTTGCCATATTATATCACAACACCAATTATCATGGGATTATTTGAGAGTGAAGTGCCACTCGATTCCATTACAGTTATGGTACAGAAGGAAGTGGCAGACCGTATGCAGGTAGGACCGGGAACGAAAGATTACGGTGCTCTTTCTCTTGCGGTGCAGTATTACGCTGAGCCATATATCGTAGCCAATGTGCCTCCAAATTGCTTTATCCCAAGACCAGCCGTTGGGTCAGCCGTTATTCGTCTGACACGCTATCAGGAAAAGCCGGTGAAAGTAAATGATGCCTCTTTTATGTTTAAAATTATTCGAGCTTCTTTTAATCAGAGAAGAAAAACATTGCAGAATGGACTGTATAATTCCAGCGAACTGCGTATACCGAAAGAAAAAACGGTAGCGGCGCTTGAGGAGCTGGGTCTTACTCCGACAATCCGAGGGGAAAAACTTTCTTTGGAGGAATTTGCACAGCTATCAGATATTCTTGGAAGATAAACACACTGATGTCATAAAAGTAGTTTGCCGGAATACATTAGTGAAAAAGGAGTATCATCATGGCAGATTATCAACGGATACTTTCTTATCTGTATCGTTATGAAAAGTCAGAAAAAAAAGAATGTCTTGGATTTATTAAGGCAGAGCAAAAATCAGCTATTCTTAAGCTGACTATTCAGATAAACGATGAACGATTATTACATGGGATGGAACTAAAACTATGTTTCTATGAAAAGCAGGGAGAACACTGGGGAGTCCGAAAGCTTGATTCGATCATAACAGAAGAAGATAAAGAGGAATTTCATCAAATGTATTCTAAAGAGCAGCTTCCGGAAGGTTTCGATATAAAGAAACAGTCAGGTGTTGTGTTGTATTATCAGGAAGAATACTATTATGGAAGTGTCTGGATTGGTGAGGAAATCCCTGCAGAAGTGTTGAAATCATTGCAGTGGAAGAGAAAGGAAGAACCTGTAGATCATGCAGATAATATCGATGATATTAATGATATCAATGCAGGCAATCTGGATGAAAATGTGGATTATACTGCTATGCGTAATTTGGCTGAAAATACAGATGAGCGTATAGATGATATTGATATTAGTGAGCAGATTAAGAATGCAGATGATATTGATATTAGTAAGCAGATTGAGAATGCAGATGATACGGATGTTAGTAAGCAGATTGAGAATGCAGATGATACAGATGTTAGCAATCAGGCAGAGAGTACAGATAATATTAAGGAGCAAGAACAGAATATAGCTAATTTTATTGCTGCAGATAACAATGATAAGATAGGCAATACTGGGTTAAATAATATGGAAGTAAATATGGATACAGACATAGAAGAATCAAACGCTCCTGTGGATGAATTTGAAAAAATGTGGATAAACTCTGTAAAACAAGACCCTCCTGTGGATAATATTTTTAATACTGCCTTTTATGAAGGGTATAAAGTATCAATAGCAAAGCTAAAAAAGCTGGGAGAAGAAGCCAGACAGTTAGCAGATAATCAATTTCTTTTAAAAGGATATGAACGCTATAAGCATTTGTTAATGGGAAAGGTAAGATACGCAGGAGAAAAAAGATATTGTGTTGGAGTTCCTGGTATTTATGAGAATAGGGAAAAATATATGGCGGAGCTTTATCAGTTCCCGATATTTTTATCGCTGACAGAGAATAGAATGAAAACAGGCAATTTTGGCTACTGGCTTTATCTTTTAAAGGGCAGGGGGTAAATAATCAGGAAAGGCCGTTATTTTTAGAGGAATGAGCAACTGGCAAACAGGAGAACATTTTATGAGAAAATACACTGAAGATGAAAAGTTTATGAAAGAGGCAATCAAGCAGGCAAAGAAGGCGGAAGCAATCGGAGATGTTCCCATTGGCTGTGTTATTGTCCATGATGGAAAGGTGATTGCCCGGGGATATAATAAACGAAATAAAGATAAGACGGTTCTTGCACATGCAGAGCTTCTTGCTATGAAAAAAGCGTGTAAAAAGCTTGGCGACTGGCGATTGGAAGACTGTACGATGTATATTACTTTAGAACCTTGTCAGATGTGTGCCGGAGCGATCGTGCAGGCACGTGTGACCAGAGTGGTTATTGGAAGCATGAATGCGAAGGCCGGCTGTGGCGGTTCCATTCTTAATCTTCTTGAAATGCAGGAGTTTAATCATCAGGTGCAAGTTGAAAGAGGAGTACTTCAGGAGGAATGTTCGGAAATGCTTTCTGCATTTTTCAGAAAGTTAAGAGAGATTCAGAAAGAAAAAAAGAGAAAAAGAAAGCAGATGCAGGAAGAATAAAGTGAAAATAATTAAAAAAGCGTCACATCCGGAAGTGATTAAAAACTTCGAGTATGTGACGCTTTCTGTTATGTGAATATAAAAATCGAATTATTAAAACCGTGCGGTCAGCTTTGTATGCTTACCAACAGACGTTACCTCTACAGTTAGCTCGAACCAGGCACCCTCACGGCACACAGGAGAGACTCCTTAGTGCTGCTCCGTTCCCGACCTGACACGGTTCAGAGGTTCCTGTTGCGCGAGACCCAATTGTCAACACCACTTATAAAGGGCAGCTCCATCAATAAGACATCCGAGGCTGACCATCACTCCTGCTATAGCGGATTTCAGGTACAGGACGCCGCTAACTTCCCAGCTGCACGGTAAATATCAGTATAAAGGATTTTACCAGTTATGTCAATGAATATTTTGTATTTTATTTGTTGAAATGGGCATTATATCGGATGGGATGCGTATCTCATAGCAAGAGTGCTGAAAAATTCTTAAAAATAGCAAAGTAAATAGTTAATTTATGCGTAAGTAAAAATAATTATTCAAAGTAAAATATTGACACGAATCCGAGGCTGTGTTATGCTTTTTTTGTGTTTAAAAGTTGGTATGGAAATTTAGTATAGCTTGTGTCTTAAGCAGAAAGGCAGGGAAACATTGCAAGGGAATGTTATAGATTCATGGGAAGAGAGACTTCGGCTCACATTAGACCATTTTCGTAATGAGAACATGGCAGATTTTCGGAAGAATTCCGAAGCGTACAGGCGTTTAGTCAGAGAGGAAGAAGAGGCGTATGCGAAGCTTGATACGCTGAATCTGACAGAAGAGCAGAGAGAGATTATAGAAGAGGCTTTTGAAGCACAGAGTGCGGCAGAGGCAGAGTATGCGACAGAAAGTTATTTTTGTGGAATAGCAGATTGCATACGATTTTTAAAATATATCGAGGGACCAAGGGGTGAATAGTACGATTTTTCGGTGATTTTCTTATATTTTTCTTGAAAAGACGTATAGGGTTTGCTATAATGTTTTATTGACTATGGGCTGAGGCAGATGCCCTTAAAGGCCTTTATAATTGATGAAGATAGATAGCACACTGGCGCTGAAGACAGATTTCAGTACAGGAAAAGTAGGAGGAAGAAGAATGCATTGGTCTGAGAAGATTGCAAAAGATATTATTAAGAGATCTCCGGACAAGGAAGAGTACGTTTGTGCAGCGGGTATCAGCCCATCCGGATCCATTCACATCGGTAATTTCAGAGATATAGCTACAAGTTATTTTGTATATAAAGCATTGATCAAGCAGGGAAAGAAAGCCCGCCTGTTATTTTCATGGGATGAGTTTGACCGTTTCAGAAAGGTACCTGTTAACGTTAAGGAGATAGCTCCTGAGTTAGAGAACGAGATTGGTAAGCCATATGTAGATGTAAAGGATCCTTACGGATGCTGCTCTTCTTATGCAGAACATTTTGAAAAGGAATTTGAAGCATCTCTTTCCCGTTTTGGAGTAGAGGTTGATTTCCGTAGACAGAGTGAGAATTATCGCAGCGGAAAGTATGCGAAGTATATTATCCAGGCAGTACAGAAGAGAAAAGAGATTTTTGATATTCTTGATAAGTTCCGTCAGCAGGTAGCAACAGAAGAAGAGAGAGAAGCATATTATCCGGTAAGTATTTACTGTCCGGTATGTGGTAAGGATGAAACAACAATCATATCCTCTTCTGAAGACGGAGTGACATGTGAATATACATGTAAGTGTGGACATAAGGGCACATGGGATTTCAGTAAGGACTTTAATTGTAAGCTTGCATGGAAGATTGACTGGCCTATGCGCTGGATGATCGAAGGTGTTGACTTTGAGCCGGGCGGAAAGGATCATGCCAGCCCAGGAGGAAGTTATGATACAAGTAAGATCATCGCGAAGAAGATTTTCGGAGCGCAGGCACCTATGTTTAAAGGATATGAATTCGTAGGTATCAAGGGAACAACTGGTAAGATGTCTGGTTCTACAGGTCTTAATCTTACACCGGATACATTACTTAAGATTTATCAGCCGGAGATGATTTTATGGCTTTATTCTAAGTCAGAGCCGAATAAGGCATTTGACTTCTGCTTTGATGACGAGATTTTACGTCAGTATTTTGAGTTTGATAAGATGCTTAAGGTATATCAGGCAGGTAAGGGCAAGAACTATGATTATATTGAAGGCATCATGCATAACTGTATGATCGAGGGTCGTGAGATTCATCCGGTACCAATGCAGCAGATCGTAAACTTTGGTTCTGTTGTAGATTTCAATGCAGACATGCTTGAGACGGTATTTGAAAAGATTGGTACACCATATAAGAAAGAAGAGTTTGCAGAGCGTCTTGAGCTTGCGAAGTACTGGTTAGAGAAGTGTTCACCAGAGAACATGAATACACTTCTTGGATACAGAAACTGGGATTTCTATAATACACTGAATGAGGTGGAGAAGAAGGAGATTGAGTTATTACATGACTTTATCGCTAAAGGAGAATATGATTTAGATGCTCTTAACAGCTTTATCTATACGATTCCTAGAGAGGCAGACCCAGATTTCCAGGAAGAGAATAAGAAGGCAGCACAGGCACAGTTCTTTAAGAACGCATATAATCTTATGATTGGTAAAGCCGCGGGACCAAGACTGTATTTATTCCTGTTTGCTGTAGAACCACAGAGATACCTTGGACTTCTTGATTTCTCTACTCCACAGACAGAAGAAGAGAAGGTTCTTGCAGCAGAAGCGAAGGCTGAGGCAGAGAGAAAAGCTGCAGAAGAAGAAGCCAGAAGAAAAGCTGCTGAGGAAGAAGAAGCCAGAAGAAATGCAATTGCACCGATTAAGGAAGAGATTACAATTGATGCGTTTGATAAAGTTGATATGCGAGTATGTAAAGTTATTAACTGTGAAGTTGTAAAGAATGCAAAGAGACTTTTAAAACTTACATTATTTGATGGATTAGATGAAAGAATTATCGTATCTTCTATTCGTGACGATTATACACCAGAAGAGCTGATCGGAAGAAAGATTATCGTAATTGCGAACTTAAAGCCGGTGAAGTTTGCAGGTGTGAAGAGTAACGGTATGCTTATCGCAGCCAGTGGAGATGATTTCGGATGTAAGATTATCTTTGTAGATGATTGTGTGCCAGAGGGAACAGCAATTCATTAAGCTGCTGATACCAGGGTCAAAATATTTTTTGACCCCAACATCATTTGATCATAGAATTTAATATTGAATTTAGTATTATAAGACATAAATTCATCGCCTTTCCGGGATGATTTGTTAACAAAATCGTAACAAATGTTGCAAAAGTTACAGAATTATTAAATTTGTGCTTGACTTTTGTTAATAATTATCGTAGAATATGTTACAGAAAGTTAAAAACACCGCACTGGAAAGGATTTATACATGAAGTTAACATATTTTGCAAACTGGAAATCATGCCTCCGCACGTTAGTTTTAACGATGATGGTAATTGTAGCAGTGCTTGCAGTTAAGCCGGCAACTGTACAGGCAAAAGCATCTGATTATACACAGGATACAGAAGGATGGATTGAAGCTTGTCAGAAAGTCGGAAGAGACTTAACAAAATACAATTTTACATACGGAAGTCATAATAAGCCAACTCTTTCAGCCAGTATCAAACATGGAAGAAAGGCAAACTGTGCATCATATGTTTCATGGTGTCTGCAGGAATTCGGAGTGCTGAAGAAGGGACAGACCTTTTACACTCGTGGAGGAAGAATTCATAAGAGATTCAAATCCTGGAGAGGAAAAGTTCAGATTATCAAAGTAAATAAAAAATTAACAGATGTTAATTTGCAGCCAGGTGATATTATTGGATGGAGAGATATCGTTCACACTAATATTTACGTTGGTAAGAATGGTAAGGGACAGAAGCTCTGGTTAGACGGAGGTTCCGCAGGAACTCGCAGAGGAAGAGTAAGACGTTATTATTCTGCAGATAAGATTAAGACTTTTAGTTATTTAAATAAACATAAGGTTTCTTTTATTATCCGTATTAAAGGATTGTAAAGATATTAAAAAGCGTATAAGTTTATGTTGAAGCTTATACGCTTTTTATTTTTTTAGAAAAGAAAAGTGAGTAGAGAAGATACTCTTCTAAAAGACTAGTGAGGAGAGAGGAAAATATGGTCATTCGTTTTATTATGAGTTTTCTTGCTGCGTTAGCATTAAATATACGGTTTGATATTCCACAGGATATGAATCATTTGGCCAGCGAAAGTAAGATGCTTAATATATTTTATAATTTTCAGGGAAGTCTGACCGGTACGATGGCAGCGGCAACGATGGTATTTGTCTTGTTATGTATCATAGACAGATATCTTTATAAAAATAAAGGAAAAGTACATAGGACACCGGTACTATTTCTTATATGTTTTTGTATTGCAGTCGTATGGGTGATGGGAGAAAGTTTTTACAGGGTAAATTCCCTTGCATTATTGCATATGGGAGCAGGACAGATGGTGAAAACTCTTGTCTATGTAACAGGCATCACCTGGTTCCTCTATGAAATGACAGCTTTGCTTGATTTGTTTTTACAGTCTGGCCGGGATTGGCTGCCAAAGAAAAAAGTGTTTTTCTGTGATGCCTACAATAAGCATCCATTTAAAGTTTCTGTTGTAGTATTGTTTGTATGCTGGCTGCCGAATTTATTATTATCTTATCCGGCGACCATGTGCATTGATGTGTGGAATCAGATGCTGCAATCTTTTGGATTTCAGAGATTTACGACACATCATCCGCCAGCACATACTGTTTTAGCAGGCGCTTTTGAGAGAGTAGGATTACTGCTTGGAAGTGCAAATCTGGGCTTATTTTTATATATTTTATTTCAGACAATCTTATTTGCGCTGATTTTAGGATATATGTTTTACACAATGAAGGAGCTTGCCTCACCAACATGGTTAAAAGTTACAGCATTTATTATTGCCGTTTCTTCTCCATATTATACGCAGTATATCGGAATGATCGTAAAGGATACAATATATTCTTATTTTATATTGCTTTTTGTCATTGAGCTGGTGTACATACTTTTATTAAAACAGGAATATTGGAAAAGTAAAAAGCATTGTTTTCTTTTAGCAGCATCAATGATTGGCTCTGTTTTGTTTAGAAATAACGGAAAGTATGTTATCTATCCGATGATCCTATGTATTTTAATTACAGTATTTTTACAGAATAGAAACCAGCGTACAGATCAAGAGGAGAATCAAGATACAAGTCGCATCAGAAAGAAAAGCAGACGGACTCGATATACGAAAACATTTATGACAGCAGTCATAATGTGTCTGATTTCTGTTGCTGTTTCTTCAGGGTTTCAGAACTTTTTGACCAGACATTATAACATTGAACCGGGAGGGATTCAGGAAGCATTATCCTTGCCATTTCAGCAGACCGCCCGTTATGTGAAGGAGCATGAGGAGGAAGTAACGCAGGAAGAGAAGGAAGCGATAAAAGGAGTACTGGCATACAATAAGCTTGGTAAGTATTATAATCCGAAGATTTCCGATCCGGTCAAAGCTACCTATAAGAAAAAGGCAACGACAAAAGATCTGACAGCGTATCTTAAAGTGTGGGTACAGCAGGGGTTGAAGCATCCCGTCACTTATATAGAAGCAACAATGAATCAGAATTATTATCTGGTCTATCCATTGGTAGAGAACAGTACCGTTTATGATACAACAGCGCCGGACAAAGTCTCCGCAAAGAAACTGGCAGAAAAGTTAGGGGTTCATGAAGTTTCGGTGATTCAAAAACTGGATAGATGGAGAACTGGATTTAATAAGGTGTTTTTTACTTTGCCTGTGTTTGGGCTTATAGCAAGTATGGCATTTTTTAATCTGATTTTAATCTATCTTTGCTATCATGGAATACGCAAGAAGATTCCACAAATGTTTTTGCTGGTGATGCCACTTTTGCTTAGTGATGCGATTATCGTACTGGCACCGGTTATTAAAGGACATCCAAGATATGCATTTCCGGTTATCTACTCTATACCGATTGTATTTTGCGCATATTTATATTGGGCAGGAAAAAAGAATCAGAAAAAAAGCTAAAAAACGTAATAATTAGTAAAGACACTTGCTTGACTTTTCTTATACGAAACGATAAAGTAAAAGTATTAGCATATAAACAATTATAAGGAGGATTCTATGAAATTTACTAACGTAAAAAAGACCGTTTTAACGGGTATTGTAATGGGTGCTGCATTATTTACATTTAATTTTACAGCATTACCTGGAAGTGTTAATCTCCCTGCAGTAGTTCAGGCGGCTGAAGCGAATTTTACAGGGGTGGAAGCAGGAAAGCTTTATTTAACTGGACAGCTTTACACAGGTGTTGCATTAAAGGATGGTAAGCTTTATAACTACAAAGAAGGTGTACAGGGAGCTGCCTATACAGGAACATTTACAGGAAAGTATCTGAATGTAAGTACGGGTACACAGGCACAGATTAACGGTGTATATTATCAGAACGGAAGTGTATTTTCTGGTGTTGCAGGCAGAAAGTATTATGTAAAAGGTCTGTTACAGAGCAAATTTACAGGCTGGAAGAAAGTTGGCGGAAAGATTTATTACTTTACAAAAGGTGTTGCTCCTGCAAAAGGATTTAAGATGTTAAAGAGCTATACCGGTGGAAGCACGAAGTATAAATATTACTTTAAAGAAGACGGCTCCCTTTCTACAAACTTATTTAAAGACTGGGGATATAACAAGTGTATCAAGACAAAGATGACGATCGAGATCAATACAAAGACGCATAATGTTACATTCTATCTGTACGATAAGAAGACAAAGAAGTATATCATCCCGGCGAAGACAGTGCTTTGCTCTACATCGGCAAAAGCGAACGGAACACCTAGAGGACATTTTTTCTTAATGAAGACATCCGCAAAGAGATGGGTAAGAGTACCGAATAATAATACACGTTTCTATCAGTGGGCCACACGTATTGCAGGAACTCCTACATTAGTTCACAGTAGTGTATATACAAAGTATGGTAATAACAAGGCATTATCTGCATCTTATTATAATAAGTTAGGAAATAGCAATACCTCTTACTGTGTTCGTATGCAGGCAGTAAATGCCAAGATCGTTTATGATGTTGCTAAGAAGACACCAAAAAAACAGCGTACATGGATTAACATTGTAAAGAAAAATAAAAAGGGACCTTTCGGTATTGTTAAGTTAAAACATACTACAGGTAAGTTAAAGAATTCCAGAAAAACTGACCCTACAGATCCTGTATTATTCCCTGGAAATCCATTCTCCGTTAAGTAATTTTAGCAGGGGAAGTACGGATGAATACACAATTTTCTAAAAAAGATACAAATATCGTGAAGGGCGTTGCAATTATTGCAATGCTCTTCCATCATTGTTATGTAACCAATATTAATTTTAAAGCACATGGGGTATCGTTTGCACCATTTTCAAAAGGAACCGTTGTAACATTGTCTTTATGGGCAAAAGTCTGTGTTGGAATCTTTGTATTTTTAAGTGCATATGGCATTACGATTTCTTTAAAAAAGCTATATGATCAGAATAAATATGAGAGACAGAATATTTCCTGGCTTACAATACGAAGAGTGTGGAAGATTCTGAGTGGTTTCTGGCCGATTTATATTCTTGCGATTGTTGGATGTAAAGTTTGGGCACCGGAAAGCTTTGCTGTATATAAGCAGGGCATGATTCGAATTATTTATATACTCATTGATTTTTCAGGGCTGGCTCATATTTTTGGAACACCGACCTTGCTTGGAACCTGGTGGTATCTTGGACTTGCATTTATGGAGATTATGCTGCTTCCATTTCTTTACTATATGTATCGTAAATGTGGAGCATTTACTACGATTGCATTGAGCTATCTTTTGCCAATGGCATTATCATTGCCGATGAGCAGCAGTGTTGTACATTATCTTCCAGCTATGACGTTAGGTATCTGGTTTGCACAGGAAGATTTATTTCCTAAGGCTGCAGACTGGAGGATTCCACATACAGGGCTTATGATCACAAGGGTAGCAGAGTTTTGTGTACTTGCTGTGTTCATTCTTGGAACCGTATGGCTTAAGACTTCAAAGTTTGGAAAAGTGCATCCGAATGTTACCGATAGTGTAACACCATTAGCAGTTATTTTATTCACTTATCTTTTCCTTGCAAGTATACCGATTCTTCGGGATATGCTGTGCATACTGGGTAAATATTCAATGAATATCTTTTTATTTCATAACTTTATCCGTTCGAGATGGTTTGAGGACTTCTCATATTCTTTCAGATTCTGGTGGCTGATCGTTATTGTATTAGTAATAGACTGTCTGCTGTTTTCTGTTGTTATTGAATTTTTAAAAGAAGTTCTGCGATATAATCACCTGACGATAAAGATAGAAAAGAAATTGCATGGAATGATAAGTAACGAATAATAAAAGGAAAGAAAGTTATGGAGAATTCAACACAACAAAATAAAAAATATTATAACGAGATTACGATCGCAAAAGGAATCGGCATTCTTCTTGTTGTATTAGGACATGCTTTAAAGCAAACGGGAGTAAGTAATGTACCGGGGAATGCGCTGATCAGTATAATATATAGTTTTCATATGCCCCTGTTCTTTGTGTTATCGGGATTTGTTTCTGTAAAGATTCTTCAGTATTCTAAGATGACAGAATACATAAACTATATAAAAAGCAGAGCAACTCGTCTCTTGATTCCTTATTTTGTTATGGGAATTCTCTATATGCCTTTAAAATATTTTATGAACAGGTTTGCGATTAATCCATATGATTTTTCACAAAGCTGGAAGTTGATTCTTGGAGATAATCCGAATACAACGATGTGGTTTTTATATACCCTTTTCTGGGTGTCGGTAATCGCATTGATTTTACTGAGGCGATCAGTGCTGTTACCGATGCTTATTGCAAGCGCTATTCTTTCATGCACAGCCTTTATATTTAACTGGAGCTTCCGTATACCAAAGTATTTATTTTTCTTTATTCTGGGAATTTATATTAGAGATCATTATGAGAAATTCATAGAAATCAGAAAGAATAAGTTGATTTTTATTTTGGTAGCAATCGCATTTATTATATGTAATATAGTAAATTATCAGATGGGAAGAGGAGAATTTATTACTTCTGTTTCAGGAACAATATTATGTATGTGGTTTTCTCTTTGGCTTGTGGAGAAGAATGTAAAATGTTATGGCGTTTTGAAAAGTCTGGGTGATGCGAGTATGGATATTTATATTTTGTCAGACCCGGTACAGACAGTATCAAGATTAGCTTTATGGAATATATTACATATGCCAAATGTTTTGGTTATTATGTTATGTTTTGTGTCAGGAACAGGCATATCATTTATTGTAGCAAAGTATATTCTGCGCAGATTCAAAGTATTTCGAATTCTGCTGTTTGGAGAATGTTAGTACATAGTTATTTATAAAATGATGTACCAGATGAATAAGACAGGAAGGAAGGCATTATGAAGAAAAGTTTATTAACAAAGGTAATGGCATTAGCTATAGCAGCAGTTATGTTATTTAGTTTCAATACGACATCACAGGCTGCTGCAAAGAAAAATATTGATACAAACGATACGATTTCATTATGGGTGGGAGATTCCCGAACCGTTCTCATCTATCAGGACATGAATATGAGAGCTCCAAATGGAACGAAATATCGCAATAAAGCACGAGTAGAGGGTAAATATCTTATGCTCAAGTATCGTGACTGTTATGCAGGACGAGGAACTGGATATAATCTGGTGCGCGGAGGAAGAACGAGAATACAGAACGTAGCAAGAAAAGCTGGTCGTCAGAATATTGTCTTTGCCTCTGGAGTAAATGATATTTATAATCCACAGGTAAGTCCATTCAGATCCTATGTGGGTGGTGGACGAGTATCTCCGGCAAGTCCAGAAACACTTGCTACAGAGTACTGGAAGTTATATGAGAGTTTTATCAGTAAATATCCGGAAGATTATTTTTATCTTCTCTCTGTCAATCCAGTGTACTGTACGCTTCGTTACAGAGGGAATACGGTAACAAACAGTAAAGTTATTCGTTTTAATAAGACATTGCGTAAGCTTGTTAAGAAGTCCGGTTATAAGAATGTGACGTATGTGGATACTTATAAGAATGTATTCCAGAAAAACGGATGGGTTCATAAGAAGAGTGCATATCGTTATGCTATTAAGTACAGAAAGATGAATGTGCGCTATATGAGAGAAAGTTCCAGCTATCAGTTACATTACACCGATTCAGTAGATAAAAAGCTTTTTAAATATGTAAATGACTTTATTAAAAATGATATGAATATTAAGAAAGTTATAAATCAGAAGTAATTACGGTTATTGCGGAAGACAAAACGCAGCTTGCTGTGATTAAGCGTTTTTGAATGTATCAGGAGGAGGGTAACAATTATGAGAAGACATAAAAAGCTATATACGCTATTAACAGTGTTGGTAGTAACGTTCACGATGTTCCTTCAGTTTAGTTGTTCTTCAGAGGGAGCAACCCGTCTGAGCGAGACAAACATAGTGATGACAGCAGGAACAAATAAAAAGTTAAAATTACGGCAGGCCAAGGGGGCAGTTGCATGGTCTTCCAGTAATAAAAATATAGTTTCTGTAAATGAAAAAGGCAGAATATATGCATTAAAAGGTGGAACAGCCTATATTAAAGCAAAGACGAAAAAGAAAACATATAAATGCAAAGTTGTAGTTGTTGGATTTAATAAAGAAAAGTTAACTTTGTCTAAAAAGAAAAAGTTTACTTTAAAAGTGAGAAATTCAAAAGCAAGGAAATGGTATTCTAAAAACAAAAAGATTGCGACAGTTACTTCAAAGGGGATTGTAAAGGCTAAGAAGAGCGGAAAGACTACGATTGTTTGTGTAACTCGTACTGGAAGAAAGATTAAATGTAAAGTATATGTGCCGAAACTTGAAAACGCAAGTGCAAAGATGGTTGTGGAAACAACAAGAGAAGTTGAAGTAGTGAATACAGCCAATGCATGTCGCTGGTCTTCTTCGTCCGGTCAGGTTGCCTCTGTTGATAATAACGGAACCGTACAGGCTTTGAAAGCAGGAAAGACAACGATTAAGTGTAAAACAGGTAATGCTGTTTTAGAGTATGATCTGACAGTTATTAATCCAAATAATCTTGTGACAAAGAGAGCAGATCTTCCAGACAATACAAAAGTAGATCAGATAGATGTTACAGTGACAGGATATCCGTATAACCGAACTTATTCTATTTATAAACAGAATGGAAAGGAAAATATAAGCACACAGTTTCCACACTATATGCAGGGACATGGATGTTCCGCATCATCATTAACAACAGTGCTTAGTGCTTATGCAGGGGTTACCTATAAGCCGACACATATGATAGAAAAGATTGAGAAAAAGTACTTTGGCGATGTGTGGGAAAAGAATTACAGTAAGAAAGACACGAATGACAGTAAGAGCCGTCCGATGCCAATCAGTTTATATGGAATGACGAAGATTCTTGAAGGTTATGGAGTAAGATATAAATATGTCAGAGATTTTTCAGACAGTTTGGCAAAGCAGGAAATCGAAGCACATTTACGGACGGGTAATCCGGTAATTTTTGTTGTTGCCGCTAAGAGTCGAAAAGATGGCGCAGTGGCGAACAAATGGACAAGCGGGTATCACTGCATGACAATGCTTGGAATGACAGATACAGGAAAAGTAATTGTAGCAGACTCCGTAGACCGTTCTACTAAAACTTTTGGAAATAACCAGAGAATAAAGTATGCATCACTTGGAGAATTAATTGGATATATGTTCCCATGTACCAATACGACATCTACATCAATATACTGGGGTGGTAAGGCAAGCAGCGGCGGTTACATTTTAATTAATCCGCAGAACCAATAAAGTACATCAGCCAGAAAATGAGGACAAAAATGAAAATAAAAATGAAAACAAGAATGAAAAAAACGATCACATTCATGCTTACAATGTTCATTCTGACAGTAGCACTTCCGGTAAATATACAGGCGAAGTCAGTAACGACACCAGTCTCACAGCTCCCGGAAAAGTCAGATGTAGGACAGATTACAGTCACTGTTAATTCGGAGAATGGTACAAGAAAGTATACTATTTTCGGACAGCATAAAAATCCATGGAAAAAGACGAAATACCTTGATATGCATGGATGCGCTGTTTCTTCTTTGACAGCAGTACTTTCTGCCTATTCTAAAAAATACAGGAATTATACACCTGTTCAGGTGAAAAATATTGTAGAAAAGAAAGCACTTGGAACAGCTGCCTGGAAGCGCAATTACAGTAAACCGGTATTAAGACAGATGCCAATTTCTATGTATGGAATTTCAAAAGTACTGAATTATGCCGGTATCAAAACAAAGTATGTACGTACTTTTACTAATAAAAAGGCAAAAAAACAGATATTAAAGCATCTTAAGACAGGGAATGCGGTAGTGATCGAAGCGAATAACCGAACACAGATAAATGGACGTTTCAGTGCCAGAACAACCAGAAGATGGGCTCTTGGAAAGCATACAATGGTTCTGCTGGGACTCACCGATGATGGAAGAGTTATCGTAGCAGATTCTGCGCAGAGAACCTGGTCGAAGAAGAAACAGAGAATCAAATATACTACAGTGAAAGAAATTGTAAAGTATCTGATTCCATGTAAATCTTCAGCCAGAACTTACTATTTCTCCAGTACCGCAGCTTCTGGGGGATATGTGTTGGTAAATACGAAATAACCCTGTTAATGCGGAGAAATAGAACAGCTTTCTCTGACAAGCAGCTTACATGGAAGCTCAATTCTTGCAGCACTATTATGTCCATTATGTATTCTGTCAAGAAGTAGCTTCACAGCATGGTGTGCCATTTCTTCTTTTGGAATATCAATGGTAGTCAGCATTGGTTTTGTCTGCTCTGACTCCCGGATATTATCAATAGAGATGATAGAAGGAACATATCCTTTTTTTCTACGATGCCGCAGACAGTCAAATACGCCAAGTGCTGTGCTGTCATTTGCACAGAAGATGGCAGTAGGAAGGGAATCTCGTTGCAGAATGAGCTCCATTGTTTTCATCCCTTCCTCGCGGGTCTGGCTTGTTGGATAGATATTTGAGTAGTCAAGAGGAAGGCTGTGTGAAATTAAAGATTGATAATAACCGATATATCTCGCCTCATAGGAGCAATCTCCTATGTAGGCGATTTTTTTATGCCCAAGAGAAATGAGATAATTCATAGCGGTGATAGCTGCATTGGTTCCATTACAGATTACTTCATCGTAGGCAAAATCCGTTGGGTTACGGTCAATTCCAACGATATTATGATAATGATTTTGCAGAGGAGAAATAAGTTCGGAAGGACATTTTCCGAGAAGAATGATTCCATCCGCATGTTTGTCGGTAGCAGAAAAAGAAGACTTTTCATTTAACATAGAAGTAACTTCCGGAAGAGTGAGGAACTTTCCAATGACACATTGCTGGCGTAAAAGTTCTTTTTTTAGAAACTCAAAAAGTTCGCTGAAAAATAAATCTTGAGAGAGTGAGGGAAAACGAGTAAGAAAAATATCAAAAGTCATTGTTTTTTCTTCTGTCCGCGCCAGACTAATTCCGGATTTCAAAGTTTGAGCAGCAGTGTTTGGTGTATAACGGATTTCTTGTGCGGCAGCCCAGATACGGGATTCCAGCTCAGGATTTTTGCATTTATAATCCGGTTGATTTAAGACTCTTGAAACAGTAGATACTGAAGTGCCGGCAATGCGGGCTATTTCTTTTAAAGACATAAAAACCTCCTGATAACGTTATCAAAAATATTATAAAAATAGAATAAAAAAATCATCTGTATATCAGTTTATTATAAAAAATATGTTGTAAAAAGTCAATTTATTCAAAAAGATAACGTTATCAAAAAAAGGCATTGTTGTTAAGGCATTTTTCGAATAATATAAATACAACACATGTGAAAGCAAGAAGAACTGATGTCAGGCAGAAAAATCAAAGAAAGGACGAAAAGGTATGAGACGGAATATAAAGAAGATTTTTATGATGGCAGGAGTAGTAGCAATGATAGCGGGGCTTACAGGATGCGGAACAAAGAAGAGCGCAGGAAAAACAACAGAAATTAATGTGGGTTATTTTAATAATGTAACACATGCACAGGCTCTTTATATGAAAGCACAGGGAACAATTGATAAAGCATTTGACGGAAAGGCAGCAGTGAAATGGACTTCCTTTAATGCAGGTCCTTCTGAAGTGGAAGCATTATTTTCAGGAAATATCGATATTGGATATATTGGACCGGTTCCGGCGATTAGTGCCAATGTAAAGTCAAAGGGAGATGTGAGTTTGATATCCGGAGCTTCTCAGGCAGGAGCGGAACTGGTAAAAGCACCCGGTTCGGATATTAAATCTGCAAAAGATTTAGATGGAAAGACGGTAGCGATACCGCAGATTGGAAATACACAGCATTTGTGCCTTTTAAAGCTGCTTTCAGATAATGGTTTAAAAACAGTAGAAGAAGGTGGCACAGTTACGGTAACGGCTGTAGAAAATGCAGATGTTCAGAATATGATGGATCAGGGAAATATAGATGCAGCACTTGTTCCGGAACCATGGGGTTCTACACTTGTAAAGAACGGAGCAGAAATCGTTCTCGATTATAATCAGGTTTATATGGAAGGCAATTATCCGGTAGCGGTAGTTGTTGTGAGAAATGAATTTTTAAAGGAGCATCCGGACTTAGTAAAAGAATTTTTAAGACAACATGAGGAAGCGACAGATGAAATTAATCAAAATGTAGACAAAGCAGCGGAGATTATCAACAATGAGATTAATGCAGAAACAGGAAAATCACTAAGTGCGGACATTTTAAAGACAGCATTTCAGAAACTTACGATTTCAACAGATGTAAATAAAGATGCAGTTGATGATTTTGCAGCAATTTCACTTGAGCAGAAATTTATCGATCAGAAACCATCAGATGATTTTATCTCTGTAGAGGAGACAAACACATCTGCAAAATGATGGATAGGACAATGTTTTGAAGAACGGCATTTTAAAGGAGACAGAGCATGGCATTATTATTAAAAAATGTAGGAAAAACCTTTGAAAATACAGGGCAGGCTACTTTAAAAAATATAAATCTTGAAATAAAACCGGGAGAGTTCCTCTGTGTAGTTGGGAAAAGCGGATGCGGCAAAAGTACGCTGCTGAATCTGATTGCAGGACTGGAAAAACCGACAGAAGGAAAAATTCTTTTAAATGGAAAAGAAGTGAAGGCACCAGGTTCGGAACGGACAGTGATGTTTCAGGAACACGCTCTGTTTCCATGGCTGAATGTAATTCAAAATATAAAGTTTGGAATGGAGATAAACGGAGTTCCAAAGAAAGAGCAGGATTACCGCGCGGAAAAGTATTTGAAAATGATGCAGCTTGAAGACTATAAAAATTATGCGATACATCAGCTCTCCGGAGGTATGCGCCAGAGAGTAGCACTAGCAAGAGCATTTACAATGGATTCAGAAATTTTACTGATGGATGAACCCTTTTCCGCGCTTGATAAACAAACATCAAACCATTTAAGACAGGAACTACAGGATATATGGATGAAAACACATAAAACAATATTTTTTATTACACACAGTGTAGAAGAAGCGGTGTATCTTGGAGACAGAGTTGTAGTAATGTCAGGAGAAGACGGCGGAATCAAAAATATTGTACCGATAGAGTTAGATAGACCAAGGCATGTCTATAATGAGGACTTCATTGCCTATCGACATAAAATATTAGAAGAGATACAGGGAGGGGATTACTGATGAAAAAAATATGGAAATCCAATATAACAGGAGAAATACTGTTCCTTCTTGGTGTTATTCTTTTATGGCAGATTTTATATATGATCGGTGTTGACGGACTTGGAATATGGAAAGCCTATGCGATGCCGTCACCAATTGGTGTGTGGAATTCATTTACGGAAATGATAAAGCAGGGAACCTTGCTATCGGCAATTGGGAACAGTTTACTACGCGGGGCAATAGGATATATTCTTTCCCTTATGATCGGAGGGGTTATTGGAGTATTTATGAATCATTTTTCATTTTTACATAAAAATTTAAGACCTCTGATTATGGGAATACAAACACTGCCAAGTATTTGCTGGGTACCATTTTCTATCTTATGGTTTGGATTAACACAGACAGCAATCATCTTTGTAGTAATTATGGGATCTGCATTCAGTATGGCAATCGCCGTAGACAATGCGATACTAAACGTCCCTCCAATCTATAAAAAAGCAGCGCTTACAATGGGGGCAGATCAAAAACAGATCTATTGGAAAGTTATATTTCCCGCAAGCCTTCCGGAATTAATATCAGGTATGAAACAAGGCTGGTCATTTGCATGGCGCGCATTAATGAGTGGAGAAGTAATGACGACATCCATCGGACTTGGCCAGACATTAATGACAGGGAGAAATCTTGCAGACATCAATCAGGTTATGCTCGTCATGGTAGTTATTGTGGTAGTTGGAATCGTGATTGATCAGGTAATCTTTCATAATCTGGAAAAAAGAATATTAAGAAAAAGAGGATTGACAATTTAGCAAAATACAGAAACGAAAAAAGGACAAGGATTGTAGCAGTGATTCCTGTCCTTTTTTCGTTTCGTTTATTTGCAACCCATTTCCTGTTCTGTTATACTAGAAAATAACTTTAGGACAGTACATAATGCATGAAATGGAGATTATTATAGAATGAAAAAGTTAGTAATTGCAGAGAAACCGTCTGTCGGACGGGATATTGCCCGCGTGCTTGGCTGTAAGCAGCAGGGGAAGAAATATATTGAAGGTAATGAATATATTGTTACCTGGGGACTGGGGCATCTGGTGACGCTGGCAGACCCGGAAGGCTATGATAAGAAGTTAAAGACATGGAGAATGGAAGATCTTCCAATGATGCCAGAACGTTTTAAGCTGGTAGTTATTCCACAGACAAGAGGGCAGTTTCAGGCAGTGAAGTCTTTGATCGAGCGAAAGGATGTTGGAGAAATTATTATCGCAACGGATGCCGGACGAGAGGGTGAACTGGTTGCGAGATGGATTCTTGCGAAGGCAGGGAATAAAAAGCCGTTGAAAAGATTATGGATTTCTTCAGTGACAGATAAAGCGATTCGTGAAGGATTTGCACATCTTAAGAATGCGAAAGAGTATGAGAATCTTTATCATGCTGCAACGGCGAGAGCGGAGTCCGACTGGCTGGTGGGAATGAATGCGACGCGAGCGTTGACTTGTAAGTATAATGCACAGCTTTCCTGTGGAAGGGTGCAGACACCGACTTTGGCAATGATTGCAGCAAGGGAGGAAGAAATCAGACATTTTACACCGAAGCCGTATTATGGTTTACAGCTTATTGGTAAGGGAATTACATTTACCTGGAAAGATAAAAAGTCCGGAAGTGCGGCAACATTTTCCAGAGAAAAAAATGAAGAAGTTTACAAAAAGATTTTAGGGAAGACAGCAGAGGTTACTGAAGTAAAAAAGACGAAAAAGACTTCACAGCCGGAGGGGCTTTATGACCTGACCGATCTTTCAAGAGATGCGAATCAGCGCTTTGGTTTTTCTGCCAAACAGACGTTGAATATTATGCAGAGCCTTTATGAACATCATAAGGTGCTGACTTATCCAAGAACAGATTCGAGATATTTGACAACGGATGTGGCAGAGACTTTGCGGGAACGTGTGGAGGCGATTGCAGTTGGTCCATATAGAAGCTTTACTAATACAGTGCTAAAGGGAAAGATTACTCCAAAGAAATCTTTTGTTAATAATCAAAAAGTATCTGATCATCATGCGATCATTCCAACAGAACAGCCGGTTATCCTGGCACAGCTTTCAGTAGATGAGCGAAAGATTTTCGATCTTGTTGTTCGGAGATTCCTTGCAGTTTTATATCCTCCTTATGAGTATGAACAGACGAAGATTACCATACAATGTGAAGGGGAAACATTTTTTGCTGAAGGAAATGTTCCGTTAAACAGAGGATACAAAGAAGTAACTGTGCCGGAAGGAGATGAGAATGGAAAGGTATTTCCATCTTTAAAAGAAGGCGAAGTGATCAGGGAATTTACTTTGAAAAAAACCGAAGGAAAGACAAAACCGCCGGCGAGATTTACAGAAGGAACGTTATTGAAAGCGATGGAAAATCCGGTAAAATATATGCAGCAAAAGGATGCAAAAGCAGCAAAAACGTTACAGGAAACCGGTGGACTTGGAACGGTTGCAACAAGGGCAGATATTATTGATAAGCTGTTTGGCAGCTATCTTATTGAAAAGAAGGAGAATGAAATATTTATTACAGGTAAGGCAAAACAGCTGTTGTCTCTTGTGCCGGAAGATTTAAAGAAGCCAGAACTTACCGCTGAGTGGGAATCGAGGTTATCGGCGATTGCAAAAGGTAAGGCAAGTGATAGAAAGTTCATGAAAGAAATTGAAACATACACAAAAGAACTGATGAAACAGATCCAGAATGGAACAGGAACTTTCCGTCATGATAATCTGACGAATAAAGTCTGTCCGGAGTGTGGAAAGCGCCTTCTTTTAGTAAATGGTAAACAGGGTAAGCTCTATGTCTGTCAGGATAGAGAGTGTGGATACAAGGAGCGGATTTCCCGAATGACCAATGCTCGTTGCCCGGTTTGTCATAAAAAGATGGAACTGATCGGAGCAAAAGAGAATCAGAAGTTTGTATGTTCTTGTGGGCATAAAGAATCGATGCAGGCATTTGAAAACCGTCGAAAGAAAGAAGGAGCCGGTGTTTCTAAAAAAGATGTGGCAAATTATATGAAAAAAATGAAGAAAGAAGAAAAACAGCCACTGAATAATGCACTTGCAGATGCGCTGGCAAACCTGAAGTTATAGGATACAGCCAGTACGGAAGTGAGTAAATAAAAATGAGGATTTAATTTATGAGTATAAAAAGAGTGATTTTAACTTCTTTATTTTGTGTAGCAATGTTATTTGCAGCAGGAAAAAAAGCAGAGGCAGCTTTTCCTTATGATATGGAGCAAAAGCCAGTAATGGCAGCTTCTATAAAGAGCGAAAAAGTATCTGTTTATGAAGATGTATCACTGAAAAAGTTGTTAAAGGAAGTGAACGGCAGCAAGTTAAACATAGAGGCATATAGAGTCAGTGGAAAAAGTATTTACGGAAAGTATACAAGTGGAAAGGAATCTGGTTTCGGCTGGTTTTCCCTTGATACTTTTGTAGTCGATCCTGATTATAAAAATGTGTATGCAACAGTACGAGACGGGATGTACATTTATACGAGTCGAAGTTTTTCAAAGGTACAGACAACGATTAAAAAGTATAGTGGGATTATCGTCATCAGTAAAAAAGATGGGGACCGTCAGGTGATTTGCGATAAAAAAGATTATTATGAGATCGGATGGATGACCGCAGGGGCATTTTCTAATACATTGCTTTATGACGGCAGAGAAAAACAGACAGTAGCAGATGGTATCTATGAATTTGGATGTGGATATCAGGATGATAAAAACGGTGGAGCAAAAGATCAGACAGCAATGGAAGGCTTACAGAAGTACACATTTAAGATAATGCATATTACACAGAATAAATATTATATTCAAAATACAGAAGATGGAAAGTATTTATCTGTGGTATTTCAGAGTGTTTCAAGGGAAAATGCAGCGAAGGGGAAAATGGGAAGTTATAAACTTTGTTGGACAGAAAAACCAGAAGAAGTACGAGGGCAGTTTGAATTGCAGCGATTAAATGGAGCCTATACGATTCAGAATGTGTCGAGTAAGCGTTTCCTTGCGGAAGAAAAAGATTCTGCAGATTCTGTGAGCTTGACACTTTTCACAGGAAGAAGTGATATAGGGAGTCACTGGCGGATTCATGCGACACAAAAGATGAGTAATACAAAGAAGCCATTTGTCATTACCCAATATGATCCGGAGTGGTGTGCGACACCATATGGCGGAGGTGGATGTATGGGAACTGCAGGCTGTGGAATTCTTGCAACAGTAAATGCTGTTTACGCATTGAACGGTCAGTATATGGATGTAATGGAGCTTGCCAATTATGCAGTGAAGAAAAACTACCGTATTGTCGGAAGCGGAACAGATGATGGTATTTTTAAGGCAGCAGCAAAGAAATACGGAAAAAAATATGGATTTGCCTGGGATGGCGGAAGTGGAAGCATCGACGTTTTAAAGAAAAAGCTTAAGGCAGGAGATACGGCAATCGTTCATGTACAGGGACATTATGTTTGTATTTCTGATTATAATAAAAAAACAAAGAAATATCTTTTACTGGATTCCAATTATCTGCCAAAACGTGCAACTTCCGCTTTTGGTGATTGGATTAAAGTAGACAGACTTTTATCCGGGGCATTAGAATCCCAGTATTTTTATTTCTTTAAACTTAGTGAAAAGTAATGATGAAGTAGCAGCGATGTAGTGGAGCAGGTATTCGGGATATGATTTTGAGAACGAAGTCTGTAGAGTGAAAATACGAAAAGCAGGGAAATGAATATGAAGAATAAAGAAGATTTAAAAAAGGAACTGATCAAAATCGATCATAAAAGTTACGGAATGTATAAAACGCTTGGAGGTAGTTACAGTTACGGAAATTATATTTTGCATATAGATCATGTACAGGGAGATCCCTTTGCTTCTCCTTCCAGACTTCGTTTTGAAGTGAAGAAGGAAACGCATGGATTTCCGGAAGAGTATTATGAAGAAAAACATCGCAGACTGGCATTAGAAGATCAGGTGCTGCGCCGGTTTTTAAGACAGCTTCGTCAATTAGATAAAGGATCTATGGGTTCTGGTAAGAGCGGAAGAATTACGACCTGTCCGGCAAATCAGACGGTACAGGAAAGAATCGCGGTTGTTTTTTCTAAGGATAGAATGGAACTTCGTTTTGAAATGGGATTTCCGGCGAGAGGAAGAACAATTATGGCAAAAGAGATGCAAAAACTTGTTTTTGATATTTTGCCGGAACTGGCAGAAAGCTGTTTGTTTTATCGTAAATGGGATACAAAGAGTAAGAGCTTTTTGGAAAAAGCTGTTTTTCTTGCAGACGATCAAAAGGAATTACGCCGGCAGCTAAAAGAAAGAGGATTGACAGGTTTTGTGGCAAACGGTGCAATATTACCAAGAGAAAGTGGCATTTCCGATCGTCCAATGCGGGATGCAGTGCCATTTATTTCACCGGAATCCTTACAGATTGAAATAGAGCTTCCGCATAAAGGAAAGATGATCGGAATGGGGATTCCTAAAGGAATTACTGTTATCGTAGGTGGCGGTTATCATGGAAAGTCTACATTATTAAAAGCGTTAGAACAGGGAGTATATAATCATATTGCAGGAGATGGGAGAGAATATGTCGTAGCAGAGGCTACAGGAATGAAAATTCGGGCAGAAGACGGCAGAAGTATTTTGCATACAGATATTTCTCTGTTTATTAATCATCTTCCCGCTGGACAGGATACCGTAGATTTTTCTTCGGAAAATGCAAGCGGAAGTACTTCTCAGGCGGCCAATCTGATAGAAGCCATGGAAGCTGGAGCAGAATTGCTGTTCTTAGATGAAGACACCTCTGCAACGAATTTTATGATTCGGGATAAAGTGATGGCAAAGTTGGTTTCTGATGAAAAAGAACCGATTACAACCTTACTTCGCCACATACGTGGAATTTATAAAGCGATGGGAATTTCTTTTATCATTGTTGTAGGAAGTTCTGGAGATTATTTATCCGTAGAAGACCTTGTGCTTCAGCTAGATCATTATAAAGTAAAAGATGTTACAAAAGAAGCAAAGGAAATCTGCGAACAATGCCAGATTGCAGGGCAGTATACAGAAAAAGAAGTTTGTATGCCGGAATTTTCCCGTAAATTAAAACCGGTAAAATCCGCTAGAAGAAAGTTAAAATCAATGGGAACAGATACGGTGCTGATCGACAGGGAATCCATTGATGTGCGTTATTTAGAACAGCTTTCAGAAAGTGGACAGACAACAGCACTTGCCTATATGATGGGGTGGATACTAGATCACGTAACAAAAGAAGAAGATATTCAGGAATTCATAGAAAATATGTATAAGCTTATCGAGAGAAAAGGAATGGCAGCGGTAATTCCTGCAAACTATTCTGCCGGACATCCCGTTCTTCCAAGAAAGCAGGAATTGTATGCCTGTCTTAGCAGATACAGAAGTGCCAAAATCGTAAAAGAATATATGTAGATTTTGTGAAAATGATTGAGAATAGAGTGAGATTAATGTAAAGTAGAATAAAGCAGGTGAAGGGTAAACTAACAATAAAAAAGGAGAATTTATGATAAAGAGAAAGATATTTATTGCGACGGCACTGTTAGCATCTATGTGTATGGTGGGTGGATGTGCTACCTCAAAGTCTGGAGAAAAGGCTGCGGAAGCGACAACAGAAGCAGCTTTGGCAACAGAGCAGACAACACCGGTAGAACTGAATGCTTCTGAATATGTGAAGCTTGGGCAATATGAAGGACTTACGATTAAAGGTTCATCAACTAAGGTCACAGAACAGGAGATAGAAGATAAGATTGATGAACTGGCTGACGAATATACAGATTACAAGGAGATTACCAGTCGTGATACTGTTCAGAAAGAAGATTATCTGAATATCGATTATGCAACAACGATTGATGGTAAGGAGAATGAAGATTATTCTGACAGCAGTATTGACATTCATTTAGGGGAAGGAAACCTGAATGTAGATGATGATGTCGATATAGACGAGAAGCTTGTAGGAAGTAAGGTTGGACAGGAAGTAGAGGTTGAATTTACATTTCCGGAAAGCTATGAAGATACTTCTGTAGCGGGAAAGAAGTGTCAGATGACAGTGACGATTAATGCAATAGAAAAAGAAGTTGTTCCGGAAATCACAGACTCCTTTATTAAAAAGAATACAGACTATTCTACATTAAAGGAATATAAACAACAGGTCAGAAAAGATCTTATTTCCGATAAGAAGACAGAAGCACAGCAGAATAATGAAGATGCGCTCTGGACAAAGATTATGGAGAATGTAACGCAGATTAAAGAGTTCCCGGAAGATGCAGTTAAGCAGGAAGTGAAAAATGTTAAAATAGAGAATAAAGAAATGGCAGAGTACTTTGGCATGAGCGTAAGTGACTTTATTGAGCAGTATAACGATATGTCAATCGAAGAATATGCCAAAGATTCGCTTAAGAGACAGTGCGTGCAGGACTTGTTAGTAGAAGCAAAGAATGTAACGGTAACAGATGAAGAATTGAATAAAGAGATACAGTATTATATTGACGAATTAGGCTACAAGGACAAAAAAGATGTTTTAGATACAATGCCGGAAAAAGAAATCCGTTCAGAATTACTCTACACAAATCTCATGACTGCGCTTCTGAAAGATACCAAGATTCAATAGTGTAGTTAATAGACGAAAATAAAAAATCCGATAGCCGCAAAATGTGAAGATAATCGCGGTATAGAAAATGCTTACTGCATTTTTATTTGTTCCAACATCACATTTTGCGGCTATCGGTTTCTTATTTTCTGGCTGTGCTGAATGGGGAGAGTGGGGCAATAATTTTTTCAGTCTTGTAAAAAGAGGAGAATATAGATTAAAATAAAAATGTATACGTAGTTGCCAGGAGAAAGGGGGAATTATTTATGTATTTGGTAGATTCCAGAGACAAAGAGTATCGACACGGAGATCATGGTCCAAAATACTTAATGAAAGGACCAAGATCAAACTTCGGTTTGTGTCAGCTGCGTCCGGGGGAGGTGGCAACACCACATGTACATCGGATTATGGAAGAGAATTTCTATGTCCTTAAGGGAAAACTCCAGGTAGAGATTAACGGAGTTACAACTATTGTAGAAGAAGGACAGATGTTCCATATTGAGCCAGGAGAATTCCATAAAGTCTCTAATCCGACGGACGAATATAACGAGTACATTATAGCTTGTGCACCTTTTGCAGATGGGGACAAGTATTTAACAGAATAAATTTATAATATGATGTTAGGGGCAAAAGGTATTTTGCCCCTAACTTGATGTCACGAATTACTTCGCAGCTAATGCAGCTCCCGTAATTCTGAAACATTCGAAATCCGCTGATTTACTACGTAAATCGCTACTTTCTCATGTTCCGTGGGTCCCAAAGTCAAACACCTTATCGTACAAGCACGAACGGCGTTTTGACCTTTTGACCCTGACATCATAATATTGAAATCAGAATAAATTAATGTGGGAGTGAAAAAATTTTCATTGTTGTGTTTGGCAAAAAATAGAGATAATATAAAAACAAGATTAGTTGATTATTACTTGACTAGAAAGGGGAGACCTGGCTGTGACTGTAGATATGTATAATCAATCTGCATTTTTGGTAATAAAAATTGCTTACATGTATTATATAGAAAATTATTCCCAAAATGAAATTGCGAAAGCCTTGCAAATATCTGTTACTACAGTTTCAAGAATGTTGAAGAAAGCAAAGCAGGAGAGGATTGTAGAGTTTGTGATAAGAGATAAGAGATCCCTATGTAGAATGTATTTCGCTGGAGAAGGAGTTGAAAGAAACATTCGGACTGAAAGATGTTATTATCGCACCAGGGTTAGCTGTAGAGGCAGAAGATGGAAACTATTTAGGCGATGAAGAAAGTGCCAAAAAATTAGTAGCACTGGAAGGCGCCAGATATTTACAGAGAATCATAAAGAAAAATGATGTTTTAGGAATTACCTGGGGAAGTACGATTTATCGGCTTATTAATTATTTAAATCCTGCACAGAAAGTAGATGCAACATTTGTAACTTTACATGGGAGTATTGCATGTTGCAGAAATGAACTGGATGTGCGGACATTAGTATTAAGAATGGCAAAGGCTTTTTCGGGGATGCATTATTATTTACTTACAGAAGCTCTAATGAGTAGTAAGAAAGCAGCAGATATTATCAAGCAGGAGAAAAATAATAAAAAAGTTTTTCAGATGTTTGACAATATAAATATTTCAATTAACGGAACTGGTTCATTTTATCCGGAATTAAATTCCGTTCTGGCGAAACCGGAATTTATGAGCAAAGAAGAACTGGGATGGTTACAGGAACAGTCTGTTGTCGGAGATATTGCACTGCGGTTCTTTGATAAAGACGGTAAGGAGTGTAAGACAGAACTTGCAGACCGGATGATAACGATTGGTTTTGAGCAGTTTAAGAAAATTGATACAAAGATAACGATTGCGTCCGGGGGTTATAAGGCGCAGACAGTTTTAAGTGCTCTTAAAGGAAAGTTAATTGATGTGTTAATTATTGATTATCAGCTTGGTCGAAGAATCATGGAATTGTACAGGACTGAAGCTGAGAAGTGATTTTAATGTATTGGGAGGGTGAACATGGAAGAGTATATCATGACGATTGACGAAGGTACTACGAGTGCACGTGCGGTGCTCTTTAATAAGGATAGCGAAATCATAGCAATATGTGCGAAAGAGTTTGCTCAGTATTATCCACAGCCAGGATGGGTGGAGCAGGACCCAAAAGAAATATGGCTGACCACAAAAGAAGTTATTAACAGAGTTGTTCTTCAGGCAGGAATTGATCCAAGGCAGATTAAGGCAGCTGGTATTACAAATCAGCGTGAAACAGTAGTTGTTTATGATAAGAACACAGGGGAGCCTGTATATAATGCAATCGGATGGGCAGACAGAAGAACGGCTCCATATTGTGACGAATTAAAGGCAGCTGGAAAAGAGCAGATGTTTATTGATAAAACCGGATTGCTTATTGATGGATATTTTTCCGGTACAGAAATAAAATGGATTCTTGATAATGTTCCAGGTGCAAGAGAAAAGGCAGAAGCCGGAGATCTTTATTTTTCTAATATTGATGGATGGATCATGTACAAACTTACAGAAGGCAAGTGCCATCTTACAGACTACTCTAATGCATCAAGAACGCAGCTGTTTAATATTCACACTCTTGAGTGGGATGATGATATGCTTGAACTCTTTAATATTCCAAAGTCAATGTGTCCTACTGCACTTCCAAGTAGTGGACATTTCTGTACAATAGAGAGAAAAGATTTCTTTGGAGGAGTTGCAGTTCCAATTACAGGATGCATTGGTGACCAGCAGTCTGCCACATTTGGACAGTGCTGTTTTGAACCAGGTATGTGTAAGATGACTTACGGAACAGCAGGATGTATGTTAATGAATATCGGTGAAGAGCCAATTCCATCTAAAAACGACCTGCTCTTAACAATTGGCTGGGGATTGGATGGAAAAGTAGAATATATTTATGAAGGTACTGTATATAATGCCGGATCATCCATTCAGTGGCTGAGAGATGAGATGGATATGATTGATTCTACACCGGATTCCGAATATTATGCAGCAAAATCAGAGCTGCCAAGAGGATATGTTTATGTTGTCCCTGCATTCTCAGGTTTAGGAGCACCATGGTATGATTCCTATGCAAGAGCAACAATCTTTGGTCTGCATCGTGGAGCCAATAAATATGATGTAATTAAAGCAACACTGGATTCCCTTGGATATCAGACAAGAGATATCGCAAATGCGATGGCTAAAGATGCAGGAGCACCGATTAAGTTACTTCGTATTGACGGTGGTGCAGCTAATAATAATATTGTAGCACAGTTTGTAGCAGATATTTTAGGCGCTGATGCAGAACGTCCGGTAAGTGTAGAAACAACAGCAGCCGGTGCTGCTTATCTTGCAGGTCTTGCTGTTGGATTCTGGAAGAGCAAAGAGGAAATTCTTGCATGCCGTAAGATTGACCGTCTGTTCCATCCGGAAATGCCAGAAGAAGAAAGAGAAGAATTATATGCAGGATGGGTTAACTGTGTAGAATCCCTTATGATTTGGAGTAAAAAAGCAAAACAGTAGTAATAATAAAAAGAATATATTATAAAAGTAAAAGAATAATTAATATTTAACAAATAATACTTAACTAAGAAGGAATTGCCGTGCAGTAAATATATAAATATTTGCATGGTAATTCCTTTTTGTCTGAAAATATTTCTTAGGGGTGGAAAATTTTTTCATTATTGCAGGAGCAAATGTGAAAAAGTATAATAAATTTAGGTAGAAAAAGAACTTATGATGTAACAGAAAGGGGCGCAAATATGAAAACAGATGTGTTGATTATTGGCGGCGGAGTAATAGGATGTGGAATTGCCCACCAGTTATGTAAGTATAATTTTGATGTTACGTTGGTGGAAAAAGAAGCAGATGTATGCATGGGAACAAGTAAGGCAAACTCTTCTATGCTGCACGATGGTTACAATGTCGACAGAACGAAACTAAAAGGACAGCTGGTTTTAAAAGCTACAAAGGAAATTTATCAGAATCTGGCGAAAGATCTTCACTTTGATTTAAATATCTGTGGATCTCTTTTACCTGGATTTGAAGAAAGCGATTGGGCTGCGATTCATCACCAGTTTGAGATGAGTGCAGATAATGGAATCAGAGGTGTTAGAATTGTAGGTCAGGAGGAACTGCATGAATTAGAACCTCATATGAATCCAGATGCGAAATTTGCTTTATTTAATCCAAATACAGGAGTATTGAATCCTTTTGAATTAACCATAGCACTTGGCGAACATGCGGTACTGAATGGAGCAAAGGTATTATTAAATACAGAAGTAACAGGAATTAACACAGAAGATGGCAAAGTTGTCTCTGTAGAAACGACACAGGGAACAATCGAAACTAAGATTGTAATCAATGCAGCAGGACTTTTCTCTGATAAGGTTGCAGGTATGGTGGAACATGTAGATTATACAGTGAAACCAAGAAAAGGTGTGTATTTCCTGTACGATAAACAGTACGGTGATTTTATTAAACGACCAATTTACAGTGCACCTACAGCAGTTTCAAAAGGTCTGATCATGCTTCCTACGACAGAGGGAAATATTCTTTGCGGTTCTAATGCAATTTTACATGATGACAAAGAAGACCTTTCAACGGATTTGGAATCTCTGAATCACATTTATTCAGAAGCAATTCACAAATATTATCCAGAACTTCCGCGTATGGGAGATGTTACAACAATTTTTGCAGGAAACAGAGCTGTATCGAATACAGAAGATTTTATTATCGGACATTCAAAAACTGTTCGGGGAATGATTAATCTTATTGGTATTCAGTCTCCAGGATTATCTTCTGTTCCGGCAATTGCAGATATGGTGGAAGATCTTGTGAGAGAAGTAGGAGACGATCTTAACTTCAATATTAAGGATGATTATAATCCAAAGAGACCAAAACCGGTTATCTTAAGAGAACTTCCATACGAAGAAAGAGCAAAATTTATTGCAGAAAATCCAGATTACGGAACCATTATTTGTCGATGTGAAACAGTAAGCAAGGGAGAAATCCTTGATGCAATACGAAGACCGATTCCAGCTACCAACCTTGATGCAATCAAACGAAGAGTTCGTGCAGGAATGGGACGATGCCAGGGTGGCTTCTGTGGTCCAAGAGTTGTAGGTATTCTTGAAAAGGAATTAGGAATCTCACCATTAGAAGTTACAAAGAGAGGCAAATCATCTTACATACTTTCTATGAGAGCGAAAGAACTTGCTTTACAGGAAGGAGGAAGCAGCGATGAAAAAGTTATCTTATGATCTGGTAATCATAGGTGGTGGACCTGCCGGATTAGCGGCAGCGTTGGAAGCCAGAAGGAATAATGTAGAAAAAATCCTGGTCTGTGAAAGAGGTTCTAAGCTTGGTGGCATATTGGAGCAGTGTATTCATAATGGATTCGGATTGCAGTATTTTAAAGAAGAACTTACCGGTCCGGAATATGCAACCCGGTTTGCAAAGAAAGTTCTGGCAAGTGATATTGATGTAAAGACAGATACAATGGTACTGGATATCACAGAAGATAAAAAGATTATCGCACAGAATGGGGTGGACGGACTTTTTGAAGTAGAGACAAAAGCGTGCATTCTTGCAATGGGATGCAGGGAGAGAACCCGTGAAGCCATTACAATTCCAGGAGACAGACCATCGGGCGTAATGACAGCAGGTGCAGCACAGAGATATGTAAATGTAAATGGATATCTACCGGGCAAAGAAATCGTAATTTTAGGTTCTGGTGATATTGGTCTTATTATGGCAAGGCGTATGACTTTTGAAGGAGCTAATGTAAAATGTGTATGTGAAGTAGAACCATTTTCATCCGGACTTGTTCGTAACAAGGTACAGTGTCTTGATGACTTCGGTATTCCACTTTATTTAAGTCATACGGTAACAAAAATTCATGGAAAACAGAGACTGGAAGGCGTTTCTATCGCAAAGGTAGACGAGAGAAAGAATCCGATTCCTGAAACAGAAGTTTATGTACCTTGTGATACCCTTCTTCTTTCCGTAGGGTTAATTCCGGAAAATGAATTATCAAAGAGTGTGGGTGTTACTCTTGACAGAGTTACAAAAGGTGCAACAGTCAATGAAAAACGACTGACTAATATCGACTGGATCTTTGCGTGTGGAAATGTACTGCAGGTACATGATCTTGTTGATAACGTAACAGAAGAAGCAGAAATCGCAGGAAAAGCAGCAGCCGAATATATTCATGGAGAACTGGTGAAACGGGAGAACCCTATAACCGTACAGCCTGGAGATAATATTGGTTACGTAGTTCCACAGAGAATCGATTATGCCAACCCGGATGAAAAGGTTGTTAAATTATACATGCGTGTAAGAAAACCGGATGAGCAGGTTCTTATGGTAGTAAAAGATGATGAAGGTAATGTAGTTGCCAAATTTAAAAAAGATACAATTGCGCCAGGTTCAATGGTATCACTCAGTATACCGTTGATGAAGCTTACGGACACAGTGCACACACTTACCGTGTCTGTTGAAAAACAGGAGGGATGATTATGGGCCAGACGAAAATTATCTGTATCGGCTGTCCAAAGGGGTGTCCGATCACTGTAACTTATGAAGATAAAACAATTACAAACATAGAAGGTTTTGGATGTAAAAACGGTGAGAATTATGCAAGAAATGAATTTACTGCACCGGTTCGTGTATTTACGTCCACCGTTAAAGTAGAAAATGGAGAATTTGCATTAGTTCCAGTAAAAACAGCTGGTTCTGTACCAAAAAAGATGTTGATGGAATGTGCAAAGGAGAGCTGCAGAATTACAGTAAAAGCGCCAGTTAGTGTTGGTGATGTTGTCTGTGAAGACTTTTGTGGAACCGGTGTAAAACTGGTAGCAACAAGGGATGTATTATGTCAATAGATAAAAATGCAATAAAGTTGATCGTAACAGATATTGATGGAACTCTGGGTCCTGTAAGTACAGACCGCATTAATGAGGAATATTATGAAGTTATTGCAAAGCTGCAGGACAGAGGAATTATATTTGGAGCAGCCAGTGGAAGACCATGTGATGCTTTGGAACGACTTTTTGCACCGGTAAAAGACAGAATGTTTTTCTTATCGGATAACGGTGCGAGAGGGGTATATCAGGGCAGAGAATTATATGCGGATGCCATGACGCTGGCAGATTGCTTTGCCTTAGTAGAGGATACAAGAAACCTGGAGGGCTGCCAATGTGTATGGCAGACCTCTGGAAAGACATACTTTGAAAAAGGTGATGAAGAAATTTATAAGATTATGACAGAATCAATGCATTATAGTGGAGAATTAGTAAATAATCTTATGGAAGTAACAATACCTGCCTTAAAATATACTGTATACCATCCGGAAGATGCAGAAAAGGCAACAGAAGGAGAATTTTCAGAAAAGTGGAAAGTCGATCATCAGCTTGTCTGTGCAGGTCATAATTTTATGGATGTTATGAATCTGGAAGCAAACAAAGGAAATGGTCTTGCAAAGATACAGGAATATTTGAATATTACAAAAGAAGAAACCATGGCATTTGGAGATAATATTAATGATCTGGAGATGCTTGGGAATGCAGCTTACAGTTATGCGGTAGGTGATGCCAGAGAAGAAGTGCGCCAGGCGGCCCGCTTTACAGCACCACCAATGACCCAGGATGGTGTTTTGCAGATTTTAAAAACACTCCTATGAAAATATTATCAGGGGGCAGAAAATATTTTCCTTCTTGTTTTCAATCAGGAAAGAAATTATAATAAGCTCATAGAAAAGGAAAAACAATAATTATTAATTAAAAAGTATTAGGAGGTAGCAAAATGATTCAACAGGACAGAATGTATAGCCCATTATTAAATCCTTTATACGAAGGATGTGACATGAACGACTTATGTGTAGGAACATATCTGATTGGTGCAACAAAAGAAGAAGAAGCGATTGTTAAAGCTGCCAGTATCGGTATTGAGCAGACGACAGGTTCCTGGATCGATGTTCCGGAAGAAACAGATGAGATGCGAGCAAAATATTGTTCCAAGATTATCGGAATTTATGAAGTACCGGCATTTGAAAACCAGACAAACGTAGACAGACAGGTTGCTCCTGACGGACTTCGTTTCTATGTAATCCGCATTGGATATCCAGTGGCAAATATCGAAGATAATATTCCATTATTAATCGGTTCTATCATGGGAAATATTATGTCAATGCCATACCTCAAATTATTAGATATTGACTTCCCTAAGAAGTATGTTGATAAATTCCAGGGACCGAAATTTGGTATTCAGGGAATCAGAGATATTTTAGGAGCTTATGATCGTCCATTATTAAATAACATGATTAAGCCATGTACAGGATATACTCCAGATGTAGGAGCTAAATTATTCTTCGAAGCAGCAGCAGGTGGCGTTGATGTTATTAAAGATGATGAGTTAATCGGTGGTGATCGTTCCTTCAATAAGTTAGCAGATAGAGTAAAAGCAAATATGGATGCTGCACACAGAGCAGAAGAAGTAAAAGGCGAAAAGACTCTTTATGCATGTAACATTACAGATGAAATTTCAAGATTAAAAGATAATGCAATGACAGTTATCGAAAATGGTGGTAACTGTATCATGTTAGATGTACACGGTGTTGGATACTCCGCAGTAAGAATGCTGGCAGAAGATCCGGACATTACTGTTCCAATTCTTGGACATAGTTGCTTTAATGGCGCATTTACATGTTCTCCTTACCAGGGCATAAGTTCCAAAGTTGTTACAAAGCTTTGTAGAATGGCAGGATGTGACGTTTACCTTACACAGCCTCCTTACGGAAAATTTGATAACACATTTGATAATTACATCATTAACATGATTACAACAAAGGCAAAATTCTACGATCTGAAACCAATGCTTCCATTCGTAGGTGGTGGAGTTGTTCCTGGACTTGTTCCAAGATTCATGAAAGATGCAGGTAATGATATCCTCTTAGGCGTAGGTGCTGGTATCCACGGTCATGGAATGGGACCTAGAGCTGGAGCAAAAGCTTTCAGAGAAGCGATTGATGCCTGCATGAATGATGTTCCATTAAGAGAAGCAGCAAAGAATAGTCCTGAACTTACATGGTCCATTGAAAAATGGGGTATTTATGGAGAAGATCACAGTAAGGGATTATATGCAATTTAGTAAATATGCAGTCTGACTGTAAATATAGCCATAGAAATAATTAATACATATTTTAATACTGCCATAGTGCTATAAAGTGAAATCACTTTATAGAACATAAGTAAAGCCAAAAGAAGCCGTCATAGTGCTGGGTTATCCGTTAAACTATGGCGGTTTCTTTTTGATATAATATTAGAATATTTTTCAAACCTGTTCTGGAAATAAAAGGAATGTTAATGAGTATATATTTATGGAAAGTCATTCAATTTTAGAATTCAGTTCCAAATGTAAAAAGACAGAAAATAAATATAATATATTAAAAAAGACAGAAAATAAAAATAAGGGATTGAAAAATTTTTCAATATTGTCGCAATATAAATAGAAGTGTATTATAAAATATAGAAGGACATCAAAGAGCTGCTATACATTTTAAGGGTAGCTTTTTGTTCGTTTTAGGAATAAAAAGCCAGGCACCGACATCATATATAAATTAGAAGGTAATTGTTTACAATATATTTATTCAACTATGAATATAGTAGAAAGGAGAACACATGGGTAAATACTATATTGGGTTTGATGCGGGGACACAGAGCGTAAAGGTTGTTATGTACAGTCTGGAAATGGAATGCATAGCAGAAGCCAATTATCCTACTTTTTTTGAATATCCACATCCTGGATGGGTCCAAATGAATGTAGATGAGTATCTGGAGGCGGTAAAAAAAGGAATCCGGGATGTTGTAAATACTGCAAAAGAAAAGGGAATTGATCCATCAGAGGTACGTGCTATTTTTGGCGATGGAATTATTTGCGGCATTGTAGGTGTAGATGAAAGTGGAGCGGCAATTACACCATATATTAATTATCTGGATTCAAGAACACAGAAGGATACGGAAGAATTAACAGCTAAAAATTTAGATATCTGGGCACGAGAAACAGGAAATGCGGTACCAAACTGTATGTTTCCGGCAATGTTTGCAAGATGGTTTCTGAAAAACAATGAGGCATTTAAAGAAAAAGGAAAGAAATTTATGCATAACGCACCGTATGTTCTTTCGCGACTGGCTGGCTTAAAAGCCGAAGACGCATTTATAGACTGGGGTGCTATGAGTGGCTGGGGTCTTGGCTATAATGTATATAAAAAGGAATGGTCTAAGGAACAGCTTGATATTTTAGGTATTGATATTTCTTATATGCCAAAGATTGTAAAACCATGGGATATTATTGGCGGATTAACAGAAGAAAATGCAGCATTTACCGGACTTCCTGCCGGAACTCCAATTTGCGGAGGTGCCGGGGATACAATGCAGTCGATGATTGGCTGTGGACTGACAGAAGTAAATCAGGCGGCAGATGTAGCCGGTACCTGTGCGATGTTCTGTGTATCTACAGATGGAATTAAACCTGAATTATCTACACCAGATTCCGGTCTTATCTTTAACAGTGGTACGATGGAAAATACATATTTTTACTGGGGATATATTCGGACAGGTGGTTTATCTTTAAGATGGTACAGGGATAATATCTGTGATAAAGAAGGAGATGGAGAATACTACGATCTTCTTTCTGAAAAAGCAAAAGATGTGCCGGCAGGCTCTAATGGTGTATTGTTCCTCCCATACCTGACAGGTGGATATGGTGATTTTGCAAATGCCAGCGGAGCATTTTTAAATATGACCATGGACACAAATCAGGAAGTATTATGGAGAGCGGTACTTGAGGCAATTGGTTATGACTATATCAGTGTGACGGATGTATACCGGGCAGGTGGTGTGTCACTGGATAAAATAACAGTAACAGAGGGTGGAAGCCGCAGTGATTTATGGAATCAGATTAAGGCGGACATGTTAAACAGTACGGTTACTACTTTGAAAAAAGCAGGTGGGGCTGTTATGACAAACGTTGTTGTTGCTGCATATGCAGTAGGAGATATTGACAATTTGAAAGATTCCTTTAATTCCTGGCTGGAAGTTAAGAAAGTCTATACACCAGATCCGGAGAATACCAAATATTATCGCAGTATTTATAATATGCAGAATAAGCTGGTTCGTGAAGATATGAAGCCTACATTTGATATGCTTGAAAAGATCAGAGAATATAAATAATAATTTATATAAACATAAAGGAGAAGGAGAGGGTAGTATGTTTGAAGTATCACTGAAAGGACAGGTATGTCTGATTACCGGGGCAACCCGTGGAATTGGGAAGGCAGTAGCATTAACAATGGCAAAAGCGGACTTGATGGGTCTTGTCATAGTAGATATTCAAAAAGATGATGTCGCAGAAGAAACACAAAAAGAATTACAATCTATGGGGGTAGATGTAAAATTTGTGACAGGTGATGCATCTTCAGAAGATGTCATTAAAGAAGCAGTAAAAGTTTGCGTGGATAATTGGGGGAAGATTGATATTCTGGCAAACATTGCAGGTGTTTCTTATATGAGAGGGCTGGAGGATACCACAGTGGAACAGTGGGATAGAGTAATGGCGATTAATTTAAGATCGACATTCCTTACCATGAAATATTGCAGTGAGGTTATGAAAAAACAGGGATATGGAAGTATTGTCAATACATCATCCATTGCCGGAATTACCGGAGGAAATACAGGACCAGATTATGGAGCTTCCAAAGCTGGAATTATCGCTCTTACAAAGTTTGCTGCAAAGAAACTTGGTCAGTATAACATAAGAGTAAATGCAATTGCACCGGGAACGATAGCTACAGATATGATTCGGAGAAATTACAGTACTCTGACACCGGAACAGTATGAAAAGAAGATGACCGCAATACCAATGAAGAGAATGGGAGAGCCGGAAGAAGTTGGAAAAGCAGTTCTGTTTCTTGCTTCCGATATGGGAAGTTATATCAGTGGAGAAATCCTGGATGTTACAGGTGCAAGAATGAGTTAGTGTATGGGGTTAAGTTTAACGGCATTTTGCAGGGATATGTCGATAAAAGGAGAAGGAATCGACAGTCTTTTGGCAAAATGCCAATGGGGGTAGGATTATGATAAAATATGTAGCAGGAATCGATGCGGGAACAACTGGTTTAAAAACAATCATATTTGATTTACAGGGAAGAGCAATAGGAAAAGATTATGAAGAGTATCCGTGTATCACTCCAAGAGTAGGATGGGTAGAGCAGGATGTGTATTGCCTTTGGAATGCATTATGCCATACAGTAAAGGGTGCGATTGCAAATGCTGGTGTTGATCCGAAAGAAATAGGATCTGTAGGTATCTCAAGTCAGAGAGGAACTTTTTTTGCTATTGATGAGAACTGGGAACCACTTCATAACTCTATTGTATGGAGTGATGGTCGTGCTGTAGAAGAAGTACAGTGGATTAAAGAGAATATTGGTGTTGAAAAATACCATAAAATTAGTGGAGCACCAGTAAGTGGAGCATGGTCTTATGCAAAATATAAATGGGTAAGAGATCATCAGCCGGAGCTTTATGAGAAAGCCTGGAAATTTGTAAATGCACAGGAATGGCTATTACATAAACTTGGTTCGGAAGAATTATTTACCGATCCAGCTTCCCTGGCATTAAATGGTATGATGGATGTGGCAACATTAGACTGGTCTAAAGAATTACTGGATGCAATTGATTTTGACATCAATAAACTTCCACCGGTAAAAGAGCCGGCAAGACAGGTAGGAACTGTATCAAAAGAAGCATCAGATCTTACAGGATTTGCAGAAGGAATGGCTATTTGCGTTGGAGGCGGAGATCAGCAGTGTGCAGCAATCGGTTGTGGAGTAACCAAAGAAGGAACAGCTGAGATTACAATAGGAACCGCGTCTGTAATGGTTGCAGCGGTGGATGGAGTAAAGGAAGATCCTGCTCATGAAGTAATTTTCAGTGGACATGCCGTACCAGGACATATGGATATGGAAGGACTTGCTTATGCCACAGGTGTAGCCTTACGTTGGTGGCGAGACATTTATGGTTCACCAGAAGTTACTGTAGCAAAAGCAGCAGATGTGGACCCGTATGATATCATTTGTATGGAAGCAGCAAAATCTCCGGCAGGGTCTCGTGGATACATTTTCTTCCCATTCTTTTCAAGTCAGGTTACACCATATTATCATGATAATGCAAGAGGTGGCTCTTTAGGAATTTCTCTTGCGCATAATCGTGCAGACATGGCAAGAGGCGTTTTAGAAGGCGGTGGATATGAACTTCGAATGATTGTGGAAGCAATGGAGAGGGTTTTAGGGAAACCATTCGATGTAATTCGTCTTTCTGGTGGCGGATCCAAATCTCCATTATGGAGACAAATTCTTGCAGATATTTTTGGAAGACCAGTACAGTGTCTGGAAATGGCAGATTGTGGTGTACTTGGAGCAGCAATTCTTGGAGCGAGTGGAGCAGGTATTTTTGAGAGCCTTCAGGATGCGGTAGATACCATGGTACATCCGACAGAAATGATTACACCTAATATGGAGAATTACAAAATGTACACAGATATGTATGAGATTTTCCGGGATGCATTTTTAGCATGGAGAGATAAAGATATCTATAATCGTTTGAATACTGTTTGTGAAAAATACTGGAATTAAAATACTGGAATTAATATAATAAGTGGAGGTGGTAAAATGATTCAGAGTATTACAATATCTGATTGTGTAGGACCATATTCTCAATGTGTTTTAAAGGGTGATATTCTACAATGTATTGATCATGCAAAACGTCTGGGATATGAAGGCGTGGAAATGCATATGAGAAATGCAAAGCTGAATGATTATCACAGAATCAAAGAGTATGCAGACCGGCTGGATATGAAAGTGACAGGAATCGGAACAGGAATGGCCTGTTATGCAGACGGTCATTACCTGACAAATCCGGATAAAATGGCGCGAAAGGAAGCACAGCAGGTTTTGATTGATTTTCTGGAAGCAGCTCATATACTTGGTGACACAGTTGTATTATTTGGTCTTATGAAGGGACCGTTACCAGATCCGAGAGAGAGGGAAAAATATAAAGACATTTTATTCGAATCACTTCAGCCGGTAATAGAGGCTGCTGAGAAATTTGGAAATGATCTGACGATTGAAGCAATCAACCGTTTTCAGGCAGCCTATTTATGGTCAGCAGATGAAACACTGGAGTTTGTTGAGCGATTTGACAGTAAAAGAGCAACAATTCACTTAGATACATTTCATATTAATATAGAAGATAAAGATATGGAGAGGGCAATCAGAATATGTAAAGACAGACTTGGTTATTTCCACGTATCTGATTCTGACAGGGCCCATCCGGGACATGGACATTTTGATTTTAAAAAATGTATAGAAGTATTATATGATATTGGTTATGATGGAGTACTGGGACATGAATATAATGCAGATCCAGATCCAGTTACCGCGGCAGTGAATGGTTACGAGTTTATAAAACAATATCTGAAATAGTCTGATTCAGTATAGGGTTGATCGGACAAATGAGTTTTTGCGGAGTGTTATGATGAGTACTCCGCTTTTTAATTTATATTTAAATAACAGTTTTTTGGATAGTGGTGGATTATTTTTACAGTTGGTATTATTAAAGCCTGTAGCATTTTTTTATGTGCTCTAAAGTAGTATTGACAGACAAGATAACATTATATATGATGAAAAATAAGAATATTAAATACTATATTTTTGTCTGGTCAAAAGATAAAAAGAAAAAGCTCACCGACAGAAAGGAGCAGAAGATGGAACTTGTAAATGGAAGAATGTGAAGAAGTGGATAAGACACTTGGCGATGGAACAGCAATTTGTAAAAATCTGTTTTTATGCAACAGGCAGGAAACCGATTTCTACTTATTATTGATTCCGGGAGATAAGAATTTCAAGACAAAATATTTATCATCACAGATTGGATCATCACGCCTGTCATTTGCCAAGGCAGAATACATGGAGAAATATCTTGACATCACACCTGGTTCGGTCAGTATTATGGGTCTGATGAATGATGAGGAAAAGAAAGTACAGCTACTTATAGATGAGGATGTAATGAAATGTGAATACTTCGGATGTCATCCCTGTATTAACACATCCAGCTTAAAGATTAAGATGGAGGATTTAAAGAATAAAATTATTCCGGCATTAGGGCATGAACCGATTTATGTGAAATTGTAGAAAAGCCTTGCAGAAAAAAAGCAGACAATAATTAATAATGAGAAAAATACGATGCATCTGCCAGAAAATATAAAAACAAAAACCCCAGAGTAAATACCCTGAGGTTAAAACGTAATGCGGATAACAAGACTTGAACTTGCATGAGCGTAATGCTCACTAGAACCTGAATCTAGCGCGTCTGCCAATTCCGCCATATCCGCTTACGAATATTAATTCTATCATAAATAAAATATAAATGCAAGGCTTTTTATATATCTTTTTAAATCAATATGGTAGAAAAAGATATATAGAAAAAGCTATATAAGAGAATAAACAGAACATCTTCCGGCTTATACTCCATCTTACATAGTGATTTATCAAAAACAGAATTTCGAAAGAATAACGGCCCACAAATGTGATGTCGGAGCAAATAAAAATTCAGCGAGCATTTTCTACGCAGTGATTATCTTCCCATTTGTGGGCTGTTATTCTTTCGAAATTCGTCTGTTTTGACAAATCACCCCTTATTCTTTGCGTTAAAGCAGTAGAAGGTGACGGTATCACCAGATTCCAATGTTGCGGTATATCCGGCTACAGCATCCTCAAATAAGTCTTCTTCATCAACTTTATCGTAGGAAATGACAGATGGAATCGTGACAACTCCCTCCTGTCCTGCAAGATTAAACTGAATCTCATCGTCATCTGCATAATAATTAAAGAAGCAGGAATCAAAAGAAATCCAGAGGTTATTGATACGTATATTGCCCATAATTCCGCGGTAATTGCGGAGTAAAGTATGGAATTCAGCGGTTTTAGCCATGAAATGTTCCTCCTGTTTATCGTGCCTGTGGCATAATATTTATATTCTATCATGTTTCGACAATAATTGCTATTTTTAATATATGATGATAAGATAGATAGTAGAGCACAAAACAAATGTACTGGTTATCTATTTGAGAGGAGGTATACATGTGGATGAACAGAGAGGGTTGAGTAAACGTCTGCAAAGAGCAGGCCATATTTTGATTTTATTATGCGTTATTTTAGCAGGGAGCGTTTTTTTTACAAAGGATGTGAATGCGGCGTCATTTTCGAATACACAAAGAGAATATATTAACGTACTGTCAAAACTGATGATAGAAGGAACGGTGACACAGAATATGGATGTTTACGGTTCGGTTAGTCAGGGCTCTTCAGGAAGGGCATGTCTCCGGGCGGCAGCGATTAATAACAGGGCGGCGATTATGGCGGAACGAATCGATTTCCTTGATTCAAACTGGTCCCAGTATTATGCGGTAGAAAAAGAAGGGAATGCAACGGTATTTAACAGCACGAAGCTTATCAGCAGGACAAAGTTTCAAAGACGATATAAAAAGATCATCAAAGGTCTGGATGAAGCGTTAGGGTCTGTAGAATCTTCTATGACGCAGGCGGATAAGGCGATGGCGGTATATACGTATTTTGCAAAGAATACCATATACAGAGAATCTGCGGATGCACATACGGGATATGATGTTCTGGTGAAGCACATCGGGGTTTGTGATGGTCTTGCGAATGCGTATGCCCTTGCAATGAACACGCTTGGAATTCCATGTGCGGTCGTAAGTAACTATTCGAAGAACCATTCCTGGAACGTTATAAAGTTGAATGGAAAGTGGTACTATGTAGATTTGACGAATGGAGTTGGAACGGGAAAGCATGAAGGTGCTGTGGTTAGTTATGAAAGTTTTCTTGTTGGAAAGAAAGGGTTTTTAAAGACACATCCGGGATACAAGGTGAAAGATTTATATGGTCAGGGTAATTCGAACGATTTGAATATGCGGGGAATTCCGATTTCTAATTCGGATTATATAAAAGATAATAAAGAAATAAAGAATGCACTGAAGGCAAGAACATGTACATTTTACAGAAAAGGTTTCTGGTACTGGATTTCTCAGGATAATTCTTTGAAGTGTTCTACTCTTCAGGGAAAGAAAACAAAAACGGTATACAGTCCTTCCGGAGGCAGATATATTGGATGGATCGAACCGTATAATCATTACATTATATTCTCAATGAATTCAGGTATCTACAAGATGGGATTTGTTAAGAGAAATCCTGTTTTGCTGAGAAAAGTAGATGAGAGGGAAGAAAGTTCGGAAGTTTCAGATCCGTTATGGAAGCTTATATATATTGGACGTTTTACGGTAAATAAACGGGGATATCTTTCTTATTATATCTCGGATTTTCATGGAGTGCGAAAGGGATATTCGAAAGTTTATCTTGGAAAGCGGATAAGAACAGGAGAGCTTACAAAACGAGGAAAGAAGCGCCTTTCTATGCAGGCTGGACAGGTGAGACAGATGACACCAAGCCATATGCATGACCGGGCAGCAAGAACTTCCGGATGGACAAGCGGGAACTCTTCGGTTGTAAGTATCAATAATACCGGATATATGATAGCGAGAAAGACTGGAGAAACGTACATTTCTGTAAGAATTAACGGAAAGCGCCAGAGGTTTAAAGTAAAGGTTTCGGGATATACTATTACGTATCGGAATGCGGGAGTGAATTCTCCGAAAAATAGGGTGCGGGCTTCTGGTAAAAGTGATATTTTATTAAAAGAACCGACAAGGAGAGGATATTATTTCCGAGGATGGTATGATAAAGAAGGAAATCAGATTAAAGTAATTCCAAAGGGGAATGAAAAGAATATTACAGTATATGCCCGATGGGATAAAATAATTTCAGCGAAATAAGCAGCAAAAAGATTCCGAGAGTACATAAAAGATTCCGAGAGTACATAAAAGAGACAGGAGGCACAGATAAAATGGCAGAAAGAGAAACAGAAAGAACGGTTAAAAAAAGAGCGGAAAGTGATCCGGCATACCAGTGGCATATTCAGGATTTATATGCATCAGATGAGGTATGGGAAAAGGATTATGAAGCGCTTTCAGAGCGGGTAAAGGAACTTGCGGCATATGAAGGAAGACTGAAAGAAGGTTCTGAAGTTTTTGTAGAGTATATGCGTAAAAAAGAAGAAGTCATGAAGAAGTTTGAGGCCATATATGTTTATGCCAATCAGCGATATCATGAAGATACGGGGAATAGTTTTTATCAGGGGCTTGCAGGAAAGGCGCAGGCATTATCTTTACAGCTTGACAGTGCAGTTGTATTTGAAGAGCCGGAACTTTTAGCAATAGGCGAGGACACGATAGAACTGTGGTTTTCACAGAATCCGGATATGGAATTATACAGAAGATATTTTTATGAATTATTCCGCCAGAAGGAGCATGTTCTTTCCAAAGAAGAAGAGGCGATTCTTGCGGATGTATCCGATATGTCTGCCGATGTGTCGAATATTTTTTCTATGTTTAATAATGCAGATATTCGATTCCCGTCAATCGAGGGAAAAGAAGGCGAGAAGATACCGGTAAGTCATGGAAGATATACTCTTCTTTTAGAGAACAGAGATGTAAATATTCGAAAAAATGCATTTGAGTCGGTTTACTCACAGTATGGACAATACAGGAATACATTAGCGGCACTTTATGCGGCTAATCTCAAGAATACAGCGTTTTTTGCAAAGAGAAGACATTATAATTCCTCTTTAGAGATGGCATTAGATGGAGGAGAGATTCCGGTATCTGTGTATACAAACCTGATCGATACAGTACATGAGCATATGGATCTCATGCATCGTTATGTTGCACTTCGCAAAAAGGCATTAAAAGTGCCAGAGCTTCACATGTATGATCTGTATGCACCGATGGTTGAAGAGTTTGAGATGAAAGTCCCGTTTGCACAGGCAAAAGAAATCGTAAAAAAGGGGCTTGCACCATTAGGGGAAGCATACGGGAAGGTTCTCTCCGATGGAATGGAGAATGGCTGGATTGATGTATATGAGAATGAAGGAAAGCGTAGCGGTGCGTATTCCTGGGGAGCATATGGATGCCATCCGTTTGTGCTGATGAATTATCAGGATAATTTAAATAATGTATTTACGTTAGCGCACGAGATGGGACATTCGATGCACTCTTATTATTCAGATAAGAATCAGCCATATATTTATGCAGGATATCGTATTTTTGTTGCAGAAGTAGCTTCGACATGTAATGAGGCTCTGCTAATGGAATATTTATTAAAGAATACGGAAGATACAAAAGAAAAAATGTATCTGATCAACTATTTCTTAGAACAGTTTAAAGGAACACTGTACCGTCAGACTATGTTTGCGGAGTTTGAGAAGATTACACATGAGATGGCGGCGAAAAAGGAACCTCTTACGGCAGAAGTATTATGTGATATTTATTATAAGCTGAATCAGCAGTATTTTGGAGAAGGTATTGTTATTGATAAAGAAATCGCATTAGAATGGGCGAGAATCCCACACTTCTATACACCATTTTATGTATATCAGTATGCGACAGGTTATTCTGCAGCGATTGCTATTAGTAGAAAGATTTTAAGTGGGGATGAAAAGGCGAAAGAAGGATATTTTAAGTTTCTGAGTGGTGGAAGTTCCATGAATCCGATCGAGCTGTTGCGTCTTTGTGATGTTGATATGGCAACGAAAGAGCCAGTAGAGTCTGCATTAAAGCTGTTTGGTGAATTGCTTGATGAGATGGAAGAGATTTTAAAAACACAATAAAGTATTGGGAGAATGAATTTATGTATGAATTTACGTTATTAAAAAGTATGTTTTTTGAGTTAGATAAATATAAAATCGAGAGTGTTACACAGACACAGGAAGGACAGAGAACATTTCACCGGCTGGAAGTCTCTTATGACAGTGTGCCGGAAGTAACCTCTATTACTGCAGAAGAACGTATTTTGCCGTATGTAGACAGATATTATCTGTTTATTAATGATGAGAGGGTAGAGACAGATATTCGTGACCCGAAGGTAAAGCAGGTTATTTATGAATTTTATAAGCAGTACCATCCGGAGTATTTAAAAGAAGATTTGCCAGATGATATGACAGATGTGGATATTTTAGAATGTTTTGATGTATTTAAGATGCCAGATTACCGGCCGGAACATGCATTTCCGGGTCTGGTAACCTTAGAAGACCTTAAGAATGGTAATGTTCACGATGAAGATAAACCAAAGTTTGCATTTCCGGGTCTAGAGTTGTATTCTAAGGGGGATGCATCAGATGAGGATAAACCAATGGTAGCATCTTTTAAAGGATACACGTCATTTGATGGGGATCGTGAACAGGCGAAAGATAAGATAGAACAGTTAAAGAGTCAGTTCGCTTCTCAGATCGATGCATTAAATGTAGATGAGATCTTGAAAAACTGTTCTGAGAATCAGGAGGAATAGAAAATGTACAGAGAAGTATCAAAGTTGATTTTATATCGTGATTTAGGAGAAGACAGTATTCTTTTAAATCTCGCAGATATTTTTAAGAGATTTGACAGCTGCCATTACAGAGCGGATGAGCTGATTACTGATATTTATAAAGAGATGAAGGCATTGCTTGATCTGGCAACGACATACGGTTTTGATAAAAACTTATGGCATAATTATCTTACATTTGTACTTGTGACGAATGAGAATTCTTTTAGTATGACGAGTGAAAAAGTAGGGGCGAATAACGGGACAGTAAATCATTTTGCAAAGAATGATTTTCAGGTATTTATGAACCTGTTTCACTATGATTTCAGAGCAATCGAGGAGACACTGGGAATCGATTGTTTCCGTACGATCTTAGACTATAAGGCAATCGGCAAGACAGAGCGTATGTATAATAAGAACGTAAGTGAAAAGGTGCGTGCATTATCAGATGAACTTGCAACAGCAGAAGATGTGGATACTTTTTTTGATGCAGTTGTGAAGTTTTATAAAGATTATGGAGTAGGAATGTTTGGTCTTAACAAAGCGTTCCGTATTGTAGAGAATAACGGAAAGCCAGACTTTGTTCCAATTAACAATTTAGATAAGGTTGTATTAGATGATCTGACAGGATATGAGATTCAGAAGAAGAAGCTGGTAGATAATACAGAAGCTTTTGTTCAGGGAAAAGTAGCAAATAACTGTTTGCTTTACGGTGATGCCGGAACCGGTAAGTCTACAAGTATCAAGGCAATCTTAAACCAGTATTATGGCGATGGACTTCGTATGATCGAAATTTATAAACATCAGTTTAAATATCTTTCTGCGATCATCAGCCATATCAAGAATCGAAATTATCGATTTATTATTTACATGGATGATCTTTCCTTCGAGGAATTTGAGATTGAATATAAATATCTGAAGGCTGTTATTGAAGGTGGAATGGAAACGAAACCGGATAATGTTTTAATCTATGCAACATCGAACCGCCGCCATCTGATTCGTGAGACATGGTCAGATCGTTCGGATAAGGACGAAGAACTGCATCGCTCCGATACAGTACAGGAAAAGCTGTCTTTAGCAGCGCGTTTTGGTGTAAGTATCAATTACTCCAAGCCAACACAGCAGGAGTATTTCCAGATTGTAACCAATTTGGCAAAGAAATATCCGGAAATTACAATGAGCGACAAGGAATTATGTGCGGAAGCAAACAAGTGGGAACTTTCTCATGGAGGAATTTCCGGACGTACTGCACAGCAGTTCATTAACTACATAGCCGGAAAGTCTGATAAATAAATACAAATAGACAAAAAAAGAACCCTCGGGGAAAGGGTTCTTTTTGTGCCTCTTAGAGGCATTCATTAAAAGGAGGAAGCCCATATAATTCTTCTATACGGGCTTCAAAATATGAAAAAAATCTTTAGCCACAAGAAATAGAGGGATTTCTTTGTTGCTGTCTATACTATAAAGAAAAAATATGTCCGTTTTTTGACGAAAATTTGAACAAAAGGTGAAACACATCGAAAAATATAGATGCTAAAGAATGAGAATAATGAGAAAATAGGAAAAAATTATTTTGTAAAGTGCTCAAAATAGCTCGAAAACTCGAAAACAGGAGGAGATATCATGGGTGTTGTAATTGGAAAAATGGATGGGCAGGTAGAAAAAATTTTTTTGGGGAATAATTTAACAAGAAGTACAAAAAACTATGCTAAAATCTTGAAAGACAAGGACTTGTCAGAAGAAGAAAAAAAGCGTATTCTGGCAGCAGAGAAGAAAAAGCAGGAAGACGATATTATTTTGTAGGAGATTTTTATGAAGATTTCAGTGGCAATGGCATATTATAATGGTGGGATGTATATAGAAGAACAGATGGATACGATTTTGACACAGCTTGGTGAACAGGATGAAGTTATCGTATCTGTTGATGGAGCAAGTGATGGTTCAAAGCCTTTGCTCCTTAAGATGGCAGAAGAGGACAAGCGGATTCATGTTATAAAGGGACCGGGCAAGGGCGTTGTAAAGAACTTTGAGAATGCGATTCGTCATTGCAGTGGAGAGATTATTTATTTATCTGATCAGGACGACATATGGAAGCCAGATAAGGTAAAGAAGGTAAATGAAGCTTTTTTGAATCCAAAGGTGAAGGCAGTTCTTCATGATGCGCAGATTGTGGATGAGTGCGGAAATCCAACTGGTGCAGAAGGCCTTTTTGCGAACAGAGGAAGCAGGAAGGGAATACTCAAGAATCTTGTAAAGAACAGTTATGTCGGATGCTGCATGGCATTTCGCAGGGAACTGATCCCTGTAATCTGTCCGATACCAAAAGAAATGTACATGCATGATTATTGGATCGGAACTGCTGCGGAGTATATGGGTGAGGTCTGTTTTATAAAGGAACCGTTGATCGATTATCGAAGACATTCTTCGAATGTAACACAGATGACCCATGGAAGTATGAGTTTTATGATAAAGAAGAGAATAGATATCGTGCGATGTCTGGGGCTTTTGAAAAGGCGTGTGAAAGAGGCTGGTGAAGAGATAGAGAAGGTGAATGGATAGAAGATGTTGAAGAAGAAAGAAGAACAAACGACAGGTAAGAATATAGGTAAAAATATGTGCAAGATAGAACAGAAGCTGCAGAGAAAGCATCTGATAGCTCTTTCTTTTTTCCTTCCGCTTCTTGTTATGGCAGGCTGTTGTATTGTATTTGGTGTACAGCCATTTGGAGATAATTCGCTGTTGATCATTGACGGGCTTCACCAGTATATGCCGTTTTACTCTGTGTTGTATGATAAATTAAAAGGTGGGGAAACCCTTTTTTACAGTTTCCGTTCCGGACTGGGAATTAATTTTTTATCGTTATTTTCCTACTATTTGTCCAGTCCATTTAATTTACTGATTTTATTTTTTAAGAAAAGTCAATTAAATATGGCAGTGAGTATGATCATTGTTTTGAAGATCGCATGCAGTGGAATGACTGCGGGTATTTATTTTTCTTCAAAGAGTAAAAAGCAGGGATTTTCCATAGTGATGATTTCGATGGCATATGCTCTTTCAAGTTATATGGTTGGCTATTGCTGGAATGTAATGTGGCTGGATGCCATAATGATATTCCCGATCATTATGATGGGATTGGAGCGGCTCATAGAAAAAAAGGATGGAAGACTGTATTGCATTGCACTGTTTTATGCGCTGTACTGTAATTATTATATCGCCTTTATGATCTGTATTTTTGCAGTGATATGGTATCTTCTCTATTCTTTTAAAAGTATAAAACAGTTTTTCTTCCGAGGGATAGCTTTTGCATTTTATTCTTTTCTGGCGGCAGGCATGGCAGCTATTTTACTCATACCTGCTTATATGGGAATCAAACAGACTGCATCAGGAGAGACAATGCAGCTTCCGGAACATAGCTTCCTGACTAGTGTAGCGGACTTGCTTAATCGGCAGTTTGCTTTGTGGAGTCCGATCAGCCATGACAACTTTGATGGGAATGCCAATCTGTATATTGGAATTTTTTCCGTTCTTGCGGTTGGGCTGTATGTATTAAACGGAGAGATCAAAGTCAGTGAAAAGATTAAAAAAGTATTATTAATCGGTCTTTTTTATCTGAGCTTCAGTGAAATGATTCTCAATTTTATCTGGCATGGTTTTCATGATCAGTATGGAATACCGAATCGTTTTTCTTTCTTATTCGGTTTTGTTCTTCTGTATATGCTATGGGAAGTATTTGAGCATTTAGAAGGAGTAAAAGGCTGGCATGCCGCATTTGCCTGTATGGCGGGAGTTGCACTGATGGCTTATGCGAAGCTAAAAGGAACGCAGGTATTAGAAGATAATGTCTATGGTGTGGCAGGAATGCTCTTACTCCTTTATGGGATGTTGTTATTCTTTTATACGCTGTCACGTAAAAGAAAGTATATATACAAGTTTATTTTCTGTGTGGTGGCAGTGATTGAAATTACAGTAACTGCTTTTATGGGATTTAATGAGAACGGACAGATTTCTGTTTCAAAGTTTTTCTATGGAACAGAAGATATGGAAAAAGCAACGGAATCATTAAAGGATGGAACCTTTTACAGAAGTGAGCTTGCCAGTGCGCTTATGGTAGATGAGAATGCCTGGTATCCGATAAACAGTGTGGGGCTGTTCGGTTCTACAGCGACAGACCGCATGGTAACTATAATGGATAATTTGGGATTTTACACCGGATGTAATGAGTATCTTTATAAAGGAGCGACACCGGTAACGAACTTCCTTCTGAATGTAAAATACCTGTATTACCATCAGGAAGACAGCCTGCAGACAGATTTTCAATATGTAAAGTCAGAAGGTTCTTTTGATATTTATGAGAATCCGGCAAAGGGAATGTCCATTGGATATCTCATGAATCGTTCTGTAAAAGACTGGTATTATGACAGTGCCTATCCTTTCCGGGTACAAAATGATCTCGGTGTGCAGGCATTTGGGGTATCAGAGTTGTTCCATAATATCAGAATTTCAGACCCGGAAACGAATGGCTGTACAGCATCAAGGACAAATGATGGAGAGTACTACTTTGAATATAAGGATTCCCGTCCGGATAACATGACATTTACAATTCCAATAACGAAAGATATAGAGAATCTATATCTTTTCTATGATGGTACGCAGGTAGAGAATGCACAGATCAGCGTAGACGGGGTGAATATAAAGTCCGGAGATATTGATGGCTATATGCTTCCGATTGGTAAAGCAGCCGCAGGTTCCGAGGTGAAAGTAACCTTTGAATTAAAAGGGGAGACAGAAGATGGCTATGTAAGACTTTCGGCGGCTGATTTTGATCAACAGGCATATGGTGACCTGAAAAAGATTGCTGCAACAAGAGCATTTTCTGTAGATCGTTATTCAGACCGATTTATAGAGGGAAGTGTCAATGCCGCGCAGGATCAGACTTTATTTTTCTCTATTCCATATGACAAAGGATGGAAAGTTACCATAGATGGAAAGGAAGCAAAAACACATAAGATTGGAGATGCTTTTCTTGGAGTAAATATTTCTTCCGGAAAACATAAAGTATCTTTAAAATATACTCCGCCGGGATTTACCGTCGGATGGAAGATAACTGTTTTATCAGCAGCTATTTTCCTGATTCTTTGTAAGATAATACATTCTAGGAAGCTTCGTCAGCTTCATGGCAAGTGATTTTGTGAGAAGATTTTGAATGTACAGGATATGCACTCTTGGAACTTTTGATACTTCATCTTGTGAGAAGACTCTGAGAGTACATTGATATAAAAAGGAGGCTTAATTATGTTTAAAAAGAAACTAGTTGCTTTATCAGCGATTATGATAGCAGGACTTATGACATTTCAGGCAAATGTATCCGCAGATGCGGTAGAAGAGAAACCATATTTGTCATTGGGCGCAGATCTTAGTGCCAGTCAGAAGAGTAAAGTACTCGAACTTCTTGGAGTAAAAGAAAATGAGCTGGACCAGTATAAAGTAGTGAAGGTTACGAATAAAGATGAGCATAAGTATCTGGATGATTATCTGGATTCTTCAGTAATCGGTACTCATGCCTTATCTTCTGTTCTTATAGAGAAAAGAGATAAGGGCGAGGGAATTGATGTTACAACAAAGAACATTACGTACTGTACCGCAGGAATGTATGAGAATGCATTAACAACTGCAGGAGTGACCGATGCGAATGTAACTGTAGCCGGACCATTTAATATTACAGGTACGGCAGCATTGGTTGGTGCGATGAATGCATATGAAGATATGACAGGAGAGAATATTTCAAGTGAGAGTAAAGATGCAGCAACGAATGAGCTGGTTGTTACAAGTAAGCTGGCAGACCAGTTGAATGATTCTGAGAAAGCAGAGCAGTTTTTAGCATTAATTAAAGAGAAGGTTCTTTCCGATGATGCAAAAACAAAAGAGGATATTAATACAATTATTGATGAATGTAGTAAAGATCTTGATGTAAACATTACAGATGATCAGCGTGAACAGATTGCTGAATTGATGCAGAAGATTAATAAGCTTGATTTAAATGTAAATGACTTAAAAGAACAGGCAAGCAAGATTTACGATAAACTCAGTGAAATGGATATTGATGCCCAGGGTATCTTTGCCAAGATAAAGACGGTATTATCGTCTATTTTTGCAGCGTTAAGTGGCTTACTGCAATAGGTTTACAGGAAGCTATAGAGCCGTACAGCATATAGAAGAATTGCGCCGGGAATTCCAAACAAGGTACAGACGGTACCGGTTATGGGATTAATTCCTACGCCGGTAACGATGTCTCTTGCGGCACAAAAAAAGTTAAAAAAGTAAATGAATCCAAGGCCGGCAGTGCTTCTACCGATAACGAAGAGAAGCGCTGACGGTCTTTTTTTTATGTATGCGATAAAATAACCGGCAAAGCAGGCGACACAAAAGATGAGAAGAATTTGATTCTGGGACATAGTATACCTCCAAAAAGGTTGTTTTTAGATTGTATGAAGAAAAAGCGGAAAATATGAGGGAGGATAGATAAAACAAATGGAAAATAAAATAAAAAAAGTAAAAAACAGGTAGACAAAATGCTTGTGATATGATATATTGATTTTGGAATAACTGTTATATATTTACATAATATAAATGAGGAGCAGAGTGCTTCCGGAAGATTACATAGGAACGTAGGAGGTGTTATAGTATGCGTTTTTCAGATATTCATATGATTATGATCGGAGAGGAAGGGGAATATGGGAGAAGATTGGTAAGATATCTGGAGACACACCTTTCTACTGCGATACGGGTATATCATTTTACAACAACAGAAAGTTTTTTAGCTTTTAAGGAGAGGGCAGACATTTATCTTTTAGATGAAGCTTTTTTTCAGAGGCTTTCCGAGGAGAAGCAGAATGTTTTGCTAAGAGAGAAGCGGCTGATTTTGCTGACTGCACAGGAAGAGGAAGGCACCTTTTGCAAGTATCATAATCCGAAGGAACTGTTAGATAGACTGAGCCGGTTTTCAGATGAGATGGAAGAGCTAGCCAGGAGAGAAGACAGAAGAGAAGAAGAAAGAGTGGAAGGGAGAGAGAAGGGAAGAGAGACTGCAAGAACAAGATTAACCATGATATATTCTCCGGTTTATGAAGAGAAACTTAAGGAGATCGCGCGGTCTTTTATGAAGGAAGGAGATGTATATATCGGTGCGGAAGACCTGGGATATAAGGAGAATATTTCAGCATATGGGCAGGGAAGTGATATGGGAGATCTGTGTTACTATATTCATCTGCGTGAAGAGCATGTCATGGATAGGATGCGGGACATGCTGGTAAGAGAAGAGGATATCGAAGTGTTACATCCTCCGGATATGTATTTTTATTTACGGGAACTGACGAAGGAAGATTATATATGGTTTTTTGACAAGGTAAGGAAGGAGGGGACATACAGGGAAGTATTTTGGGGAGCCGGAATGGGCTTTGTATCAGACCTGGATATACTGCGCTGTTTTGACAGGATTATTTTGCTGGATTCGAGAGAGAATATACGTCTGAATCTCTTCTGTGACCGCTTAGAAAAAGTGCTGAATCTCAGAAGTTTTCATCAGGGGGCAGCAGAGCAGAAGGAGCAGTGTCAGGAGTCTTTTCATCAGAATACTTTGTGTCAGGAACCTGTGAATTCTCGTAGGGAAGCTTCTGGTCAGGAATCATGGAAACGTGTATACAGGGAGGATATTTTGAATGGAACTGCCTGGTAGGAGAGAACTTCGGGAACAGATTTTACATCAGATGGATGGAAGAACATCTTATGTCAGTGATGCAGATGTGTATAGAGAGATTGATAAGGCTATTTTGCGTTCAGGACATAGTGGATATGGAACACTTTTGGAGAAGGAAGAGCTAAGAAGGCAGATGTTTTCCTCCATCCGGGGTTTTGATGTTCTTGAGAAGTATTTAGAAGACAGCAGTATCAGTGAGATTATGGTTATAGGAGCTTCTCACATTTTTGTGGAGCAGAATGGCAGGGTAAGAAGAACAAGAGACCATTTTTTTGAAGAAGCCGATGTATATCGACTGATCGAACAGATTGTAGCGCCGACAAACAGGATGGTGAATGAAGCTTCCCCTATTGTGGACAGCCGCCTTCCGGACGGTTCAAGAGTGCATATCGTATTACCGCCCATATCTTTGGAGGGTCCGGTTATCACTATTCGAAAGTTTTTAAAAGGAGGAATGACCATTGCAAGATTACTCGCTTTTGGAGAATTTCCCGAAGCGCTTACAGGGATACTTTCTGCTTTGGTGAAGGGAAAGTACAATATTTTGATCAGTGGGGCGACAAACTCAGGGAAGTCTTCGCTCTTGAATGCACTTGCAGAATATATAGGACAGGAGGAACGAGTGATCACAATAGAAGATTCAGCGGAACTCCAATTGTTTCATGTTGATAATCTTGTGCGGTTAGAGACAAGGAATGCAAATGTGGAGGGAGCGAATGAAATTACGATGCAGGATCTGATCAAGGCTTCTTTGCGAATGCGTCCGGACCGAATTATTGTCGGTGAAGTTCGTGGTGCGGAAGCGATGTCGATGCTTCAGGCGTTATCTACAGGGCACAGTGGATCGTTTTCTTCGATTCATGCGAATTCCTGCCGGGATGCGCTCCGGCGTCTTGAAACGATGGTCCTTATGGGAATGGATATGCCGCTTGGAGCAATTCAGGGTTTGATTGCTTCTTCTGTAGATATTCTTATACATTTGGGAAGATGCCTGAACGGAGAGAGAAAGATATTAGAGATAAGTGAGATTAAAGATTACAGCCGGACAGAGTATGAAACACATGCATTGTTTCAGTATGATAAAGATCATGGATTAGAGATTCGGGAAGATCTGTTCCATGTAGAGAAGCTTAAAGATTATGGACAGTATGAGAAGTATTGTGAGGCGGTGAAGTTGTTTCGTGAAGGAAGGGCAGAACAGAAGAAGGCGAGGGCGTAATCTCAGCAGTATAACTTCAGACAGAATCAATCTGGATAAGTGCAAGGAGAATGTAATCTTTTTTCTGGCAGGAGAGCTGGGATTATTGCTGCTGAATATATTGTGCTATGGAGATATGTACTGGATGATTCCGGAACAGGTATTAATGGTTCCCTGTTTTAAGATATTGAAAGAAAGGAAGAAAAAGAAGGAACAGCAGCTATATCAGAAAGGGTTTCAAGATCTGCTGCAGTCACTGCTGACTTCTCTTCAGGCAGGATATTCTCTTAATAATTCCTGCAGAATCGCACTAAGAGAGCTGGAAAGTCTATATGAAGGGGAGCAGAATCCGATGCTTGGGCAGATGAGAAGAATCGTGCAGGGAATTGATCTGCATATTGCGTTAGAACAGCTTTTTATGGATTTTGCGGAGCGTACGAATCTGGAGGAAGCGAGACAGTTTGCGGTTGTGATAGAGATTGTGCAAAGTACAGGTGGGAACGTAGTGGAGATTTTGAAAAGGACAATGCAGCACTTGAAGTATAAGATGGATACGGAAGAAGAGATTCGGGTTCTTCTTAGCGGAAAGCTTTTTGAGAAGAATATTATGTTGTCTATGCCGTTTTTCATTTTGGTATATCTTCGCTTGGCAAACCCGGAATATGTTGCCTGTTTTTATAAATCCGTTGCGGGACATCTGATTATGTCAGCGATGATTGGTATTACAGTAGCATGCTTTTTCTGGTCAGATAAAATTATGGATATTCAATTTTAAGATAGCATGCAGAAAAGTTTCAGAATTCGTTGTTTTGGTATTCACAGATAAGGAAGAATCACCAAAATATAATCAGCATCAGTGGAGGCGGAAATCTTTATGTCAGAACGATTTTTATATACTATTTGGAACAGGCTTCCTTTTCGTTTTAGACAGCGCCTGAAGCAGAATGTAAAAAGAAATATGCAGGAACAATATGCAGAGTCAGAACAGGAATTATATAGAAGGACAGAGCAGTTTCTTTTAAAACAGGGAAAGATTATATTTATAGAAGTTATAATCGGAGGGCTGTTGTTAGCGGTTGTTCTTGCCTGGCATATTTTCAAGCCGGATTATATTTTGCTAAAGCGCAATCCCTTTGGACAGGGGACAAAGGAAGTCCAGATTTCTTTACAAAAAGGTAATAAGAAAAAACAGATACAATATAAGTTAGAGGAACAGAAGATTTCATTAAAAGAACGACAAAAAGTATATCAAGCTTTTTTTAAACAACTAAAAAAGGAGATGCGGGGAAGGAATCCTTCTTTGTATAAAGTAAGTGAAGCTTTGAATCTCCCGGAGAGTATTGCGGGATATCCGTTTGAAATTATGTATGAATTGCCGGAAGACGGCTCCGTTCATTTAGACGGAACGTTAAGTGAGGAAGTACAGACACAGTTACATAAAGGAGAATGTCATAGCAGATATATTATAGTGACAGCGCATTACCGAGAGTATAAGGAGAAGAGAAAGTATAAGATTTCTATTGTTCCAAAAGAAGCTTCTTCTAGGAAGAGTGCGTTTTACCAGGTGCAGAAGTATTTGAAAAGAACAGAGAAAGCAAGCCGTCATGAGTCAGATGTTAAAATAGTATCGTCTTATGGAGAAGCCAAGATCAGGGCGGAACAGCAGGAAGCAGGAGGAAGAGGAGCTGCAGTTTTATTTCTTGTGACGTGTCTATGTATACCTGTACATAATTATTTGAAACTAAAGGAAGAGGGCGAGAGACACCGTAAAGAAGCAGAGAAAGATTTTCCTGTGATTGTTCATCTTCTTACATTGTACATGGGAGCGGGGTTATCCTTTCTTTCCGCAGTGAGAAGAATTGGTTTTCATTATCAAAAACAGAAGGAAGCAGATGCGAAACAGAAAAAGTATGCGTTTGAGAGAGTGCTGCTTATGGAACAGCAGATGAATAACGGAATGAGCCAAAAAGAAGCCTGTCAGAACTGGGGAATGCAGTTTCATTCAGAAGCTTACCAAAAGCTGGCTCTGATTCTGGTACAAAGTTTTACAAAGGGTTCTAAAGAAGCATCAGCGATGATGGAGGCAGAAGAACGGGAAGCATTTCAAAGACGGGTGGAGAGAGCAAAGCAGGAAGGAGAGGAGGCCGCAACTCGATTACTTTTTCCGATGATCGTATTACTGTGTCAGGTAATGTTACTTGTAATGTATCCGGCGTTGATTCGGTTTCAGGGATTTTAGATTTTCAAAAAGATAGGAGGAGTAGCTATGTGTTTTTCAGTAGTAAAAAGAAGATTTACAAAGCGATGCGAGAAAAAGGATGTGCCGGCAGGTAGAAATCGACTGAGGATGATTCTGGCTTCCCAGGATGGAATGGGAGTGGTGGAAGTTATATTAATTATCGTTGTCCTTATCGGTCTCGTCATTATTTTTCAGACGAATATTAAAGGAGTGGTAGCATCTATTTTCTCCACAATACAGAAAAATGCAGGCTCTGTTCGGTAGACATTTGTCTGGGCAATTAAGATATAGCAGCAAGAAGATTACAGTGATATTTGAGGAAAAGGGACAGATAACAGTTTTTTTATCTCTCCTGCTGATTGTTCTTATAGGATTTAGTTTTGTTGTTGTAGAAGGGGTATCCAGTTATAGTGCAAGTGCACTGGGGGAAGACGCGGTAAAGAATGCCGGAGAGAATATTCTTGCGAATTATGACAGAGAACTCTTTAATAAATATCATATATTTTTTCTTGATCCACGAGAGAAAAATTATATTCTATCTGATGGGAAGGCAGATATGAACCAGTATTTTTCAGGGAATTCATTTTTTAATGTCTTCTGTAATTCTCTTAAGATGGCAGAAGAAGTGACAGCAGTAGAAGAAGATGGACTTTATCTTAAACATGAAATTCGGGAATGGATGAAGTACCGTCAGGAAGAGAAGGTGAAGGATACATTAAAGCAGCTCATAAATAATGTAAAAAAGAACAATGCGGATAGAAAAGAATATCAAAATGAAGCAGAGGAAGAAACAGGTAACATTGAGCAAAGTGGGGAAAATAAAGTAGAAGAAGATAAAGTAGAAGATACAGCAGAGGAAGAAACAGTGAGCCAGAAAGTACAGAAAGAACGTACAACGTGGAAGGAGATTAAGGAAGCGTTACAGCTTCTGACAAAGACAGGAATTTTATTTTATGTTTCCGATCATCCAGAACAGCTTTCCCGAAAAAGTATTCCAGAGGAGAATCTGCCATCAAGAGCGAAAAAAAGAGAACAAGAAGAACACAAAGTTGAGGAATTTTTGTTTTCCGGATCAGGATTAAAGGGGATAAAAAGTATGCTTTCTGTGGATTTCTCCATTAATACGAACAGTATATTGTGGACAAAAGAGAACTATATTGTTCCGTATATAGAAGAATGTTTTTTAGATTACAGTGAGGAAGGAAGAGAAGGAAAAGAAGAAAAGAACGATGTGCAGGAACAGGTTCTGGCATATGAAAAAGAATATCTGATCAAAGGACAGCCCTCTGATCTGGATAATCTTAAAAGAGTGGCGAATGATATTCTTTTGTTACGATTTATAAATAATTACATTTTTACAGGCAGGGATGCGGAAATACAGTCCCAGGTGAATCTAATGGCTTCGGCACTGACCGGTGTTGTGGGAATACCACAGACAGCAAAGGCAGTGCAGATGATGTTGAGAGCCGCTTTAAGCTACGGGGAATCTCTTCTGGAGCTACACACATTATTTGAAGGAGGGGAGATTTCATTAACAAAAGACAGAGGAAACTGGAATCTGGAACTGAAAACAATGGTAAAGCAGCTGAAGGAAAAGAAGACCGTAAAAAAAGGAAAACACAATATATCATATAAGGATTATCTGAAAGTCTTACTTTTTATGAAAGGAAATTCTACGATACTATGTTATCGCATGATGGATATTATGCAGGAAAATATAGCGTGTAAAGAAGCAGGTTTTTTAATGGAAAACTGTCTGTTCTCCTACAAATGGAAGGGAAGCCTTTCTTTTGGATCAGTAAAAATGAAGTTTGAAAAGCAGGTTAGTTATTAATGAAAATCGGGCAGATATTTTTTCCAAGAGTGTCTGCTCGAAGAGGGGGTGAAGCAGGGTGCTCTTTTTAAGACACATAATAAAAAACTCCTTTTTGGGTATGTGTAATGTTCTATGTTCGAAAAATAAATTAATAGGAAAAGAAAAGCCTCTCCAGGCACGAGTCGAAAGATGGATTTTACTTAAGAGAAACAGAGCATCCTGCTTTGGCTCCTCTAGGGCATCGATAACCGTAGAAACTTCATTAGTTTTTCCTGTTTTTATATGCGTATTATGTTGTTTTATGGCATTAGCGCAGATGGTTTTAATAGAAACAGAAGTACATTATGCAGCATCTCAGACGGCAAAGGTATGCGCCCAGAAAGCAGTCGTACAGCAGCCGCAGAATGCAAGAGGAGTGTTTTTTTCGATATATGAAGACGGTTCCTTATGTGAGAATCTTATTGATGGCGGGAAGAGAGGAATTTCAATACATTCTACTTTATTAGAGGGAGAACAACTGCAGATAAAAGCGGCATATACATTAAAGGTTCCGGTACCCTTTTTTTCAGGATTGCGATTTCGAAAAAAAACAACGGTAAAAAGAAGGATATTTTCAGGGTATGTAAAGCATTGGGGAGAATATGAGGAAGCTGGGGATAATCAGATTGTTTATGTTGCAGAAAATGGAGTAGTATACCATAAGGATTCTTCCTGCTCACATATCTGCTTAAAAATTACCGGCAGTGCAGCAATACAGGGAGTTCTTCACTCATCAAAATATGCTGCCTGTGAGAAGTGTATAAAGAAAGGGAAAAATCCATCGGCATTATTTGTAACGGCCTATGGGGACTGCTATCATTCTACACTGGGATGTAGTGGATTAAAAAGAACGATAAAAGCGGTAAAGTTAAAGGATGTCGGAAACATGCGGCCGTGTTCACGCTGTGCTTCTGGGAGGTAATTATGATAGGAATGAGAAAAATGGATAATCAGGGGATGATGACAGTAGAAGCAGCCTGCATTGTACCGATTATTTTGATGATAATCGTTATAGAAATATTCTTTGGTATTTTTCTAATTGATATATCGTCAGTAAAGAGCGAGACGATTCGACTAGCCGATGAGACGGCAGATGTATGGAAGACAGATGGAAATTTGATAGATGGAACGTATAAGCCACAGCAATTATTAAGTCGTAATAAAAATTTTCTTCGGCATAATAATAGAGGTCAGCTTATCGGAAAGGCAAAAGCAAGGCTGACAAAAAGAATTTCAACTCGTTTAAGTGGTACAACCCTGTGCAAAAACGGAGTGAGTTTTTCAGGAGATAAAGTATCAGCAAGTGCATCGATCCGGTTTTTGATTCCTGTGTGGGGGAGCAGGGAGTATACGGGAACAGCTGGCTGGACATTTACATGCAAAGAAAAAGCAGCTATAAGCAATGAAGAGGAACTTCTTAGAAAACAGACAGCGAAGAAGTAAGAAGAAATAAAGAATCAAAGAAAGATTGTAATAAAGAAAAATTGCAATAAAGAAAGATTACAATACAGAAATAAAAATCAAAAACAATGCACAAACAGATAAAAAGACAAACAAAAATAGAAGAGGAGAGAGTGTGAGGGATTGTGGATATTGTAAAAGAAGGGACACATACCTATCTGTTAAGTGTAATTGAACATAAAGAAATATTAAATAAAGAAATACTAGATAACGAAATATCAGATAAAGAAGATGTCGGTTTTGAAATAAAACAGAACATGACTGATTGTGGGTTAGATTATTATTTATCTGTAGAATATGAAGTGTTGAAGCGTAATTCTCTAAGAATGCTGGTGCCGGTACAGCTTCGGGAAAAAGATGGAGAAAAAAGCCTGCTATTTGACATAACAGGAAGAAGATCATTAAAAATGCAGGAAAAAAATGAACCGTTATCACAGGATAAATGCAAAAGGATCCTGCAGAGTATAAGTGATTTAATACAGGAAATAGATGATTATATGTTGAACCTGAATTATGTGGAATTATCACCGGAATATATTTATGAAAGTGCAGACGGAACGATGCAGTGGATTTACAGTCCTAAAACATATAGGGAAAACCTCCAGGCCAGAATAGAAGCTTTCTTTGAATGGATGCTCATCCAGATAGATTATGAGGATGATAAAGCAGTGCGGTATATATATAAGGTGTATAATAAAGTTCGTAAATTGGGATTTTCAAAAGAATTATTGGAAAATTATCTGTGTACAGAAGAAAAAGAGGAAGAATATATAAAAAGAAATTCATACGAAGAATTTTTCAGGGAAGACTTAGCAGAGGAAAGAGTGAAAAAACCGGAAAGAGAATATTTTAAAGAGGCAGATCAACCTTCTGTTCAGAAAATAAATGCTAAAAAACCATCGTATCAGAAGTTCATATATATAAGCTTGCTTAGCATTCTCGGAATTGCCAGTATCGCAGCAATCGTGTTTGAGAGTATTTGTATAGTTTCCGGAATCACAAAAGGATTTACAGAAATTCTTCTCAGATATTGTATCGGGGGAATATTATTTATAGCAGCCTTTGTACTTGCAATATTAAAATGTTTTAGAGAACTTAGACGAATCAGAAAAGCGCCAGAGACATGTTTGGCTGATTATAATAAGAAAAATAGAGAAAATGATAATGCAGAGCAATACAATAGAAGAGGAAACAAAGCTATGTCAGTAGTAAAAACAGAAGCGGAATGGGATATGAAAACAGATTGGAATACCGAGGGAGAAGGAACAACTATTTTGAGTTTAGAAAAAGAATCTTTTTATCCGATGCTTCGAGATATGGAAACCGGCATTGTTTCTATCATAAAAAGCTGTCCGTTTTACATTGGCAGTGCAGAAGGGGTAAATCAGTTAAAAATATCAGACAAAACAGTAAGCAGAGAACATGCAGTGATATTAGAAGCTTTTTACGAAAACGGGGGAGAAGGATATATTCTGAGAGATTTAGATTCAACAAATGGAACGTGGATAGACGGAAGAAAAATAAAAAAAGGCAGCCAGGAAAGATTACAAGAAGGAGCAACGGTGCGCTTTGCACAAAAAGAATATAGATTTCTGTTGGAACATACAACAATCTAGTAATACAGTATGCGGTCTCTTGCACTAAAATACCATCCCTTATATAATGGGGATAATAAGATAAAGAAAGGTAAGCAGGAGATTTTATGGAATTTACAGAAGCATTGCAGGAATTCTTATTTCACCAGGGATTTCAGAGAATAAAATATGATTCAAAGATTTTATGGGGAAAGGATACCAATGGAAAGTTATCGCTGCTTGAGATTGTTCCTCCGGTATTACCGGGACAGAAAAAGATGTCGTTAGAACAACGGGAAAGAGAAATGGCGGATATCGAACGTCAGATTATGATAAAGTACCAGAAAAAAGTAGAACATCTACTATTGATACTGAGACAGGGAGCGCCGGATACAGAGGAAAGAAAAGAAGCAGAAAGTTATCCGGATGTATGGTTTTTTGACATAAAGGCAGGACAGCTCTATATTTATGAGTATCAAAAATCAGAATATTATAATCTGGAAAATGATCTAGAGCCATTTACACAGAAATTTTTGCAAAAAAAAGCAGCAGAAGAGAAAAAAGAACTTCATCAAATATTAACACCAGTGAATACGATACTTGTTCTTATCAACGTGCTCGTCTTTGCGGTATTGAGCTTTTTCGGAGATACAACAAATGCAGAATTTATGGCAGCACATGGAGCGATGGATTGGGTAGATATTGTAGAAAAAGGACAATATTATCGCCTGTTCACATCAATGTTTCTCCACTTTGGAGCAGACCATCTTCTCCAGAATATGCTCATTTTATTACTAATTGGATGCAGATTAGAAAGAATCACCGGAAAGCTGGCATATTTTATTATATATATCGGAGCAGGATTAGTAGGAGCGGTAAACTCAGTAATTTTTACCCTGGGGGCCAGTCCAAACACAGTAGGAGCTGGAGCATCCGGAGCAATCTTTGGAGTTATGGGTGGACTGCTATTCTGTATTCTGGCAGATCTTATTCAGAAAAAGAGACACAGAGTAGAAGAAATCGGATTAACAGGAATGATCTTCATGGTCTGTTCCGCACTATCGTATGGTTTCTTCTCTAATGGAGTGGATAATGCAGCTCATATAGGAGGACTTATAGGAGGATTTTTACTCACTATGTTAAGTAGATTACTATGTAAGAATAGATAGATTTGAATTCGTAGGCTTTTTTTATAGTAAGGTCATCTTTTCCTTTTCCATGGTGTACCATAACCTATGGGAGCAAAAATAGTTCTTGGCATAGGATTAGAGGCTGTTTTGCGACAGCCCCTGTTTTTCTTAATCCCCAAAAGAGATTCCAAGATGTTTTGCCTGAAGTACAATCTGATCATCCGGGGAGACATACTTTAACTTTCCAGCTGTTTTTTCCAGAGGAAGTGTAGTTACATCATACCCTTTCATGATAAGCAGTTTGCCGTAATCTTCTTTGGCAATCAGTTCTGCAGCTGCCACTCCGAGGCGGCTAGAGATAACGCGGTCAAATGGAACAGGGCTTCCGCCACGCTGTGTATGACCAGGAATAGTGACACGCACTTCCTGACCGGTTGCTTTTTCAATCTGTGAAGCAAGTTCATAACCAACGGTAGAATATTTACGTTTGGCAAGCTTTGCCTTGTACTGTTTCTTTGAAAGCTGGGCATCTTCTTTTGAAATCGCACCTTCTGCAACTGCCAGGATAGTGAACTGTTTTCCCTGTTCATTACGGCGTTTAATAGCTTCAATGACGTGTCTAAGATCATAAGGAATTTCAGGGATGAGAATGATATCCGCTCCACCGGCGATTCCGGCATGGAGGGTAACCCATCCTACCTTATGTCCCATCAGTTCTACAATAAATACACGATTGTGGGAAGCTGCAGTTGTATGAATACGGTCAATTGTCTGTGTAGCGATATCTACGGCACTCTGGAAACCGAAAGTCATATCTGTCCCCCAGAGGTCGTTATCGATTGTTTTTGGAAGGGAGACAATATTAAGGCCTTCTTCTCTTAAAAGGTTTGCTGTTTTCTGGCTGCCATTACCGCCGAGAATGACGAGGCAGTCTAAATCAAGGTAACGGTAAGTTGCCTTCATTGCTTCTACTTTATCAAGACCGTTTTCATCAGGAGTTCTCATTAACTTAAAAGGCTGTCTGGATGTACCGAGGATTGTACCGCCAGTTGTCAGAATACCTGAAAAATCCTGAGAAGTCAGTCGTTTGTAGTTGCCGTAAATTAATCCTTTATACCCATCAATGAAGCCGTAAATCTCAACATTTCCCTCAAGGACATTAAGACCCTTTACAACACCACGCATGGTAGCATTTAAACTCTGACAATCTCCACCGCTGGTCAGCATACCAATTCTTTTCATCGTAGTCATCTCCCATTCTTATCTGATGGTCTCTTAAAAATCCGCAAGTACTGTTACAAAGAATTTTTAAGAGAGTAATCTAAGTTATGCAATTAAAGTCCTGTATTTAAAACTTTATATTTAAAGTGCTATATTAAAATCTGTATCTAAAGTTCTACTCGTCCATCCAGTGCTCTTGAGAGGGTTACCTCATCAATATATTCTAATTCACCGCCGATAGGAACACCGCTTGCGATGCGGGTCACCTTTATCCCAAGAGGTTTGACCTTCTTGGTGATGTACATTGCAGTAGCTTCTCCGTCAAGACTGGAGTTTGTAGCAAGGATCAACTCTTTTACTTCTGGATTTTTAAGGCGTTCTTCAAGTTCTTTGAAGCGAATATCGTCGGGACCTTTTCCAAGACTTGGAGCGAGGGTTCCCTGAAGAACATGATAAACACCATGATACTGACCGGTTTTTTCGTAAGCAGCCAGGTCCTGTGTATGTTCTACGACCATGATCGTACTGTGATCTCTTTTCGTGCTCGCACAGATTGGACATACTTCAGAATCCGTCAGTGTACAGCAGTATTTGCAGTAGCGAATCTTTTCTCTTGCGGTGACAAGTGTCTGTGCAAGGTGATGTACATGCTCTTCCGGCATGTTTATGATGTGAAAAGCAAGACGCTGTGCAGACTTACTGCCGATACCGGGAAGTCGTCTGAGTTCATCAATAAGATTAGTGATCTGGGTACTATAATAATTCATTAAAATCCGAATCCTCCGCCAAGGCCGCCAGTTAATTTAGAAAGCTGAGCCTGGGAATCTGATTCCATCGCACGAAATGCTTCATTTGTAGCAGCCATGATAAGATCTTCTAACATTTCGATGTCATCAGGATCTACCACTTCTTCAGCAATCTTAATAGCAGTCACTTCTTTTTTACCGGAAACAGTAACAGAAACAACACCGCCGCCTGCAGTTGCTTCGTAAGTCTTCTCTTCTAAAGCCTTTGTAGTCTCAGCCATCTGCTTCTGCATCTTCTGAGCCTGTTTCATTAAATTGTTCATGTTACCAGGCATGCCACCTGGGAATCCACCTCTTTTTGCCATAATAAAAACCTCCATAAAAAATAAATAATTAATAAATTCATATATCACACGCAGATATACATAAAGATGCGTAAATTCACTGCAGAATCTGCGATGGAATAACGGAATATTTTAGAGTATTTATTCAAAAATAACCGTCTGATGAATCTTGCTTAGATCAATATAGTTCGATTGTTCTGCCGGCTGATGGGAGTCAGACGTACATTCAAATGTTACGACCTTTCCAGTCTGTTCTGCAACAAGTTCGGATAAAAGGTCCAGATTTTTGTGATGTTCCCGCTCAAAGTATTCTTTAGCAAGGCTGTTGTTTGAGAAAACAAGCTGTAAAATAGTACTGTTGTCTGCAACAGCGACTCTTGCCGCACGAAGAAACTGCTGCATAGGCATGGATGACTGATTGACAATGTCATTCCAGCGGTTCGCTATTTTCTTTAAATCCTCCGCTTCCGCAGGAGAAAAACGCTTCTCCAACGCTTCTTCTGGTGAAATCTGCGCTGCCTGACTTTGTGACGCGCTGTTATCGGCAGATACACCGCCGTTTGCAGCACCTCCAATGGCTGCGCCAGAAGACGGGTTAATACCACTGTTATTCCCTGCACCACCAGCAGGAATCACAGGAAGTCCCTGTGCAAGCATGGTCTCTAACTGCCGGACACGTTCGGAAAGACTTTCGGCATCCGATTCTGTTTCTGGATGGCAAAGCTTAATAAAGCCGACTTCTAAAAGAACCCGCTTCTGTGTGGCAGTTCGAATCTGGTTAGATAGCTCGGAAAGTAGTCGGATATAACGCAGGAGAGCAGTAGTATCTACCATGGCACATTCCTCTTTTAAGGCAGCAATCGTTTCTTTTGACATATCAAGGCTTTCTTCCGCACCTTCCTGATCCTTTAATATAAGAAGGTTGCGAAGGTACCACAGAAAATCAGAAAGAAACTGCGAAAGTTCCCGTCCCTCAGTGATCATGGTGTCAATAATATCAAGAGCGGACATGGAATCCTTCTTTAAAATACTCCGAAGCAATGTGCTGAAAACAGAAGTATCCGCAGTGCCAAGCACCTCTAAAACATTCTCATACGTAAGCGTCTGTCCAAGATAAAATGCGATACACTGGTCAAGAAGACTCAACGCATCTCGCATAGAACCATCCGCAGCACGAGCAATGTAACGCAATGCTTTCTCTTCCGCATCAATCTGTTCCTTCTCCATCAACGATACAAGATGACCTGTAATCGTATCAACAGAAATTCGTTTAAAATCATATTTTTGGCAGCGGGAAAGAATCGTAACAGGAATCTTATGCTTTTCTGTTGTAGCCAGAATAAAAATAACATAAGAAGGAGGTTCTTCGAGCGTTTTCAGCAGAGCATTAAATGCTCCGGAAGAAAGCATATGAACCTCATCGATAATATATACTTTATAACGTCCCTCAACAGGGGAATATTGTACCTGTTCCCGGATATCCCGGATATTCTCCACACCGTTATTAGAAGCCGCATCGATTTCGAGTACATCAAGAGAACTTTGTGCGTTAATTGCCTGACAGGAAGGACAGGCATTACAGGGGTTTCCATTGACCGGATGCTCACAGTTTACCGCCTTTGCAAAAAGCTTTGCAATAGAAGTCTTACCAGTACCTCGTGTACCACAAAAAAGATAGGCATGCCCTATTCGGTTATAAATAATCTGATTTCTCAATGTCTGGACAATGGCATCCTGTCCTCTTACTTCATCAAAATCATTCGGACGCCACTTCCGGTATAAAGCCATATAGCCCATCGAATCACTCACTCTCCCAGAAAAATATGCAAAAATATGCTTAAAACATTTTAGCATATTTATAGGGATACAGGCAACTATAGCTTTTCACGAATAAATGAACTTTTATTATAAAAAATTTTTATCCAAAGTATTTAAAAATGCAGCAAATTGCTTTAGAAAAGTATGCCGTTCCTCATTCTGTGCAAGAACCTTCTGCAATTTCTCCAGCGTTTTTGGCGGAATCCAGCTTTTTCTGTGATTGTAGTACTGATTGGATATTTTCCAGAACTTTTCCGGATATAAAAAAAGTAAATATAAGAAAAGAAAATCTTTTTCGGCAAGGCGGCGGTAAATAGAATAGCCGGAAATACCCGCCTCAAAAAAAGAATAGTCATAATGATTTTTCTCTAAAGTTTTCCGGAGAAAAAGATATAAGTCAAGTAAATAGGGCTGATAGCACATAGATTCAAAATTTACAGTTGCGACAGAATAATCCGGTAAGATCAGCACATTATGATAATGATATGCGCCATGACATACGCCACAGCCGGTATCGGCAAGTTCTGGTTCGACTTTAAGGAGGCGGGAAAGCGCATAAGAAGCTTCCTCATAGAAAGAATCAAAGCACTTCATATAAAGAAGTTCAAAATCATTTTTACCATGGACATGACCAATAAACTTTCGAATCGAACGAAGCTCCCGGTTCTTTCGTTCAAAGAGATGGCTGGTAGACTCTGTTTTCAGATTTTCAAAAGGAATCTCTTCAATAGAGGAAGAAACCTTATGTAAAAATGCAAGATTCCGGCAGGAGGCAGCAACATCTGAAAGATTCCGGCAGTCGCACTCCCGTCCTTTAAAATAATGTTTTAAAATAAAAGCGGTTCGGTAGCGGTCATAGGTGACCAGGCTTTCTTCTTTTGTGAGAAAATACCGGTCAGTAGCGGCGTAGCCTGCTTCGGCAAGCTTTTCCTTCCATTCGTATTCCAGAGCAAGCTTTTGGAGGGAACCATGATATTCTTTTAATAAGGCAAGTCCCTGCTCTGTCTCGCACTGGAAAGTTCCGCGGCTTCGAAAAGTGGACAGAACTTTTATATCGTACTGTTCTAATAATTCCTTGTATTTTTCACTCAAAAAAATCCCTCCATTAACATAGGATGTAATCTCAGAGTCTTTCTTGCACTTGCTTCTCACAAAAGCAAGTGAAAAAAGCTTCCGAAAGTACATGATAAGACAGACAATGGGTTACACAGTGGTAAATATGGTCTATCCTATGTATAAAGAAGGGATGTTATGTGTAAAATTATTGAACTTCCTGATAAATTTTCAAGGCAAGTTCTTTAAGCTTTTCATAATCATTCAGCTCTGGATTATTCAGCACCTGTGAAAGCAAAGCATTCAGAATCGCACCGATAATCTTTCCCTCAGAAATGCCAAGCGCCTTTAACTGATTTCCATTAATCTTTAGATTCTTTAAAGTAAGACAGTCATTTGCCGCAAGAATTTCATGATAAGCCTGACGGGTTTCCTTTAATGCAGTAAGCTTTTTAAGACGCATAAAATCACTCTGTGCAGAAATATCCGCTTCCATTACGTCAAGAAGATATGGGAAGAGATTCTCACCTACAGAATGAATTACCCGACGTACATGCTTCCGTCCTGTGCCTAAAGCATCATTAAAACGGATGTCATGATGCGCGATAAGTGTTGTGACCATCTGGGTGGTCTGGTTATCAAACTTAAGACGGCGAAGAATCGTCTTGCTAAGTACGGCACCGGCTTCATTGTGATCATAAAAATGATCGATTCCATTCTCATCCGTAGAGCGGGTCTCTGGTTTTGCGATATCATGAAGCAGCATCGTAAGGCGGAGAATCGGATTTGGAGCAATCGTTTCTACCGCATGAATCGTATGGTCACCGACAGAATAAATATGATGCGGATTATTCTGCGGAGTTTCCATCATCCGGTCAAATTCCGGCAGAAAAACACTTGTAAGCCCGGTTTCATAAGCTGCACGAATCATTTCCGGATGTCCGGAAATCAATAACTTTAACAGCTCAATCTGAATACGTTCCGCACTGACATCTTTAAGAAATGCATGCTGTGCCTCGATGGCAGCTAAAGTTTCTTTTTCAATATTAAAATTCAACTGTCCCGCAAAACGAACCGCACGAAACATTCGCAGCGCATCCTCATCAAATCGCTCTGTTGGATTGCCGACACAGCGGATGATACGGTCATTCAGATCCTGAATGCCACCAAATAAATCCACAAGACCCTTCTCTTCATTATATGCCATTGCATTAATCGTAAAGTCGCGACGCATCAGATCTTCTCTTAAGCTGGAAGTAAAAGTCACATCATTCGGACGGCGGTGATCCTCATATGTTCCGTCAATCCGGTAAGTCGTCACTTCATATCCGATCTTATCCATCATAATCGTAACGGTACCATGTTTTAAACCTGTATCGATTGTTCTTGGAAACAAAGCCTTCACCTGTTCCGGCAGAGCGGAAGTTGTAATATCCCAGTCTGCCGGCTCTTTGCCAAGAATAGAATCCCTTACACAGCCACCGACAACAAAGGCTTCATAACCATGGGAAGAAAGCGTCTTTATAATATCAGAGGCATGTTTTGGAATAGAAATATGCATGGGGCAATCCCCCTCCTCTCAAAAAAGTTTTATCCTCGCTATTGTTATGATTATAACATATAATTGGGCGGACGAAAATAAGGAAGTAAATTTCTATCAGCAGGCGCATATAAATAAAATAACATTGATGTTTGGAAGTATTGATATGGTTTACAATGCAAGAAATCAGACATATCGTATCGTACTTTTTTTCATATGGATAATGATATCAGGCATCTATATCACTGCCTGTACGCCCATCTTTCCTCAAAACAATTTTCACATCAGTAAGCTGGGAAATAAAAACCAGGGGCAGGAAGTAAGCTACGAGATCTGTGCGGAAAAAAACATGCCGCACCGCCTGCAGAAAATAATAGAAGACCGGAAAAATCGTCCGGGAACATTTGCATATAAAAATTCAAAATATACCTATCTGGTAGTCTGTTATGGTGAAAAGCCATACAGTGGTTACAGCATTCGCATTGAAGAATGTTGGAAAGATAAAGAACAGCTCTATCTTAAGACACAGCTGATCGGACCATCGGCGGGAGAAGAAATTATAGAAACACGAACCTGTCCTTTTTTAGTTGTCCGGTGTGAACGGACAGAACAGTTATGCCGTATAGAATCCTGAAAAATGAATTGGCAGAGACGGAATCATAAATCAGCCGAAGAAAACATATATTAATAGCAAAGACAATAAGCAGGGCAAAGTATGTCCGCGCACAAAAATCGTTATGCAGGGTGGAGGATGTATTATGAAGGTAGAGAAAAAAGCAGTTCGTTCCGGTATTTTAAAATTAGAAAAAAATGTGCAGATTACACTGGACGAAGATATGAACGTGCCGGATACCCGGCCAGATGTGGAGAAAATTATCGAGAGCAGAGGAGAAGTACATATTGATGAAATTGAGGTGTTAACAGATCGTCTGCGCCTGCGGGGAAACTTCCTCGTGCAGATACTGTATCTAAGCACAGATCCGGAGCAGCAGATTTCCTGCATGGAACATGACTTTGCCATTGAAGAATTTATGAATGTAGAAGGCGCAGAGAGCAGCGATATCGCCAAAGTAACAGCAGATCTTGAAGACCTGACAATCTCCATTATCAATTCCAGAAAATGCGGTGTCCGTTCTGTTATATATTTTCACATTGCCATCTCCGAAATGAAATTTGTCGAATGTACAACAGGAATCGAGAAAAAGGAAAATGTCCAATGCCTGTATGAATCTCCTTCCATGACAGAAATTATCATGAATAAAAAAGACATTCAGCGGATCAAAGCAACAGTCAGCCTCCCGGCAGGCAAGCCAAATATCCGGGAAATTCTGTGGAATTCGACCCAGCTTCGAGATGTGGATATCCGAATGTTAGAAAACAAACTCGCGATTCGGGGAAGCGTTTTTCTATTTGTTCTGTATCAGGCAGAAGAGGGAAAAGAACCAGTACAGTATTATGACTGGGAAATCCCATTTACTAACGAATTAGAATGTGCAGACAGCCAGGAAAATCTTATAGGAAATATTGCCGTTCTTCTTGGAAATCATCAGGTGACAATTAAGCCGGATATTGACGGAGAACCACGCGATATAGAAATGGAAGTCGTTTTAGATCTTGATCTGAAAGCATATCACGAATTTAAAATGCCGCTTCTCAAAGATATGTATGCAAATAATCGGAAATTAAAATTAAAAACCAGCCCAATTCAGTTTGAAAACCTCATTTTCCAGAACAATGCAAAAACAAAAGTAAGCCAGCGGGTAGAAGCAGCAACAGGAGAAATTCATAAACTATTACAAGTCCTTAATGTAGAAGGAAATGTACGAATCGAAGACTTTCATTTCACGAAACAGGGCATTGCCACCGAAGGACTCATATTCTGCAACGTGCTTTACATAGCAGGAGACGATACCGCCCCAATACAGTCAAAAGAAGTTGTGATACCATTTGAATATTTAGTAGAAATCCCTGAAGTAATGGAATCCGACCGCTGCGAAATCCGGGGAGTATTAGAACAGATCGGCGGTTATGTCGTAGACAGCAACGAATTAGAAATCCGCGCAGTTGCCGGAATTTATGTCACCGGATTCTCACCACAGACAATGTACATGATCGATGAGGTAGAGGAAATTCCGTACACAGAAGAAGAAATCTCTAAAATCCCATCCATTACCGGCTATATCGTAAAAGAAGGCGATACCCTCTGGAATATTGCAAAACATTACGGAACAACAATCGAAAAAATGAAACAATATAATGAAAATCTGACAGAACCACTCGAAAGCGAGCAGAAAATATTTTTGCTGAAAGAAATGGAGAATTTGGTGATTTAATTCGGGGAAGGTAGACGAAAATAAAAAAAGAGCAGATGGCAGATGTAAAGGTAGTCGCTGTGGGGAGAATGCTCATTCGCATTCTCTCCTCACTCCGACATTACATCTGCCATCTGCTCTTTTTTTATTTTCTGTTCATTCAGCGAATGAAATCACATGAAGGATTTGGAGTGCAGGCTCAAAGGCGCATTTTTACATAATAACTTTTTTTGAGTTCTGCTTATTGGGGACATGAAATTAAATCGGGAAGAAGGCTTGGGTATCACTCTCCTCACTCCGACATTACGTCTGCCATCTGCTCTTTTTTTATTTTCTGTTCACTTGGCGAATGAAATCACCTGAAGGATCTGGAGAAGTTTTCATCGAATTTAAGGGGTGTATTGGGATACATCAAGTATTCAAAGGATAAGAAGGAATTATCGAGATTCTTAAATAACAGCCAGATGATATTACGAAAAAATAAGTTGGTCATAATTATAATACTTGTAGAAAAGCAATTATAATATTTTGTGCAAATTTTCTAATAAACCCGATGGTGACCGTATATTTTTGATATCTAATCTAAAAATATTCTATTTTTTTTCTTTGATTTTATAATTATAATAAACAAGATTCACTGTGCGGATGACTTATAAGATAAAATTAACGTGGAAGGTAAAGTATGAAAGGGAGATAACATGTTAGGTTTTTTCAGAGGGAAGGGAAAAAGAAAAGAAAATAAAAATGAAAATATAATTTATACTCCTTGTAAAGGGACTGTAGTTCCGATTACGGAAGTTCCTGATCCTGTTTTTTCAGAAAAGGTATTGGGAGATGGATTTGCGGTAATCCCGGCAGAAGGAAAGATATATGCTCCGACAGATGGTGAAGTGACGTTGGTTTTTGATACGCTTCATGCAGTTGGTATGACAAGCAGCATGGGGACAGAGATATTGATTCACATCGGCCTGGATACAGTTACACTTGGGGGAGAACCATTCACAGCGCATGTTGCGGTTGGTGATAAGGTTAAAAAAGGTGATCTTTTGGTGGAAGTGGATCTGGATAAGATTAAAGCGGCCGGTCTGAATTCTATTACACCGGTTCTGATTAGTAATACAGATACCTATGATAAAATCAGTCTTCAAAAGGAGGGCGATGTTTTATTCGATGAAGCAGTTCTTAAGATTTTATAAAGAGATTTTATACAGAACTGTGTGTGATATTAACCTGATTGGAACAATCCAATTAAGTATAATTTAAAAGAGAAGGAGGAGGGAATTATGAAATTTCTTCAAAAACTTGGGAAGGCATTAATGCTTCCTGTAGCGGTGCTGCCAATCTGTGGTATCCTTATGGGTATTGGATATTGGTTATGTCCGGCAACTATGCAGGGCGGAGATATCCAGGGTGCAGCGAATCTGATTGGTCTGTTTTTGGTAAAAGCAGGAGCAGCGCTGATTGATCATATGGCAATTCTTTTTGCAGTTGGTGTTGGTGTCGGTATGTCAGAGAAGAATGACGGAACCGGCGGAATAGCAGCTCTTGCATCATGGCTGATGCTTACAACACTTCTTTCAACAGGTTTTGTTACGACAATCATGCCATCCATCGCTGAAAGCGCAACAAAGACACTTGCATTTGATAAGATTGAGAATCCATTTATTGGAATTCTTGCCGGTGTGATCGGATCAATGTGTTATAACAAGTTTAAGGATACAAAGCTTCCGGACTGGTTATCATTCTTCAGTGGTAAACGTTGTGTAGCAATTATTGCCGGAGTAGTTTCCATTGTTGTATCTGCAGTATTATTATTTGTATGGCCGTTACTTTTCGGTGGACTTGTATCACTTGGAAAGGCAATTGTAGGTATGGATGTTGTGGGAGCAGGTATCTATGCATTCCTGAACCGTCTGTTAATTCCTACAGGATTACATCACGCATTGAACAATGTATTCTGGTTTGATACAATCGGACTTGGTGACTTACAGCACTTCTGGGCTGGTGAGACATCTGCAGATGTAACATGGAGCCTTGGAATGTACATGTCTGGATTCTTCCCATGTATGATGTTTGGTATTCCTGGTGCAGCACTTGCAATGATTAAATGTGCTAAGCCTGAAAAGAAAAAACTGGCAATCGGCCTGATTGCTTCAGCAGCTCTTTGTTCATTTATCTGTGGTGTTACTGAACCGTTTGAGTTTGGATTTATGTTCCTTGCACCTGTACTGTACGTAATCTATGCATTACTTTATGGTATCTTTACGATGATTACAGTTGCACTTGGTTTTCGTGCAGGATTCAGTTTCTCCGCTGGTGCTATGGATTTGATCTTCTCATCCTCCCTTCCGGCAGCACAGAAGACATGGCTTATTCTTCCACTGGGAATTGCAGCATTTATCGTATTCTATGTGGTATTCCTTTTCGCAATCAAGAAGTTTGATCTTAAGACTCCTGGTAGAGAGGATGACGATATTGAAGCAGAGAAGAAAGTGGAATTAGAAAGTAATGATTACACTGCCATTGCAGCAAAAATCCTGGAAGGATGCGGTGGAAAAGAGAACATTACAAGTATCGATAACTGTGTTACCAGATTGAGACTTGAAGTAAAGGATATCACAGCTGTAAATGATAAGGTAATTAAATCTGCAGGCGTTGCAGGGGTTATTAAACCTGGAAAGACTTCTGTTCAGGTAATTATCGGAACGAAGGTTCAGTTTGTTGCTGACGAATTTACAAAGCTTTGTGAATAATAGAAAGTAATATAAAATAATATAGGATTCTAAAAAGGGTATGCGAAAAACAGGATTTTTTTGCATACCTTTTTTGACGATAAAAGATTTCGTATCTTTTTTAAAAAATGATTGAAAAAAGCTGCTGCTATCCCGCTGGCTTTAGACAATGAGCAGTTTATAAGCAAAAATATTGACCTGTTAGCAGAAAAATAGTATTCTATATAAATGTATTTATACAGAAGCATCAGTCGAAGGCAGTTGCTGCATACGATGAAAAGGTGTCAAATATGAAACCAGAGGATTATACGAAGTATTTTGAAGCGGCACAGAAGTATAATGAGGAACTTGCCGCCCATCCGTCTGCATTTTATAATCCGGATGAGATAAAGGATTATGAGAAAATACTTGATATCACAGGTACGGGCATCATGGGCTATATCACAATTAAAAAGCTAGGGGTAGAGCTGCCGATTTACCATGGTACGGATGAAGGTATTTTACAGATTGCAGCAGGACATTTGAAAGGAACAAGTTTTCCGATCAGTGGAGAGAGTACCCACAGTGTTATCTCTGCTCATAGAGGTCTGCCGAGTGCAAAGCTCTTTACCGACCTTGATAAGATGGAAATCGGTGATACATTTAGCATTACTGTTTTGAATCAATGTCACTTAGTTAAGCTTATTGGTTCACTATGAGGCAAACCTCTAACAAAAA